>Ga0272444_10000572_pt1 | contig 38738 bp, 32 predicted proteins | sample SSMForm13_FD_201033 | JGI IMG/M metagenome (GOLD analysis project Ga0272444, IMG submission 201033) | Marine sediment archaeal communities from Little Sippewissett salt marsh, Falmouth, MA, United States - SSM-Form-13 | ecosystem: Environmental > Aquatic > Marine > Wetlands > Sediment ...
TGACCGATCTGATCCGCCTCTCCTGCCTCGGCGGGTCCGTCGTGATCGACGAAGAGCTGTTCGACCTAGCGATCATCGGCGGCGGCTCGAACGATGAGACGCGCTTCGCAGGGCGACTCGCCCTCGGCCCCGAGCAGGTGAACTTCGGAGTCACCTACCTCGGGATTCGCAGCCCCGAGCCGGCCTACCGATCGGCCTGGAGCGCAACCGCGAGTGCCGAGCCACTCGAGGATTGGACGATCTACATCGAGGGAGCTCTGGGCATCGACGGCTCGCTCACCAGCCGTGCCTTCCTCTTCAACACGGAGATCGACACCGCCGGCTTTTTCTTCAGCGGAGCCGTCTTCTCCGTCGGGACCCACTTCCCCGGCTCGCAGGCGGACACGGCCGGGATCGAGACCTCGTATCGCTTGCGGCTCAACGCCTTCTCGCTCAGCACGTCCCTGCAACACGTCTGGGACAACGTCATCGGCGATCCGCTCGTCGACACGCTGATCCAGGACGAGCTCGGCTTCAATCTGGCGACGACGCCCCTCGAAGACGGGCCCACGCTTAGCTCTACGGTCGAGTTCGCCTGGGACCGCTATTCGGATCCCACCGCGAAAAGCGAGATCGACACGCTCTTTGCGGTCAGTCTAATTGAGACTGATGGGGCCTTCCCGTACGCGTTCTCCGCGAAGGTCACCGACCAGATCGACACCGTCCTCGATACTCACGTCCGCCGGTCGACGTTCAGCGAGGGCGCGGGGCTTTCGGTCGACTCCTTCTACGTCTTCCTGCAGCTAACGCAAGAGAAGCAGATCGATCTGGTCAGCGATCTTGTCCTCTCATCGGCCGCGGACGTCACGGTCCGGTTCCGGCCGGAGAACTCGCTCCACGAAGCCTCGATCGCCTTTGGAAACACGCTGGACGCGTTCGACCTGTCCGCGTCGCTCTACATCCGGTTCATCGAGAACCTCGACATCGTGTTCGACGGCAGCGTTTCCTGGGACCGCGTCGACTCGAGTTCCGTCTCGTTCGGTTGGGGCGTGCGCCTGAACGCGAGCCTGGAGCTCCCGATTCCCGTATTCGTGACCAAAGGACAGATCGAGGGCCGTGCGTTCATCGACCGCAACGGGGACGGGATCTACAGCCCCGACGATCGTCCGCTCGGAGGGATCATCGTTGCCGCCAACGGCCGCGAGGCGTCGACAAACGATGAGGGGTTGTTCCGATTCACACCGTTCTACGCGGGAACCTACACGCTGACTACGCGTCAGCTTCCGGTCGATGCGGCGGCCGGTGAGCCGGTCGAGGTCGACCTCGGCGCCGGCCAGACCGAGTGGGTGGAGATTCGCGTGACGCCGCTCGTCGTCGTCTCGGGCAGGATATTCGACGATCGGAACCAGGACGGAATCGCAGACGGGGACGAAGGGGGCTTCGGCCAGGTTCGTGCCCTTCTGAGCAACGAGGCGGGCTTCCTCGGAGACACAACCACTGACCTCGCCGGCGAGTTCGGCTTCCCCGGCGTGCTGCCAGGACAATATGTGGTCTCGTTCGACGCCGGGACGCTCCCCGATCGGTTCACCTTCACTACTTCCGAACAGGTCACGGTTGACGTCGGAGCCGAGGCACCGCCGCCGATTCTCTTCGGCGGATTCGTCCGCCCACGAGATGTGATCATCACGTTTCAACCGCCAACGGCCGATTTCGTTTACGCTCCCGAGAGACCGGTCGCCGGCAAGCCGATCGCGTTTGACGGGATGTTCTCGTTTGACTTCGACGGCGAGATCGTCACCTACGAATGGGATTTCGACGGCGACGGGGCGGTGGACGCGACCAGCGGCGTCACCGAACATACGTTCCCCGGATCCGGAACGTACGAGGTCTCGCTCACCGTCACCGACGATGGCGGGAACAGCGACACGATCACCCTTCCGATCGAGGTGCACGAGGATTCCGCCGCCGCGCCGCCGACCTCGGTATCGACTTTCCAGCCGCCGATCGCCGATTTCTCGTTCATGCCCGCCGTGCCAACCCCGGGCGAGATGGTCCAGTTCGATGGAACCCTTTCCACCGACTTTGATGGGGTCATCTCATCCTACGCATGGGACTTCGACGGCGACGGTTCGGTCGACGAGACCCACTCGATCGTGGAGCACGTGTTCTCCGATGCGGGAATCCACACCGTCTCGCTGACGGTGACCGATGACAGCGGGAACACCGACACCGTCGCAATCCCGATCGAGGTCGCGAGCGATTCCGAAGAGGGAGCCGACGTCGAGGCATCGCCCGGCCTGCCGATCGCGGGATTCCAGCACTCCCCGAGCGAGCCGGTCGCTGGGGAGGTCATCCTCTTCAACGGAACCTCATCCATCGACCCGAACGGCCAGATCGCCGGTTTCGCCTGGGACTTCAACGGCGACGGCCAGACCGACTCGACGGCGCCGCTTGCGGAGCACACGTTCGGCGAACCGGGACCTCATACGGTCTCGCTGACCGTGACCGACAACGACGGGAACGTCGACATGGCCTCCAAGACGATCACTGCACGGGCACCGCCGGGCGACACGGGAACCAACCCCCCGTCGTTCCAGCCTCCGGTCGCCGACTTCGCGTACATGCCCGCGTCGCCGCGTCCCGGCGACCTCGTCCTGTTCGACGGGACATCCTCGACCGACTTCGACGGGCACATCGTTTCCTACGCGTGGGACTTCGACGGCGACGGAACGACCGACTCGACCGGTGTAATCGCCGAGCACACCTTCGCCGTTTCCGGGACGTACTCCGTCTCACTCACCGTGACAGACAATGCCGGAAACACGGATTCCATGACGGTATCGGTCGACATCGAGTAGCTCCGTCCAGCTGCCGGCATCCGCCGCGAGAATCGCGGCAATGCCCGAACCAATCTGTGTTTCTTGACACTCCATCGATCCCTCCGGTAACATACGCCAGCTCGACGGGAAAGACAGGTTCAACCGCTGATTCCGTCGGGAATCGTTCTATCGGGAGGGTGGGAATGCTCGCAACTCTGATCACTGCCGGCGTTGCTTTTGTCTTCTACCTCTTGCTGACGTTCGGAAGCGGGACGGTAGGGGTCTGGAGCATCGAAGAACTGATCACTGGTGCCGTCCTGTCCCTCATCGCCGGGCTGATCGCCGGGCGCGTCGCGGTCCGTCGAGGAGGTGACAGAAGAGGGCATCCGCTACGGATGCTCAACCCCCTGCGGATACTGCTGTTTCTGGCGTATCTCGTGGGGCCTTTCTTCTTCGCCATGGCGAAGGCCAATCTCGACGTAGCGTACCGCGTTATCACCGGAAGGATCCGCCCGGGAATCGTCCGATTGACACCCGGTCTGAGCACCGACTTCGGAGTTACGCTGCTTGCGAACTCGATCACGCTCACGCCGGGGACGCTGTCAGTCGACGTCGATGAGGAGAGCAGGGACCTGTACGTGCACTGGATCAACGTAACCGATCCGGAGGCACCCGCCAGGGCAGTCTGTGGATCGTTCCCGGACTGGGCAAGGAGGATCGCGGAATGATCATCGACCCGATCACCTTCTTCATCGTCGCAACGTGCCTCGTGTTCTTCGCGCTGTTTTCCATGGTGCGAATCGGGCTCGGTCCGACCGCTGGGGACCGCGTCGTCGGGCTCGACACACTGAACACGTTGGTCGTTTCCGCGATGGTCGTGTTGGGAGCGGCGTTCGACCAAGTCATCTTCATCGACGTGGCGATCATCTACGCGCTGCTCTCGTTCGTCGGAACGCTGTACATCGCCCGGTACATGGAGAGGGGGCTGTGATGCACATCTTCCTGTACGTTGTATTCGGTATCGGGGTGGCCTTCAACGGGCTGGGTGCGTTGGCTCTTATGCGGTTCCCCGACGTCTACACGAGATTGCACGGAGCAACAAAGTGTACGACGTTCGGCTCCATCTTCACGGCGGTCGGTGTCATCGTCTACGGCTTTGCGCGCGGAGGAGCGACGTATCAGACGTTGGCCATTCACGCGATCATCGCACTGCTTGCCTTGCTCGTGACCAATCCGACCGGATCTCACGCGATCGCGCGCGCGTCATATCGAAGCGGGATCAAGCCGAAGGGAGCCGTGGTGGACAGACTGGAGGATCGATCATGATCGTGCAAAGCGTTCTTCACGTCATCGTCCTCGTGTTGATCGTGATTGGCGGTGCGCTCGCGGTCTGGTTCAAGGATCTCATCGCCTCGGTGCTTGCTCTGGCGGCCGCAAGTCTTCTGGTGGCCCTCGAATTCTACATGCTGCAAGCCCCGGACGTGGCGATCGCCGAAGCCGGAATCGGAGCGGCACTGACCACAGCGATCTACGTCATCGCCGTGCAGCGAACGCGGAGAAAGGAGGAGGAATGAAAAAGGCCGCCATCTTGGTTGCGTTCCTGTTCGTCGGCGCGTTCCTCCTGCTGGCTGCGACGTCGATGCGTGAGTTCGGTGAGCCGTCGTTCGCAGACATGGACGACTACTTCATCGCCAACACGCAGACCGAAGTCGCCGCAAACAACGCGGTGACGGCCGTGGTCTTCGACTACCGTGGATTCGACACCCTGGGCGAGGCGACGGTTCTGTTCGCCGCTGTTGTCGGAGTGTTGGCGCTGTTCCGGAAGCTACGGGAGGACGAGACATGAACACCGGAATGTCGATCATCGTTCGAACGATCACCCGGCTCGTGTACGGGCTGGCTCTCGTCTTCGGCTTCTACGTGATCATGCACGGTCACCTGACCCCGGGCGGGGGATTCCAGGGTGGCGCAGTCGTCGCGAGTGCATTCGCCCTTCTCCTCGTCGCGTTTGGCGCTGCGGGGGTCAAAGGGCACCTCAATCGACACTTGCTCCAGACCCTGGAGGAGATTGGCGCGTTGGCGTTCCTCGCGCTTGGATTCGTGGGGATCGGCAGCGCGTTCTTCTACAACCTGCTCGCCAACTCGGGTTCGCTGTTCGGCGGAGCGGTCGTTCCGATTGGACCGAACGCCGGTGTGTTCAACGCCGGTGGAACGCTCCCGCTGATGAATTGGGCAGTGGGGCTGAAGGTGATGACCGGAATCGCCGCCATCGTCATTGCGATGCTGGTCGGATCACGGAAGGAGGAGACCGAATGAGCATTGGGAACCTCCCGTTCGTTGTCGCGGTGCTGCTGGTCGCCTTCGGGATCTACACATTCTTGTTCAAGCGGAACCTGATCAAGCTCGTGATCGGGGTCTCGCTCGTCGAGACGGGGGTCAACCTGTTTCTCGTGACCCTCGGATACCGAACTGCCGGCATCGCACCGATCTACACGTTCGCCCCGGAGGCAGAGCGAATGGTCCTGCCGACGCCGCAGGCGCTGACGCTGACGAGCATCGTCATCGGTTTGGCAACGACGGCGCTGCTGCTCTCGTTCGCCGTGTTCATCCACCGCCACTACGGGACGCTCGACGTTCGAAAAGTAAAGGAGCTCCAAGGATGACCGCACTGACTAACCATGCATCCGTGCTCCTGATCGCAATCCCGCTGCTCGGAGCGTTCGCCGTTCCGCTGCTCGGGAAGCTCGGTCGGGGAACACGGAATACGTTTGTCGGGCTGATCGCGCTGATCACCGCGGCGTTTGCGGGCCTCCTTGCTGCAAGCGTGTTCGGCCGAGCCGGCGCCCCGGGCCTCTACGTGCTCGGTGGAGGTGGGTTCGGCATTCCGCTCCCGACGGGGCTAACTGTGCCGATTCGGATCATCCTCGAAATCGACGGGATGAGCGCGTTCATGGCCCTGATCACTGCGCTGGTCACGCTGACCGGAGCCTTCTTCAGCTTCTCCTACTGGAAGGACCGATCCGGCGGGACCTTGTTCTACAGCCTGTTGCTGTTGCTGACCGCGGGGATCTTCGGAATGGAACTGACTGGTGACATGTTCAACTTCTTCGTCTTCCTGGAGATCACGTCGATCGCCGCATGCGGCCTGATCGGCTTCCGCGTCTGGTTGCGTAACTCCCAGGAAGCCGGATTCAAGGTAATGGCGCTCTACACGCTGTCCGGGCTGTTCGTGCTGCTGGCCGTTGGCCTTCTCTACGGGCAGTACGGCGGGCTGAACATCGCTTACCTGGCAAGCGCGCTGACGGGAAGCGCGATTGACCTCGTCGCCCTCGGCTTGCTGCTCACCGGACTGGCGCTGAAGGCTGGCGCGGTGCCGCTCCACATGTGGGCACCGGACGCGTACGGCGAGGCTCCGGCCCCGATGTCGGCAGTCCTTGTCGCCAACAGCCAAGCAAGCCTCTACGGGCTGTTCCGGATCCTGTTCACGCTGTTCGGTCTGACAATCAGCGTCGCGGCACTCGGATGGATTCTCATCGTCCTCGCGCTGCTGACGATCTTCGTCGGGGTTACGATGGCCCTGATCCAGAGCGACATCAAACGTCTAATCGCTTATGGCGCCGTGTCGCAAATCGGGTACATGCTCCTCGGCGTCGGCGTCGGGCTGGCGGTCAGTGTCGCCAAGCCGGACTACGGGTTCATCGCGATGCAGGGCGGCATCTTCCACATGCTGAACGACGCCGCGTGCATCGGCCTGTTGTTCTTCGTCAGCGGAGTCATCATCCGCGCGACGGGAACGCGGGATCTGAATCGGATGGGAGGACTGGCGCACTCGATGAAGTGGACGAGCGTGCTGTTCATGATCGGCGCGTTCGCTCTCGCCGGCGTCCCGCCGTTCAACGGGTTCGCATCGAAGTTCCTCATCTATGAGGCGGCGTTCAAGCTGAGCCCGTTCCTGTCGGTGATCGCGATCCTGTCAAGCATCTTGCTCCTCGCTGTGTTCGTCAAGGTCTTCCAGGCCGCATTCCTCGGGCCAAAGCCGGAAGGACTGAGCAGCGAGGTTCCGATGGGGATGATGGTTCCGATGGTGGCGTTGGCCCTCGTGGTCGTCGTCTTCGGCCTCTTCCCCGGTTTCTTCGTCGACAAGATCGTTACACCGGCGGCCAACGCGCTCTGGTACGGACGTGACGCGTACATCGGCCTGGTACTGGGAGGAGGATAGCCATGAACGGAATCTCATCAGGGTTCGGCGCGTGGAATCCGATCGCCTGGGCACTGTTGTTCATCGGCATCCTGGTGGCCGGATTCATCGTCCGCTCCTTCGGCAAGAAAGACTACAAGCGAGGCACCGGACAGACGAAGGTCTTCCTCTCCGGGAACGAGGAGCCGGAAGCGTCTGCGGCGCTTCACGTCCGCGGCCGACATCTCTACTGGGGAATGGTCGAGGGCTTGTCCGGCTATTACCGGCGGGTGAAGGCACTCCACACCGGCGTCCTAAGCGACTACGCCGCGTGGTTCGTCGGAGTGCTCGCCCTGGTCTTCGTGATTCTGGTACTGGTTAGGTGAGTGATATGGCGCTACCACGATCATTCAAGAAGTCGTTGTGGGTCTTCCACGTGGCGACGGGGTCCTGCAACGGTTGTGACATCGAGATCGTCGCTGCCCTGACGCCGCGCTACGACACCGAGCGGTTCGGGATCATGCTAACGGGCACTCCGCGACACGCGGACGTCCTGTTGGTCACGGGGGGAGTCACGCGGCCGATGCTTCCGCGGCTGAAACGGATCTACGAGCAGACGCCGGATCCGAAGGCGGTGATCGTCGTCGGCGGCTGTGGTGCGACCGGCGGCGTCTTCTATGAGTCCTACAACATGGTCGGACCGGTCGACGAGGTAATCCCCGTCGACGTCTACGTCCCCGGCTGTCCACCGCGGCCGGAGGCGATCATCGACGGCGTCGTCAAGGCGGTCGTCAAGCTCGAAACACTGGAGAAGACGGGGGTGAGCGGATGAACCCACAACAGATCCTCTCCTCCTTCCGAGAGACACTGGGAGCGAAGGCCCTTGAGGACCACACGATCGAACGGAGCGTGGGGACGCTCGATCCGAAGCCCGTCTACGACCTCTGGCTCGTCGTCGACCGCGGAGGGTTCCACGACGCGGTCGCCCACCTGTGCGCGGAGTTCAACCCGCACTTGACGGTGATCTCCGGCGACGACCTCGGCGACGACGTCGCGTTCAACTACCATTTCTCCACCGGGTGGGGGGAGCGTTACGGCGAGGCGACGTTCACGATTCGAACCGTCGTCCCGAAGAGCGACTTCCGGCTTCCGACCATCTGCGACCTCCTCCCCGGAGCGCAGACCTCGGAGCGGGAGAAGCACGAGTTTTTCGGCCTGGAAGTCGAGGGGCTTCCCGACAAGCGGAACCTCTTCCTCCCGGAAGATATGACGATCCATCCGTGGCGCAAGGATCAGGACGACGAGATTCTTCCCCACGTGAAGCGACTGGTGAAGTGGGAGGCACGCGATGAATAACCAATCGATCAATCTAGAGGTCGGTGGCAGCAGCGCGTGCTATACCGTGCCGGTCGGTCCGGTCCATCCGGCGCTGAAAGAGCCGATCCGGTTCCAGTTCGACCTCGACGGCGAGCGGATCGTCGGCGTCGACATCAAGCCCGGATTCGCTCACCGCGGCATCGAGTACATGGGGATGCGGCGCAATTTGATCCAAACGCTGTATCTCTCGGAGCGGATCTGTGGGATCTGTTCGATCTCGCACCCGCTCGCGTTCACCCAAGCGGTGGAGAACGCCGCCGGGATCGAGGTCCCGCCGCGAGCCCAGTACATCCGGACGATCATCGGGGAACTCGAACGGATCCACTCTCACCTCTTGTGGGCCGGCGTGGGCGCCCACGAACTTGGGTTCGACACGCTGCTCCACCTTGTGTGGAACGTTCGCGAGAAGTCGATGGACCTGCTCGAGCAGCTGACAGGAAACCGCGTCGACTACGCGATCCCAATCTTTGGCGGCGTCCGCCGCGACATTCCGGCGGAGAAGGCGCCGCTCGCCTACGAGGCACTCGACTACTACAAGGGGCTGCTTCAGCAGCTCATCGATGCGTTCCTGCACGACAAGTCGGTCGAGCTGCGGACCCGCAACATCGGGGTCCTCGCGTACGATCAAGCGGTCGAGCTGTGCGCCGTAGGACCGACGACCCGCGCCTCGGGCGTGAAGAAGGACGTTCGCGTCGACATGCCGTACCTCGCGTACGCCGACATGGAGCTTCACGCGATCACGCCCGCAGACTACGGGACGGAGCCGATCGGCGACGTCTTCGACAACATCATCGTTCGCCTCCTCGAAGTGGGGCAGTCGATCGAGATCATCGAGTTCTGTCTCGAAAACCTCCCCGAGGGTGAGCTGACGTCGATCCCGAAGGTCCCCGCACTCCTCGCTGCACTGAAGAAGGCGAGCGGCGAGGGGATCGGGCGACACGAGGCGCCGCGCGGAGAGGTCTTCCACTACGTGCGTCTAGAAGAGGACGTCGAGGAGATGGCGGTCTGGAAAGTGAGAGCGCCGACCTACGGCAACCTGATGGGCTGGGTGCCGAAGTTCCTCGGTGACGAGGTGGCCGACATCCCGATCGTCGCGGCGTCGATCGACCCGTGCATGTGCTGCATGGACCGTGTGCACCTCGTCGACACGGCTGGGACGAACTCCGTGAGGACCAAGTCGGAGCTCGTCCGGATGTCGAGGGAGAAGACAAGGAGGATCTGCGGATGAGCGCAACCATCGCACATGCCGTTTGGCAGGGACTCGTGATCCTCTTCGGAGGCGCGCTTCTTGGAATGGTCTACAAGGGGTTCGACCGGAAGCTCGCAGCGCAGATGCAGGGCCGGATCGGCCCGCCACTGCGGCAGCCGTTCTACGACGTCATCAAGCTGATGGTCAAGGAGAACATCGTCCCGAATCACGCGGTGGGGTGGCTATACAACCTGATGCCTCTCCTGTCGCTTGCCGCCGTCGGGACCCTGCTGTTCTACCTCCCGTTGGGGGGGTTCAAACCGCTGCTCGGCGGGTACGGAGACCTGATCCTGATCCTCTACCTTCTCGCCGTGCCCTCGCTGGCGATGGTCGTCGGCGGGTTCGCTGCCGGCTCGCCGTTCGCCACCGTCGGCGCGCAGCGCGAGATGGTGATGATGATGGCCTACGAGTTCCCGCTCGCAATCACATTCCTGTCGATCGCGTGGCGGCTGTCGGCCGCCCTGCCGGGCCAGCCGATCTTCTCGCTGACAACCCTCGCCGCCAACCCGCTGTGGGGCCTCGTCGGACCGATCGGGTTCATCGGCCTCCTGCTCCTGTTCGCAGCGTTGCTCATCGTCACCCCGGCTGAGATGGCCAAGATCCCGTTTGATATCCCCGAGGCGGAGACGGAGATCGCCGGTGGGCTGCTCGCCGAGTACTCGGGACGGAACCTGGCGATGTTCTATCTCGGTGACGCGATCAAGATGGTCGTGATGGCGTCGCTGATGGTCGCCTTGTTCTTCCCGTACGGCTTGGCGAACCTGTTCAGCCTGACGGGCGTCTGGGGCGGGTTGATCGACGTCGCCTTCTTCTTGGTGAAGGTGTTCGTCGTGATCTTCGTCGCCGTGATCACCGTGCGAGTTGGATTCGCCCGGTTGAAGATCGGCCAGGTGACCCGCTTGTTCTGGCTCCCGGTCACAGGAGTCTCCCTGCTCGGGATGCTTCTGCTGACGCTCGATCGATTCGTCTAGGAGGGGACCGTGATCTTCGGAACGCTATTGAAACAGCTGCTGAGCAAGCCGGCGACGAACCCGTTCCCGGTGAAGTACATGCCGCGGTCGGTCACGGCGGTGCTCCGGAAGGTCGCCGCCGGCCAAGTGGCGATCCATCCGCCGGTCCCCACACCGAAAGACCTGCGGGGCAAGATCGCCTACGATCGGGAGAAGTGCATCGGGTGCGGGCTCTGCGTCCGCGTCTGCCCGGCAAGCGTCATCGAGCTCTACAAGCCGGAGGGCGAAGAGAAGAACAGGATCCGGATGTACGTCGCACGGTGCACCTTCTGCGCGCAGTGCGTCGACGCCTGTCCGGTCGGTGCGCTGGCAATGACCGACGAGTTCCTCCTCGCCGACACCGACCGCTTCTCGGAGAACCTCGTAGTCGAGTGAGCGCCCGCGGCGGATGCCGCGAGCGCTTCAGGAGCATGCGAGAGAGACGGGTGCCATTGGCACCCGTCTTCCTTCGATGGTCCCACGCCTCAGCACCACGGTTGTGCTCCGAATCAGGAAGCGACAATCTCTCCGACGCGACAAGGCAGCCCTCTCCGCCTGGGCCTACGGGGACTCGGCGGGACGAGTCGTGACTGAGCCGGGCCGTGTCACCGGACGGACTGTGACAAGCCAGAATCGCTGTCCGTCGTCGTGTTGCTGAAGAATCGGCTTCCCGTCTGAGAATGGATACCAATCATTGTCGTCTCCCGGCCCCCAGCCCATGTTCAGATGCACCTCGAAGCTCTCTCCGACGTATCGGTACCCATCGATCACCATCGCATGGCCGTCGTTGTCATCAGCACTCTGAACGTATAGCCAGAGAGGACGACCCTCGTGAAGCTCCGAGGTGATCAGGAACTGAGCCAGCGGGCTATCCCGAGATGCAAGCACCTCGTGACTGGTATGCAGCGTATCTACTGCGTAGTAATCCTCGACCGCATCGGCCACTGTGTCCGATGTCCCACGGAAGGGCGGCTCGATTCGCCACACGTAGCCCGTACCGAACAGATTCTTCCTGATAGCAACGGCGGTCAGGAAGCAGTACTCCGCGATGTCATCCGCCATCGTCGAGCTGGTCCCATCGAAGAAGTCAAGCCCAAACGAGTAGCTGTCGAAATCGATAGAGATCTCGTGTTTGACTTCGACCTTGTGTTCGACTTCATCTTCTGGCTGGTCGTTTGATGTGCACGTATACGTCTGTGTGCCATGAGGAGACAAGCCATGATAATAGAAGATCTGAGCGTACGCGGTGCTCCAGCACCCGAGCGCGGTCTTCGACGTCTCCAGCATCTCCTCGGCGTGTCTCATGAAATCGCCACCCTGCGCCCACTCCGTTGTCAGCAGCGGAGCGACCCCCAGGGTCGTCTGAATCTCGACTACCTCGATCCGAATCCGACGACTGGTTCCATCGCGAGACGTTCCCAGGTAGATATCGTAGATGCCGGGATCAAGGTCGCTGGTGTCCAGGCACATGTGGTATGGCTCGGCCGTGGCGCTGTAGGGAATCATCTCCCAAGACAAGATGGCAGGGATGCCGTCCGGCTCAACCTGCGTCAATAGCAGGTTTGCCGTCTTGTCCACGAGACTCTCGCCCGAAATCGCGCTCTTCAGTGTGAAGCTGATGCACAGATCTTGACCTTTGACGCATACAGGCATCGGGTCCGGCTCGGGGTATGGATCGTGCGCGTACCAAGTGACCGCCTCTCCTACGCCGACACCATCGATTGTTACAACGGATCCGCCCGGGCCCGTGCCTTCCATCACGAAGCCGACCAAGAGATCTGCGAAGTCCTGCGCATCCCGTGCCCACCTCAGCGCGTGAGATACACGCGCTTCTCCACAGACCTCCCTCAGCCACGACAGGTACACATCGAGGAAGTCCTGCAGAGCGACCTCCAACCAAGGGATTTCCCAGAACACACGGATAAGGTCAGGATCGATCTCAAGTAGTGAGGGGGGGAGCCGGGTGATGCTGTAGACCTCCCTCTTCTCGTCGGAGGCCCAGGAGCCGGACTCGATCTTGTCCCAGAAGGCGAACCAGCCGCCGCCCTCTCCCCAGCCGAGATTGATGTGGACGCAAAACTCGCCAGCCTTCGTTCTTCCGAATCCGTCAATAGGCATCCAGTGGTTGTCGGTGAAGAAGAGGACGGGTCGCGCGTGCCTCAGTTCACGTTCGATGAGCGTCTCTACATTGGTCCGGTTCAGGATGACGTCCCCCGGCAGCACTGCTCCTTCGATCTTCTCGGAGATTCTGCAGCTGTAGTGCTCAGCGATCTCAGGACGGATCTGCTTGAGCTTTGCGTCGATGTATGCGCAGTCGTTGTAGCCGAAGTTCTTCCGCACAATGGCGGCAGCGTAATAGCAGTAGAGCGCCGTTTCGTTGATCTCGTCTTCGTCAGGCATCTTCGTTCCTGGGTCCTTGGCAGAGAAATCGGGGTGGATCCTGTCCCAGCGGAAGACGTGGTTGAAGTCCTCAGATATCTGATACGAAAGGTCGGACGGCGTCGCGTTTGCACAACACGGCTGAGTGGAGGTATCCACCCTGCAGCAATCGTATGTCTGCTTCCCGCTCGGCTGAATGCGATGATAGAACATGATCTGGGCAATCGCAACGGAGAGGCAGCCAAGTCGTTCATGCTCGCCCGTAGTCGGGTTTGCTGGTGTGAATCGCTTGTAGTCATCATGCTGGCTCCACTTCGTCGTAAGCAGCTCGTCCACCTCGACTACCACTTGGCCTTCGGGGACCGGCCCCGCCCCATAGGAAGCTGCCGCAACGAACAGCACGCTGCCGACAGCCAGAATGCACATCAGAGCGATCGGCCTGTACGGAATCCGGCTTCGACGGCCCACCCTCGACTTCTGCCTGTTCCTCGCTTGCATGGTTTCCTCCTTCTCATGCAGAGATGGGACAACCGTAGAACTCGGACCCTTCGCTGAGCTGTACGGTTTCTGACAGTCACCGTAAGTCTGCCGCATAGGGATTGTTTAACTCAGTTGGAATGGCCCCTTCCTCGCTCTAGAATGGGCGCGTCGATTGCATGGATTCGGTCCTGAGGAGCGAGTTGTGAGCGCAGCGCGCAGTGGGAAGAGAGGCGTCCCGAGGCTGCAGATCAGGCTGCTCGGGCGGTTCGAGATCCTCCGCGATGGCGAGCCGATCCCGAAAGCGGCCTGGGGACGTCGGAAGACGAAGACCCTCTTGAAGGTCCTCCTCACCGATCCAGGGCGTGTGTTCACGCAGGATCAGCTTATCGATGCTCTGTTCGGTGGCGAGAGCGTCGAGAGGGCCCGGGATAATCTCTATGGACGGGTCAGTCAGCTGCGCAGGGCGCTTGAACCGGATCTGCCGCGCGGTGCCGACTCAATCTTCATCACTCGCGACGGGCAGGGGTACTGCTTCCGCGCAGAGCCGACAACTCAAGTGGACACGATCGAATTCGGGCGCGGACTGGAATGCGCCTACGAGCTTCTGGAAACCGTCGAGTGGGTGCGGGCCGCGGAAGCGTTCGAGACGGCGATCGCTTGGTATCGCGGGGACTTCTTGCCGGAGGACCGCTACGAACCGTGGGCCAAAGAGAGCGCGAAACACCTGCGGGATCTGCACCTCGATGCCCTGCTAGCTCTTGCCGAATGCTACGCTCAGCTCGGCAGGCTCCGACAGGCCATCCCGCTCTGCCAGCGACTGCTGGCGATCGAACCGCATCGCGAAGTCGCCGTTCGGAAGCTGATGGAGTATCAGAACCGAGCCGGCCGACGGACCGAGGCGCTCGAGACGTATCGGGAGGCGGTGCGTGTGCTTCGGGAGTATCTTGATGTGGAACCTTCCGCGGAGACGAAAGCGCTCTACTCGGCGATCCGTGAGCACCACGTCGCGGAATCCGAGACGCGCGATCCCCGGCGGATCGCGGTCCTTCCGCTGGCCAGCCTCAGCTCCGACCCGGACGATGCGCATTTTGCCGACGGGATGACCGAAGAGCTGATCGGGTGCCTATCGAAGATCCGGGATCTGCGAGTCCTCGCCCGTACTTCGGTCATGCAGTACAAGGACACACGCAGGCCGATTCCCCAGATCAGCCGTGAGCTGAACGTCGGCTCGCTGATCGAGGGAAGCGTTCGAAGCTCCGGAGACGAGGTCCGCGTCGCGATCCAGCTCATTGATGGAGCGTCGGGGGATCACCTGTGGGCGGAGAACTACAGCCGGGTTCGCGAGGGCTTTCTGGCGGCTCAGATGGACGTAGCCGAGCGAGTTGCGCAATCGTTGCAGATTCAGCTGCTTCCGGATGAGAAGGAGCGCATGAACTCGCTTCCGACGCAGAGCACGGAGGCGCACCTTCTCTACATGAAGGGGTGGCGTCGACTCTTGAGCATGACCAACGAAGGCGTCGAGGAAGCGATCTCTCTCTTCGAGAAGGCGGTCGCTATCGACCCCGCGTTTGCTCATGCTCACGCAGCAATCGCGAATGCGTTGATCTGGCTGTCGAAGACGCGCGTGTCGCTGGATAGCACGCTTCCTCGCGTGCGAAAGGCCGTGGAGCGTGCCTTCGCTCTCGACCCGCTGTTGCCCGAGGCGCACGCCATGGAGGGGTTGTACCACCTGATCTACTTGCGTGATTCCGTCAAGGCGGAAGCGGCGATTCGCAAGGCCATCCGGCTCAATCCCAGCTACACCATGGCACACACGTACTTGAGAGACGTGTTGTGCCTCTGCGGACGCCATGCCGAGGAGCTCGTTGCGGCCCAAGAGGCCCTGGCGCTCAGTCCTGGCGAGTCTCCTGATCTCTACTGCGGAGTCGGTCGAGCGCTGATCGGGCTGGGACGACTCGAAGAGGCGGTCAGTTTCTTCGAGGAAGCCCGCGCCGTGAGCCCGGACTACCCAAGTGCACTGACGAATCTTGCTCTGGCCAAGGAGAGGCTCTGGAGATGGGACGAGGCGGAGGAGCTCCTACAGCGGTTTAGGGAGTTGCATCCGACATCGACCGGGTTGGGACATTTCCGGCATCTGCATACCCGGGGCCGCCTTGAGGAGAGCCTGGATCTCGTCCGTTCGCTTCCCCGCCGAGTGTCCAATGAAGTACAGATTGCGCTTCTCGAGGGCCAGGCGCTGATGCTTGCGCGGCGGCACCGCGAGGCCATCGATGTCCTTGCCCGATGCGCCGAGGCGCACGAACTCGGACTCGGCCTCACGGGATGGGTCGAGATCAATCAGGTGCGCGCGACGGCCCATGCGGAGATCGGACAGTACGAGAAGGCGATCCGCCTTTTCAAAGCGGCCTACAACGAGGCCCGGTCATTTGGCAGCATGGATACCATCGCGATCTGGGAGACCGGGATGGCCTGGGCACAGTCCCGCGCGGGCGACGACGAGGCGGTCCCCAGGTTGATTCGGCGGCTTCTGGGGCAGTTTGTCGAACCGGGCATTCCCACTCTGCTGGCTATTCTCTACTTCACCGAGGGCAATCTCGAGGAAGGATTTCGATGGCTGAACACCGCAGTCGATCGGCACGCGCCCCGGCCATTGCGGTTCATCAAGGTCCACCCGTGGTTCGACCCCGCCCGCGAAGACCCTCGATTCCGGGCCGTGCTCCAGCGGATGAATCTGGCCGACTGACCGACCAGGGAATCCCGGGACACAGCACCAAACTCGAAGTGTGGTCTCGCCCAACACGATCGTGGGCACGGAGGTCAAGCCTGTGTCCTCTGTGCACTCTGCGTTGTAGCTTGTGGAGTTCCTAGACGACTTCGACGAACGACCGCTTGCCGACCTGGACGAGCATCGGTGGGTCGAGCGGGACGTCGAGATCCTGGGATTCGATCTTCTCCTCGTTGACCTTCACGCCGCCCTGTTCGATCAGCCGCTTCGCTTCGCCGCGGCTCGACACGAGGCCGGAGGCCTGCAGGAGGTCAATGATCCAGATAGAGCCGTCCTCCTTGAGGAGGGATCGATCGAGCGCCACCTGCGGAATCTCCGACGGGCGCTCGTGGTGAACGTGGATCCGGTCGAACTCGGACTCGGCGGATTCCGCCGCAGCGGCATCGTGGTACATACCGACGATCTCACGCGCCAAGCGGCGTTTCGCGTCGCGCGGCGACGTTTCGATCGACCGATCGAACTCCGCGTCGAGAACGACATCCGTCAGCCGATCGAAGTAGTCGCGAATCAGCGTGTCAGGGATCGACAGCAGCTTGCCGTACATCTCGCTCGCCGGCTCGCTGACCCCAACGTAGTTGCCAGTCGTCTGGCTCATTGCCCGCTCACCGTCGAGGCCGATCAACAAGGGCACGGTCAGCACCACCTGCGCCTCCTGGCCGTACTCGCGCTGAATGTCGCGCCCGACAAGGAGGTTGAACAGCTGATCGGTCCCGCCGAGTTCGACATCGGCATGAATCGCGACCGAGTCGTACGCCTGCGCCAGCGGATAGAGAAACTCAAGGACGCTGATCGGTTCGCCGGCAGCGTACCGGTTCGAGAAGTCGTCCCGCTCGAGCATCCGCGCCACCGTGTACTTCGCGGACAAGTGGATCACATCGGCGAAGTCGAGCTTGCCCAGCCACTCGGAGTTGTATCGGAACTCGGTCCGATCGGGATCGAGGATCTTGAACGCCTGCTCCCGGTACGTCTCCATGTTCCGCTCGATGGCCTCGGTGGACATCAACGCGCGGGTCGCCGAGCGCCCGGACGGATCGCCGATCCGCCGCGTGAAGTCGCCGACAACCAGCACTCCGGTGTGGCCGAGGTCCTGGAACTGCCGCATCTTCCGAAGCGGAACGGAGTGGCCGAGGGTGAGGTGCGGCGCCGAGGGGTCGATCCCGAGCTTGATCCGAAGCGGGTTTCCGCTCTCGTCGGATCGGCGCAGCTTACCGATCAGATCCTCCCGCGGGATCAGCTGATCGGTTCCGTGCGCAAGATCATCGGCGAAAGCGGCGAAACGGTCTTCCATGGGAGTCTACGTTCGAACGACGGAGACGATCCGGTCGTCCTCCTCCAGTTGCACGAGCCGCACACCGCGGGCGTAGCGGCGATAGACGTTGATGTCGCCGGCCAGGATCCGGATCACGTGCTGCTCGGTTGTGATGATCAGCTCGTCCTGATCGGAAACGACTCCGATCGTCACAAGATCCCCCGAATCCGGATCGAGCTTGATCCCCTGCACACCCTTCCCTCCGCGTCCCTGCAGCGGGAAGTCATCCAGCGAGACGCGCTTCCCGTAGCCGCGGTCGGTGACCATGAGCACCTTTTTGTCCATCGTGATGTCGCGCCCAAGGCAGGCCATCCCGATCACCGCGTCCCCCCCGTCGAGGCGGATGCCGATGACACCGCGTGATGGCCGCTTCGTCAGCCGGACGTCCGACTCACGGAATCGGATCGTCTGTCCGTTCAGTGTCGCGAGGATGATGTCGCCACCACCCTCGGTCACCGCCACATCGACGAGCCGGTCGTCCTCGTCGGCGTTGATCGCATTGATCCCCGTGATGTGGACGTTCGAGTAGTTCGCCAACTGGTTCTTGTTGACGATCCCGTTCGCCGTCGACATGATGCAGAGTTCCTCTTCGACGTCGTCGAAGCTGCGCACCGGCAAGATCGATCGGACAACCTCGTCCTGCTCGAGCGGGACGAAGCTGCGCAGGTTCTTGCCGGCCGCGTCGCGGTTCATCGACGGAAGCTTATATCCTTGGGTCCGATAGACCTTCCGCTGGTCGCTGAAGAAGAGGAGCTGATCGCGTGCGTTGACAAGGCACGTCAGGAGGACGTAGTCGTCGTCCTTCGTCCGCTGGCCAATCACACCCTTCCCGCCCCGTCCTTGGCTGCGAAAATCGATCGCCCGGGGTGCGTTGATGTACCCGCGGCCGGTTACACTGACCATCAGATCGTAGTCGGGAATCAGCTCGTTGAAGTCGACGTCCCCGTTCTCGTCGGTGATCACCGTCCGGCGCGCATCGACATGCTTCTCGGCGATCTCGCGAAGTTCACGTTTGATTGTCCCGTCGAGGACAACGTCGCTGCCAAGGATCTCCTCGTAGCTGGCGATCGCTTTCAGCTTCTCGTCGTACTCGGCGTTGATCTTGTCCCCCTCGAGCGCCGTCAACTGGGACAGACGCATTCGAAGGATCGCCTCGACCTGTTCGTCGGACAGGGCCAGCTCGCTCTGCAGTGTCTTCTGTGCCGCCGCGGTGTCCTTGGAGCCGCGGATGATCTCGATCACACGCTCGATGCTATCGAGTGCTATTCGGTATCCCTCGAGGATGTGAGCCCGCTTGCGGGCGACGTCAAGCCGGTTCTCGGTCCGTCGACGAACAACCTCGCGTCGGAAATCGATGAAGCAATTGAGGATCTCCTTCAGCGACAGTGTCCGTGGGTTTCCATCAATGATGACGAGGAAGACCGCCGCGAACGTCCGCTCAAGCGGTGTGTACTTGTACAGCTGATTCAGCACCACGTTCGGGTTCGCCGAGCGCTTCATCTCGACGACGATCCGCAGTCCCTCTCGGTCCGACTCGTCGCGCAGATCAGAGATCCCATCGATCTGCCCATCTCGAACCTTGTCGGCGATCGACTCAACAATCGTTGACTTCCGCACGAGATATGGAATCTCAGTGATCACGATCCGATCGTCCTCAATCGTGGCTTGGGCACGGACAGTCATCTTCCCATGACCGGTCCGGTACATCTCCTCGATCCCGTCGCGACCCATGACGAGTCCGCCGGTCGGGAAGTCGGGCCCCGGGATGTGTCCCATCAGCTCCTTGACCGTCATCATCGGGTTGTCCATCAGCGCGATCACGCCGTCGATCAACTCGCCGAGGTGGTGAGGTGGGATCTGGGTTGTCATCCCGACCGAGATCCCCCACGCGCCGTTCATCAGCAGGTTGGGGACCTTGGCCGGGAGGACAATCGGCTCCTCGAGCGAGTCGTCGAAGTTCGGGCGCCAGTCGACGGTTCCCTCATCGAGTTCGTCGAGGAACTCCATCGCGATCCGGGAGAGGCGTGCTTCGGTGTAACGCGTCGCCGCCGCCGGGTCTCCGTCGATCGACCCGAAGTTCCCTTGCCCATCGACGAGCGGATATCGATACGAGAAGCCCTGAGCCATGTTGACCATGGTGTCGTAGATCGCCAGCTCTCCGTGCGGGTGATACTTCCCCATGACCTCGCCGACGACACGGGCCGACTTCCGGTGCGGTTTGCCCGGAGTGATCCCGAGTTCCCGCATCCCGTACAAGATCCGCTTCTGAACCGGCTTCAACCCATCACGGACATCGGGAATGGCGCGACCCCGGATGACGCTCATCGCGTAGTTGATGTAGGACTGCTCCATCTCGTCTTCGATGAAGGTCCGTTCGATCCGTTCCATACCCCACCCCCTCGCTCAGACGAACAGTATAGGATACCGAAACTCCTGTCCTGAAGCAAGTTTGGCGGCATTCGGCAGCACCGGGCCGTGGCCCAAAGAGAAGACCCCCGCTCATCACTGCAAGCGAGGGTCGCCAGCCGTCTGTTGCTTGGGCTACACGATCGAGTACGGATCGACTGCGTCTCGCACTGCGTCACCCATGAAGTTGAACGCCAGCACCGAGATGACAATGAAGATCCCTGGGATCAGGATCCACGGGTGCTGCTCGATCGACCCAACGTTCGTCGCTGCGTTGAGAAGCGCCCCCCAACTCGTCATCGGCTCTTGGATCCCGTAGCCGAGGAAGCTGAGCGTCGCCTCGGTCAGCATCATCCCCGGAATCGTCAGCGTGGCGTTGACGATCAGGTAACTCGTCACGTTGGGAACGATGTGCCGCAGCACGACTCGCATGTCGCCCGCTCCGGCCGCCCGCGCCGATGTAACGAAATCCATCTCGCGGATGGCGAGGACCTGGCCGCGGATGATGCGGGCCATCCCGCCCCATCCGGTGATCGCGAGGGCGATGATCATCCCCATGAAGACCGTTCCCGCTGACAAACCGAATCCACGGAGGGCCGCCCCCATCGCCATCAGGATCGGTAGGCCGGGAATCGCGAGCATCACCTCGCAGGCACGTTGGATGAACATATCGACTCCGCCACCGTAGTAGCCGGACAGCCCCCCCAGGACAATCCCAATCGGAAAGACGCAGAGGATAACCAGCGGCCCGACCGCGAGGGAGACCCAGCTGCCGACGAGGCACCGAGTAAACAGGTCACGGCCGAGGGAGTCACTACCCAGCAAGAAAACCTCGGCCGCCGTGCCGTCCTCGGCCCTTGCGCCAAACAGGTGCACGTTCGACGGGATGATTCCGAACAGCTTGTACTCCGCCTCGCCGCGGACGAAAAATCGGATGTGGTACTTCGTGCTCGTATCCTCCGGGAAGGTCACCTGGTAGGTGGTCTTATCGAGCGTCCTTTCGGTCTTGTAGACGTAGGGCCGAGAAAGCGATCCATCCTCGTTGCGGAAGTGAATCGTGGACGGTGGCGAGTATGGATACTGGCGGTACTGCTTCCCGTAGTGATACGGGGCGATGAACTCCGCGAACACCGCAAGGACGACGAACAGCAGGATGATCACGGTGCCGACGTTCCCGATGCGATGGCGCTTGAACGCGCTCCAGATCATCTCGCCTTGCGAGCGACTGACGTACTCCTTCGGAGCCCCCTCTACGACAACACCAACCTCGTCTCGTTTTGTCTTACGTCGTAGCCATCGTGCCATCTTGGTCCCTCGTTCTCCTTTGCTTTCGTTCCTAGTCGTAGCGGATCCGCGGGTCGACCCACGCGAGAAGGAAGTCCGCAATCAGGTTTCCGATCAGCAGGAACAGGCTGAAGAAGAGCAACGCCCCCATGATCACCGGCTCGTCCTGCCGCTGGAGCGCACTGAAGTATGCGCGGCCGACCGTCGGGAGATTCAAGACAATCGCCGTGACGATCGACCCGCCGACCAAGCCGGGAAGCGCCAATCCGAGGACCGTTACGAGCGGGTTGATGGCGTTGCGTACCGCGTGCTTGTAGATGACGACCCGCTCGGCGAGCCCCTTCGACCGGGCCGTCTGTACGTACGGCAGCGACAGCGTATCGAGGAGATTGCCGCGCATCAGGCGGATCAGGCCGGCCATCCCGGCCGTGCCGATCACGAGCCAAGCCGGCCAGAGGTGCCAGATGTAGTTGACGAACTTCGCCCACGAGAACGATTGATCGAAGAACCGCCCGTCAACGAGGCCACCGACCCCCAAGCCATGATCGCCAACACGGAAAACCACAACAAGCATCCATAGCAGGACGAGCGCGAAAAAGAAGTTCGGTATCGATAGGCCGAGGAATCCGAAAAACGTGACCACGTGATCGCTCGGTTTGTACTGGTGCGTCGCGGAGTAAATCCCGATGGGGATCGCGATAACCCATGTCAGAATCAACGTAGTCGTCGCTAGAATGATGGTCCAGAAGAGGCGATTGCCGAAGAAGAGAGTTCTGAACACCGGCATCCGCGTGTCAAATGATGTGCCGAAATCGCCTTGGACGACGTTCTTCAGCCAGAACCAGTACTGCACCATGAAGGGCCGATCCAGACCGAACCGCTCGATCTGCTGCTGGAGCGTCTCCGCGGTGATCTGCGGATTGAACCGCGCCGTCGTCAGGTAGTCCCCAGGCATGATCTTGATCAGGGAGAACGAGATCAGCGACACGATGAGCAGGAGCGGGATCATGTACAGCGTCCGCCGCATGATGTACGTCAGCATCTTGTCTACCTTCCGATTGACGTTGGCAGGGAAAATGTGGGGAGCGCGGCTCAGGAAGACTGTCTCCTGAGCCGCATCCCCCCATGTATGCCTACCTAGAGTCTCTTGTCGAAGCAGAGCTCCGTCAGCAGGCCGTTGTTCCCGGCGGGCGTCGACGTCGGGCTCGCCATGAAGCCATTCCCGACAAAGTCGTAGTGCGCGTACAGGAACGTGGGCTGGCACAAGTAGATGTAACCGAGCTGGTGCGCCAGCAACTGCTGGTACTCCTTGTAGTATCCGAACGCCTCGTCAAGATCGAAGGTGTTCGCACCGAGGTCCATCAGCTCATCGATCCGCAGATCGACCTCATCCGGGTCCTCGCACGCCGAGTATCGATACGCGTGCAGGGAGCCGCACGATGTGTAGACGTTCTTCCCGCTGTTTGGCTCATCCCCGCCGGTCAGACCGAGGAGGATGATGTCGCCGGTTGACGCGAAGAGATCGCCGACGAGCGTGTTGAAGTCGACGACCTGGAAGTTCGCGTTCAGCCCCACCGCGCGGAAGTCGTCCTGCATGATCAGGCAGTACGCGATGCGAATCGTGTTGTCGTTGGCATTGATCGTGATCGTGAGCGGCTCGCCACTCGGAAGATCACGCCAGCCATCGCCGTCCGCATCGACGACGCCGAGGGCATCGAGCTTACTCGCCGCCAGCGCCGGATCGTACTCGAACGTAACCGCGTCATTCTCGGTGATTGGACCACCGTACTCGTCGCGGCCGGCGTAGAACGGTGAAGGAAGGCTGACACCGGTCCACTGAGGACCCCCCAGCCCGTTCAGCACGTTCTGCACCATCGTGTCCTTGTCGAGCAGGTGCGCCAGCGCCTCGCGGAACTCGACGTTGCGGTAGAGATCACGCTTCTCGTCGTTCGTCCCGTCCGGCAAGCCGATGTCCTGGTTGACCAGGATCCACGTCGTCCCGTAGTTCGCTAGGTCGGTGATCATGACGGAGTAGCCCTTCGCCGCGGACTCAGGAAGCAGAACCGCGATGTCCTCCGGGCGGATTCCGTACACGTCGACCTCGCCGTTGCGGAACTTCAGCATCGACACATCCTGGTTCGCCACGATGTGGTTGACGACCTTGTCGTAGTACGGAAGCTGCGTCCCCGCCGGGTCGTACCCGTAGTAGTAGGGGTTGCGCTCCATCGTCACGCTCACGTTCACCTGGTAATCCGTGACAAGATACGGACCGTTGCCAACAAGCTCAGTGAGCGGCGTGTCGAGCGTCCACGTCTCGTTGAACGTTCCGACCGGAACGTCCGGGTTGAGCTTGTGGACGAACTCTGCCAGCTTGTGCTTCGGCATGAGGTTGAACGCCAGCTGGTTGAGGATCGGCCGATAGATCGTCGACAGCGTGAACGTCACCGTGTAGTCGTCGACCTTCTCGCAGACCGGGAACGTCCCGTCAGGAAGAATCATCCCATCGCGCGAGTTGCAGTCGACATCCTCATTCGTGATGACGTCGTTGAACGTGAACAGGACATCGTCGGCCGTGATCAGGGTACCGTCGGACCACTTGATGTCCTCGCGCAGGTGGAACGTGAGCACCAGGCCGTCATCGGAGATTTCGTAGCTCTTCGCGAAATCAATCACGACCGCACCGCTGATGTGATCGAGGTTCAGCAGTCCACGGTGCATCCGGTTCGTGAACCACGTTGTGCTCGTCTCGTGCGCGGTGTGGTTGTTCCATCCCCGTGGATCCTCGATGTTGGGGACGTTGAGCGTTCCACCGCGGACGCCGAGCTCCATGTCCGAGTAGACGGTCCCCGCGACGCCGATCGGGAAAACGAGGGCGTCTGCAGGCTGCGCGTCATACCCTTGCCCGAAAACGGCAAGCGAGGAGACGAGAAACAGCCCCGCAAGAATCAACGCTTTCTTCATTAGAGAACCTCCTTCGTTACCGCCTACCTAGAGTTCGAGGCTGAATAGATACGCCAGATACCCTTGATAGGCCAATGCCAATTCTGGATAGACCAGCGTGACCGACAGGATCTCCGTACGGGTCTCGTCGATCGTCAACGGCTGGTCGGCATTCCAGATCGCTGTGAGTGCAGTGGCAGCAGCAACTCGCAGACCGAGGCTCTCGCCGTTCTTCGCCAGCTCGACCAATTCGTCTTCCGTCTTGGCACCGATCGGGGAGCCGGGAACGTAGAAACCTCCAAGGAGCTTGCCAGCAGCGATCGCCAGGGTGTCCGCCTCGACGGTCAGGAGATACTCCTCGATCGCAGTCGGAACCTTGTAGTCGCTACGGTTCTTGAAGAACCACATGTTCGCGGCGTCCTGATCTCCTTCTTTCGCCAGCTCGAGCAACGCGTCATCGTCCATCTCGAAGAGCTCCATCTCTCTTCCATTCAGGATGAACAGCGCCCTGTCCGCAGCGAGGCGAATTCCAGGAGTCCGGCCGGTTTCTGCAAGCTCTTCCAGCTCTTCCGGGTCAGTCGATAGGTAATCACCGACTAGCGCCAGCCCAGCTGCCTTGCTGATCTCCTCGATCAGCTCGTTCGCGACGATGTAGTTCACATCTACCGCAAACCCAATCAAAGAAACCAAGACAACCGCGCAGGTTGCTAGCCCAAGTGCCCGAAGGCCATTACGCTTCATTATTCAACCTCCTTGTGCTCTTGCCCGAACAATGATAGGCACTCCTTCTACTCGTAGACCACCTCCCAGGCAGAGCTCGATCTAGTGTGGAGAGGCATACTCGCCTGAAATGCGATTATACAGATCGTTTCCGCCACTGTCAATCCTCTCGACCCCCTCAATCGCAAACCAGAACCGTATTCAGTAGCGCTTGCTCGATTTCCCGTTTCGAGGTCCCGGCAAGCTCCAGCATCGCACTGTCGAGAGACATCCCGCCCCCGAGTCGTGCCGTTGCGCGCCACAGATCCTCGATCATGTCCAGTCCGTAGGTGTCGACCAGATACCAAACCAAGAGCCCGCTCTCGGTGCGGAAGAGGTCAGGCGGCACGCCGCCGAATCCCAACTGCCACAATGGCGTCCAATCACCGGAGACGACAACGTGGCACCCTCGTTCAGCGAGCTCTTCGTAGCCGACCGTGGCGACCGTCGCGAGACCGGTTCGCAGCAGGTTTGACGCCGTGCTAATGCGATATGCGTAGGCCGGCAACGTGGAGGCGAGGATCCAACCAAGATCCTCGCCGACAACAACGTGCCACGCGGTCTGGTGCATGGTGACATCCGGAGTCAGGTTCCGTCCGGCCCGTCGCGTCTCCGCGTCATCATAGAAAAAGACCGTCATCCGCGGCGGGAGCTGGTCGGAGCCGAGTCCGAGCTCCGCCGCGATCCGAATCCGCGCTTCGCCTACCTTGGCAAGCAGCCGTGTCAGCTCCTCGTTCGACCGCTCGCTCAAGACAAGGATCCCGTCTTGCTCGACGCGCCTCCATCCTCCAAACAGCGCAATCCACTCCGCCACCTGATCCGCCATCGAGCCGATCTCCCCAATCCACGCCATGGTCTCCTCGAACTCCCCGACCGAGAGCGCGCACCGAACGCCAAGGATGAGCTCTTCCTCGTTCAACTCCCGCTCTCTCCACTCCTTCGTGAGTCCGTAGGCCTTCATGAACTCCCCCGCCTCGAACAGGTACAGCGCGCGGTAGTAGTCGTACAGCACCCCGGTTGACCCTTCCGCGATGGCGGTCTCGTGCCACGATTCGGCCAGCTCGTCGAGCGTCCCACAGGCGACACGTCCGAACAGGGCTTCGGAACTTCCCGGACCCCAGACTGACTCGAGCACGTCTGTTCCACCGCTGCATTCGATCACATACTGGACCAGTGAAGCGGCCTGCAATGAGAGAAAGTCCTCCTCCGGAGTCAGGCTTCCCTCCGTCCCGAACACGGTGTAGAACGTTGCAATGCTTTCGAGCGAGCCCAGCGCCATGCTCGCGGAAAACGGCGAGTCGAACTGCTGGTAGAGGGTCGGAGAGAACGCACCGCTCCCCTCGAGACTCAAGAGATCCTCGAATGAGTACCGGAGTCGCTCCGGGGCCGCTGCGACCGCCGCGTGGTGATTTCGGTCCGGGTGGACCAGCACGGTCACCGTCCCGCTGTACAGGAGCTGAGAGAAGCACTCGCCCCAACCGAATGCCAAGACGAGTTCGACGAGACGCGCACGCGGATCCTCGCCTGCCAGCAGATCAAGCACCGAGAAGAACGTGTGGGTAGCCAGGGGTGACTTGCGCTGCACGATACTCGCCTGCAGCTGATCCGGGTCGTCGTGGACCAGCACGTCGATCGGCAACGGGATTACCGACGGATCGACATCGAGTTGGGTGAGCAGTTCATCGAGCGACTCCTCGAGGCGCGCGAGCAGATCGACATACCCCGCGCGCTGCGGCGAACCATCATGGTACCAGACGTTGAACCGATCCCCTCGTACAGCATAGATGTCGTGCGTTTCCACAGACATCTGTGGTTGAATCACGTAGTTGATCAGGATCGCGAAGATCGCTGCAGCGATCGCGCCGATCGCAAAACCACCGACCGTCATGAGCCAAGGTTTCCGACACTTCGTGAAAACGCTTTTCCAGTCTACCTTTCGGCTCATGTCTAGGCCATTGTAGCGGCGGCATTCCCGTGGTGCAATTGATCGAAACCCTCTTCACACCAAGCTCACATCATCTCCATACAAAGCCCACGGGATCCGGTCGATTGACATAAAGAAATGGCCTCAATATACTTCCTGTGCCGCTTTTGTAGTCATCGTGAGCCACTGGAGGACGGACATGGAGATTCTGAAGGTCGCTTCCCGGTCGAATCCCAACTCCGTCTCTGGAGCCATCGCGGGGGCGCTCGAGCAGCACGGTGTCGTCGAACTCCACGCGATCGGTGCTGGCGCCGTCAACCAGACAGTGAAGGCAATCGCCATCGCCCGGCGCCTGGTAGAAGAGGATGAGTCCCAACAGATTAAGGTCATCCCCGGGTTCATGGAGCTTGATATCGGCGGCGAGAAGAAGACGGGAATCCGGTTCATCATCGAGAAATAGCGCCTGTGGAGAGCACACGTTATGCCCACCTACGTTCAATCGTACCTCATTGACCGAATCCGCGACGCCTTGGAGTCGGCGTTCCACTCTCTGATCGGCGGGGCGCCGTCCGCCGGCATCGAGGTCCAATCCACGGAGCGGGAGGGCTTCGGCGATTTCACCTCGAATATCGCGATGGTCGAGGCGAAGCGCACTGGCGTCGCCCCACGGCGACTCGCCGAGGAGCTCGTTGAGGCGCTGATCGCTCAAGTGCCAAGCGTAGAATTTCCGAGAATCGAGGCCGCAGGCCCCGGATTCGTCAACTTCTTCGCGAATCCGCAGGTCGTTCAGAGCGCGCTCGCGATGATCCTCGCCGACGCAACCGACTACGGTCGATGGAGCGTCGGCGCGGGGGAGAAGACCCAGATCGAGTTCGTCAGCTCGAATCCGACCGGTCCGCTGACCGTCGGGCACGGCAGACAGGCGGTCCTCGGCGACGTGCTTGCGACCCTCCACGAATGGCTCGGCCGAGACGTTCACCGCGAATACTATTTCAACGACGAAGGGCGCCAGATCGAGCTGCTGACTGACTCGCACGCCGGCCGTGTTCTCGAAATCGCGTTCGGGATTGACCCGGAGATCCCCGAGAACGGGTACGAAGGGGAGTATCTGAAGCAGATCGCAAGTGACACGATCGCTGCAAACGAGAAGGTGGCAAGCGCAATCGAGGAGATGCGGAGTGAGACGCCCCAGGAACTCTCGCGAGCGGGCCTCTACAAGCACCTCGACCCCGCGATTCTTCGACACGAGGCGATCGAGCGGGTCATCCGGAACATCAAGGAGGACCTCGCCCTGCTTGGAGTCCGATTCGACAACTGGTTCAGCGAAGCAAGCCTCCACCGCTCCGGAGAGGTCGACGCAGCCCTCGCCGCGCTCCGTGACCGGGACGGTGTCTACGAGAGCGACGGCGCCGTCTGGCTGAAAGCCGAGGAGTACGGTGGAGCCAAGGATTCGGTCTTGATTCGAAGCGACGGCCGTCCCACCTACTTGATGGTCGACATCGCCTATCACATCAACAAGCGAAGCCGCGGCTTCGAGCACGTGATCGACGTCCAGGGCGCCGACCACCACGCGGAGCAGACGTGCGTCAAGGCGGCGCTTCGGATCCTCGAGTATCGCGACGACTTCCTCGACTACGCCTCCCACCAGTTCGTCAGCCTCAAGGAGAAGGGGCAGATCCAGCGGATGTCGACGCGAGCCGGCCGGTTCGTCACACTCCGCGATCTGATCGACGAGCTGGGCAAGGACGTCATCCGCTACTTCATGATCTCCCGAAAGCCCGAGGCCCATCTCGATTTCGACCTCGACCTCGCCCGCGCCGAATCTCTCGACAATCCGGCAACCTACATCCAGTACGCCCACACGCGGATCGCGTCGATCTTTCGGAAAGCGGACGAGGGCGACACCGAGTGGGCCAACGTCGATCTGTCGCCGCTCGTTGAGAGAGAGGAGATCGAGCTAATCAAGGCGCTCGACCGCTTCCCCATGGTGATTCGGATCGCGGCGGAGGAGTTCGCGCCGCACCTGCTCGCGGAGTACGCGCTCGACCTCTCGCGGTCGTTCCACGGGTACTACGACAGGCACCGTGTCCTTACCGATGATGAGGACCTATCGCGCTCCCGACTCGCGCTTCTGCACGCCCTGCAGACAGTCCTAAGGAGCTCGCTCGACCTCCTCGGCATGGACGCCCCGCTGGAGATGTGATGGCTTGGATCGATCGGCTGAGAGCCGGCCTGCAGAAGACCCGATCCGGGCTGAGCGAGCCCTTGGGGCGGCTCCTGGCCGGTCGCAGCAGCCTGAGTGAAGCGCAGACCGAGCGGCTCGAGGAGATCCTGATCGGAGGCGACGTCGGGGTCGCACTGACAATGGAACTGGTGGAAACCCTCGCTGATGAGGCCCGGCGGGGCGACGAAGCGGACCTGCTCGTCGCGCTCAGGGAGGGCATCCGCGAGCGGCTCGTCGGGTGCGAACGATCCCTGCGGCTGCGGACGGACGGCGGGCCGACCGTGCTGCTGATCGCGGGGGTGAACGGCACCGGGAAGACCACGACAATCGCCAAGCTCGCGGTTCACCTTCGCCAGGAGTGCCCGGAGCTGCCGATCACGTTCGCCGCCGCCGACACCTTTCGCGCCGCAGCGATCGAGCAGATCGGTGTCTGGGCCGATCGGGTCGGAGCCGACCTGATCCAACATCGACAAGGGGGAGATCCCTCCGCGGTCGCGTTCGACGCCGTTGACCATGCGATTCGGACCGGCGGGGCCCTGTTCATCGACACCGCAGGCCGGCTGCAGACGAAGCACAACCTGATGGAGGAGCTGAAGAAGATCGAGCGGACCGTGGCCAAGAAGCTGGACCGCGGATCGGACGAACGGCTCCTTGTGCTCGACGCAACGACGGGCCAGAATAACGTGTCGCAAGCGGAGTGCTTCCACGACGCGATCGATCTGACGGGAATCGTCCTCACGAAGCTCGACGGAACAGCGAAGGGTGGAGGAGTGTTGGCGATCTGGGATGCACTGAAGATCCCGCTGATGTTCGTCGGCGTCGGCGAGACCGCTGATGACCTACACCCGTTCTCTGCGAACGACTTCGTTGAGGCGCTTTTCTCTGCTCAAGAGGGCTGAACACTCGAACAACGCACGGAGGTGCACCCAGGATGAAGTACGTCTACTCCTTCAGCAAGGGGCATGTGGAAGGCGACAGAGGGATGAAGGAGCTTCTCGGAGGCAAGGGAGCGAATCTCGCCGAAATGGCCAGTCTCGGTCTCCCGGTCCCCCCGGGCTTCACATGCACGACCGAAGCTTGCGACACCTACTACAAGCTTGGGAAGACGAAGCTGTTCGGCTCATTGAAGCCGGAGATCGACGCCGCGCTGAAGCGGCTTGAGAAGGCCACGGGCAAGACGTTCGGGGCAGGGCCGAATCCTCTCCTCCTGTCCGTCCGGTCCGGAGCCGCGGTCTCGATGCCGGGGATGATGGACACGGTCCTCAACCTCGGCCTCACGCCGGCGACGATCAAGGCTCTGATCGCGTCGAGCGGCAACGAACGGTTCGTGATGGACTCCTATCGACGCTTCATCCAGATGTTCGGAAACGTCGTGATGGGCGTCGACCACCACGCGTTCGAGCACGAGCTCGAGGCGGTCAAGAAGCAGAAGCGGGCCAAACTCGATACCGATCTGACGGCGGACGGCCTTGCGGAGGTCATCGAGCGATACAAGAAGGTCTACAAGAAGGCGACCGGCAAGGCGTTCCCCACGAGCCCGATGGCGCAGCTCATGGCGGGGATCGATGCCGTCTTCCGCTCCTGGAACACGCCGCGCGCCGCGCGCTACCGCCAGCTGAACGACATCCGCGGACTCCTCGGAACGGCGGTTAACGTGCAGACGATGGTGTTCGGCAACAGCGGAGAAAACTCCGCCACCGGCGTCGCGTTCACGCGCGATCCGTCGACGGGTGAGAACAAGTACTTCTACGGGGAGTATCTCGTCAACGCCCAGGGTGAGGACGTCGTCGCCGGCATTCGTACACCCCAGCAGATCACGCGGAAGGGATCGCGCGCCTGGGCGAAGTCACAGGGCGTCAGCGAGAAGGATCGAAAGACGAACTACGCGTCGCTTGAGGAGGTCATGCCCAAGGTGTTCAAACAGCTCGACGCGATCCGCGTCAAGCTGGAGAAGCACTACAAGGACATGCAGGACCTCGAGTTCACGATCGAGAACGGAAGCCTCTACATCCTGCAGACGCGAAACGGCAAACGGACGGCCCAAGCGGCCGTGCGGATCGCCACCGACATGGTGAAGGAGAAGTTGATCACCGAGAAGCAGGCGGTGCTGCGCGTCGATCCCGCGTCGCTCGATCAGCTGCTCCATCCCGTGTTCGTCAAGGCATCGGAGGACAAGGCTCAGCAGATTGCCGTCGGCCTCCCCGCCTCGCCCGGCGCGGCGACCGGCCGGGTCGTGTTCACCGCCGAGGGCGCCGAGACATGGGCCGCTGAGGGGAAACGCGTCATCCTCTGCCGCACCGAGACCAGCCCCGAGGACATCGGCGGGATGGACGCCGCCGCTGGGATCCTGACGTCACGCGGCGGGATGACCTCCCACGCCGCCGTGGTGGCCAGAGGCATGGGAAGATGCTGCGTCGCCGGCGTCGGAGACGTGACCATCAACTACAAGACGAAGCGCTTTACGTGTGGCGGCGTGACGATCAAGGAGGGCGACTGGATCTCCCTCAACGGGTCGACCGGCCTCGTCTACAAGGGGCAGATCGACACCGTCGACCCGAGCCTGACCGGGCCGTTCGGTACGATCATGAAGCTCGCCGACAAGTACCGGAAACTCGGCGTGCGGACGAACGCCGACACCCCACACGACGCGGCGGTGGCGGTCAGGTTCGGCGCGGAGGGGATCGGTCTCTGCCGGACCGAGCACATGTTCTTCGAGGGCCATCGGATCGTCTCGTTCCGCCGGCTGATCCTCGTCGCGGAGACGGTGAAGGATCTGCGCGAGACCCACGGAATCGTAGATCTCAATGCGCTGCAGAAGGCGTGCGGGAAGAACGCCAAGGCCGTCGACGCGATCAAGCAGTACAAGCAGGCGCTCCGCGAACTGCTCCCGCTGCAGAGGAAGGACTTCACCGGGATCTTCAAAGCGCTCAAAGGGAGACCGTGCACTGTCCGGCTCCTCGATCCGCCGCTTCACGAATTCCTCCCTCAAGACGCGGCCGGACAGAAGGAGATGGCCGAGACGATGGGCGTCAAGCCGATCGGGATCAAACGCCTCGTCGAGGCGCTGCACGAGTTCAATCCGATGCTCGGCCATCGCGGCTGCCGGCTCGGGATCACCTACCCCGAAGTGACCGAGATGCAGACGCGCGCCATCTGCGAGGCCGCCGTGGCGGTCAAGGGATCGAAGCCCGAGATCATGATCCCGCTCGTCGGACACGTGAAGGAGCTGGCGAACCAGAAGGCGATCGTCGAACGCACAATCGCCGACGTGGAGCAGAGGAAGGGCGCCAAACTGAACGTCCTGATCGGCACGATGATCGAGGTCCCGCGGGCCGCCGTCACCGCCGATGAAATCGCCAAGGAAGCCGAGTTCTTCTCGTTCGGTACGAACGATCTGACCCAGATGGGCTGTGGTTTCTCGCGCGACGATGCCGGCAAGTTCCTCAAGGACTACGTGGCGATGGGGATCTACGAGAAAGATCCGTTCCAGGTTCTCGATCAGGCAGGCGTCGGGAAGCTCGTCGCGACGGCCTGCGAGCTCGGGCGAAAGGGCCGGCCGAACATCAAGCTCGGCATCTGCGGCGAGCACGGCGGCGAGCCGTCGTCGATCGCGTTCTGTCACAACGTCGGCCTCGACTACGTCAGCTGCAGCCCGTTCCGCGTCCCGATTGCGAGGCTTGCGGCCGCACAAGCGGCCATCAAATCGTAGCTTGTGCGGCCAGAGAAGCCCCAGCATCGAACCAGGGTGCTGGGGCTTCTCACAAGCAACTGGCGGCGGACAAATCGGGCCCAGTTGCCAAGCGCTTCAAGCGGCGATTCGGGGCAGCTGACAAGGCGAAGTCTCAGCTCGCTGAGGCTTCGCACAAGCTACTCGACAACCTCAGATCGATGTCGAGTAGCCACTGGCAGGCCGCGCAGGCAGCGATCCGTTCGTAGCCTGCGTGGGCAGAGAAACCCTCGACATTCGAGGGTTTCTCTCAAGCTGCTGGCAACACCCAAACCTACCAGTAGCCAGCTGCATCAAGCAGCACTTGCTCAGTAACACTCGAAGCAGAATCCAACCAAGAGAGACCCCAGCGGATGCTGGGGTCTCTCTATGCTACTCATCTCAGACTCCTCGACGCGAGAGGAATTCGTAGATCCTGAACAGCTTTCCGGCACAGGACCTGCAATCCGCCGTCGCATGAACTTGCAATCAGCCGACATCCAAAGTTACAATCAGCCGACATGAAGACTGACTTCTTGTACCGTCGATTCGTAGATGCCCCACTGGCGGATGCGATATCGGACACCCCGATTGTCCTGATCCACGGGCCCCGTCAATGCGGCAAGACGACGCTGGCTCGGATGTTCGGCGGGGAACGAGGGTATGCGTACTTCAGCTTCGATGATGACATCGTGGCAGCTGCGGCCGAGACCGACCCGGCAGGGTTCGTCGCAGATCTGCCCGCGAAGACCATCCTCGATGAGGTTCAGCATGTCCCCGAGTTGTTCTCCTCGCTGAAGATCGCCGTCGATCGGGATCGCGTTCCAGGGAAATTCATCCTCACCGGCTCGGCGAACGCGCTTCTCGTCCCTCGACTTGCGGATTCACTCGCCGGGCGAATGGAGATCCTCCGGCTACACCCTCTCGCACAATGCGAACTCGCTGGAGAGCGGCCCAACTTCCTCGACAAGGTCTTCGACTTGGGCTTCCCGACGAGCTCCCACGACCGCCTTGGAGACGAACTGGCGACCCGTATCGTTGCTGGCGGCTATCCAGCGGCACTCTCTCGATCCACGCAACGCCGACAGGCCGCGTGGTATCGAGACTACATCGGAACCCTCATCCAGCGCGACGTGCAGGATCTCGCCAGAATCCGCAACTTGGATGTCCTCCCTCGCTTGCTGACGATCGCTGCCGGGCAGACCGCTCAACTGCGCAACTTCTCCGATCTGGCGGGCCCGTTCCAGCTGAGTCGACCGACCATTCAGGAGTATGTCACGCTGCTGGAGTCCATCTTCCTGATCGACACGCTGCCACCTTGGCACAGCAACCGGCTCAAGCGGCTTGTCAAGAGCCCCAAGATTCACGCTGGAGATACGGGCGTCGCCTGCTCGTTACTCGGCATCAACACCCAGAGCCTAGCGGAAGACCGTGAGACGCTCGGCCATCTCGTGGAGACCTTCGTGTTTCAGGAGCTTCGTCGCCAAGCCAGCTGGTATCCGGCCGACATTCGCTTCCACCACTTCCGCGATCGAGATGGATATGAGGTCGACATCGTGCTCGAGCGAGCCGGACAACGGATCGCCGGCATCGAAGTGAAGGCCTCGGCAACCATCAGAGATCGAGATTTCCGGGGACTCAGGAAACTCAAGTCGTCCGCCGGGAGACGCTTTGCAGGAGGAGTCGTCCTCTACGACGGCGAGACGAGCGCCGGATTCGGTGATGATCTCTACGCCGTGCCCATCCGGAGGCTTTGGGAAGACTAGCCGTCTTTCGATCGCTCTAGCGACTTCTCACTTTGAATTTCAAGATGCGACCCCGATGAGAGCGGCTTGCCTTCTTGATCCGCTTGCTCGATGCTGAACAGCCACCACCGCTTCGTCCGGTCGCGACCGCGAGGCTGCCTCTCGAAGTAGATTCTCGCTCTCCGGTTGCCCGTCGTCCGTACCTCGAACCAGTGTTTGCGCACGTACGATTCCGAACTGCCGTGCGTGCACGGTCCCGTCTCCCGCCAGGTACGAAGCACCGCAGCAACCCCAAGCGGTTCGCCACGCCAGACGAACTCGCGAGGCAAGCCTGGGCCACCGATTGCCATGGCACTCGGATCGATGGTCGAGACCACGGGCTTGATGGATTCTGAAACGAGTTCCATGTTCGTTTCTGTCATCATCGCGATGTGGCGAACGTTCGCGTTCAGGCGCGCTGTCAAGCGTCGCCTGGAACGCTTGGTTGGGCATTCCGCTCATCCGTGAGTCTCGACATCATGTAGCGGACGAAATCGACTGTCAGGCTCATCTCGCTGGGATCTGCGGGACGACGGGATGACAATTCCGGACGTGGGCGCCCCGACCAGGAACGGTCGATCAGTCCGTGCCAGGACGAATCAACCTGCGTCTTGGCCCATTCGGTCCCTGTTTGCTTCGAATGGACGGAACCTGCGCTATAGTCATGGAGTGCACGGCAGAAGTGCAGTACTGCGAACGATTGGTAGAAATGGTTGCTGAACGCCCCTGGATTCGCGACGATCTCCGTCCCCCATTCTATGGAGTCTCGGAACATCTCCTCCCTGAGCGCCTCGATCGGGACAGGATCGATGAGAGAGTCTGCGGGCGGTCCCGCCAACACGACTCCCTGGTGGTAGAGAATGGAGCGCACAACCAAGTTGTTGTCGTGGGTGGATAGCTCCAAATGACGACTCCCATTGTCAATGTACCACAGGGGTTCGTCGCAACGCTCGTTCTGCCGAATCAGGTCTCTGGGGAAATACGAACCCTCCAAGTACTGTGCCCAGGGGCAGTTCATGCTGAATAGCTGCGCATGCATGGCCTGCAACCGCTCGACGATGGCGGTGGTTAGTCTAGGCTCTGTCACGATGATGAAGTCTGCGTCACTGTGCCTGTCGAAGCCTCCTGTCGCGAAAGACCCTTGGAGATAGCCACCTACGAATGCGTTGCCCAAGATGCTCCGCGCAGTCTCAATGAGCGTGGCAAGAACAGCATTCAGATCACCATAAGGTGTTGGAGACTGTGCGCCTTCTGTCTTCATTCTGCCCTTCCGTTGGATCTATCCGCCGCTGAGGGACCATCAGACCTCATCCTGCCCAACGCCATGCGCTTCAGCTGCGCGGCGAACTCGGCTCACGCTAGCAGCTACGCAGGCGGGGCGCGTCTGCTGGAAGCGCTTGTTGGGCGAACGCCCCCTACGGCGCTTGCGGCGGTACTCCGAAGCACCGAAGGAAGTAGGCATCGGGCAGGTCCTTGTACCTAATGCCGACGTTGTGGCAAATCGCCTTCATGAGCTTGACCAGTTTGTCGTCTGCTGCAGTTGCCGCCCGCGTCTTGATTGGGATCTCCAGGGTCGTCCAAAGCTCTTCCGTGGCGGCGATGACTGTGTCAGAGTCCGAGAAGACAAGCATGACCTCGTTCAGGGCCTCCTGAAACTGGTCTCCAGAGGTGTTGTGCTTGCCACCGAACAGCTTCCTCGCCGTCTCCATCTTCATCTTCCTGCGTTCGAGCCGCTGGAAGAAGTAGAAGGAGACCAAGACGCCGATCAGGCCGGACAGAAGCGACGCTACAAGAGTCACCAAGACGATCGTCATCGTCATATGCCAATCACGTTCCTTCGTTTCGCCCAACCATGATTAGTGTGCGCCCATGCACACGAGTATCGTGGCGGCCTCCCGCGCAGTTCGGCCCCGCCAGTTCTTCGTTTCCCTCACTCCTATCCTCTCATATGGACATGGATATCCTTGCGTGCCATCCTACAACCATGAGACTTCTCGGTCCAGTTCATGAAACGTGCGTGACGAAGCATTGCTCCCCGCGGAGGGAGGAGTTCTACGGGCGGTGGGTTGAGCGGTCCTTCCGATTCCATCGGAATGCACTGGGAGAATGGATTCAATCCCATGAGTTCAGCGCGTTCGGGAGTGTAAGGATTGTCTCGCGCAAAGGCGCAAAGGTCGCAAAGGATGAACAAGATGGCATCCCTCAGGACAGTCACTGATCTCCCCAGACAAGGGGTTCTTGGCGCTCTTGGCGGCTTGGCGAGAGAAGAGGCGACAGTTCCAAAGCCGAAAGGATGGAATCTCGCAGAGGCGCAAAGATCGCAGAGGAAGACCGAGGCTCGCGTCGACAGAAGGGGCAATGGGCAGTGCCGCTCATGAACAATGATCCCTTGGCGCTCTTGGCGGCTTGGCGTGAGGAGAAACGGCGAATCCAGAACGTAAAGGGCTGACTCGCGCAAAGGCGCAAAGATCGCAGAGGATGGCTGAGGATCGCGTCGGCAGAAGGGGCAATGGGCAGTGGCGTTCATGAACAATGATCCCTTGGCGCTCTTGGCGGCTTGGCGTGAGGAGAAACGGCGAATCCAGAACGTAAAGGGCTGACTCGCGCAAGGGCGCAAAGATCGCAGAGGATGGCTGAGGATCGCGTCGGCAGAAGGGGCAATGGGCAGTGGCGTTCATGAACAAGGAACCCTTGGCGTTCTTGGCGACGTGGCGAGAGAAGAACCGCTAGTTCCAAAGCCGAAAGGATGGACTCTCGCAGAGACGCAAAGATCGCAAAGGATGAACAAGATGGCATCCCTCAGGACAGTCACTGATCTCCCCAGACAAGGGGTTCTTGGCGCTCTTGGCGGCTTGGCGAGAGAAGAGGCGACAGTTCCAAAGACGAAAGGATTGTCTCGCGCAGAGGCGCAAAGATCGCAGAGGATGGCTGAGGATCGCGTCGGCAGAAGGGGCAATGGGCAGTGCCGCTCATGAACAATGATCCCTTGGCGCTCTTGGCGGCTTGGCGTGAGGAGAATCGGTAGTTCCAAAGCCGAAAGGATGGACTCTCGCAGAGACGCAAAGATCGCAAAGGATGAACAAGATGGCGTCCCTCAGAAGAGTCACTGATGTCCCCAGACAAGGGGTTCTTGGGGCTCTTGGCGCTCTTGGCGCTCTTGGCGGCTTGACGAGAAGAGAAGCCGCAAATCCAGAACGTAAAGGGCCGACTCGCGCAAAGGCGCAAAGATCGCAGAGGAAGACCGAGAACTTCGCCGACAGAAGAGCAACGGCCAGTGCCGCTCATGAACGATGATCCCTTGGCGTTCTTGGCGGCTTGGCGAGAGAAGAATCGGTAGTTTCAAAGCCAGGGGGATTAACTCTCGCAGAGGCGCGAAGAGCGCAGAGGAAGGCTGAAGAGAGCATCGACAGAGCGGTAGTGGGTTTGGGCAACTGCTGGGCTCGAATCGCCAGCGGCCTCCCTTCACGCCGCTGTGCTTCCCCACGTTTCCCAGACACCGAACTCGCCATGAAAGGTCCAAGGCTTGACTTGTCCGAGCGATCCTTGCAGAATGAACATCGAATGTGCAATCTGCAAGACGCGTCAGCGGGAGGCACCGAATGCTTCCACGAACTCTCGAGCCCGTCCTTCGCCAAGCGGCCCGTCGCTACCCCGTTGTAACGTTGACCGGCCCGCGCCAGTCGGGAAAGACGACGCTTGCCAAGATGGCCTTCCCGGACCACGCCTACGCTAGCCTGGAGGACCCGGATCAACGGGAGTTCGCAACGACGGATCCTCGTGGTTTCTTGGCGCAGTTCAACGGCCCGGTCATCCTTGACGAAGCACAGCGGGCCCCCGATCTCTTCTCGTACATCCAGACGGAGTCCGACGAGGTCGCCGGGAGTGGGCGTTTCATTCTCACCGGCTCACAGAGCTTCCAGCTGATGCGGACGATCAGCCAGTCGCTTGCGGGACGAGCAGCCGTTCTTCATCTGCTTCCGTTCTCCCAGGCCGAGATTCACAGGCATCTGCCGTTGTCGCGGGAGAGCATCGGTCGAGCGATTCCACCCTCGACCCAGCAGGCGAAGAAGGACTTGATGGAAGCCCTCTTCACGGGCGGTTATCCGCGAATCCACGATGCGGGAATCCCTCCGCAGGACTGGCTGGCGAACTACTACCGAACCTACGT
>Ga0272444_10000576_pt1 | contig 38621 bp, 26 predicted proteins | sample SSMForm13_FD_201033 | JGI IMG/M metagenome (GOLD analysis project Ga0272444, IMG submission 201033) | Marine sediment archaeal communities from Little Sippewissett salt marsh, Falmouth, MA, United States - SSM-Form-13 | ecosystem: Environmental > Aquatic > Marine > Wetlands > Sediment ...
CCCGGGGTCGACGGTTACATAAGTGCGCCTGGCGCCCTTCTCGTAGACGTCGACGATCGCGTCTCCGAACTTGGATTTTAACCCTTCGACTACCTCACCCATCTTCGCCCTCCTAACCCTTTGCTCCGGCCAAAGTCGCCTGGATTAGCGCAACAACTCCCATGATCATCGCCTCGGGCTTCGGCGGACAGCCGGCGATATAGGCGTTGACCGGAACAACTTCATCAAGTGGCATCATCTGATTGTAGGAATTTCCGAACATTTCACATGTGCATGCGCAGTTACCGAGCGCTATGACAAAGCAGGGCTGCGGCGCCTGCTTGATTACCCTCTTCAGCCTGATTCTCGCCTTCCTGTTCATCGACCCCGTCACGAGTATGGCATCAGCGTGCCGCACGCTTCCGACCAGCTGGATGCCGAAGCGCTCAACGTCAAACCTCGGCGTAAGAAGATCGAGAATCTCAATATCGCAGTTATTGCAGGGACTCGCGGCGAGATGAAAGACCCAGATTGACTTAGTAAGCGCTTTCAGTTTTAGACTCATACCTCACCCCTCATAATCCAAGAAATGCCAGTATCAAGGCAATCACAGCGATTGGAGTAACCCTTGCCCAGAAGAACGTCATGATCTGGTCGATTCTGAGCCTTACGTTTGTATTCCGAATGAGCGTCATGAATAAGAGTATGCCTATATAGATGAGTACGGCGAAGAACAGGTTGAGCCAGGTCTGCTGCCAGTTGACGGCGCCGACCCACAGCATCATGAGGAATAGCGGCACGACGAACATCATCATCCACTGGCTGAGCTTGAACAGCGCCAGCGTCGCGCCCGAGTACTCGATGTAGGCGCCGGCCATGATCTCGGTCTCGGCCTCGGGAGCGTCAAATGGCACCTTGGCGAGCTTTGCCTGCATGCAAAGCAGCGCCACGACGAAGGAGATCACCCCCGAGAAGGAGGCGATCACAGCTCCCTCCGTTCCCTGGAACTGAAGTATCTCGCCGAGCCTGATGGAATTCCCAGCCTTGACGACGGGAACCAGAATGGCGAGCAGGAAGGGGAGCTCATACGAAAGGATGAGTTTCATCTCCCTCGAGCCGCCGAGCGAAGCGAGCGGGTTACCGGAAGAGAAGGCGCCGAGAATCAGGGCCTGCGAAGGAATGGTCATAAGGTAGATGACCACGATGAGGTCTCCGACGAATGTCTCGGCGGGGAACACTATCGTCCTTATGAGCAGGGCGGCGACCACGCTGACGGATGCGAGCGAAATCAGCGGTGCGGCGAGAAACGTGAACTTCTGGGCTCCGTCCGGGATCATGACTTCCTTAATGAGGAGCTTCAGGAAATCATACCACGGCTGGAAAAACGGGGGCCCCACGCGCCATTGCACCCGCGCCGTAATCTTCCTGTCGAACCAGTGCGCAAACATGCCCACGACAGCGGCAACTAAAAAACCTACGCCTAGGAAAACCACACCTTGGAGTACAGTAGTCATATTTTTCTGTTACCTCTTCCAGACCTCGGCCTTCACGACGAGATTGTCTCCGACTGCGTGCAGATTCTTTGACTCATCCGCTTCGATTTCAACGTACTTGATGGCGCCAGCAGGCTTACAGGTTCTGGCGCAGAGCGGTTCTTCGCCCCCGCTGAGCCTGTGAACGCAGTAGTCGCACATGGAGACCCCGTAGGGTATGGCCTCCGGATAGATGATGCCGAAAGGACATGCGATCGCGCAGGACTTGCAGCTTACGCAACGCATGTTGTGCCTGCGCAGCACCCCGGTCGAATCTTTCTCCAGGGCGTCCACCGGACACGCATTGATGCAATTCCCGGACTCGCACTGGCGGCAGATAACCGCGTAAGATGCGAGCTCCAAGAGGGAAATCACCCCATCGTTGCCGGGGTGGAAGGGATAGGAACACTCAGCCGTGCACCTCCCCTCGTTCTCACTGCTTCCACATACGTCAAGGTCAATGAATAGCTTCTTCAACTCACTGCCTCACAGTTCAGTCCCAGAGTGCGGGTTTGTCTTTGATCAGGTCATAAGTGAGAACCGGACCATCCTTGCAGACCATATATTCGCCGAGCATGCAGTGGCCGCACTTACCTATTCCACAGCTCATATTCTTTTCCATCGAAAGGTAAATGGCCTCTTCGGGATAGCCTAGCTCTATGAGTTTAAACGTCGCGAATTTCATCATAATGGGAGGGCCGCAGACCACGCCGATGCTGGTCTTGAGGTCGAAGTCGACCTTCTCGACAACCGTCGTGACGACGCCGACATTGCCCTTCCAGCCGGCATCGCCCTCGTCCACGGTCAGGCGGATCTCGATCTTATTGGGATCGATCTTCTGCCATTCCTTCTGAATGAGATCCTTGTAAATGATATCCTCCGGCGTCCTGGCGCCGTAGCAGTAGAGGATTTTCTTGAAATCGCCCATCCTCTCGGTAAGCGCGAGGAAGAGAGCCCTCAGGGGCGCGCCCCCGACACCGCCGCCGACTATCAGGATTTCCTTGTCTTTCCATTTGTCCAGAGGATACTCCACGCCGAAAGGTCCTCTCAGGCCGACGGCCTGCCCCTTTTTCATCTCGTGAAGCGCATCCGTCACCTTACCGACCTTCATTACCGTGAAGTCGATTTTGCCCTTCTGGCTGGGTGAGGACGAAGGCGTAAACGGGGCCTCGCCAAGCCCCGGCACGGTGAGCTCCATGAACTGACCGGCCTTGAACCCCATTTCTTGCTTGGGCTCTACGACGAAGGTCTTGATAGTGGGGGTTTCGTCGATGACTTCGAGAATCTCGGCTTCAATGGGCGTGTAAACATTTTTCATACTTTGCATATTTCCTTCAGAACCTCTCTCATGTCAATCTTGCCCGGACAAGCCACAATGCACCTTCCACAACCCGTACACCCCTCAAAACCATAGGTCTTGGGGAAATAATCAAGCTTATGATAGTAGCGGTGCCTGAACCTCTCCACGAGCTTGGGCCGCGGGTTCGCCCCGCCGCCTACCCTTGCGAAGTTCTTGTAGGCACAGCTGTCCCACATTTTGAGCCTCTTGTACTTATCCTTGACCTTCTCGTCATAGAGAAGAAAGCACTGGCAAGTGGGGCATATGAAGAGACAGGCGCCGCACTCGACGCATGTCTCGACATTCCGCTCCCAACCCGGGTCCTCGAAAGCCCTGGCCAGGCAATCCTGCCATGAGCCGGAGGGCTTGAACTGCTTGGACTGTCCCTCGACCTTCGCCTCCACTTCCTTACGGATGGCCTCGCGCTGCGAGAGATGGTTGTCGGTGGCCGGCTTAAACAAGCTCTTGTTGCCCTCGATCACCTCTTTGCCCTTGTCCGTGCCCACCTCGGCGACGTAACCTCCCTCCAACCTCGAAAGGTTGATATCAAAGGTCTTCTCCGGATACGGCTTGACGCCCATGAGCGTACAGAAACAGGTGTCATAGGGCTCGGTGCAGTCGAAACTGATTACGAGACCCTGAGACCTCTTGGACGAGTAGAAGGGATCCTCGAAGTCGCCCTCGAGGAATACCCTGTCCAGAGCCTCTATGGCCCTCAGGTCGCAGGCCGCCGCCCCCAGGATGGTGAACGGCTTGGACTCGTAGGTTTTGGCCTCAGCCGACGGGAATTCCGCCACCTCTTCAAGAATCGTAAAGAAGAATGGCTTAAGCGGCTGGATGGCTCTCACGCCGGGGTAACTGAACTCTCCGGCTTCGCCATAGGGCTTGATCTTGACACAGTCTTCCTCGTCCCTGGTGGCGACGAACAGGTCGCCGCGCTTCTCGAGCCAGGAAAGGAAGGAAACGAAATCGGAGTCAGTGACAAAAAAGGCTTCCATACTTAGCTATCCCCTCTGGCCATGCGCACACTCGTAACGCACCAATACACACGTGATTGAAAGGATTTTAAAGCATACGGACGGTTAGCATATACAGCCCGGGTCTCCTTGTCAACAAAAAAGTCCCGTACTCAAACACTCCTGAATTCACCTGATTTACCGGGCACTGGGCCACACGAAACCCTCCCCCGGCAGGCCAGCGAAACCAAGAAAGGTTACCAGAACGATAGGGTTTAAGCAAGCTCAAAAAAGAGCCGCCGGAGAGGCTCTTCCCATAGAAGAAGGGACCGCCCCCCGGGGGGGCGATCCCTCTACAGATCGAATGCCATACAAGGTCTCTACTGGAGCATCACCATTTTTTCGGTGGCATTGAACTCTCCAGCATTCATGCGGCAGAAGTACACGCCTCTGGCAACCTTGGAACCGGAGCTGTCACAACCGTCCCAGGTGACCTGATGCGTGCCGGCCTCAACCTGGCCGCTAAGAACCGTCTGTACCAACCGGCCGTGTACGTCATACACGTCGATCGATACGCCACTCGCCCGCGGCGCGCTGAAACTGATCACTGCCGCTTCCGTGAACGGGTTAGGAGATACCGGACCAAGTGCGAATCGCACGACCTCTGAGTCGTACTGATGGTCCTCGATCATCGGAGCGCTCTCGTTGAGAAGCGCGCCTACGATCTCCAGGCGGGTCGAAGCAACCGGTATCGGCGTATGCTTCTTCTGAAGCGTGACTATCGCAACGTCGCCGCTGCCCGAGAAACTTCCCGAACCGGCCATCGCGATAAGAAGATTGCCGTTGTCGGCATTGTATGCCGTCATCATACCGCTCGCAAGGCCTATGCCGCGGACCTGGGTAACGTCAAAGTCGTCCGCGTTGTAAGCCAGCTCGAACTGCGTCGAGAAGACATTGTCCGCGTGCTTAACCCCAACCGGGACTTCTACGTAACCGTCGAAGTGCTGAGGCACGCCGACCTTGACCGTAGCCGTCGGCGCAGCCAGCATCGCGCCGCCGTCCGGCCGGCCGTTAACATTGCCCTTCAGCAGTCCGATGATGCCGACTTTGTTGCTCATGTTGCAGTCTAAGAGACACCCGCCGCACGGTGTCCTGTACCATACCCAGGCATCCGGGCACGGGAACGCCGGCAGCAGACCCACGACGAACTGGAGGATGAGCGACGCGTCGTACGCAGTTATGACGCCCGTGCAGTTGACGTCCGCGGCGACCTGCTGCGGGTAAACCATGACACCGCAGTGGTTAAAGCTGCAGGCGGTGAGGGACGTCGAGCACACCAGGTAGCGCAGGACGAGCGATGCGTCGAGCGCACTGACCCACGACCTGGGTAACCTGCACTGCTCCACGTCGAAGCAATAGAAGCAATCCGGGCTCACCGGCTGGCCGTTGGAGTCCATGAGCGGATACAGGCACGTGAAATCGAAGTAGCCGGTCTCGCTTGAATAGGCCGTGGCCACCGAGCCGTGGCAGTCCCAGAGATGGATGCGGGCCTCCGGTATCGGATACGGCCTGATCCAGTCGCCGCAAGGATCCTGCTCGCACCACCAGTTCATCACATAGCCCATGATGTCGCAGTAGGGTATGCAGACCTTGCCGTCGGTGCTGCAGACGTTGAGCGGATCTTCCGGATCGTAAAGCTTGATCTCATTGAACTTGACGTCGCAGCACATGCAGGGCTTGGCGTTGGCGCTGATGTGGAACTTGATATAGAACAGCACGCCCTGGCCGACCAGCGGCTGGGCGCCTGCCGCCGCCACGGTAATACAATTGGGACAGCACACACCACACTCGCCCATGGTCCAGTTCGAGTTAACCGCAACCGGGCCGGCTTCGCAGCCGAGGAGCTGGATGAGCCCTGTCGGGAGCTCGCACCAGCAGATCTCGAACTCGGCCGCCATTACGCCCCAGCCTGTCGTCTCGGAAATCGTGACCGGGACCATAATATCTTCGCCGGGCATACCGTACACCGTCCCGATGGTCATGTACAGGCAATCATCCAGAGTGCCCCCGCGTTCGGCGGCGAAAGCCCCTGGCGCGAGGAGGAAGCTCACCGCGATGAGCCCGGCAATAACAGTTGTCATTACTCCTCTAAACATGTTTACTCCCCCTCCCTTAATTCTAGATAATCTAGATACGCGAAAAGGTTAAGACTGTCCTCCAGACAGAATAGGCCGGCAAGACCGGGTCCACCTCCTTCCTTTGCCCCACGCTGCGGAGGTTTTTAAAACCTGTATTACGGGTGTTCCGGCAGGAAATTGAGCCTTGCAGCCTTACCCCCCGCCACACCGGAAATCCAGTATAGCAGAATAATCAACCTTTGTCAAATATGCTGTCAGCCTTTTTCGCTATATAGCAAAGCGTGCAACCAACTGGCGGCATTGGCCGTAATTGCCTTAAAACACAAGCGTTATGCCGGATGTGGGGCCGCCGGTACCCTGGCGGCCCCGGCCCCACGCAACGTAAATCTCACATTATTGAAGAACGACGACTTTCTCTGTCGCGCTGAAGCCCTCGGTGCTCATGCGGCAGAAGTAGACGCCTCTTGCCACCCTCGCCCCCCGGCTGTCCGTGCCATCCCAGCCGATATGGTGCTCGCCTGCCTCCGCGCGGCCGCTGAAAACCGTGCGCACGAGCTGGCCGTTGACATTGTACATGTCGATAGACACGGCGGCCTCTCCAGAGGCCGTGAAACTGATAGTCGTGCTCTGGCTGAACGGATTGGGCGAAGCCGGACCCAGCCTGAAGTTCTCGACCACGGGATTGAACCCGCGCGTCTCGATCTCAACAGCCGGCACGCCCTCGTTGAGCATCGCCTCCAGGAGGCTCGGACGCATCGACACCCCGGGCAAGGACGAGGGCTCCCTCTGAAGCCTGACGATTGCCATCCGCCCGTCGCCGCTGAAACTCGTGGCGCTTGCCATTGCGACGCTGACCTTGCCGCCTTCCTCCCGGGCGCTCATAAAGAAACCGCCGGTGAGCCCGACCGGCCTAACCTCCACGAAGGAATAGGCCTGGTTGTCGAAGACGAGCTCAAACTGCGCCGAGAACACGTCGGTCGCGTCCTCGATCAGAACAGGTATATCCAGGTAGCCGTCATGGCTCCTCGCGATGCCGAGCTTCATGAGGGCCGTCGGCGCGGCCAGTAACTCGCCGCCGCAGACCGTAGGGCCGGAGACATCGCCCTTGAGCACCCCCACGAACTCCATGAAGGCGGGACATGAGAGCGCACAGCTCCCCGGGTCCAGCACGAACCAGGTCCACATCTCGGAGCAAGGGAAGGTGGGCAATATGCCGACGACGTACTGCAGGATAAGCGCGGCGTCATAAGCCGTGATGACTTTCGTGCAGTTGACGTCGGCGGCGACCATCTGGGGGTTGACGAGCGCGCCGTTCATCTGGATGGGGCACGCGGTAAGATCTATATTGCATACCAGATATTGCAATATGAGCGACGCGTCATAGGCGTTGATCCAGGTATCGGGAACCTTGCAGTAGTCCACGCCGACGCAGTAGTAGCAGTCATTCGCGAGCGGATCGAGGCACTCGAACTGGAAATACCCGTCCTGGTTGGTGTAGTCGCTCGCCACCGGACCGTGGCAGTCCCATAGATGCACTCTCGCGCCGGGCAGCCCGTGGACGCGTTGCCAGCCCTCGCATGGATCGTACTCGCAGTACCAGTGCTTGAGCACGCCCCTGACGTCGCACCAGTCTACGCAGACCTGGCCGTCACGCGTGCACACATTGAGCGGGTCCTCGGGATCATAGAGTTTGACCGTCACGAGCCGGATCTCGCAGCACATGCACGGCTTGGCGTTGGCGCTCACGTGAAACTTGATATAGAAGAGCGGCCCGTTTCCGGCCAGAGGATGCGGGCTCGCAGCCGCTATGCTCACGCAGTTGACGTCGCATGGGTTACAGATGGGCGGCATCCAGCCCGAATTCTCCATGACGATGCCCGCCGCGCAGCCCTCGTACTGGAGCAGGCCCGCAGGCAGATCGCACCAGCATATCTCCACTTCGAACGCCAGTACACCCCAGCCGGTCACCTCGGAGATGACCACCGGCACGAAAACATCGGTGCCGGGCTCAACCTTGTTGCTGCCCTCGATGGATACTCGTATGCAATCATCGAGTTGCCCCGCGTTCTCAACCGAATAGGCCGGCGCTCCGATGACGGACACGGTGAGAACGGAGAGGATAATCAGTAAACTTAATCTCCGTGACATTGTTAGGGTCCTCCTTAAGCGACACTAGGTCGGTTCGCAGCTCACAAACGCAGGTACAATGATAGCCAGGTGTGGGTTCACCTCCTTTCCAAGCCCCACGAAATAAAGGAGATGCATTTTTCGGCGGCGCCGGACAGGCCCCCGGGGCCCCGGCCCCACCATATATTCGCACCAGTGTTGCAGTATATCAGAAAATATCCACTTTGTCAAATCCATATAAGTATACCGCTGAATATAAGATTTAGTGGAATATCTGTGTCATTTTGGAGGGCATACGTCCTGAGGGATATAAATAGGAAGGGAGCATGTCCCCGAGAACATGCCCCCTCCTGAACGCCCCACTTGGCGCGTTAAACAAACCTTTTCCGGAGAAACCCTACTGAAGCACCACTATCTTCTCAGTAGCGCTGAACTCACCGGTATTCATGCGGCAGAAGTAGATACCCCTGGCCACCCTGGATCCGGCGCGGTCGGTGCCGTTCCAGGTCGCCTGATGCGTACCCGCCTCCACCTGGCCGCTGAACACTGTCTGTACCAGCCGGCCGTTCACATCATAGATGTCTATCGACACGCTTGCGGCCCTGGGCGCGCTGTAGCTGATCAGGGCAGCCTTGCTGAACGGGTTCGGCGAAACCGGACCCAGACCGAAGGACACGATCTCAGCATCGTAGTCCTGATTGAATATCGTCGGCGCGGTCTCGTTGAGAAGAGCATCGTCTATGGCAATACGCGTCGAAGCGACCGGTATCGGCGTGTGCCTCTTGAAGAGGGTAATTATGGCTACCTTACCGCTCCCCGAGAAGCTGCCGGAACCGGCCATGGCGATGAGCAGCTCGCCGTTGTCCGGGTTGTACGCCGTCATCATACCGCTCCCGAGGCCTACACCGCGGACCTCTGTGACATTGAAGTCACTCGCGTTGTAGGACACGTTGAACTGGGCCGACTGCACGTCGGTCGCGTTCTGCACCAGGACGGGGACTTCCACGTAATCGTCAAAGTGCTGCGGCACGCCGAGACTGACCGTGGCCCCGGCGGTGGCTACCAGGGCGTCCGAACCCCTGTAGCAATAGCCCGACACATCGCCCTTGGGCACACCCAGAATCCAGAAGAAGTTATCACGGCAATCGTAGGTGCAGTTCTCCATGCAATCCATGAAGTACCATACCCAGTTGGTCGGGCACGGCAGCGCCGGGAGCAGGCCTACGACATACTGCAGGATAAGCGAAGCGTCATACGCCGTGATCACGCCGGTGCAATTGACATCGGCGGCCACCTGCTGCGGATAGATCCCGGACGGCTTGGTAGCCTCGCAAGGATAGATCGGGCAGCAGTCGAGATTGTCCATGCATACCAGATACTTCAGGATCAGAGCGGCGTCGAAGGCGTTGATCTCGCTCCTGAAGGGAGCGCAGTCGTCCAGATCAATGCAGTACCCGCAGTCCCCAAGCTGGTCGCCGTTACCGAGAGGCGGCAGACATGGGAACATGAAGAAACCCTCGCCGTCGCTATAGGTGCTTGCCAGGGGATCCCCGCAGTACGACAGGTGAACCCTGACATTCGGAACGGCCACGGGATAGCTCGTGTGGTCGCAAGGACCCTCCATGCAGTACCAAGCGCGGATGACTCCCCCTATGTCGCACCAATCAACGCATACCTGGCCGCCAGTCTGGCAGACATTAAGCGGATCTTCCGGATCGTAGAGCTTAATCTCGGTAAACCAGATTTCGCAGCACATGCACGGCTTGGCATTGGCGCTCACATGGAAAAGCAGATAGAAAAGATCGCCGGATCCCACCAGGGGAACCGCCCCGGCCGCAGCGACGCTCACGCAGTTGGGCCCGCACATGCCGCACGCGCCCACGTTCCAGCCGGATCTCTCCAACACCGGACCCTTCGCGCAGCCTTCGTACTGGAGAAGCCCCGCGGGAAGCTCGCACCAGCAGATCTCCATCTCAAACGCCATGACTCCCCAACCGGTCACGTCGGATATCCCGACAGGGACCATGATGTCTTCGCCGGGGTTGACGAGCTGCGAACCGATATGAACGAAAATGCAGTCGTCGAGCTGGCCGCTGGTCTCTCCCGCAAACGCGGGCATGGCAAAGCCGCCCGCGATGAGCATGGCGGCTACAAATATCAATATCCGTCTCATAGCTGTACTAACCTCCTGTTGATTTGAAGCTCCCCAAGAATGGTGACACGGGCAAGTAGCGCATCTCGCCTCCTTTCTTTGCCCCACGCGCAGTCAACTATATCTCAAACGCCTCTGCGAGGCTCGACTACTCTCAGTAAGCAGGAATCTCAAATAACACATGCCCCGGTACTTCTCGCAACTTGCGCATGCAGTATATCAGAAGAACCGTTTTTTGTCAAATCCGTTCTGAGCATTAATCATGACGGGCGGAAAACCCCGGAGCCACTCCCGGCGGGGCTTTCCCGGCCCCACCCCCGGGATGGAGAACAAGTGGAGATATAGAGAAAGGGGCATGCCCCCTGGGAACATGCCCCCTCTAAAGCGCCCCACTAGGCGCGTATATCCTTAAAACTACTGGAGCATCACCATTTTTTCGGTGGCATTGAACTCTCCAGCATTCATGCGGCAGAAGTACACGCCTCTGGCAACCTTGGAACCGGAGCTGTCACAACCGTCCCAGGTGACCTGATGCGTGCCGGCCTCAACCTGGCCGCTAAGAACCGTCTGTACCAACCGGCCGTGTACGTCATACACGTCGATCGATACGCCACTCGCCCGCGGCGCGCTGAAACTGATCACTGCCGCTTCCGTGAACGGGTTAGGAGATACCGGACCAAGTGCGAATCGCACGACCTCTGAGTCGTACTGATGGTCCTCGATCATCGGAGCGCTCTCGTTGAGAAGCGCGCCTACGATCTCCAGGCGGGTCGAAGCAACCGGTATCGGCGTATGCTTCTTCTGAAGCGTGACTATCGCAACGTCGCCGCTGCCCGAGAAACTTCCCGAACCGGCCATCGCGATAAGAAGATTGCCGTTGTCGGCATTGTATGCCGTCATCATACCGCTCGCAAGGCCTATGCCGCGGACCTGGGTAACGTCAAAGTCGTCCGCGTTGTAAGCCAGCTCGAACTGCGTCGAGAAGACATTGTCCGCGTGCTTAACCCCAACCGGGACTTCTACGTAACCGTCGAAGTGCTGAGGCACGCCGACCTTGACCGTAGCCGTCGGCGCAGCGAACGTCTCGGTGCAGACGTAACAGTCGCCCGACACATCGCCCTTGAGAATGCCGACGAAGAAGAAGCTAGCCGGGCAGTTGTACTGGCACTCTTCGCAGTCGCCGGCCATCATGAAGGCCCAGGGATCCGGGCACGGGAATGCCGGCAGCAGGCCCACGACGTACTGCAGGATGAGCGACGCGTCGTAAGCGGTTATGACGCCCGTGCAGTTGACGTCCGCGGCCAGTCTCTGGGGATAAACCATCTCCCCGCCGATCGACTGGTTCTCCTCGCAGTAGACAAGCGAACAGCAGTCGAGGTCGTCCATGCACACCAGGTACTTGAGGATCAGGGCCGCGTCAAACGCGTTGATCCAATCCCTGGGTATCGGGCAGTAGTCGACTTCGACGCAGTAGCCGCAATCCTGGACCAGGTCCTGCTCGTCCAGAGGCTCGAGGCAGTCAAATATAACCATGCCCTCCTGATCGGTGTAGTCGGTCTCGATGGGCTCTCCGCAGCGCGACAGATGGGTCCTCACGCCCGGAAGCATCTTGGTCGGGAAAGGCTCACCGCAGTCGAAATCGCACCACCAGGTGCTGACGCCGACGCCCACTGTGCACCATTCGATGCAGACTTCGCCGCCGCTCTGGCAGACATTAAGCGGATCCTCAGGATCATATAGTTTGATGTCCGTGAACCATATCTCACAGCACATGCACGGCTTGGCATTGGCGCTCACGTGGAAATTGAGATACATCAGTGGGCCCGCGCCGACAAGGGGATTGGTGCCGGCAGATGCGATGGTTATGCAGTTGCCTCCGCACGGCCCGCAGGCGGGGGGCACCCACCCACCGGTATTTCTCAAGACCGGACCGGCCTGGCATCCCTCGTACTGGAGAAGGCCGAAGGGCAAATCACACCAGCAAATCGTCATCTCAAACGCCATGACGCCCCAGCCGGTTGTCTCCGAAATATAAATGGGCACCATGATGTCTTCACCCGGATTGGCCATTAATTCGCCGATGTCCACGCGAATACAGTCATCCAGCGTCCCGGCGCCCTCGGCCGAGTAGGCCGGAAGAGCGAAGCTCACTGCCATGAGCACGGCGGCAAGCAAAAGGGCTGATCTCCGTTGCATAGTTCTAAAACCTCCTACCTAAGTAAAATACGTTCGGCGTGTACTCCCCAGGGGGATAATGATGAGTAACTCGCCTCCTTTCTTTGCCCCACACAATTGAGGAGTTGTGAAATCTCTCATTGCGAACCGGTACGGGACTGCCGCAGACCCGTGAAATCCGGCTCTCGCAACGGTATGCAGTATATCAGATATTATACACTTTGTCAAAGTTATTTCGACATTCCGGCATATTATAAGATTTAACGGATGGATTGAATTGGGGAGCATGCCCCTGGGAACATGCTCCCCTCGGACGCGCCGTCACGGCACGCTTAAAACAGGCTTATTGCAGTAGCACCACCTTCTCGGTCGCGCTGAACTCACCGGCATTCATGCGGCAGAAGTAAACGCCCCTGGCCACCCTGGCGCCGGCGGCGTCGCGGCCGTCCCAGGTCGCCTGATGCGTACCGGCGTCGACCTGGCCCGAAAGCACGGTTCGCACGAGCCTGCCGTTGACATCATAGATGCCGATCGCAACGCTCGCGCTGCTGGGCGCGCTGTAGGAAATGACCGCCGCTTCGGTGAACGGGTTCGGTGAAACCGGACCGAGCGCGAACCTCACGACTTCGGCGTCGCGAGGCTCGGAGCCGATGACCGGCACGGTCTCATTGAGCATGGCGCTCGTCATCTGCACGCGGGTCGAAGCCACCGGTATGGGCGTATGCTTCTTCTTCATCGTAACCATCACGATGTCGCCGCCGCCGCTGAAGCTCGACGAGCTGGCCATGGCGATAAACAGCCGGCCGTTCTCGGCGTGGAAAGCCGACATGAAGCTGCTCGCCGGGCCCGTGGCGCGAACTTCAATCACCGAGAAGTCCGCGGCATTGTAGTCGACCTCGAACTGCGCCGAGTAGATATCCGTAACGTTCTTCACGCTGACGGGCACCTCGACATAGTCTCCGAAGTGCCTCGGCACTCCGAGCTCGGCCTGGGGCGAGACTCCCGTGAAGAGCGGAGTGGCGCGGTAACACATGCCGGACACATCGCCCTTGAGCACGCCCACGACGCCGAAGCCGGCGGGGCAGTACTGCGCGCAATTAGTGCTGAGCGCATAATACCACAGCCACATGTCCGGGCACGGGAAGGCCGGAAGCAGGCCGACAACGTACTGGAGAATAAGGGACGCGTCGTAGGCCGTGATCACGTCCGTGCAGTTTACGTCCGCCGCGACCATCTGCGGATACACCCACACGCCGGTCTGGAAGATGGGACAGCACATGAGGTCGTCCATGCAGACGAGATACTTGAGAATAAGCGCGGCGTCGAAAGCCGTGATCTGGCTGCGGGGAACCGCGCAGTAGCCCATATCGATGCAATAGTCGCAGACTTCCTTCCCGCGCGGTATCGGAAGAGGCGGGAGGCAGTTAAAGGCGAAGTGGCCGTTCGCGTCCGTGTATGTCGTCGCTATGGACTCATCGCACTGGTAGAGGTTCACCCTCACGCCCTCAAGATAGCGGAGGTAATACGGGATGTCGCAGTCATCGTAGTCGCAGTACCAGGCCGAGACCTCGCCGAATACGTCGCACCAGTCGACGCAGACATTGCCGCCGCTTTCACAGACATTGAGCGGGTCCTCGGGGTCGTAGAGGTAAACATGCTCGAACCTGAGGGGGCAGCACATGCACGGCTTGGCATTGGCGCTCACGTGGAAGAAGAGCCCGAAGAGCTCGCCCTCTCCCTCCAGGGGAGTAGCGCTGGCCGAGGTGACGCTTATGCAGTTGCCACCGCACGGCCCGCACATGAGAGTCGTCCAGCCGGAACACGTCATCACTTCACCTGGGTGGCAGCCCGTGTAAGTTAGCAGGCCCACGGGAAGGTCGCACCAGCATATCTCCATATCAAAGGCCATGACGCCCCAGCCGGTCACGTTGGAGACATTCACGGGAACGACGATGTCCTCACCCGGGTTGGCGAGGACGTCGCCTATGTCGATAGAAATGCAGTCATCAAGCTTGTCGCTGGTCTCGGCCGGGAAAGCCGGCAGGGCAAAAGCGACGGCGACGAGGACTGCCGCCAGGATAATACCTGATCTCCGAAGCATTAGAGTATACCTCCTTGTCCTACTCGGTGGTTGGACGGAATGCTGTTAGCGTGAATCTCCCCGGATGGATGATGGTAGCGGCTCGCCTCCTTTCTTTGCCCCACGCAATCGAGGAGAGGTTTGTCTCCGGATATATTGAGGACGGGCGCGAATCCGGCAAAGCCAGTCACAACCCGGTCCCCGCAACAAACACGCGCAGTATATCAGATATACAGGATTGTGTCAAAGCGGATAATTGCAAATTTTAGCAAAAAAAGAGAGGGCATGCGCGTGGGATGCATGCCCCCTCGGCTGTACCCTCCCGGCACCGGGTGCCGGGGGAACAGTAAACCTATTCTATTTGAGAAGCACTATCTTCTCCGACGCACGGAACTCGCCTGCCGACATCCGCACGAAGTAAACTCCCCTGGCGACTTCGCTGCCGAAGGAATCCGTGCCGTCCCAGGCCACGCTGTGGACTCCGGCCGCCGCGTGGTCATCGTAAAGCGTCCGCACCAGCTGCCCGGTCACGTCATAGATGTCCACCTTCACGCCGGTAGCCGAAGGCAGGGCAAACTGGACCGTGGTCCCGGTCGCGAACGGGTTGGGCGCCACCGGCCCCAACGTGAGCCCGTGCACCTCGCCCGGCCAGTCCCTGTCCTTGATCTTGGCCGCCGGCACGCCCTCGTTGAGCAGCGCCTCAGATAGCGTGACCCTGGGCTGGACAACCGGCAGGGTCATCTTCTTCTTCTTGAAGACCATGTTGACGATCTTGCCGCGTCCATCGATGCAATCGTCTCCGGCGATGGCGATGAGCACCCTGCCGGGGTCGGGCTCGTTGTACGCAGACGCGAAGGCAGCAGTGACGCCGACGGCGTATATGCCGTCGATCTCAAGAGTCTCATGGTCAAAGAGGACTTCGAACTCGGCCGCGCAAATGTCTGTCGCCTCCGCCATCCATATTGAAACCTCAACGTACTCATCGTAATGCGTGGGCACGCCGAGCCACACCGGCACCTCGTCGACATCGGCCGGCGGAGGAGGCATCGGGCCCGAAACGTCGCCCAGCAGAATGCCGATGAAATCGACCTGCTTGTCGCAGTCCCAGGAGCAGTCGTCTTCACTGCGGATGAATGTCCAGTAGTAAGGGCATCCCCATGCGTCGATATTCTCGACCACGTACTGGAGAATGAGGGACGCGTCATAGGCTCCGAGGCCTCCGGCGCAGCTTACCTCGCCGGCAACCTGCTGGGGATATACCAACCCGCCGAGACTTGTCATGAACGGGCAGTCCTCCAGGGCCAGCGCGCCTACCGTATACTGCAGAATCAGCGACGCGTCATACGCCCGGATATTGCCCGGGATGGGAGGATGGTCGGCCTCGACACAGAACGGGCACTCTATGACCGGCGGCAGGCACTCGAATAAGTAGTAGCCTGTCGCGTCGGTGACGCGCGCGCCCATGGGCGTTTCGCACCAGGAAAGCAACACGTCCGCGCCCTCGATCGGGTCGGTGCGCACGACTTCGCCGTTCTCCTCGCAGTACCAGTTGTAAACGTAGCCGTCTATGCTGCAGGAGGCCATGCATACCTCGCAGTCCACGGGGCATACCGGCATTTCTTCCTGTACGGCTCCCATCCACGTATACCCGAACGTCAGGCTGCAGCACTCGCATGGCGCTGCGCCCTGTTCGGGGAGAAAGTCGAGGTAGAAGAGAGGGCCCGACCCGCTCAGCGTATTCTCGCCGCTGGAGATGAATGTGACACAGTAGTCGCCCGTGCGATTGCAGACGTAAAAGTCCCAGCCCGCGGCGGTCACTACTTCGCCCGGGGCGCAATCCTGGAAGGTGAGAAATCCCTCGGGCATATCGCACCAGCAGACTTCGATCTCTACATTGGTTATCCCCCAGCCGTCGAAGTCGCCGGCGTAAACTGGAACCGTGACCAGCTCGTATGGCTCCGCGTCGTACACGCAGCCCATTTCGAGATCGATGCACCCGCCGGGCAGTACCCTTATGCAGACATTCTGCGTCGCGTATATGGCTCCGTCGCCCACGGCGCAAATGTCGAAGCAATAGAGACCCGGAGGAGTTCCGTCCGGGACCCTGATCGTTATGTCGAAGTGGAGCTCATGGGGCTCGTCGAGAACGATGTCGTAATAGGCTTCCGGATCCACGTCGATAAGCCATGGACCGAACTCGGGGTCGCAGACCTCGAGCGTCATGCGGTCGATCTCGGTAAACTGCTCGCTGATTATGCCCGCGATGTATGACGGAAGGTCCTCCCCGCCGGGCACCGTGCCGTCCGGGTTGACCTCGAACGCGTCGCCGCCGGTACGGGCCGCCCAGCAGTCCCAGAGGGCGAGCGTCGTCGCCGACAGGCCGTTATACATCGCCAGTAGCACGATATCATCGAGCGCCATCTGCGTAATCACCTCGAGAATCTCGAGGTCATCGGCGTTTCCGACTATGGCGTCCCGGCCCGGGTCAGAGCCCGTCGTGCCGCTGCCGCCGATGCACGCGCGGTAGGCGCAGTCATGCGGAACGTTGTCGCCCCAGAGGATGACCATCTTGGTGGAACCGTCCCGCCAGCCGATGGCGTCGTCGGCGGTCGCCTCGTAGAGCACCCTGCCGTAGGACTCGGGGCCGTCCGCCCCGTCACCGAGCGAGAGTCCGTTGATGACGCCGTGTACGGAAATGAGGTCGGCGGTCAGGACCTGGTCCAGCATGTACGGGTTGTCGCCGTCCGTCGGGTCGCCATAGGCTTCGGCATACCCGCACGATTCGTAGAACTCAGGGTAGTCCTGGTGAGACACGACACCGAAATAGGTGTCGGGAATGAGCACCCTCACCGACTCCATGATCGCGGTGGCGTTGGCCTTTACCTCGGCGATGGCGTTACCCATGCTCCCGGTTAGGTCGAAGGAGAACAGGATGTCCCCCTGCGCAGGAGCCGCGTCCTCGGGAAGGTAGAGAATCTTGTGCTCCACAATCGACTCGCCCGCCCGGAGCGTGGCCCTCAGGGTGTCCGGGACGAGATAGGCCTGGTCGACTGTCTTGGAGGGACTATTGCTGTGATCGGGATATTGCCGTTCGGCGAGGTCCGCCCGGTAACCGACAAATTCTCCCTGACCGTACTTGTCCGTGTCGATGAGGTCCTTTTTGCCTTCGATGGCATTGGTCCTCACGGGCACCGCCGCGACCACCATGACAAGGAGCAGGGCTAAAACCAGGGTATGGCGTCTCACGTAGTGCACTCCTTTCCTGTTCTGGAGCGCAACATGATGCCGGCATAAATACCCCACCGTTTCAACTCGCGCCCCGATTGCGAAGACGTATAAATCACAATTACAGGGGTACTTGGACCCTTGTATCAGCGGCACATTGTAGCACGGATTGGCCGGTGATGTCAATATATTGTGCGAAATCTCAAATTGCGTTTAATCGTGGCGTTCCCGGGGATGAAATGACGTTGCTAAGTCGCTTAAAACTCAGGGTAGTCGGCGCGTTCTTAAGATATACCGGTCCCGTTTGCGGGAAAGCGGAAATTCCAGCTGCAGGCGAGCCTACCTCAGGATGCAGACTTTGCCGCTGTACTTTTTCTCGCCGGAGCTCAGGCTGTAGAAATAGACACCGCCCGAGACGGCGTCGCCGTCGGAGTTCCTGCCCTTCCAGGTGAAAGTCGTTGCGTCCTCCGACCCGGCCGGTCCCACCGAGGTTACGAACCTGCCGAAAGCGTCGTAGATCTGGAGGCGGGCGCCGTGCGTGTCCGCGCTGGCGAGCTCCCACCTTACGGCCGTGGGGGAAATCCGCTCTATCCTGACCTGGCCGCCACCCTCGTCCGGAATGCGGTCGACGCCGACCGTGGTGATGAAGATATATCCGCCGTCGGGGGATACCGCCGGGCTGCCCTCATTCAGTATGCACTGATGCAGGCCCAGGTACACGCTCGAGTCGGACGGGGCCGAATCCATCACCCTGACACCCACGCTGACGAACAGCCCCTGGCCCGAAAGCGGCTCGGTGCCGGCGCTTGCCACCCTGAGGGACTCCTGCCCGGCGATGATATGCCACGTCGGCGACATCCAGGGCCCGGCATCCGTGATGGCACCGTCGTCGGTGACATCGACGATTTCGATGAAGGTGCTGTCATAAGATATGACAAACTGGTAGGAATAGACATTCGAATCCGTGACATCCGTCGACCACATGGGGATATACAGCGTGTCGCCCCTGCCCGCGGTTGTGTCGGGAATCGACATACTCACTGTCGAAGCGCCCGCGCTTGAAGCCATGATGAGGGCGATGGCAAAGCAAACGCCTGCCCAAACTGATCCCGTTCTCAACATAGTATCCTCCCCTGGCCTTTCCTCCGGCGCCCGGTAAGCGTACTCTCGCCAGCTCGCTTGATGGTTTTGCACGATGGCCCTGTGAGAATATCAGAAATCCCGCACAAAATCAACCAGTATGCATTTAGCGGACAAAATGAAGAGGGCAGGTTCCGAAGAACCTGCCCTCCCCGGGCTAGAGCTAAAGCCTGCTATTGCAGGAAGACAAGCTTCTCGGTAGCCGAGAATGAACCCGCTTCCATTCTGCAGAAATAGACGCCCCTTGCAACCCTGGCGCCCGCATCGTCGCAGCCGTCCCAGGCGATCTGGTGGACGCCCGCGCCGACTTCGCCGCTCAGCACGTTGCGCACGACCTGGCCGTGCACGTTGTAGATCTTGAGCGCTATACCCGCGGCCTGGGCCGCGCTGAAGGTAATCACGGTGCCATCGGAGAACGGATTCGGCGATACCGGGCCGAGTCCGAATCTCACGATCTCGCCGTCATAGTCATGGCCCTCGATCGTGCAGGGCGGATCGCCCTCGTTGAAGAGCGACTCGTCCAGGCCGACTGAGTTCTGGGCGACCGGCACGACGAGGCCGTTCTTCTGGAAAGTGATCATGGCGACCCTGCCGCCGCCTGAGAAACTCGCGGAGCCCGCCATCGCCACCTTGACCGAGCCTCCGAGGTCGTTGTGCGCGACGCTGAAGGCGGAAGCGACACCGGCCGCCTCGACCGAGATGAGCGACAGCTTGGCGTCGTCGTAATTCATCAGGAACTCTATCGAGAATATGTCCTGAGTGTTTCTGACCTTGACGGGAATCTCAACGAAGTTATTGCCGCCATTGGAATAATGCCTCGGTATGCCCAGCTTGATGTAGCCAGTGGACAGAACCGGGGCCGGCATGGGGCCTGAAACGTCGCCCTTGAGGACGCCGATGAAATCGAGCTCGTCGGGGCACTCCGGCGTGCAGTATCTCTCGGGCACCCAGACCCAGGGCGGACAGCACGGGAAGTCCGTGATGAGGCCCACGACATACTGGAGAACGAAGTTCACGTCCGCTTCCAGAATGCTGTCACTGCAATCGACGTCGGCAGCTATCCTCTGCGGTAAGGCCACATAGCCGAAGTCGAAAGGACACTTCTCGAGAAGGTCCGTCCCGGCGAGGAACTGGAGCACGAGCGAGGCGTCATAGGCTGAGATCCAGCCTTCGGGAATGTCCGCTTCACCCGGCTCGACGCAGTATTCGCAGTAGGCGCCACCCTCACCGCGCTCGGGATTGTCGAGCAGAGCAAGACATTCGAAGTTGTAGTAGCCGTTCTCGTCCGTATGCGTCGTCGCAATGGGCGGCTGGGGCGGAAGAGCCGCATCGGGACAGCGGAGGTTAACGATCATCTCCACACCCGGGATGGGGTGCGTGAGAATGGGGTCCGGACCGCTATCGTCGCAGTACCAGTTATGGACATAGCCGTCGACTTCGCAGCTCGCGACACAGACGGAGCCGTCTACCGGGCATATCTCCAGGAATTCGGAATTGTCGAAGTTGATGGACGCAAAGATCACGTCGCAGCAGTCACATGGGTTTGCGTCCTGGCTGATGGCGAAGTCGATGTAGAAGAGCGTGCCGCTGCCGACCAGCGCTTTCTCGGACTTGGCCACGAAGCTCAGGCAGTTCCTGCCGGTACCGGAGGCGTTGACCTCCAGGACGTTCTGGTCCATCATAGGACCCGAAGCGAAGCCCGCCAGCGATATGGGCGAGTCCTTATCGGGACACCAGCATATATTTAGGTCGACCAGGTGTATGCCCCAGCCGTCCGTCTCCTGCAGGTTTACGGGCACGCGCACTACCTCGCCCGCATTGCCGCTCGCTTCGCCTATGTCTATGTCGAAGCACTCGTCCGGTCTCACGTGAATACACACGTTCTGCCTGGCGTAGACGGCCCCGTCACCGACGGCGCAGATCTCGAAGCAGTAGTCGCCGGGCTCGGTGCCGTCGGGCACCTTTATGGTAATGGTGAACGGGAAGTTGTGATCCTCGTCCAGCACCACGTCTACGTACGCGTCCGGGTCGACATTGACCAGCCATTCGGCGTATGTCTCGTCGCATACTCTGAGCGTGAGGTGGTGGATTTCTTTGAACTGCTCGCCGATCGCGCCGACTATGTAATCGGTAATGTCGATATCGCCGACCACGGTGCCGTCGGTATTCAGCTCGAAGGCCTCGCCGCCGGTCCTGCCGGCGAGGCAGTCCCACAGCTTCAGCTTGTTGGCGGAGTAGCCGCTGTACATCGAGATGAGCGTAATGCCGAGCTCGTCCATGGTGTCGATGACTTCGAGGATCTCGAGGTCGTCGCTGTTACCCGCGGTGCCGTCGGGACCGGGATCGGGGCCCGTCGTTCCGGCCAGGCCATTACAGGTGCCGTAGGCGCAATCATGCGGGACATTGTCTCCCCACTGGATGACGATCTTCTTGGTGTCTTCTCTCCAGCGTATTCCCCGGTCGCTGTAAGTCTCGTAAAGCGCGCGGCTATAGGACTCGGGACCGTCGGCGCCGTCGCCGAGGGACAACCCGTTGATGGCATTGTGCACGGCGACGAGATCGCCCGTCAGCGACCTGTTGAGCGTATAAGGGGTGTCGCCATCGGCCGGATCGCCGTACTGCGCGCCGTAACCGCATCCGCTGAATGCACCGGGATAATCCATGTGGGAGATGACGCCGAAGTAGGTGTCGGGCACCAGGTCCCTCACGCCCTCCATGATATCGATGGCGTTCTTTTTGACCTCTTCGAGTTCGCCCCCCATACTTCCGGTAAGGTCGAAACAGATGAGTATGTCGGCCTTTGTGGGAAGCTCGTCCTTGGGAATGAAGAGGAGCTTATCCTCGATGACGGACTGGCCCGGGCTGAGCCAGACATCCAGGGACTCGGGCGTTAGCGATGCGCCCAGCGGGGCGCCCTCCCCGAGCAATGGAGCCGGCTCGTGAGCCCGATACGCCCTCATGGGCACTTTGGGGCTGAACCCGTTTCCATCCGGCTGGTATTCCGCTACCTGATCATAGGTAGCCTCCGTGGCGAGAATCGAAACCGCCGAAACCGCCAGGACCGAGAGCACGATCAGGGTATATAGATGTACCCTGTCAATAGTCCTCCGCTGCATTGTCTCCTCTCCTTTCCACAACATAGGTGGTTTGCCGACCGAAGTGTCAGTGACATGCCACTACAGGCAAGTCCCCTTTAGCAACTTGCAGTCGATTGTACCTCCTCGTTCGTGAAATCGTCGGCTGTTCCCGCTTTGCTGGCCTGACCTTGCATTTCACCGTAATATGTAAAAGTCCATCGGATATTCAGTTGTAGGCACTTCCGTGTGGAACTACTAGCCGACGCGAGGAATAACTTTGCTCTCCCGAACAATTGAATTTTACCATAAGCCTTAAGATATGTCAACTGAACGGGGGTATTATTCTGACGCCTGGCGGCGGCAGCGGCCGGCGACCCGGCCGAAATGGAGTCAACTTATCTCATTTCAAGGGGTTATACTCAACCTGCCGGGTGAAAAAGCGGAACCGGGACCCGAGGTTTTACCCTCAAGGCCCCGGTTCTCAATAAGGCAACATCCTTATTGCCTTAGTGTTACCTGCAACCTATCTCAGCATGACGACCTTCTCGGTTGCCGAGAAGCCGGCCGTCTCCATCCTGCAGAAGTAGACGCCCTTTGCTACCTTGGCGCCGGTATCGTCCGTACCGTCCCAGGTTATCCTGTGGTTACCGGCTGATACCTGACCACCCTCGAGCATGCGCACGCGCTGGCCGTTTACATTATATATGGCCAGCATGACGTTTGCCGCCTCAGGCAGGCTGAAGCTGAGAGCCGTCTGTCCCGTGAACGGGTTCGGCGACGCGGGCATGAGGCCGAGCCTCCAGACTTCCTTGCCCTGGTCATGATCCAATATGACCATCTCAGGGTTGCCCTCGTTGAACATGCCGTCATTGATCGACACCCGCGGACTAGCGGTGGGGATCAGGGGCCTCGTCTTCTGGAAGGTGATCATGGCCACTCTGCCAGAACCGTAAATGGCGCCAGATCCTGCCATCGCGATTAAGAGCTCGTCGTCCACGGCGTTGAAGCCAGTGAAGAATCCGCTGGCCAGACCGGCAGGCGCGACGTTGATCACGGTGAAATCTCTCGAGTTGAACGTGAGGCCGAACTCGATGGAGAAGACATCGGATGCATCCTCTACGAGGAGCGGCACCTCGACCTTGTCGTCGAAATGCCTCGGGATGCCGATCTTGGCGTTGGCCGTGGTGGCCGGCGCCGCAAGTACCGGCTCTCTCCTACCCGACACGTCCCCGATGAAGACTCCGACAAACTCGAAGTCGAACGGGCACACGGGAGCGCAGTTGCCGCAGTTATTGACTATGAACCATGCCCATGGATCAGGGCACGGGAACGCCGGTATCTGTCCGGTGACATACTGCAGAATCAGCGACGCGTCGTACGCCGTGATGAGATCCGAACAGTTGACGTTCGCGGCTACCATCTGCGGATACACCGTCATGGCCGTTAACGGATCCTGGTCGTAGCATATGTCGAACGGACAGGCCATTAGATCCTCGCCACAGACCACATGCTGGAGCACCAGCGACGCGTCATACGCGGTGATCAGGGCATCCGGCACAGGGCAGTAGTCGATGTCGACGCAGTAGTCGCAGTCTTCCATCGGCGGAAGGTCGCCGAAGAAGAACTCGCCGTCGGCGTTGGTGAAGTCGGTAAAGAGCGCGCCGGTGCAATCGGACAGGTGCATCTTCACGCCCTCGAGCGGACGCCAGCGGTACCAGTCGCAGCACGGATCGTGCTCGCACCACCACATGTACACCGAGCCGCCGATGCCGCAGTTCTCGATGCAGACGAAGCCGCACTCGAGACACACTTCAAGCGGTATCTCGGGATCGTACACATTGGCGTACTCGAAGCAGATCTCACAGCACATGCCCGGCTTGGCGTTGAGGCTGATGTGGAAATTGAGATAGAACAGAACGCCTCCGCCCTGCAGAGGTCCCGCACCCGCGCCGGCAACTGTCACGCAGTTGTCATCGCAGAGGCCGCACGCAGGGTCGCCCCAGCTGGACCCGGTCATGACTTCGCCCGGCAGACAGCCCTCGTACTGGATGAGCCCCGTCGGGAGTTCGCACCAGCAGATCTCGGTCTCGAAGGCGTAGATGTCCCAGCCCGTCACGTCCTGGATGTACACCGGAACGAGCACGTCCTCGCCCGGATTCCCCCAGATCTCGCCGATCCAGAGGTGTATGCAGTCATCATCATCCTCTATCTCGACACAGACGTGCTGCTGCGCGTAGACGACGCCGTCGCCGTCGGCGCAAACATCAAAGCAGTACTCCTGGCCCGGCACGGCGTCGTCGGGAACCGTGAACTCGATCTGGAAGGGGAAGTCCTGTGGCGCATCCAGGTCGATGTCGGTATAGGACGGCGGCGTCAGGTCGGTGATCCAGGCGTCCCACGCGGGATCGCAGGCCCTGAGCGTCAGGATGTTGATGTGACCGAATTCAGCGCCGATGGCGGCGGCGATATAATCGGCGATATCCATGCCGCCCGGTATCGTGCCGTCGGTATTGATCTGGAAGGCGTTACAGCCTGTCAGGCCCGCCCAGCAGTCCCAAACATCATAATGGTTGGTCGTCTCGCCGCTATAAAGCGGGATGAGACAGATATTGTTGGCGACCAGGGCGTCCATGACGTCGGCCATCAGGATGTCGTCGCCGTCGTCCACCACGCCGTTCCGGCCGGGATCGCGGCCCGTGGACAGGTCAAGCGCGATGCAATCGTAGACGTCGCAGTCATGGGGAATGTTGTCGCCGAACTGCACGATGAACTTCTTGGCGCCGGACCGCCAGTTCACACCCGCGTCCGAGTAGCTCTCGAAGAGCGCCCTGGCATAGGCTTCCGGGGGATCCTGCCCCGCGCCCATGACGAGCCCGTTGATCGCGGTCTGGACGTCGTTCATGTCACCCGTAAGTCCCTGGTCGAGACTATAGGGATAGTCGCCCGAGGAACCGTACGCGGCGTTGTACTGGCAGAAGTTGTAACTCGCGACATAGTCCATGTGCGAAATCACAGCGAAGTAGGTGTCGGGAACGATGGCCCGGATCGCCGTCATTATATCGATGGCGCTCGACTTAACGTTCTCGAGCTCCTGCTCCATGCTGCCCGTAAGGTCAAGGACGAATATGATATCGGCCTTGGGCGGTACGGGGTAAGCCGGCATATGGAGAATCTTGTCCTCGGTGAAAATATCACCGGGATACTTGGTGACGTGAATCTCCGAGGGGTTGAGCGTCGCCACGCCGTTAAAGCCCGGATCAGGCGGATCATAAGGCGCGAAGACTTGCTCGGGCACCGTGGGATGGTAGCCTACGTTGTCGGTCGGGTTCATCATTTCGTCCCGAGCCGGTTCATCGCCGGCAGCGAGAGGCATGGCTATCAGTAGCCCCGCGATTGCCAGCATCATGCAGATGATCTTAAAGTTGCGAACTTCCATGCTAATCACTCCTCCTTACGGCTAGATAAAACAGGATTGTTTTACCTTCGCATGCGACTTCATGCATGCAACAGCGCCCGACCACCTCCTTTCACATGGTGGACTTTATTTCCGGATACCAATCTCCGTCCATGGATATACCGGTTCCCTTGTGGATTACCAGGATTGACTGGATCCCCGTGATGCCGAAAGCAGTTTCTCCATAGCAATAGCATAGGGGAAACACTCATTTGCCCCCTTCTCGCACCTCCATGTGCTTCCGTTTCCGTAGGCTTCGCAGCTATAGCGCCCCAATTGCCTGCAGCTCGCAGGCGGGCAGAGTGTAGCACCGGCTTTGAGAGATGTCAACATAATTCCCATATTATGAGGGCAGGGTGGGGTCAGGTCTTAAAACGCACAAATCACCGGGGTCAGGTCTCGAAATGCACAGCGGGGGGCAGTGCACAGCGGGGGTCAGGTCTAGACATGCACAGGTCTGAGAACGCGCGGGTCCGGAGCCCCGGCCTATTCGCCCCCGGGCTCCAGGGTCTTAATTCGTGTGATATCCTGAGCGACCTCGAGGCAGCCGAGGTAGGCGCCGGCGCAGTCCCGCGCGGCGATATACCGGATGTGCATGACGCGGCCGCGGACAGGATTCACGAACTCCACGACATCTAGTTTGCCGCTCTCAAGATCCCGAAGGACGCGCTCCACCTCCGGGCGGCTCTTTTCGGAGTGGCACTCGAGCACGCTCCGTCCCAGGATGTCCTTTGACCTCGCGAATACCATGTCCGGCGGGCTGTTATAGAAACGCACGATGCCGCGCGCGTCGGCGAAGGTCACTTCGAAGGGCAGGTTTCCGAATACGCATTCCAGCTCTTCGGGATTGAGGCTGCCCGTTTCCAACTCTGTCATGGCAATCTCCGGGTCGGGCCGTTATACGGCGTCAATGATCTTCTTCATCTTCTCGCGCACCTCGAGCCCGAGAGGTTCGAGGGCCGGGTTCTCGACGGCCGCCATGGAAGCCACCGGGTCTATGGCGGCTACCTCGGTCGACCCGTCGGGGGTGACCTGGACTATGACGTTGCAGGGCAGCATGAGCCCGATCTTCTCTTCGGCCTTGAGCGCCTCGTAGGCGAAGGGGGGATTGCAGGCGCCGAGAATTACGTAGTCCCTGAAATCGACATCCAATTTCTTCTTGAGAGTCGCCCTGACGTCGATCTCGGTGAGAACCCCGAAGCCTTCCTTCTTTAGCTCCCCGGTCACCTTCGCGACAGCTTCGGCGAAAGTCATGTCGACCCGCTTGCTGAAGCAGTATCCCATCCGTTCTACCTCCGGTCAGTTGAAGCGCGCCGCGCTCCGTCCTGTCTCATGTGTGAACACGTACGGAATAGTATCACGCCGAAGTCACATTACCATCTGGAAATCGCGGATCAAGCCGTGGGCAGGCACATATCGCGTGCACAGACAGACACATATATGTATAGATAAGCATATTTCCGCAGGGTGGAAAAACAGGGGTGGGACAATGTGCTCTGCGTTGCTACCTGACGGGCATCCGCTCTCCGGTGGGCATGAAACTCTCGGCCACGCTCTCGCCGGCGTGCAGCCTCTTATAGCGCTCGCAGTCGCAGTGCTCGCCGTGGCAGAAAGCCCACCTTAGGTAGTCGAGCCGCGGCTCTGACTGGAAGAGCTCGAACGCCTCGCAGTTTTCGCAATAAGGACAACTCACTTCAGCATCACTCCTGAACACTTACCGATCCACAGATAAGATCGCCAACTATTCAAGGCACCTTTAGTTAAGTTTCTCTCCTTCACGGTTTCTGCGCCAGGATGCTCAGCATGCGGTGCTCCGGCATGGGCATCACGTTTTCCTGGTCCCCGAACAGCGCCGCAACAGTGAACCCTGCCCGTCCCAGCATTTCCACGAGCTCGTGCAGCGAGTAAACCCGGAGGTTGGTTTCCTTGCGGCGGACTTCGCCCTTGCCGACGTAAACCCACTCCGAGTACATCCTGCTCCGCGCCGGATCGAATTGCCGGCGCTCAAGCATGAAGTCCTTCCCGGTCTCCATCCAGCCGAAGGGCTGAAAGTTCCGGATGAGCCAGTCGCGGTTTATGAGGTCCAGGACGAACTTGCCCCCGGGGCGGAGCGCCCTTTGGATCGCGCGAAGGCTTTTCATATTGTCTTTCTCGTTTTCGAAGTAGCCGAAGCTCGTCCACATCAATATGGCTGCGTCGAACTCGCCGCGGTAAGTCAATTTTCTCATGTCGCGCCTGTCGAGAGTGAGTTTGACTTTCCTTCGCCCGGCCCGCGCGGCGGCGACTTCCAGATACTTAGCCGTGATGTCGACGCCGGTAACGCGGTAGCCCTTCGCGGCCAGCTCGATGGCGTGCCGGCCGACGCCGCAGCAGACGTCCAGTATCTTCGCGTTCTTCCTGGGAGCCAGCACCTTCTCGATAAAGCGGACGTCCCTGAGGGTGCGGCTTCGCTTGATACGGGGGAAACTGTAAAGGAGGAAACTCTCATCAAAGAACGACTGCCACCACTCCGACATCTCTGCTCCCACAGGGCTAATTTAACCCAACTACTCGACAGTATCAGCCGATACTATTACCATATATTAAGGTAATTCGTAGCGGCCGCTGCCGCAAGAGGTTAGGTACCGGGTTGAACAAGAAATTCACCGTTTTGCTCATCGTCGCTTTCGCCGTGCTCATTCTTCTGGGCACGACCAACATTCCCGGCGGCAAGGTCGCCGTCATCGAAGACGGTGGAGACCTCGCGCTCCTTAAGAGCGGCATTCACGTCCGGCCGAGATGGGACGAGGTCACGCTCTATCCCGTCGAAGCTTCCGGCGTCGACCTCAAGCCGAGGCCGGTTACGCCCGCGGGCGAAGTAGAGGCCGACGTACGCCTGACCATATCCATAGACGAGGGCGACATAATACGCCTGCACCGAAACTACTCCGGGGAGTACGAACAGAAACTGCTCACGCCCCTCGTAGAAGACGCCATGACCAGGTCGGACGCCACCGAGAGGGCCGGGCTTTCCGCCGACATCATGGCGGCCGTGGCCCCCGCGCTCGAGACTTTCGGAATTGTGCTCCACTCGGTTGAAGTCGCCGCCCTCGATGGGGCCGCGAGCGAAGAGGACAGGCGCGTCGCCGGCCTCGCCCGACGGCACGGCTCCAGGGTGGTGATTCTCGGCATCGACGCCATGGATTGGGAGATATACGAAGAGGTGCGGCGCGACATTCCCATGCCCAATATCGAGAGGCTCCGGGCGGAGGGCGCGACCGGGGACCTTCTCTCCATGGACCCGCCCGTCTCTCCCATGATATGGACGACCATCGCGACGGGCGTCGACCCAGAGACGCACGGCATAATCGACTTTCTCATGAAAGACCCGCGCACCGGCCGGGACGTTCCCATAACCAGCACCATGCGCAAGGTACCCGCCGTCTGGAACATCGCGACGCGCTACGGCCTGTCATCGGGTTTCATCGGATGGCTGGGGTCCTACCCGGCCGAGCCCGTGATCGGCTTCCAGGTGTCCGACAGGATAGTCTTCCACACCTTCGACCCGAGGTGGCGCGGGGGCGGCGAGGATGCCGGTACCGCCGGCGGGTCCGGTGTATCCGAGGACCTCAGCGGTCTCACCTATCCCGAGGACCTCGTGGGAGACCTGAGGCCGTACATTCTGACGCAGGAGGACATCGGCTACGATAAGTTGAGGCAGTACATCCGGCTCGAGCCCGACGAGATGCCGCGCGCGGGCGGGACCTTCGACGCCCTCGACCCGGTGGTCAACCTGGCCCACATAATCGCGTCGAATACCACCTACGAAAACATCGCCGCCTATACATATGAGAAACACCGGCCCGACATACTGGCGGTTTATCTCGACATGGTGGACGCCGTCTGCCACGTCTTCATCAAGCACATGCGGCCGCACACATCCGACGTCACCGGCGAGGCGGCCATGAAGTACGGCACGGCCATAGCCGCGACTTACAGCCATACCGACAGCCTCATCGGCGAGTGGCTCGATCGCATCGACGACGAGACCACGCTCATCGTTGTCTCCGACCACGGCTTCAAGCATGGCTCTCTCCGCCCCAGCGGTCCGTCCGCGATCGGCGGCGGGCAGGCCGTGAAGTGGCATCGCATCGTGGGCGCCGTCTCTCTTTACGGTAAACACGTCAAGCCCGGCGCCACCATAACCGGCGCCTCCGTGCGGGACGTCTGTCCCACCGTGCTCCGGCTCCTGGGCCTCCCGGTGGCCGAGGACATGACGGGCAAAGTTCTGGAAGGGGCCCTGGACGACGAGTGGCTGGCGGCTTCCTCGGAAGTGGGGACGGTCGACACCTACGGCATGCGGAGCGTAACCGGCGCGGTCGTCCGCAGGGATGACGAGGAGGACGCCATATTGAAGCGGCTCCAGGCGCTCGGCTACATAAGCGGCGGCGAGACCGGAGAAGCCACGGACTACAGCAAGCTGGCCGGGTCCTATTTCGCCAAGGGTGAATTCGACAAGGCCATCGACATCTGGCAGGCCATGGTCGATGAGCAGCCCGGCCGGGCGGACCTCATCACTTCCATCGCCAATGCGCAGCTTCAGAGCGGGGACATGGCCGCGGCGGAAGAGACCGCCCGCAAGGCCATCGCCGTCGACCCGGGATTCTACGCCGCCCATAACATACTCACGCTGGTCTACATCAATACGGGCAAGCTGGACGATGCCGAACACCTCGCCACCTTTGTCACCGGCAAGGACCCGGGCAATCCCGAGGCGTATTTCAACCTCGGGGTTGTCTACGACATAAAGGGCCTCAACTCCCGCGCCATGTCCGCCTTCTCGAAGTCGGTTGACCTCCGGGGCGACTACGACGAGTCGAGAATCAACCTGGCCACTACCTATATCAGGGCCGGAAGAGTCACGGAGGCCCGCGAGCAGCTGGAGATGGCGCTTGCCATCAACCCGACAAGCGCCAACGCATATTATCTCCTGGGCAATATCGCGCGCGCGGAGGGTAACTCCGCCGAGGCGCTCAAGGCTTACAGGCAGGCGCTGAGCGGCCAGCCCGCCTTCGCTCCGGCGCGCATAGGTGCGGCCATCACTTACGCCTCGGGCGGCAATCTGGCCGAGGCCAGAGAGGTCCTGGAAGAGGGCGTCCAATACGGAGAGGACCTTCCGCTCATCTACACCAATCTGGGCATAGTGCACCGCCAGATGGGGGATGAGAAAGCGGCCGAGAGGAACTTCAAGAAGGCCGTCGAGGCCGAGCCCGGCTACATCCCGGCGCGGCTGGATCTCGCGCAACTCTATCTGGCGCAGGGCAAGCAGGACGAGGCCCGCAGGCAGGCGGAGGACGTGCTCAGGCTTGATCCTAATAACGCCCAGGCCCGCGGTATGCTGGCGAATATCAGGTAGTTGTGTTATAGCGCATGCATCGACCTAAGTCTCAAGCCGCACTCACGGCGAGCGCCAATATACGGCCAGTAGGGCCGTGTCGGCCCCGGGACTGTGCAAAAGTCTGCACCGAATACGGTTGACAAGGTTTCGCCATATTAGTAGCATATATTGATTATTCGCCTTCAGCATGCTGAAGTGCAAAAACATGCGGTCAGAAAGGAGCAACGGCATGCCGCCTCGTAAAGGCACCCCCAACACCGAGGACCTCATCGCCAGATTTAAAGAGGAACTCATTTCGAGAGGCTATAGCTCCCGAACCGCTGATGTCTATGCTACTGCGGTAGTTTCCTACCTCAAAACCGTGTCGGACCCCTCTTCGGCAACTTCCGAAGACGCTGATGCTTATGTTGGCGGCATCGTGGAGGGTTCGGCCAGGGGAGAGACGTCGCAGTCGTCCGTGGGCATAGCGGTTAGCGCTATCAAGCTCTTCCACAAGCACGTGATCGGAGAGCCCCTCGAACTTTCGGTCGAGATCAAGCGCGGCAAGCGCAGCCTGCCTGTGGTTCTCTCGAGAGAGGAGATCCAGAAGATCTCCAGCGTTACGCGGAACGTGAGCCATCGCCTGATTTTCCAGCTCATGTACTCTTCGGGTCTCAAGCTCGATGAACTGCTGGCCCTCAAGGTCCAGGACGTCGACATCGACAGCCAGACACTCGTAATCCACGGCGGCAACTCCGGCGGCAGGAAGAAGAAAGAGTCGCGGGAGACCATGATGTCGGAGAGAGTAGCTCCGATGCTCCATGCCTTCATCGCGGATCGTGAGGCCGGCGACTATGTCTTCCCCGGAATCGACGGCGGTCACATGACGCCGCGCGCCGTGCAGAAGGCCTTCAAGCACGCGCTGAAGAAAGCGGGCATCGAGAAGAAGGCGAGCTGTAATTCGCTCCGCCACTCGTTCGCCGTGCACCTTCTCGAGAAGGGCATAGACATCAAGCATGTGCAGAGGCTGCTGGGCCACGCCAGGACGGAAACCACGTCTATTTACAAGCGGCTGGTCGAGACCGAGAGTGTCGATATCAGGAGCCCGTTGGACTAGCGCCCTGGCCGGCACCGGCACATAATATTCCTACCCATTCAGAATGGGGCGTGCTATGCTCCCTCCTGAAGCGTTCCGGGGCCTGAGTGCATCAAAAATAGGTGTGCCGAGGGCTCTGCTCTGCGTATGCCGCAATACAGCAGTACCAGCAGGTTCGTGGAGGTTAGAAAATGGACATGGCTGCATTCCACCTGGTGAGCTACGGGCTCTATGTCGTGAGCTCGATGAAGGACGGAAAACCCAACGGGCAGATAGCCAACACGGTCTTCCAGATAACGCCCGACCCTCCCACGATCGCCGTGAGCATCAACAGGGAAAACCTGACCTGGGAATACATTAAGGAGAGCGGCGTATTCACGGTTTCCGTTCTCTCGACCGATGCGTCCATGACCTTCATCGGCACGTTCGGTTTCAAGTCCGGCCGCGACATCAACAAGTTCGAGAAGTGCAAATTCAGGGCCGGCAAGGAAACAGGCGCGCCCGTGGTCCTCGACTACACCCTGAGCTTCCTCGAGGCCAGGGTGGTCAAGTCGGTGGACGTGGGCTCCCACACGATCTTCATCGGCGAGGTCGTAGACTGCGGCGTGCTGGCCAAGGGCGACCCCATGACTTACGCTTACTACCACCAGGTTAAAAAGGGCAAGACGCCCGAGAAGGCTGCTACATATATTAAGCAGGACGCCGGCGATGGCGGCGCGCAGGCCGCGGAAGCCGGAGAGGCGAAACCAGCTGCGGAGGGTAAAGCAATGAAGAAGTATGTCTGCGGTGTTTGCGGATACATTTACGACCCCGAGAAGGGCGACCCCGATTCGGGAGCGGCCCCCGGAACGGCGTTCGAAGACCTGCCCGAGGACTGGGTCTGCCCCGTATGCGGCGTGGGCAAAGACCAGTTCAGCCCGCAGGACTGACATGCAAAGCGGCCGCTTGAGAACGACAGACTGACAGGCCGAGAGGACTGACACAGGACATGTACGGGAGGGCATTAGAATGGTAGTGGAGATACGGCCGAACGTACACTACGTCGGCGTCATGGACTGGGACCGCAGGCTATTCGACTCGCTCATCCCGCTGCCCGAGGGCACGAGCTACAATTCCTATGTGGTCAGGGGAAGCGAGAAGACCGCTCTCATCGACACGGTCGAGCCCCTGAAGCTTCACGAATATCTCGTGAACCTCGAGAGTCTCGGCGTCGATAAGATCGACTATATCGTCACCAATCATACAGAGCAGGACCACTCGGGTTCCATCCAGGCCATGCTCTTAAGGAACCCCGAGGCCAAGGTGGTCACCAATGCCAAGTGCCTCGAGATATCCAAGCACCACCTGGGTCTCGACGAGAAGGACTTCATCATAGTCAAGGACGGCGAGACGCTCTCGCTCGGGGACAAGACCCTCGAGTTCATCATCGCCCCGTGGGTCCACTGGCCCGAAACCCAGTTCACCTATCTCAGGGAAGACAAGATTCTCTTCTCATGCGACTTCCTCGGCTCCCACCTGGCGACGACCAGGGTGCTGGCCGGCGATATCACCGGGTTCTACGCGAGCGCAAAGCGCTACTTCGCCGAGATCATGATGCCTTTCAGAAACAATGTCGTGAAGCACCTGGACCGGCTCAAGGACTACGAAATCGAGATCGTGGGTCCGAGCCACGGCCCCGTACACATCAATCCCAAGCAGATCATGGACGCCTATCGCGAGTGGTCTTCGGACGATGTCCGGAACGAAGTGCTCATCGCCTGGGTCAGCATGCACGGCAGTACCGAGAAGATGGTGCGGCACCTCACCGATCACCTTGTGAAGAGGGGCATTCACGTGAAGCCTTATAACCTCGTAGCGACCGACGCCGGCGAGCTCGCCATGGCCCTCGTGGACGCGGCGACTCTCGTCGTGGCCGCGCCCACGGTGCTGGTCGGCCCCCATCCCGCCGCCGTCAACGCCACCTATCTTGCTAACGCGCTCCGCCCGAAAACGCGCTTCCTGAGCATCATCGGCTCCTTCGGCTGGGGCTCCAGGATCGTGGAGACGCTTGCGGGCATGATTCCGAATCTTAAGGTTGAAATGCTGCCCACCGTTATAGTAAAAGGTTATCCGGATGGCGCGGCCCTCAAGGCAATCGAGGACCTCGCGGACGAAATCCTGAAGAAGCACAAAGAAGCCAACCTTATTTCTTAAAGGAGGTTTGTAATGGGAACCGATTTCAGAGCGAGTGAGATATTCGAGATCGCCCTGAAGATAGAGGAGCACGGAGAGAAGTTTTACAATCACGCCGCGGCGTCGATCGCGAAGGACGCGGACCTCAAGAGCCTGTTCGAATTCCTGGCCACCGAGGAAGTGAAGCATAAGGACACTTTCGCCGCGATGCTCTCCAAGATCGAGCAGTACCAGCCGCCCGAGAGCTTCCCCGGCGAGTACTTCGAGTATCTCGGCGCCTACGCCGAGAACCTCATATTCTCCGACGACGAGTTCGACGCCCTCATGAAGAAGATCACCGACCCCGGGGACGCCGTCGAATTCGCGATACAGCGAGAGATCCAGTCGGTGCTTTACTACCTCGAGATGAGGAACCTCGTTCCGGCCGGCCCCCAGCAGGCCGAGATCGACAAGATCGTAAACGAGGAGCGCCGCCACTATCTGAAGCTCAACGAAATCAAAAAGAACATGTAGCAAGCTTGGGGTCAGGTCTGAAAATGCACTGTGCATTTCAAGACCTGACCCCTATTCTCTGTGCATTTCAAGACCTGACCCCTATTTGTGAACCCTTTTTGCCACCTCTTCCCCGCACCCGCCGCCGCAACAATGGCCTCGACAGTTGGCGGTCCTTCCCCTAGACTCAAGATACCCTCATGGAGGCGTGACAGCGCCCGGTGTCGCAATGGCGCGGGCCGGCCAGCAGGGGCAAATGAGATGACTGTCTACCGCGATTTCGCCTACCTTTACATGAAGGGGGACTATCCCCGTTTCAGCGAGCGCATGGCGACGCTGCTCCCCCCCATCCTGAAGAAGCTCGGCGCCCAGCCGCGCACCCTGCTCGATCTCGCCTGCGGAGAGGGAAGCTTCGCCGTGGCGATGGCCGGCCGCGGCTATGCCGTGACCGGCGTCGACTCATCTGCCGACATGCTCAAGCTGGCCAGAGAGAAGTCAACGCAAGCCGACTGCTGGATAGAGTTCCTGGAGCAGGACATGCGCTCCCTCTCCCTCGATGGCCAGTTCGATCTCGTAACCTGCTGGTTCGACAGCCTCAACTACATGCTGAGCACAGACGACCTCAGGGCCTGTTACTCCGGCGTCCACAAGGCGCTCAAACCGGGCGGCCTGTTCATTTTCGACATGAACACCGTCTATGGCCTCGGCGTCATGTGGCAGAAGCGGCCATGCGAGGTCTGCCAGGACACGGCCGAGCTCTTCGAGGTTCACCGGAAGGCCTTCGACTTCGAGAGCAATATAGCCACCATGAGTATCACGGGCTTCATAAAGGCGGGCGACGCCTGGGTTCGGGTCGAGGAAGAGCATCGGGAGCGCGGCTACACCATCGGCGAGATCCACTCGGCCCTCAGGGCAAGCGGCTTCGATGTCGCCGCCACCTGGGATAATCCCGAGGACATGTCCGAACCCAAGCCCGAGACCGGCAGAGTGTGGGTCGTGGCCAGGAAGCCAAAATAGGTTTGAGTTTCCGCGGCAATCTTCTATTATTGAGTCCGGCTCAATCGAACGGTGCATCCATATGACTGGTGACAATCCGGCTGGCACAGGCAGAACGGTCTTCAGGCCCGCTACCATAATCGTGCTCGTGGCGCTTTTCGCCGTCGGCGGATTCCACTGGGCCTGGTTCGTAAACTACGGCGACGTCTCCTTCAGGATTCACGACTGGGGCCAGGAGCACATCTACTACTCCGTCATAAGGCAGGGCATCAACACGGGAAGCATACCCTTCCACATGTCGATGCGCTTTCACCAGACCGACAGGTTCATGTCCATACCCGATACCAATTCCATGCCCTGGGTGCTCGCGCTGCCAACCATGACCGCCGGCAGGTTCATCATGGTTGACCTCCTCCTGCTCTACACGCTCGGATTCCTGGGCTGCCTGCTCCTCATGCGGAAGTACCGGCTGTCGCTCATACCCTTCACGCTCTTTTTCCTCATATTCAACTTCAACGGCCATATCGTGGACCATATCGCCGTCGGCCACACGGCCTGGAGCGGCTATTTCCTGCTTCCCTTCTTCTTACTGTTTCTCCTTGAGATGCTCGAAGGCGGCTCCAACCGCGCCGCGCCCCTCAAGCTCGGCTTCGTACTCTTCGCCATGATGCTCAAGGGCTCGTTTCATCTCTACACCTGGTGCCTCATGTTCCTCGTCTTCCTCATCATCTTCAACTGGAAGCATGCAAAGGGTGCATTCGGCGCCATGGTCATCAGCGCCGTACTCTCGGCTTTCAAACTCGTCCCGGCCGCTTACACACTTCTCGGCCGGCAGGAGAAGTTCATCTGGTCCTATCCCACGTTTCGCGATCTCATAGACGCCATGATCACCATAAGGCTCGCATCTCCCGAGCGCCTCCGTTTCTGGGGTAACGCCGGCTGGTGGGAGTTCGATATGTATGTCGGGCTCATCGGCCTCGCCGTACTCGTCTACTTCGGCATTTTCCTGAGGTTCTCCCGTAGCGACGATCTCGAAGACTTAAGGTTCAGCGCCCTCGACCTTCCCATCGTGCTCATGACGCTCTTATCCTTAAGCTACTTCCACGCTTTCCTCACGAGGCTTCCCATTCCGCTCTTAAGGAGCGAGCGCGTGGCGACGAGGTTCGTCGTGCTCCCGGTGGTCACCCTCGCGCTTCTCTCGGCTCTCAGGCTCGAGAAGGTGTTCGGGCGAGTCAGCAGGGGCGTCAAGACCTGGGCCGTAAGCATCGCCGCGCTGGCCGCTATGGCGCTGGCCTTTCTCGACCACTCTTTCCTGTGGTCGGTCTCGCGCCTCGAGCGCATAACTCAGCTTAAGGTGGAGCCGCCCGTCCCGGGGCTCATAGTCCGCGACGACCCGGGCTATAAGCTCATTGTGACGGCGTCGATTCTGATTAGCGCAGCCGGGCTCATCTCGCTGGCATACATGCTCTTAAGGCCCAGGCTCAGGAAGAAGGCGTCGTAGATACTCCCCGTGCCGTCTGCCGCTCCACCTACTCTACGGGAGGCTCCGCCGGCCGCTCGGTAGCGAACTCCCAGAGGTCGCGGAGGTACTTCCAGCCGAGCTCCAGCATCCGGCCCGCCGCCGGAACACCGGCCTTCAGGTACTCCCAGCCCCCGTGATAGCCACCCACCACGAAGCCCAGAATGAACCCGTAAGCAAGCAGGCTGGCGAAGAGGCAGAATACCACCGAGAAGACCTTGCCGCTCACGCGGATGTCGCCCTGGTAGAACTTGAAATCGATCATCTGCGAGACGAGGTGATAGCCGGTCATGAAACCCAGCACCGCGAAGTAGACCGGATAGGCCGACGGCTTAAGCAGCGGGAAGATGAGCAGCAGGATGACGGAGAAAGTCGGGAAGTAGTACGGCGCGAGGTCCACCAGGAAGTTCTTGCCTCCCACGCGGACGTGGCCGCGGGTTGCCGTCGCGAAGAAGGCCTCGGGTTTCTGAAACATGAGAAGCCCCATCACCAGATGCGTGAACTCGTGCTCGAATACGCCGAAGAACCCCAGCTTCTTCCTCAGGACGATCCAGAAGATCGCGCCCGACACGAATCCAATGAGGGCGACTTCCACGTTGGGCAAATCGAGAAGGCTCCGATCGATCATGGAAACGAGTACCGAGGTATAAGCCGCCACGCCGATAACAGAGACGACGCCGATCACGACCTTGTGCCAGGCTGCTCCCGTTTTCTTTTTCTTCTTTTTCACGACGGCTGACATTCTATACACAGACCGCGACGGATTCAACCAAAGGTATTGGAGTGATATGCGACCGGCCCGGTCCAGTATTGCGTCACAGCTTTCCCTAATTGCTTGAAAGCGGCCACAGTCCTGTGTTATGATGTAATTGATCGGGATCTGTTGCGGGCTCTCGAGAGGCAAGCCTACCATTGTCGCGTCGGTTTCTATCCAGGGGCGCCAGAAGGGGCTATTGTGCCCGGAGGAAAACGATGAAAAGGACTCTCGCAGCCTGTGCTCTTGTCACCTTGTTGGCAGTTTTTTCAGGAACCGTTACGGATGTTCACGCCCGTAACCCCATCCGTAACGACTTCTTCGGCCAGTACCCCGGCGCCGACGGAACGCAGCTGACCGACCTTCCCAGCAATACCAAACATTGCGGCGTGTGCCACTTCGATTTCGACGGCGGCGGCCCGCGGAACGCCTACGGCCTCGGGGTGGAAGTCGGCCTGGGTAATGGCCTCTCCAATCTCGACGCCATACTGGCCATCGAGAATGTCGACTCGGACGGGGACGGCTTCATTAACCTCATCGAGATCACCGACACGGTCAACTGGAACAACACGCCTACTTTCCCGGGTCTTGCGCTTTCCAATTACGGAAACGCGGTCAATGTAGATACATCGGATGTCAGTCCCTACCTGACGCCCGCCGGGGCGACCGACTCCATCCCTCCCGTCGTTACGGTAGACGCCCCCAATGGCGGCGAGAGCATGAACGCCAGCTCCTACTATCCCATCAGCTACACCGCCACCGATGACGTGGTCGTCGCCTATGTGAACATATACCTCTCAGACGACGGCGGGACGTCCTTTAAGCTGGTGGCCAGGAGGGAAGCCCCGGGAACGGGTTTCTC
>Ga0272444_10000577_pt1 | contig 38612 bp, 36 predicted proteins | sample SSMForm13_FD_201033 | JGI IMG/M metagenome (GOLD analysis project Ga0272444, IMG submission 201033) | Marine sediment archaeal communities from Little Sippewissett salt marsh, Falmouth, MA, United States - SSM-Form-13 | ecosystem: Environmental > Aquatic > Marine > Wetlands > Sediment ...
GCCGCAGCCGCTGGATATTTGAGGTAGACATCATGGCACAGCAAGCAAACTACGGAACCGGCCGTCGCAAGACCTCCACCGCGCGCGTCTTCCTGGCACCGGGTAATGGCACCATCACCGTCAACGGCCGCGCCCTGGACCAGTTCTTCGGTCGTGAGACCGCCCGCATGGTGGTGCGTCAGCCGCTGGTACTGACCGAGACCGCCGACAAGCTGGACGTGAACGTCACCGTTACCGGCGGCGGCAACACCGGACAGGCGGGTGCGATCCGCCACGGCATCGCCCGCGCCCTGCTCGAGCACGACGAAAGCCTGCGCGCCCCGCTGCGCCAGGCAGGCTTCCTGACCCGCGACGCCCGTATGGTCGAGCGTAAGAAGGTCGGCCTGCACAAGGCGCGCAAGCGTCCGCAGTTCTCCAAGCGTTGATATGGTTGCTGGCCGGGCATTTGCCCGGTCATGCAGCAGACGGAAAAGGCTCCTTCGGGGGCCTTTTTCTTTGGCGCTGTTCCGGTCAAGTGTTCGCTTATCGCTAATAACGTTGTTTTTTAGGTCGTACAGTTGAGGGGTCGGAGTCGGCTTGGCCCAGGGTAGGTCAATACGCCTTGCTCGCAAGGGCCGACTCCGACCCCGGCGGGTTAAAGTGAATTCTCACATACACACGCCAATCGGCCGTCAGCCCGCAAAAATCCCATTTTTGCGGTAAAAATGACACAGGCAAAAATGCCAAATGTGTTTTTTCTGCAAAAAAGTGTTGCAAAGCGTTACCGGGCGCACTAGTATCCGTATCGCACACTTTTACTTTAATTCTTTTGCGGGAGTTCTAAATGAACAAAAAGCTTATTGCTGTTGCAATCGCCGCCGCTGTAGCCGCTCCGGCTGCAATGGCCAACGACACCACCCTGTACGGTAAGGCTCACGTCTCAATCGGCAACTACGACGATGGCTCCGCTGACATGTGGAAAGTCGAAAGCCACGCGTCCCGTCTGGGCGTGAAAGGCTCCGAGGACCTGGGTAACGGTCTGAAGGCCATCTTCAAGTACGAGTTCGGTATCCAGGTCGACGACAGCGATGGCGTCAACTCTGGCCGTAACGCCTACGTCGGTCTGTCCGGCGACTTCGGTACCGTCCTGGCTGGTCGTCACGACACTCCGGCCAAGGTTGCCTTCTACGCTGCCGGCAACGAGACCATCGGTGACTCCATCATCGACATCAACAGTAAGACCAGCACTACTTCGGCAGGTTTCTCCGAACTGCGTCTGGACAACGCTGTTGCCTACATCTCGCCGAACTTCTCCGGTTTCACCGCTGCTGCCGCAGTGGTTCCGGGTGAGACCTCCGGGAACAACGGCCTGGCGGACGCCTACTCCGTCGGCCTGATGTACTCCGGTAACGGCATCAAGGCCAGCGCAGGTTACGAAGTGGCTGATTCCAACATGGTCCTGGGTTCCAGCGGCACTGCTGCCGGCGGTCTTACCATCGGTGCTGACGACCACGAGATGTTCCAGGTTGGCGCAAGCGTTACCTTCGGTGACTTCATGGTCGGTGCCAACTACGAGGACACCTCCAACTACGCTGGCACCGCTTCCGACAAAGAAGTCTGGGCGATTACCGGTAAGGCAGGCTTCGGCAACAACTATGTGACTGCGCGTTACATGGAAACCGAAATCGGTACTTGGGATGCGGACACCTTCCACATCGGTGCTGGCCACAAGATGAGCAAGCGTACCCAGGTATACGTTGCTTACGAGAACGAAGAGAGAGGCGGTACCGATACCGACCAATTCGCTCTGGGCATGATCCACAGCTTCTAATCTTTCCCGGTTAGATTTGTGAATCGAAAACGGGGCCTTCGGGCCCCGTTTTTTGTTGCCTGTATTCAATCAACAGGCACAAAAAAGCCGCCATGCAGGCGGCTTTTTCGTTTGCGCAGGTGATCGGCAATCAATCACCGGGATGTACGATTCGTGGCCCTTTTTCGGTGCCCAGGATCAGCACATCCGCCGGCCGGTTGGCAAAGATGCCAACGGTGACCACACCGACGATCTGGTTTACCGTGGTCTCGAACTTGGCCGGCTCCATGATCTCCAGGCCGTGTACATCGAGGATGATGTTGCCGTTGTCGGTGGTGAAGCCTTCGCGCAACACCGGGTTGCCGCCGAGCTTGACCAGTTCGCGCGCCACGTAGCTGCGCGCCATCGGGATCACTTCGACCGGCAGCGGAAACTTCCCGAGGTAGTGCACCAGCTTGCTTTCATCGGCGATGCAGACGAACTTCTTGCTTGCCGCGGCGATGATCTTTTCGCGGGTCAGCGCGCCGCCGCCGCCCTTGATCAGTTGCAGCTGGTGGTTGGATTCGTCCGCCCCGTCCACATACACCTCGAGTTCGCCGGCGGCGTTGAGGTCAACGACCTGGATGCCGTGCGACTTGAGGCGTTCGGTCGAGGCCTCGGAACTGGATGCGGCACCGTCGAAGCGGCCCTTGAGCGGGGCCAGTGCATCGATGAAGTGGTTGACGGTGGAACCGGTGCCAACGCCGATGACGCCGCTGTCCGGCAGGAAGTCCAGTGCGGCAATCGCCGCCTGCTTTTTCATTTCGTCTTGGTTCATGTCCGCATCCTGATTTTGCGAATGGTGTAGCTCGAGATTTTTCGGCCGGCAAAAATACCACTATTGACCGGTGGATGTCACTTGCAGGGCCGTCCGTCGCGTGCGCTCGTCCGGTAAATTAGCGGCCGCCTTTGGCTTTCGCATATCATGTCTAGATAATTCTTTTTGCACGAGGTTTACATGCCGAGACGTTATGTCGAGGAAATCCTGCGCGCCCGCGTTTACGACGTGGCGATCGAATCGCCGCTGGAGCCGGCGCAACGTCTGAGCGAGCGTCTGAACAATCGCGTAATGCTCAAGCGCGAAGACGCGCAGCAGGTGTTTTCTTTCAAGTTGCGCGGGGCCTACAACAAGATATTCGGCCTCGATGATGAGGCGAAAAAGCGTGGCGTTGTGGCGGCCTCGGCCGGCAACCACGCGCAGGGCGTTGCGCTTGCCGGACGTAATCTCGGGGTATCCACCACCATCGTCATGCCGACCACCACGCCGGGTATCAAGGTGGATACGGTGCGCCGCCTCGGCGGCAAGGCGATCCTGTTCGGCGATTCCTACGACGAGGCCAACGAGCACGCCCTGCAACTGGCCGAAGAACGCGGCCTGAGCTTCATCCATCCGTTCGACGATCCGAAGGTGATTGCCGGCCAGGGCACCATCGGCATGGAGATCCTGCGTCAGCATGCCGATCCGATCGAAGCGGTGTTCGTGCCGGTGGGCGGCGGTGGTCTGATCGCCGGCATCAGTGCCTACATCAAGCATGTGCGCCCGGACATCCGCATCATCGGGGTCGAGCCTGAGGATGCACCAACGCTGCATGATGCACTGGCCGCCGGCCGGCGCGTGCGTCTGAAGCAGGTGGGCCTGTTCGCCGACGGCGTGGCGGTGCGCCAGATCGGCAAGGAGACCTTTGCCGTCGCCAAGGAGTGTGTCGACGAGGTGGTGTTGGTCAACACCGATCAGATCTGTGCGGCGATCAAGGATATCTACGACGATACCCGTTCGGTAGCGGAGCCCGCCGGTGCACTGGCGGTCGCGGGCATCAAGCGTTACCTGGCCGATCACCCGATGTCGGACAAGACGCTGATAGCCATCCTCAGTGGAGCGAACATCAATTTCGATCGCCTGCGACACGTGGCCGAGCGCGCCGAGGTGGGTGAACAGAGAGAGGCCTTGCTGGCGGTACAGATTCCGGAAAAGCCCGGCAGCTTCCTGCGTTTCTGCAAATTGCTGGGCAGGCGCTCGATCACCGAGTTCAATTACCGCTACGCCGACGAACAGAATGCACAGGTGTTCTGCGGGGTCGAGTTGCGCGGCGGGGCCGAGGAGCGCCAGACTCTGATCGAGCACCTGCGAGGCAAGGGCTACGAGGTGGTGGATATGACCGACAACGAAACGGCCAAACTGCATATCCGTTACATGGTCGGCGGTCACGCGCCGAATGCACATAACGAACGACTGTATCGCTTCATGTTTCCGGAGCGTCCGGGCGCCTTGCAGGACTTCCTTTCCGGGTTTGGTCGCGGCTGGAACATCAGTTTGTTCCATTACCGCAATCATGGCTCGGCCTACGGACGGGTGCTGGTCGGTATCCAGCTGGTGCGCGAGCAACGCCGCGAGTTCGAATCCTTCATGAAAGAACAGGGATACGCTTACACCGAAGAGACGGACAATCCGGCATGCCGCCTGTTTGCGGCGGGCGGCTGAAAGCCTGGATGCAAAAAAGCCCGGCTATGCCGGGCTTTTTATTGCAGCCTGAAATTATCAGCGCTTCTTGCGAGGAGTTACCTTGCGTGGCCGTGCAGCGGCCTTTTTCTTTGCGACTTTCTTTTTCGCGACTTTCTTGGCTACCTTCTTCTTTGCGACCTTCTTCTTCGCAACTTTCTTGGCGGCCTTCTTTTTCGCTACTTTCTTCTTGGCAACTTTCTTGGCTACCTTTTTCTTAGCCACCTTCTTCTTCGCAACCTTCTTTGCGACTTTCTTCTTGGCAACTTTCTTAGCTACCTTTTTCTTCGCGACCTTCTTTTTGGCAACCTTCTTGGCTACCTTCTTCTTCGCAACTTTCTTTGCGACCTTCTTGGCCGCAACCTTCTTCTTGGCTGCGACCTTCTTTTTCGTTACTGCCTTTTTCTTAGCGGCTCTCTTAACTGCCATCACTCCCCTCCATCACATAACGGTTCCATAGACCTTCGCCTGAGTATAAACAAGGAACACAAAAATACTAGCGTACTTCAGCCATTTATCGACCCGGCACGCATTAACTTTATCTTTGTCTACTTGGTTATCCTGCAAACAACATCACCTTTGGCGCGCTTGGCAAAGATCAGTGGCCAACAAATCGTGTGACCGGGCATCACTGTACAACGCATGCCTTCCGACCCAAGGATTTACGTTGGGCGCATAAATAACGGGCTCAAACGCTATTCGCCCGGACGCGCTTCAGTCGGCAAGGAACAAGTGGTCGGGCGTGACGACGCTATCCAGTTGGACATCCCAAGGCTGGGTGCTGATACGGTCGGTCAGTTGAAAGGCGTGTGCAAGGCCGATCAACGAAGGGCCTTTCCATTGTTGTCGTGTGTTGCGGAAGGCGAAGGTGCGATCGTAATAACCACCACCCATGCCCAGTCGATGGCAATGACGGTCGAAGCCAAGCAACGGGGTCAGCACCACATCGAAAAACTGGGGCTTGCAGATCTGCGCTGGCTGGAACAGCGGTTCCGGTATGCCGAACGGATTGAGGAACATGCGGCTGTGCGGTGACCAGGGGGCAAACCAGAGACGGCCCCGCATGAAGGGATGCAGCACCGGCAGATAACACAGCTTGCCCAGTTCATGTGCAAGACGCAGCAGTGGCATCGGATCGATCTCGCCCTGGCTGCCGACATAGGCGGCGATGCGCGAGGCCTTGCGGAACTCGGGCATATCGATAATGCGTTCGCACACCAGGTTGCTCGCATAGTGCAGTTCCGGCGCGGGGATGCGGCGTCGGGCATTGCGTAGCTTGCGGCGGAGTTCGTTGTTGCTGGTCAAGGCGGGGGTGTCGCGGATTGGAAGGAGGTACTCCCCACCTGTGCCGGTGGTGGCCGTGGTCCTTGAACCGAGGGGTTCAAGTGGGGCCGAAACGGGGCATTAGGCTTTCCGCTCGATGGCGGACATGCACACAGCGGTCCGAAATCCAGCCCCGAAGTGCATAAGCATAGGCTCAAGGGAATATCTGGCCAGCTGTCGAACACTGCAGGGAGTACCTGTTTACTAGGCTAATCCGCGGTGCGCCCGAGTACAAGCGAAAAGAAAGTGGTTTACAGTTCCAGTTGGGCGCTGTCGTTGAGGGCGATTTCGATACGCTCACGCATCGAACGGATACGCTTGTTGGCGGCATTGGCCGCCGCGTCGATGGAATGCTCCTGGGAAAGCACCTCGTGCGCCAGGTTGAGCGCGGCCATAACGGCGATACGATCGGTGCCGATGACCTTGCCGCTGCCGCGAATCTCCTTCATGCGCGCATCCAGCAGGCGCGCGGCCTTGAGCAGTGCCTCTTCTTCGCCGGGTTCGCAACCGATGCGGTATTCCTTGCCCAGGATGTTGACGCTGATCGCGTCGCGCTTGCCACCGCTCATGGTTCAGCCTCAATGGTCTTCAATCGCGAGATCATGGACTCCACGCGCGCGCGCGCCGTGGCATTGGTTTCGACCAGGCGATCGCGTTCCGCCGAGAGGTGTTCCACTTCGGCGCGCAGTGTCTTGTTCTCGTCCTTGAGATGGGCACAGGCGCGAATCAGTTCCTCCACGCGAACCTCGAGGGCGCGCAGGTCCTGCTCCTGGATGCTGGTGTTCTCGGTGTTGGCCATGGCCTGGACACTATAGATAGGCGTGGGCGGATGGGTCAATCATGTTGCGTGCTACCATTATCGACCAATTTCCGCGTTGTTTGATGACGGACCGATTGTGTCAGATTTTCAATCCCTCGACTTCCAAGCCTGTCACGATGCCATGCGTCGCAGCGGCCTGCCTTTTTCACCGACCGAGGCGCATGCCATAGCCATCGGCATGTTCAGCGGTGGGGTCGCCGATGCCCGGCAGCAATGGCATGCCGCCGTGTATGCGGAGCTGGATCCGAACGATGCGCTGGCCCAGGAATGCAAGGCGCTGCTGGATGAGCTTTTCGCTGCTGCCAAACAGCAGGCAACTGATGTGGAATTCGGCCTGCAACTGTTCATGCCGCCGGCGGGCGCGAGCTACACCGCCGCGATGGCCTTGCGCGACTGGGCGCAGGGCTTTCTGTACGGCTTCGGCCTGGCCGGCGAGCAGGCTGCACAACGCCTGTCCGCCGAGGGGCAGGAGGCGTTGCGGGATTTCTATGAGATCGCCCAACTGGATGCGGAAGCCGAGCAGCCGGGCGAAGACGACCAGGCCGCATTGATGGAGATCGAGGAATACATGCGCGTCGCCGCGATGCTCATCTTCGAAGACATGCACGCCGGTATTGCTGCGGAGCAGTCCCATGAACTCCACTGAATTCAAGCGCCGTCGCCGTCAGCTGATGCACATGATGGGCGACGACAGCATCGCCATCCTGCCGACCGCCTCGGAGCAGGTGCGCAACCGCGACGTGCTGTTCAACTTCCGTGCGGACAGCGATTTCTACTACCTCACCGGCTTTCCCGAGCCGGAGGCGGTGATGGTGCTGGTGCCGGGCCGACCGCAGGGCGAGTATTTGTTGTTCTGCCGTGAGAAGGACCCGACAAAAGAACTGTGGGACGGTTTTCGCGCCGGCCTGGAAGGCGCGGTGGAGGCCTATGGCGCCGACGACGCCTTCCCCTTCAGTGACCTGGACGACATCATGCCGGGCCTGCTGGAGCAGCGCGAGCGGGTCTTCTATGCGATGGGCTGCAACAGCGATTTCGATCGGCGGGTATCCGACTGGGTGAACCAGGTGCGCTGTCGCTCGCGCGCCGGTGCGCATGCCCCGACCGAATTCCTGGCGCTGGATCACTACCTGCACGACATGCGCCTGTACAAGAGTCGCTCGGAGGTGGCGGTGATGCGCAAGGCGGCCAAGCTGTCCGCCGCTGCCCACCGCGAACTGATGCGCAGCTGCAAGCCGGGCGATACCGAATACCAGCTGGCGTCGCGCTTCAGTCACCATTGCCAGATGCGCGGGGCGAGCGAACTGGCCTATCCCTCGATCGTCGGCGGCGGCAACAATGCCTGCGTGCTGCACTATGTCGAGAACAAGGATGTGTTGCAGGACGGCGACCTGGTACTGATCGATGCCGGCTGTGAACTCGATTGCTATGCCTCGGACATCACCCGCACCTTCCCGGTCAACGGCCGTTTCAGCGAGCCGCAACGCCAGCTCTACCAGCTGGTGCTGGATGCGCAGCATGCGGCCATCGACAGGGTGCGCGTGGGCAAACACTGGAACGACCCGCACGATGCGGCGGTGCGCGTGCTCACCCGGGGCCTGCTCAAGCTGGGCCTGCTCAAGGGCACCCTGGCCAACGCCCTCAAGAAAGAGAGCTATAAAAAGTTCTATATGCATCGCACCGGCCATTGGCTAGGCATGGATGTGCACGACGTGGGCGACTACAAGGTGGATGGCCACTGGCGCGAACTCGAACCGGGCATGGTGTTGACCATCGAGCCGGGCCTGTACATCCCGCTCGGCACGCGTGGCGTGGCCAAGAAATGGCAGGGCATCGGCATCCGCATCGAAGACGATGTCCTGGTCACCAAGGGTGAGCCGGATATCCTGACCCGCGACGTGCCCAAGGAAATCGACGAAATCGAGGCCCTGATGCAATGAGTAGCGACGCCGACAAAGCCAACTGCGACTACGATCTGCTGATCGTCGGCGGCGGCATGGTCGGCGCCAGCCTGGCGATCGCGCTGTCCGGCCAGGGTCTGCGCATCGGCCTGGTGGAGGCGCACGAGCCGGGTGATCCCGGCCAGCCCGGTTACGACGATCGCGCCATCGCCCTGGCCTACGGCAGCCGGCGCATCTTCGAGGGCATGCGGCTATGGCAGGAGATCGCCAGGGACGCCGAGCCGATCCTGGATATCCATGTCTCCGATCGCGGTCATTTCGGTTTCAGCCATCTCTCCAGCAAGGAGGAGCAGGTGCCGGCGCTGGGCTATGTGGTGACCGCGCGCCAGCTCGGGTACAGCCTGCTCGGTCGTCTGCGCCAGTGTGACGATGTCGAGGTGATCGCCCCGGCCAGCGTGGTCGCGGTGTGGTCCGACAGCGGCGCGGCGCGGGTGCAGGTGTTGCGAGACCGGCAACAGTTCGAACTGAGCGCGCGCTTGCTGGTGGCGGCGGATGGCGGCAAGTCGTTCATCCGCGAGCAGCTGGATGTGCCGACCCACAAGTGGCAGTACGGTCAGTCCGCCATCGTCACCAACATCACCCCGCAACAGCCGCACAACAATGTCGCCTACGAGCGTTTCACCGACACAGGCCCGGTGGCCCTGCTGCCGATGAGCGAAGGGCGTTGTGCAGTGGTGTGGACGGTGCGCGACGAGCAGGTCGAGCAGGTGATGGCGCTCGACGACCAGGCGTTTCTAGCGGCCTTCCAGCAGCGCTTCGGTTACCGGCTGGGGCGTTTCGTGCGTGTTGGCAAGCGTGCCAGCTACCCGCTGTCGCTGCTGCGGGTGCGCGAGTCGGTGCGCGAGCGCATCGCCATCATCGGCAATGCCGCGCACACCCTGCACCCGATTGCCGGGCAGGGGTTCAACCTGGGTATCCGCGATGTGGCGGCGCTGGTCGAGGTGGTGTTGCAGGCCCACGAGCAGGGCCGGGACATCGGCGCGGCCCAGGTGCTCAAGAGCTACGAGCAATGGCGCCTGGCTGAGCAGCGCACGGTGGCACTGGCCACCGACGGCCTGGCGCGCCTGTTCAGCAATCCGCTGAAGGCCGTGCAGTTCGGCCGCAACCTTGGCCTGCTGGCCATGGACCTGCTGCCCGGTGCGCGCCACCGCCTGGCCAAGGGTGCGATGGGTCTGCTCGGGCGCCTGCCCAGGCTCGGACGCGGCATGGCACCGGAGTGAGGCATGGCGGCTGATCGCTACGACATGATCGTGGTTGGCGGCGGCATGGTCGGCGCCTGCTGCGCGCTGGCGGCAGCGCGCGAAGGATTTCGCGTGGCCTTGCTCGAGCGTGCCGAGCCGCCGATGCACTGGGCCGAGGAAAGCCATGACCTGCGCGTCTCCGCGCTGACCCGTGCCTCGCAGTACATCCTGCGCAATCTCCGGGTATGGCCGCGCATGCAGGGCATGCGCGTCACCGCCTACGAGCACATGCGGGTGTGGGACAGGCAGGGCGTGGGCGATATCCACTTTGCCGCGGCGGACCTGGGCGAGCCCGACCTCGGGCACATCGTGGAGAACCGGGTGATCGTCGCCAGCCTGTGGCAGGCGATCGCGGAGCAGGCGCTGATCGAGATGATCGTCGGCAGAGACCTGCAATCGCTCTCGCAACAGCAGGGCCGCCAGTGCCTGCTGTTCGACGACGGCAGCGAGCTGCAGGCGGATCTGCTGGTGGGTGCGGACGGTGCGCGTTCGCGCTTGCGGGAACTGGCGGGCATCGCCAACCAGGGGCGCGACTATGACCAGCATGCGCTGGTTGCCACGGTGCGTGCCGAGCGGGGCAATGCGGCGACCGCCTGGCAGCGTTTCATGCCGAGTGGCCCGCTCGCATTATTGCCGATGAACGACGACCTGTTCTCCATCGTCTGGTCGACCAGTCCACAACAGGCCGAGGCATTGCTCGCCATGCCTGAAGCCGAGTTCAACCGCGAACTGAGCGCGGCCAGTCAGCACTGTTGCGGCGACCTGAGCCTGCTCGGGGAGCGCGCGGTGTTCCCGCTGCGCCTGCAGAAGGCGGTCAGCTATATCCGCCCCGGCATCGCCCTGGTTGGTGATGCGGCGCATGTGATCCACCCTCTGGCCGGGCAGGGGGTCAACCTGGGCCTGTTGGATGTCGGCGCATTGATCGATGTGTTGCGCGAGGCGCGCGCGCGCGGTGAATCGATCGGCGAGTTCGGCGTGTTGCGTCGCTATGAGCGTGCGCGCAAGGGGCACAACCTGGCGGTGCAGATGGCAATGGATGCCTTCAAGCACCTGTTCAGCAACCAGAATCCGGCCTTGCACCTGCTGCGCAACCTCGGCCTGGGGCTGGCCGACCGCATCCCGCCGCTGCGCCGCCAGTTCGAACGCGTAGCCCTTGGCCAGGGTATCGAGCTGCCCAGCCTGGGACGCATGCCTGACGCCGATTCCTGACGCTGCTTCGGTAGCGTGAGCCGTTTGTGGCTGTGCTATATCCCTGCTAGTTGAGAGTCATTCTCAAATCCCTTGACAGGGCCTCGAATAAAAATATAATCACGAATCATTCTCATTCACATGATTAATTCGATATAGAGGTCTGCATGAAACGTTTGTTGGTGTCTTTGCTGGTTCTGAGCCTGGCGGCCCCGCTGGTCGCCTGGGCGGAAGAAGTGGTCGTTTATTCTTCGCGCAAGGAACATCTGATCAAGCCGCTGTTCGAGCGATTTACCGCCGACACCGGGATTGAGGTGACTTATCTGACCGACAAGGCCGGTCCGCTGATCCAGCGCCTGATGGCGGAAGGGCGCCGCTCGCCGGCGGATATGCTGATCACCGTGGATGCAGGCAACCTGTGGCAGGCCGCCGAGAAGGGCGTGCTGGCCGCGGTCGACTCGCCGGTATTGAATGCCAATGTGCCGGCCAGCCTGCGTGATCCGGACGGTCGTTGGTACGGCCTGTCCAAGCGTGCGCGCACCATCGTCTACAGCACCGAGCGGGCCAAGCCGGAAGAGATCACCACCTACGAGGCGCTGGCCGAGCCGCAGTGGAAAGGCCGGCTGTGCCTGCGCACCTCCAAGAAGGTGTACAACCAGTCGCTGGTCGCCACCCTGATCGCGCGCCACGGCGAGCAAAAGGCCGAGCAGATCGTCAAGGGCTGGGTGGACAACCTGGCTGCCGCGCCTTTCTCCAACGACACCAAGACCATGGAGGCGGTCCTCGCCGGCCAGTGCGACGTGGCCATCGTCAATACCTATTACTTCGGTCGCCTGCAGAAAAAGCAGCCGGACATCAAGCTCGCCCTGGCCTGGCCGAATCAGCAGACCAGTGGCGTGCATATCAATGTCTCCGGTGCCGGTATCACCAAGCACGCCAAGCATCCCGAGGCCGCGCGCAAGCTGCTGGAGTGGCTGAGCTCCGAAACCGCACAGGGTGATTTCGCCGGCCTCAATATGGAATACCCGGTCAATCCACAGGTGCAGCCGACCGATCTGGTAAAATCCTGGGGCGATTTCGTCGGTGACAGCCTGAACGTCAGCGAGGCCGGGCGCCTGCAGGCCGCTGCGATCAGACTGATGGACCGTGCAGGCTATCGCTAAGCACCGAGCGCCGTAACGGCCCAGCCGGCCCCGCCTGTCATCGACAGGCGGGGTTTGTCGTCTCAAGAGAATCCGAAGTGAGCAGTTCCTCCCTGACATTGCCGCACAGCAGACGCCGCCGGCACGACGGCAACGGCTGGCGTTGGGCCAGCCGCCTGCTGGCGATCAGCGTACTGATCCCCCTGCTGGTGATCGTTGGCACCTGGTTTGCGGTGGATGCAGAGGTGTGGGCGCACCTCGGCTCGACGCTGCTGCCGGAACTGGTGGTCAACACCCTGTTGCTGGTGTTCGGGGTCGGTATCGGCAGCACGCTACTGGGCGTTTCCCTGGCATGGCTGACCAGTCTGTGTGAGTTTCCCGGTCGCCGCTGGCTCGACTGGGCGCTGATGCTGCCGTTCGCGCTGCCGGCCTATGTGCTGGCATTCGTGTTTCTCGGGGTGTTCGATTTCGCAGGTCCGGTGCAGGGGTTCGTGCGCGAGTTGTTCGGCCTGGACCCGCGCTGGTCGGTCGAGATCCGCAACGCCTTCGGTGTGATCACGGTGATGACCCTGGTGCTGTACCCGTACGTTTATATGTTGTCGCGGGTGTCGTTCCTGGGTCAGGGACAGAGCACCTACGAGGCCGCGCGCAGTCTGGGACGCGGACCCTGGTCGGCGTTTTTCCATGTCTCGCTGCCGATGGCCCGCCCCGGCATTATCGCCGGTCTGAGCCTGGCGCTGATGGAGGCGCTGGCGGATTTCGGCGCGGTGTCGGTGTTCAACTTCAATACCTTCACCACCGCGATCTACAAGGCCTGGTTCGGCTTTTTCGATCTGCACAGCGCGGCGCAGCTGGCGTCGATCCTGCTCATGCTGGTACTGGTGGCGCTGGTGGTTGAAAGGCACTTCCGCGATCGCGCACGCTACGCCGAGCAGGGGCGTGGCAAGGTGCAGCACCGTATCGAACTGCGCGGCGGCAAGGCGCTGGCGGCCAGTGCCTATGCCTGGGCGGTATTCGTCCTGGCGTTCGCCCTGCCGGTCGCCAAGCTGTTGCAGTGGGCCTGGGAGTCGCGGGGTTTCATCGACCAGCGCTACCTCGATCTGCTCGGCCATACCTTCTCGCTGGGCAGCATGGCGGCGCTGCTGACCGTCGCCGGGGCGTTCGTGCTGGCGTTCGCCAATCGCTACTACGGCGATACCTTCACCCGCGTCGGGGTGCGCATTGGCACGCTTGGCTACGCGCTGCCCGGTTCGGTGCTGGCGGTGGGGGTGATGTTGTCGCTGACCTGGATCGACAACCGGCTGGCCGACGGCCTGCAGTGGCTGCTCGGCAGCGACCCGGGCCTGTTCCTCTCCGGCACCGTGGTGGCGCTGCTGATGGCCTATTTCGCGCGCTTCCTCGCAGTCGCCTATGGCCCGGTCGACAGCGCCCTGGAGCGTATCCGCCCGAGCCTGCGCGAGGCCGCGCGCAGCATGGGCGCCAGCCAGTCGGAGATCGTGCGCAGGATCTATGTGCCGATGCTGCGCCCCGGCCTGCTTACCGCCGGCCTGCTGGTGCTGGTGGATGTGATGAAAGAGATGCCGGCCACCCTGCTGCTGCGCCCGTTCGGCTGGGACACGCTGGCGGTGCGCATCTACGAACTGACTTCGGAAGGCGAGTGGGAGCGGGCCGCCCTGCCCGCGGTGGCGCTGGTGGCCGTCGGACTGCTGCCGGTGATCCTGCTGGTGCGCAAATCGGCATCAAATTGATAATCAGCTATCGCGTTTACGGTAACGATTAGGCCACCCATCACCGCAAATTACCGACGAACGTTGGATCTAATCGCAGGATCCCTGCCCCAAAAATAGTTTGCTGATGGTGGCGACCTGTGTGGTATTGGTCGGGCCGGATCCACAGTAATACCAAGTCGTGGAATAAGGGCCTCCCAATAGCAGCCAAATCTCGAAGGTGTAGCTGCTCCCACCCGAGTAATTGTAAGTCACAGAGCTGGAGTTGCCCGACCAAGTGCCGACGTCGTGGCTCGGGTCAACGGGGTCTGCCGGGCCTTTCGCGTATTCTGTGAGGGTGCCACTGGTCGCGCTGCCTTGGGTGCCTTGATGCCATTCTTGCCAGCGGTCGCCGTTTGGGGCCGAGGCGCAGACGGTGAAGTTACCCAGCGAGAATGTCGGTGAGCTGACATAGCCAGTCGATATGTCGACACCGGTACAGTTGCCCGCAAAGCTGCCCGCGCTTGCGCCGACGAGTAGCAGGCCGGTGATGATGGTCCTTTTCATAAGGTGGTGACCTCGATAGCTGGATATTCGAAATGCTAGCACAGCGATCAGGGTGTGCGCGTTTCAGTTGGGAGGGTGGTTGCGAGCGCGCTACCGCCGACGGCGATGAAATAGAACAGGAACAACAATCTCGCCGTATCGAGTGTGCTGCCGAGCAGGCCCACGGCCAGGAAACCGGTGGTTCCTGCTGCGATCGCAATCGCAAACTGCTGGCCATCCCGTAGGGGTGTATTGAGCGCCCGGCGCAGGCTGACCAGCGTCAGTATCAATGCTGTGATCCCCAGCAGCCCCTGTGCATAGAAAACCTCGAGCAGTGTCTGGTGGATATGCCAGGGCGGATCGAAGTCGATGGCCGGCATCCAGTGCGCCAGTCCCTGCGTGAAATGATAGTTGTCGAGCTGGTAGGTGGTGCCCGATTGCACGATGCTAACCAGGTCGACATCGATGCTGCCCTCGGCCGGTCCGGCCAGGGACAGTTTGAGTGTGCGTTGCGGCCAGCGATGGCTGTCGCCCAGTCCTTCGGTATTCAGAAGGGTGCCGAGAGTATGCCATTGTTGCGCAGCGCCCTTGGCCAGTGGCTTCAGCAGATGCGTGTTGCACTTGAACGAATAGAGCAACGCTTTTTCGCACAGCGCGATCGTGAGTTTCTGACTGTTGCCGTTGAAACGCACACCGGCAAGCAGGAAGTACGACTTGGATGGGTCGATATCGACAATCTGGTCGAGGTAATAAGGCTCTCCCCCGCCGAGACGCAGGTATTGCCGCTCCCCCTCCCGCTGAATGCTGAAAGTGCCCGGTGGCTTGTCCGGGTTGCTGTGCCACAGATACTGGGTGGGGTACTGGCCGAATCCCATGCCGCTTGCCATGGCCGAGCGGTCCATGATGTCCCAGGCATTGCGCCACAGGCCCAGGCGCACCTGCAGGTCAGCGGCGGCCTGACCGATACGTTGTTGGGCGAATTCACCGAGCATTACCGGCGTGGCCGCCAGGCCGGCGGCCAACAGCAGTCCGGCAAGCAGCCAGCGTGGCTGTCTGCGGCTCCCTTTTCCCCGCCATAGTAGCCAGGCCAGGGCAACAGCGCCGAGGACCAATCCGGCATAACCGCCACGGGAGAAGGTCACCATCATGGCGTAGCTGGCAAGTGCCGCAAACAGCAGGCCCAGGCCGCGCCGCAGCCAGTCGGCCTGCTGCAGTGTCCAGATCAACAGCGCCGGGAAGGCCAGCGCGATATAGGCCTCGATGTAGGCGCCGCCGCTGAACATGGTGGAGAAACCGCCGGTGACGCGGAACACATCGCTGAAATCGCCCAGCCCAACGAACATGTGACGTTCCCACACCACCAACAGCGACAGCAGCGCAAGGCCACCGGCCAGTCCGCTGACCAGCAGTCCTTGCGCATGCCGCAGCGCGTTTTGCGGCAGGTACAGCAGCAGCGGTGTCAGCCATAACGCCCACAAGACGCCTTTGCCGATCAGCAGTGCGTCGAGCGGTGAGTGGGAACTGTCGATGGTGGCGGACGGGTGTTCGACGAAAGCGAGCAGTCCCGGCGCGGTGGCGATCAGGCCGCTGACCAGCAGAAGGCCGTAGGCCAGTTGCAGCAATTTGCCCGGCGCGCGGATCTTGTGGGCAATGGGGATGCGCCAATAGCCAGCGGCGATACTCAGCAGGATCAGCAGATCGAACTCGTCGATCAGCAGGCGGCCACTGTACGGTGCGAGGTCGAGTACGGGCAGGGCAGCTGGCAGCAGGCCGATCCAGGCCCACGGCCAACGCCATAGCACGAGCCCGTAGCCAACCGTCAGGATCAGTACCCAGGGCAGATTGAGCGGGTGGGCCCACAGGCCGGCCAGCGCGAATATCAAGGCTGCGGTCGCCAGCGTTGCAGCCCACACCGGCGGAAGCGGGGGATGCGGACGAGACGCCTTCGGATGCTCTGCTTCGGATGCATTGGCAGAAGCTTCGACTGCAGGCGTTGCTAGTGCGTCTTGTGTCGCAACTTTTGCCAGCCACATGGCCGCGGCAAAAGCCAATGCAGCTCCGCTGGCACCGATCAGTACATTCGTAGGGTCGGGATGATTGCCGACCAGCCACAGTTTGCTGGCTTCGACCATCGTGGCCAGTACGGTAGCCCAAAGCATCGGCTGGAGCATTCCGCGTCGCCGCAAGCGCGGTATGGTGCTCTGGCGGGCCCAGGCCAGGATGCCTAAGGGCGCATAGAAACCCAGGTTGGCCAGCAGGCTGGCCAGCGCCACCGGCTCAGTGGTGTAGTAGTGATACCAGAAGGGCAGCCACTGCACCTGTGCCAGTTGTTCACCGAGTTTTGAGGCCGGTACCAGTTCGGCGCGTAGCCAGCCACTGAGTGCAAACAGAGCTGGCAGGTAAAGAGCGAGCGCAGGCAGGCCAAGCCGCCGCACCCATCTGGCCAGTGGCAGCAATCCATGTTCGTGGACCCAAACACCTAGCCAGGCTCCTGCGGCCATGCCTGCACCACGCGCCAGGATCGAAGCACCTTGGCTGACGCCGGACACCAGCAGCAGTTGTGCCAGCTCAAGTAGCAGCCCCAGCAAGGCGCCCGCAATGAAGGCCCTGCGCAGGCTTACGCGGCTGGCGAGCAAGCCTGCGAAAAGGCCGAGCGGGGCGATGGCCAGTGCTTCACCCAACAGGCGGGCGGCCACGCGCAGCGCATTCTCGTTCCAGCTTGCCAGGATCCATCCGGCATTGCGGCCGATCCGCTCACCTAGCTCTGCCGCCGAGACAACGAAGTCGTAGGGGAACAGGCCCAGGCCGATATAGAGCAGGGCAAACGCAGCGGTGGCGCCAGCGAGCGAACGTCTTCCTCCGGCAACAAAGTCCAGCCACAGTCGATGGATGCCATCGTGTCCAAAGGACCAGATCGCAATCCCGACCAGGGTGCCGATGGCCTCGGCCAACAGGTCGTTGAGCGATACCGTGCGCGGCGCGAAAAATATCTGGGTGAACTCGACGCCGACCGCAACGGCCAGGCACAGCAGCAACACCAGTAGCGAACGTGCATGGCGGATGAAAGCCGAGCGTGCGGCACCGAACAAGGTGCAGGCGAGAAAGGCCAGCGGTATGTACAGCACCAGGTTCGCCACCCAGTCGGCGCGTGAGGCGGCACCCAGATTGAGCCAGGGGATATTGGCGAACCGGTTTAGTGCCTGCTCGAGTGTGTACGCCCGGTACTCGAACGGCACAAGGCTGCCGTAGACGACAAACGTCAGGTAGAGCAGAAAAGCCAACAGGGCGTGTCGGCGATAGGCTGGACGGTCGCTCATCTGGGCATAAGCGCAATGAACTGACGGGCTGCGCGCATTTTCTTGTCGTCGGGGGTGTGCGTCGGTGGTTCGATTCTATCGGGTTCGCCGCGAAAAAAAGGAAGGTTTGCCGGTCGTTTTCCGCTCGACCGGCAAATCAGGCGACCGAAACAGGGGAATTTCCGATCCTCCGATGCCTTGGCACGGCCCGGGGCAGCCGGTAGACTCGCCAGACCAATCCCAATCCCCGCGGGAGAGTCCGGCCTTGCCGGCACCGAAGGCGCAAATTCCGCCCGGAATCGCTCAGGTAAAAGGACTGCGGGAGACGGGCATCGCCCAGGATTGGCTCTGGAGAGCGGCGCGCCCAGGCTGCGCCCACCGACGGGGAAAGAAAGCTTCCGACGATGCAGTTAGGGCATCTTGAAGCCGGAATCCACGCTATCTGCGTTGCAAAGCTTCGCAATAGCCAGCTATTACGTGCGCTTTGCGCCTTGATAGCCTGAATTCCGATCTTCAATCTGCGCCATCCATCATCATCGGTAGCTTTCCAAACTCTCAGGTTACCGGACAGAGGGGCGGATGATGTTCATTGCTGGCAAAGGCGGTGAAGATCATCCGCCCTTTTTTCGTTTGTGAACTCGGGAGAGCGCCATGGGTACCGACAAGAAGACCGTCCTCAACGCCGTCCACCGTGAGATGGGTGCCCGCATGGTGCCGTTCGGCGGCTGGGACATGCCGGTCAACTATGGTTCGCAGATCGACGAGCACCACGCGGTGCGCCGCGATGCCGGCATGTTCGACGTCTGTCACATGACCGTGGTCGACCTCAAGGGTGCGCGGGTACGCGCCTTCCTCTCCCACCTGCTGGCCAACGACGTGGCCAAGCTCAAGACCGGGGGCAAGGCGCTGTATTCCTGCATGCTCAAGCCCGATGGTGGAGTGATCGACGACCTGATCGTTTACTTCATGAACGAGCAGTGGTTCCGCATGGTGGTCAACGCCGGCACCACCGACAAGGACATCGCCTGGATGCAGCAGCAGGCCCCGGCCTTCGAGGTGTCGGTCGAGCCGCGTTTCGATCTGGGCATGATCGCCGTGCAGGGGCCGAATGCCCGCGACAAGGCGATGAGCGTCATGCCGCCCGAACTGGCCGCCGCTGCCGGGCAGCTCAAGCCGTTCAACGCGGCGACCGACGGCAACTGGTTCGTCGGCCGCACCGGTTACACCGGCGAGGACGGTTTCGAGATCGTCGTGCCCGAGAGTGAGACCGAAAAACTGTGGCGCGACCTGGCCGCTGCCGGCGTGCAGCCGTGCGGGCTGGGCGCGCGCGATACGCTGCGCCTGGAAGCGGGCATGAACCTGTACGGCCAGGACATGGACGAGGGCGTCTCGCCGCTCGAATCCGGCCTCGGCTGGACCGTGGCCATGGCCGACCAGCGTGACTTCATCGGCCGCCAGGCATTGCAGGCACAAAAAGACGCGGGCAATCTGCGCAAGTTCATCGCCGTCGTGCTCGAGGGCAAGGGCGTGCTGCGTGGCCACCAGAAGCTGTTCGATGGCGAGCGCGAGGTCGGCGAGATCACCTCCGGTGGCTTTTCCCCGACCCTGCAGCGTTCGATCGGCATGGCACGCGTGGCGGCCGACGCCGGCGACCAATTGAGTGTCGATATCCGCGGCAAGAAACTGCCCCTGAAGAAAGTTAAGATGCCGTTCGTGCGTAACGGGCAGGCACAGATCGAATTGTAAAAATCATTGAGGACACGGCCATGAGCAACATTCCCAGCGATCTCAAGTACACCCAGAGTCACGAGTGGGTGCGCGACGAAGGCGACGGTAGCGTCACCATCGGCATCACCGACCATGCGCAGGAACTGCTGGGCGACCTGGTGTTCGTCGAGCTGCCGGAAGTCGGCGCCGCGCTGGATGCCGGCGACGAGTGTGCGGTGGTCGAGTCGGTGAAGGCTGCCTCGGACGTGTATTCCCCGCTCAGCGGCGAAGTGACCGAGGCCAACGAACTGCTCGCCGATGCCCCGGAAACCATCAACAACGAGGCCTACGGCGACGGCTGGATCTTCAAGATGAGCCTGTCCGATGCCGACGAACTGGACGGCCTGATGGATGCCGACGCCTACGCCGAGCACTGCGAAAACGAAGAGCATTGATGCCTGATCCGATTGGCGGGACAAAACGTGGTTTTGTCCGGCCAAGCAAGGGGAGAGTCAAAATTTTCCCCTTGGAAACCCCCTGAACAGTCATAACCCGCTTGCGCACGTATTAAGGACAGGCCGATGCCGTTCATTCCGCACACCGAACAAGAAGTCCAACAGATGCTCGAGGCGATCGGCGTCGGCTCGATCGACGAGCTGTTCGACGAGATCCCCGCCGAGCTGCGTGCCGGCGAGCTGCCCGGCCTGCCGCAAGGCCTGTCGGAGATGGAGGTCGCCAGGCTGATGAACAGCCGTGCGCGCAAGGACGGCCAGCCGGTGTGTTTCATCGGCGCCGGCGCCTACGACCATCACATTCCCGCGGCGGTGTGGCAGATCACCACCCGCGGCGAGTTCTACAGCGCCTACACCCCGTACCAGGCGGAAGCGAGCCAAGGCACGCTGCAGCTGCTGTACGAATACCAGAGCATGATGGCCGCGCTGATGGACATGGACGTGTCCAACGCCTCCTTGTACGACGGTGCCACCGCACTGGCCGAGGCAGTGCTGATGGCGGTGCGCGGCAATCGCAAGTCCAAGTCCAAGCGGGTCCTGGTGCCGCGTACCGTGCACCCGGCGTATCGCAAGGTGACGCGCACCATCGTCAAAAACCAGAAAATCGAACTGGTCGAGGTGCCGTTCGACATGGCCAGTGGCCGCATCGACCAGGCCGCCCTGGAGGCGCACGCGGGCGAGGACTTCGCCGCGCTGGTGATCCCGCAACCGAACTTCTTCGGTGTGCTGGAGCAGGCCGATACGCTGACCGACTGGGCACATGCCAACGGCATGCTGGCGATCGGCGTGGTCAACCCGCTGGTGATGAGCGTGATCAAGCCGCCGGGCCAGTGGGGCGAGGCAGGGGCCGATATCGTGGTCGGCGAGGGCCAGCCGCTGGGTGCTCCCCTGTCCTCGGGCGGGCCTTATTTCGGCTTCATGTGCTGCACCCAGGCGCTGGTAAGGCAGATGCCGGGACGCATCATCGGCCGTACCGTCGATCTCGACGGCAAGCCCGGTTATGCCCTGACCCTGCAGGCGCGCGAGCAGCACATTCGCCGTTCCAAGGCGACCTCCAACATCTGTACCAACCAGGGGCTGCTGGTGACCGCGGCGACCATCCATATGTCGCTGCTCGGTGCCGAGGGGCTGGCGCGGGTGGCTGCCACCTGCCATGAGAACACCAACAAGCTGGTTTCCACGCTGAGCGAAATCGATGGCGTCGAGCCGGTATTCGATGCACCGGCCTTCCATGAGCGCGTGATGCGCCTGCCGATGAGCGCGGCCGATGCGCTCAAGGCGGTGGCCGCGCACAATGTGCTCGGTGGTTTCGATCTTGCCGAGGATTACCCGGAACTGGGCGATGCCATCCTGGTATGTGCCACCGAGCAGCGCAGCGACGAGGAGATCGGCGACTACGCGGGCAAACTGTCGCGCGTACTCGTCGCGCAGGGCAAGGCCAAGTGCCCGGTCGAGCCCAAGTTCGACTGAACGACTACATCAACCGAAAGGAGACAGGACATGGCGCAGATTACTTTGCAGGGCAACCCGATCAACACCAACGGCGACCTGCCGGCGGTCGGCAGCACCGCACCGGATTTTTCCATGGTGGATGCGGAGCTGAACAATGTCGGCCTGGCCGATTTCGCCGGCAAGAAGAAGGTGCTGAGCATCGTGCCCAGCCTGGACACCGGCGTGTGTGCGACCTCCACCAAGGTGTTCAACGAGAAACTCGGTGGCCGCGATGACGTGGTGGTGCTGATCGCATCTGCCGACCTGCCGTTCGCCCAGGCGCGCTTCTGCACCGCCGAGGGCACCGACAACGTCAAGACCCTGTCGATGATGCGCTCGCGCAACTTTGCCAAGGATTATGGCGTGCTGGTCATCGACGGCCCGCTGGAAGGTATCACCGCACGCGCCGTGCTGGTGCTGGACGGCGACAACAAGGTTGTGCACGCGGAGCTGGTGCCGGAGATCGGCCAGGAGCCGGATTACGAGGCGGCCATCGCTGCGGTGGGATAAAACCTTTAAACCGCCAAGGACGCCAAGAACGCTAAGACTTTGAGGTCAATGAACTTGGCGCTCTTCGCGTCCTTGGCGGTAAATTTTTTCAAGAAGAAATTCTCATGCTGATCTACGAACAATCCCAAGCCGGCCGTCGCGCCTTTGCCCAGGCCCCCAAGTCGCGTCCCGAACTGTCGGGCATCCCGGCCGAGTTCCAGCGCAACGATGCACCGGCCCTGCCGGAGGTTTCGGAGATGCAGACGGTGCGTCACTACACCCGCCTGTCGCAGAAGAACTTCTCGATCGATACACAGTTTTATCCATTAGGCTCGTGCACCATGAAGTACAACCCGCGCGCCTGTAACTCGTTGGCGATGCTGCCGGGGCTGCTCGGTCGTCACCCGTACGCGCCGGAGACCCACAGCCAGGGTTTCATGGGCTGCATGTTCGAGCTGCAGGAAATGCTCAAGGAGGTCACCGGCATGCGGCAGGTGTCGTTGGTGCCGGCGGCCGGTGCGCAGGGCGAGTTCGCCGGCGTGGCGATGATCCGTGCCTACCACGACGCCAACAACGATACCGAACGCAGCGAGATCATCGTGCCGGACGCGGCCCACGGCACCAACCCGGCGACCGCGGTGATGTGCGGCTACAAGGTCAAGGAGATCCCGACCAAGGCGGACGGCGATGTCGATATCGAGGCACTCAAGGCGGTGGTCGGTCCGCAGACCGCGGGTATCATGCTCACCAACCCGTCTACGGTCGGCGTGTTCGAGCGCAAGATCAAGGAGATCGCCAGGATCGTGCACGAGGCCGGTGGCCTGCTTTACTACGACGGTGCCAACCTCAATGCGATCCTTGGCAAGGTGCGTCCGGGCGACATGGGCTTCGACGTGATCCACATGAACCTGCACAAGACGTTTTCCACCCCGCACGGCGGCGGTGGCCCGGGTGCGGGCCCGGTCGGCGTGTCCGAACGCCTGGTGCCGTTCCTGCCGGTGCCGATGGTGGCGCAGGACGGCTATGGCGATTACTACTGGCTGACCGAAAAGGAACGCCCGCAGACCATCGGCAAGCTGATGGGCTTCGCCGGCAATGCCGGGGTTTTGCTGCGTGCCTACATCTACGCGCGCCTGCTCGGCGGCGAGGGCATGATCCGTGTCTCCGAGTACGCGACGCTGAATGCCAACTACATGGCGGCACGCATGCGCGAGGTCGGCTTCCAGCTGGCCTATCCGGAGCGTCGCGCCACCCACGAGTTCATCGTCACCCTGAAGAAGCAGGCCAAGGAGCTGAAGGTCAACGCCATGGACTTCGCCAAGCGTCTGCTCGACTATGGCTACCATGCGCCGACCACCTACTTCCCGCTGCTGGTGCCCGAGTGCTTCCTGATCGAACCGACCGAGAGCGAGGCCAAGGACGCGCTGGACGGTTTCATCGAGGCGATGGTGAAGATCCAGCAGGAGGCGGAGAACGAGCCGGACACGGTCAAGTCGGCACCGCATACCCTGCCGGCCCGTCGTCTTGACGATGTGCGCGCGGCGCGCGAACTCGACCTGAAGTGGACCGCGGACGAGGGCTAGCGGCTGGCCGCCAGCTTTCTGGGGGCGCGTTGCTTGAGCCGCTCGGTCCTCGGGTCGCACTCGTTGGCCGCTACTTCTTTTTTCTGCCGCGCAACGCCGCCTCGAACGAGCGGGCGGCCCACTGCGCCGCCCGCTGAGCATCGTCGTAGATTTCCTCCGGGGCCAGGTGGTAGGACATTTTGTAGGTCTTTCCCTGCTTCAGGTACTCGAATGCCGGAAGGCCTCGCTCGTCGAACCAGGGGCGGTTCCCGGCATCGGCCTTCAGGTACAGGGCATCGTCGGCCACCAGGGCGAATATCAGCCCGTCATGGTAGATCCCGTAACCTCCAAACATCTTCCGGGCCTGGATCTGGCCGAACTGGTCAAAAACCTCATGCAGGTTGTCGACGAACTCGCTCATCGTCAGTTCCTCTTTTTGCGCACTATGTAACAAATGTTTGACGGCTGTGTGGCATTCTCGGTGGGCTCATTTTCTTTGCTGATAGCAGATGTCTGAATATTTCGAGAACCGGGGGGTGATGCGCGCGCTCCGTGCTCTGGGGTTTTCCCTGAAGGGCTTGCGCAGTTGTTACAAGCACGAATCGGCGTTCCGCCAGGAGGTGGCGATCACTCTGGCGGTGGTGCCGCTGGGGTTGTGGCTGGGTGAGGGTGGTGTCGAGAAGGCGATGCTGGTCAGCAGCTGGTTGCTGGTGCTGATCTTGGAATTGCTCAATTCGGCCGTGGAAGCGGCGATCGACCGCTTCGGACCCGAGCATCACAAACTCTCCGGACGCGCCAAGGACGTGGCCTCGGCCGCGGTGTTCCTCGCGATCTCGTTGGCCTGCCTGGTTTGGGGGCTGATTCTCGGGCCGCGTTACCTGGGCTGAACGGGCAAAGATGCTCATGGGCGGAAGAAACAGGGAATTTGACTGCCAGGCCCCCGGACTCGATGCCTGCCGCGCCTTGCGATGATCCGAAAACGCAGTCTGGTCGCTCAACCCTTGTACCTGATGCTGCTGGCAGCATCGTTGTACATCGTTGCCTTGCTGGTGAATGTTTCCTACCTGACCACCCAGCCCTGGATGGGTGTGGAATTCGATTGGGGCACGCCGGGCGTGGGCACGGTGGTTCGGCTTGCGGACTCCGCCCCGTCTGACGATGCCAGTTTGATCGGTCGTCAGCTCAGCGGCCTGCAGTGTGATGGCCGGCCGGTTGCTTTCTCCGATGTTACGTTCGTCCAGGATCCGGAAGAAACGCCGGATTTTGCAAGCTACCGCCGCTTCTTTGAGCATCAGGACGAACTGGCCGAGTGCCTCAATGGCAAGCAGGTTCAGCTGCTTCTTACCAGTGGCGAAGGCCTGCCCGTGGTAGTCGCGCCCGCCCGTCCCCTGCTCAGCCTGCCGGCCGGCTACTGGATCACGCAGACCCTGGGCCTGGGTACCCTGGTGTTTGCCATCGGCGTGTGGAGTCATCGCCCCGGCCAGCGTGCCAACCAGCTGATTCTCGTGTGGGGGATCGCGCTCGCCTTCATCGTCCACAGCATGTCGATCTACGGTTTTCGCGAGCTGGCCGTCCCCGCACAGACCTTCCAGCTGGCGCATGCCATCAACCGTATCGCGCTCTACACCATGAGCTTCACCGTGTTGCTGCTGATCCTGGTGCATCCGCAGCCGCTGGTCCGTCCGTCCAGACAACGGCTCGTGATTGGCATCGGTGGCCTGTTGCTGGGCAACGAACTGTTGCAGCTGTTCGACTGGCCACCGCACAGCTTCTACGTGCCTTTGCTACTGGTGTATCTGTACGTGATCTTTGCGCTATGGCGCCAGTGGCGAAGCAGCCGCCTGGTCGGGCGCGAGCGGGCGGCGATCCTGTGGTTCTTCCTCAGCATCGTGATCGCCAACGGCGGCGCTATCGTTTTCTATGCCTTGCCGGCCGTGCTCGGTCATCCGCCGCTCACCGCGCTGTGGGTCGGCCAGGGCTTTTTCTTCATCATGTTCCTGGGCTTTTCGCTCAGCGTCATTCGCTTTCGCCTGTTCGATATCGAACGCTGGTGGCTCAATACCTGGCTGTGGCTCAGCGCGGCCTTGCTGGTGGTGGCCCTGGACAGCCTGCTGGTAATCTGGCTGCACCTGCAGCCGCACAGTGCCTTGAGTATCTCGATTCTGCTGGTCGCGTGGCTTTATCTGCCGTTGCGGCAATGGGTGTGGGACAAGGTGCTGCACCATGGCCGTGTCAATCTGGAACACCATCTGCCAAGGATCCTCGCACATCAGGTGGCTGCGCCCGATGCGCAGGCGATCGTGGCGAACTGGCCACAGCTGTTGTCGCAGATCTACAACAGTGCGGAGATCAGGCAGGTGCCGGGAGATGTCGACAACGTGGCATTGCTCAAGCAGGGCGGCGAACTGGCGATCCCCTCATTGGCGTCCGGCACGCACCTGGTACTGGCCGGCAAGCACGGCGGCTCGCGCCTGTTCGGCAGGCAGGACCTGCGCCTGGCCCGTGATCTGTTGAACCTGAGCAAGAGCGTATTGCAGGCGCGCACCGAGCAGGACAGAGGCATTGAAGCGGAACGTCAGCGCATCATGCGCGATCTACACGACGATGTCGGGGCGCAGTTGCTGGCGGTGGTGCATACGCCCGACCTCGCACAGAGTCAGAGCCTGGCCAAGCAGGCGCTCGGATCGTTGCGGGATATCGTGTATGCGATCTGTCCCACACCGGCGACTCGACCCTTGCCGCTGTCCAACGTGCTGGCCAGCCTGCGACAGGAAATCGCCGCACGGCTCGCCCCCCTCGGCATCGCCCTCGACTGGCAAGTGCCGGCAACGTTGGATGCCACGCTCAGCCCGCGCCAGGGAATCAATCTCGGCAGTATCCTGCGTGAACTGACGAGCAACGCGCTGAAACATGCCGAGCCGACGTATCTGCAGGTGTGCGTCAGCGATAGCGACGGCATACTGCAGTTATCGATACGTCACGATGGGGTGTCCGGGCACGAAGCGCCTGAACACTGGTGTCATGGCGCTGGGTTGTCGAGTATCCGGGTGCGCGCGCGGGAGATTCATGCCGAATGTTGCTGGACCTTGCGGCCCGGCCAGCCGCTGAGCCTCGAATGTGACCTGAGCATGCCGATCAGCGAATCGAGGGCAGGGCCATGAAGCGGACCGAAACCGTGTTGCTGGTCGAAGACCAGGCGATCGTGCGGCAGTCACTCAAGCAGGCGATCGTTCAGGCCTTTGGTAGCGACGTGCAAATCCATGAGGCGGCCACCTTCAAGCAGGCCGAAGCCGTGATCATGTGCGAGGCGGACAGCTTGTCACTGGCCGTGCTCGATATCAGCCTGCCGGATGGCTCCGGCCTCGACCTGCTGCCGCTGTTGAATGCTGAAGCCGTGAACTGCCTGGCGCTGATGTGCACCATTTTCGACGATGACGAGTCGCTGTTCAGCGCCCTGAAAAACGGTGCCAAGGGTTACCTGTTGAAAGACCATTCGCAGGAGGAGCTGGCGCAACAGCTGCGCCAGAGCCGTTTGGGCAGCCCCCCGCTGTCGCCGCGCATTGCCCACCGCATCCTGGGGCATTTCGCACAAGCGCCCGCCGCCGCGCCGCCGGCGGATGTCGTCGAGGCCGAGCTGACCAAAAGGGAAAAACAGGTACTGATGCAGCTGGCTCAGGGCAAGACACGCCGGCAGGTGGCAGATGCCCTGTGCATCAGCACCCATACCGTTGCCGATCACATCAAACACATCTACCGCAAGCTCAATATCTCCTCGCGCGCGGAAGCGGCGCGTGCGGCGGTGCAGCTCGGGCTGACCGAGCCTTGAGCGCAAAACCCCTCACCTGAGGGATAGCCCCGGCCGCCGCCTGTGGTCAGCATAGGCGGAAAAATCATGGTGCCGTGCCGGCAGCGCCGGCCTTTGCTTGCGTGGCATCTGGCGATTCGTCACCGAAGCCCCGGTGTCGCCAATGGCCGCGCCGCATGTCGCCGATTCGGGAGAGGAACACAAGCGATGGTCGATGGAATTCAAGCAAGGCGTTGCGGCGCCCTGGGCCTGTGCCTGCTCGGCCTGTCGCTGCTGGCTAGCCAGGCTCAGGGCGGTGTCATCAGCCATGGGTACTCGGGTGGGTGCAATTCCATCCCGCCGTTCGACCAATTGGGGAACCAGGACATTTTCTGCGGCGTGGAACTGCCCGGGTTCGATCAAGACCTGGGCGTCCTCACGGATGTGCAGGTGCAATACCTGGTGTGGGGTAGTTGGGCTTTTATCGCTTGGGCCGAGGATACCGAGTACTACGCCGACACGAGTGTCACCGCCTATCATGTGCTGGATTTCCGGGTGAACCTGATCGGTGGGTACCTCCTGGACCGCTACTATCGTGACCACACGGCCCGCTGCAGCGACACGTCCTCGTTTCCTTTTTTTAATCCGCCGTCTTGTCGCGCCCGCGTGGAGGACCTGTTCGAGATCGCCGGGGGGGAGACCTTCCCCATGGCCGGTATCGAGCATATGTTCGACGACGGCTTCCCGATTGGATTAGCGGTTACGAACGGGGCGGTTGTCACCGCCTGCGATCATGGCGACAGCACGGACACCTGTGGGGCCCTGAACGTTTACGACATCAGGGTCGCTTACCAGGTGCGGTATTTGTATGACGAGCTGGTGGTAGTCGATCCGCCACCAGTGGTACAGCCAACGCCGGAGGTGCCGGTTCCACCCAGTATCGCCTTGCTTGCCCTCGGGCTGCTCGGCATTCGCCGTTGCCTGCCAGGGAGCGCGAAAAGCTAGGCGCGGATTGTCCGTTGCGCAGTCGTTTACGCGCGATTCGGTCGAAGCCGGGGCGGTAATCCTGCGACCGTGGCGAGTCGTGTTTCACGCCTGCGTACACAACAGCCGCAAATTTCTGGAAAGAAAAAAGCCCCACACCTTGCGGTGCGGGGCTTTTTCAGCGCTTCAGATCAGGTCTGAATTACTGGGCAGCCGGAGCAGCAGGTGCAACCGGAGCTTGCGGAGCGTAGCCGTACGGAGCGTAGTACGGGGTCTCGTAGCCGTAGCCAGCCCAGTTGCCGTTGGTGTCGCCGTTGCCACGGAAGTCGCCGTTGCTGCGGCCCTTGCCGGTGAAGTTCATGGAGAAGGTGGCTTCGCCTTCACCGGTGCCGTTGCCGACGAAGTCGCCGTTACCGTTGTATGCGCCATTGGTGTTGCCGTTGCTGGAATCCCAGAAAGCGGAAGCCTGGGCGGAAGCGATGATGGCAGCGATTGCGATGATCTTTTTCATGGTGTGTCTCCAAAAATACGTTGTTCAGAATCTCTTACGAGGCGTTTGTCGACCAAACTTCCCGTCGATGTGGGCAAGTATATAAGTAAATACTGATATGTCAATATTTATTTTCTGGTGACTGTGATTATTTTCAGACGCGCTTTTGGCCGCAACGCAATCGCGCCGGGACCGCCCAGTCCCGCATCCGGGGATGCGGGACTGCGACTGGCCGAGGTGTGCAGGCCAGGTTCGTGATGCGGATCAGTAGATCCAGGTCAGCTGCAGGGCGATCCGGTCATCCAGGTTGCCCACGGTTGTGGCGATATCCGCGTCCAGCGCGGGCACCCCGTAGCTCACCGGGGCCTTGGCCTCGCGCTTGGTGTAGTTCGCGGTCAGGCGCAGTTTCGGGTTGAAGTGGTAGTTGACACCGAGCGTGAGGCCGCTGATTTCACGCTCGTTGCCCGGATCGACATCGGCCGACGTCTTGTACAGCAGCTTGTTGCGGTCGTATCGGACATCGAACTCCCAGTTTTTATCCAGGTAGAAGCCGTAGTCGAGGTACCAGCCGAGTGCCTTGTTGCCGTCGTCCATGGCGAACTGCAGGTTGCCGCCGGGGACGTTGCCCTGAGGCGCCAGGAAGATGGCGCCGCTGGCCTGCATCAGTTCGCCGGCGATTCGGTGCTTGTAACTCGAGCCGAACAGCTTGCCGAGTGCCCGGAAGCCAACGCCCTGGCGGACGCGGTCATACTCGGTCTGGTTCGGGTCGGATTCGAAGTCGCGTTTGCCCTGCTGGCGCCAGGCGTAGAACTTCATGCCATTCTTGCGCGGCCCCTTGCCGCCGGGCAGGTCGTATTCGGCCGAGCCGTACAGGTACAGCTCGGGATTGAAGTTGTTGTCGTCGGTGCTGGAGATGCTCTCGCCGCGCCCGAGCTTGACTGCGTACGACAGGTCCCATTTGTCCTTGCGGAAACTGTCGAACAGCTGCACGCCCCAGTCGCGCGCGGCGCTGAAACCATAGCCGGTGGGTACGGGGGTGCCGATGTTGCCCTGCGAGGAACGTGCGGGCGATTGCACCCCGGTCACGAAACGCTCGAGGATTTCCCTGGCGGTGAAGTCGGTGAAATCGATGTAGTCGAAGTTGATGATGCCCTGGAAGCTCTCTTCCGAGCCCGGGTTCTTGAACAGTCCGGCACGCACCCGTGCCCCCGGGATCTGGTTGGCGGTCAGGCTCAGGTGGTCGAGCGCGACCAGGCGCGCGCGATCGCCGAACGGATCGTAGGTCATGCCGTTGGGTGCCAGCTCGACCATCGCAAAATAGTTGACGTCCTGGCCTAGCCGCCCGCGTGCGCCCACCCTGGCGCGCCGCAGGTGCAGTGCCTCCTGCTCCTCGAATCGCGGGGCGATCAGGTTCTGCGCCACCACCTTGCCGTTGTTCCCGGCTAAGGGGCCGGTGAGGCCGGTCATCGGATCCGCAAGCATTTTGGTGTAGGCGGGCTGGATAAAGCCGACCAGTCGATGGTCCGGCATCTTGGGGTTTTCGGTTCCCTGCAACATCAGCCAGTTGGCGGCCTGCGTCTGTGCCACGGCACCCAGCAGGGTGCCGGCCAGGGCGTAACCCGCCCAGTGTTTGTTATGCATGTGCTCTCCTCGTGTGGTGTTGGCGGATTTGAAGGTCCGCTGTGGATGTGGCCGGCCTCGCTGAGCCGGTCCTTATCGTGGTTGTCGAGCCGGCAACGGCAGCGTCAGGCCCTGCTTTTTCCGGCTGCCAGACAAGGTGCAAAAGGGAGGGTGTTTATTCCCGAAAAGATTTTTTGGCGCGAAAAGGGAATATTCCGCACGCTGCCGCAACTAGTAATAGGTGGCGGCGCAAAAAAATAACGAGCAGCCACGTGATGTCGCCGCATTTGCGAGGAGGGGGGTAATGAAGATCATCGATCTTCTCGGCCGTAAAAGGCAGTTTCGACGATTGCTGGAAGACAGCCAGCCGCGCCTGCAGCGTATGGCGCGGGCCTGGTGTGGCGACCGGGAACTGGCGCAGGACTTGGTGCAGGAGGCATTGGTGCGCGCCCTGCAGGGCGAGGAGCAGCTGCGGGCCCTGGAGAAGTTCGATGCCTGGGTGTTCAAGATCCTGTCCAACTGCTGGTATCAGCACCTGCGCCAGCTACGCAGCACAGTCGAATTCGACGAAGACCGCTACCCCGAAGAGCGTTCCTCCCTGGAGGTTTCGCAGGACAGGGCCGATATGATCGAGCGGCTGCGCTACGAGGTGGGGCGTCTGCCCGCGATACAGCGACAGGCGATCACCCTGGTCGACCTCGAAGAGTTTTCCTATGCCGAGACGGCACAGATCCTGGATATTCCGATAGGCACCGTGATGAGCCGTTTGCATCGGGCACGCGAAAAACTCTGCCGCGCCATGAACGATGTGCGGCAGGAGCAGGCTGCAGCCAGCGATGCACCGAGGGTCATGAGGCGAATGAAATGAAATCCGATAGCGATAAAGACAAGTTGTATGTGTTCATCGACAAGATGATGGAAGTGGATCCGACCGGGGTGCGGGACGTCGACGGCAATCCGGATGCGGCACGGCCGCCCTCCCCCGGTGACTGCCGCGAGTTGCGGTCCTTGCTGCGCCAAGCCTATCCGATCGAGCAGGCCGGGGCGAGCGCCACGCGGGGGTTGGCCCGTTTCCGCTCATCGCAATGGTTGATGGTTGCGTCGGCGGCGAGCTTGGCATTTCTGCTGGGTGTGCTGACGCCCTGGCAGCCCGGTGAGCAGAGGGTGCACGGCGGCCCCGGGCTGGCCTCTGAGGTGCAGCAAGCACAGGCGGTGCTGCTGCATGTGGCCGGACGTGACCCGGTGGAATGGCGCGCGGCGCTCGACCAGGCCGAGCAACTCAGTCGGCGCAATGTAAGGGTCCAGTTGCTGGCCAATTCTGATGGCCTGGATCTGCTGCGCGCCAGCAGTTCGCCTTATGCCGGGCGGGTGAGCGAACTGGCGCGTCGCTATCCGAACCTGGCTATCGTGGCGTGCGCGGCCGGGCTGGGAAAGTTGCAGGAACAGGGGCTGGATACCCGTCTGCTCGACGGTGTGAACACGGCGAACTCGGCCATCGAAGAGGTCGCGGAGAAAGTGGGCAAGGGATGGCAGTACCGAAAGATCTGATAACTCCGGGGCTGCACGGTGGGCAAGAAAAAAGCCCCGCACCTTACGGTGCGGGGCTTTTTCAGTGCTTCAGACCGGGTCTGAATTACTGGGCTGCCGGAGCGGCCGGGGCAGCAGGTGCAACCGGGGCTTGCGGAGCGTAGCCGTACGGAGCGTAGCCGTAGTACGGGGACTCGTAGCCGTAGCCAGCCCAGTTGCCGTTGGTGTCGCCGTTGCCGCGGAAGTCACCATTGGTGCGGCCCTTGCCGGTGAAGTTCATGGAGAAGGTGGCTTCACCTTCGCCGGAGCCATTGCCGACGAAGTCGCCAGCACCGTTGTAAGCACCATTGCTGGAACCGTTGGAGGAATCCCAGAAAGCGGAAGCCTGGGCGGAAGCGATGATGGCAGCGATTGCGATGATCTTTTTCATGACGATCTCCTCAAAAAGTTGATTCGGGTTTGAAACTGCTTCGACAGGTGGCGTGCTGCCGTCTGTCTATGTTGGTAAGTATATAAGTAATTACTTAAATGTCAATATTTCTTTCGCAAAGCGTCGCAAGGTCACCGGATCATTCTCCGGGCCATGCGCGTGGCTTGCGCGCCGGCAGGCTTGGGCGGTTATAAGGCCGCCGGAAATGCGCCCGCGGAGGGGGCTGAGCGGCATCCGCTGACACAACAAGCAGGCACCTGAACCAGTAAGGACCAAATAGAAAAGCCCCGCACCTTGCGGTGCGGGGCTTTTTCAGTGCTTCAGACCGGGTCTGGATTACTGGGCAGCCGGAGCGGCCGGAGCAGCAGCCGGAGCGGCCGGAGCAGCGTACGGAGCGTAGCCGTACGGAGCGTAGTACGGGGACTCGTAGCCGTAGCCAGCCCAGTTGCCGTTGGTGTCGCCGTTGCCACGGAAGTCACCATTGGTGCGGCCCTTGCCGGTGAAGTTCATGGAGAAGGTAGCTTCACCTTCGCCGGTGCCGTTGCCCACGAAGTCGCCGTTACCGTTGTAGGCGCCGTTGGTGGAGCCGTTGGAGGAATCCCAGAAAGCGGAAGCCTGGGCGGAAGCGATGATGGCAGCGATTGCGATGATCTTTTTCATGGCGTGTCTCCAAAATAATCCGTTAAAAACCCTTTGAGTGATTGGTCGACCAAACTGCTCGTCGATGGCTTCAGTGTATAAGCAGTTACTTAATTGTCAATATACTTTTTTACGAATTTTGTCTGCCGCAAAGCAGGGTTGATTCCCGTCAACAAAAAAGCCCCGCTCGGCGGGGCTTTTACGGTGCTGCGAAGTGATTCGCTCAGATTTCGAATTCGGGCAGCTTCTTCGGCACGCCGACCCCTTTCATGGTCACGTACTTGGGCATGCCGTTGTCGTCATACTCAGGATAGGCCTCGCCCTTGATCAGCGGGTACAGGTATTCCTTGCACTTGGCGGTGATGCCGAAGCCGTCCTCGGAGATGAAGTCCATCGGCATCATCTTCTCGACGTTGGCGACCTCGCTCAGCGGCGCCTCGCCGATGCTCCACTTGTAAGGGTTGGAGGATTCGCGGACCACGGTCGGCATGATCGAGTTCTTGCCTTCCAGGGCCTTCTCGACCGCCGCGGCACCCAGAGCGTAGGCCTGCTCCACGTCCGACTCGGAGGCGATGTGGCGCGCGGCGCGCTGCAGGTAGTCCGCCACTGCCCAGTGGAACTTGAGGCCAAGGGCGTCCTTGATCATGTTGGCGACGACGGGGGCGGCGCCACCGAGCTGGGCGTGGCCGAAGGAGTCGCGGGTGCCCTGCTCGGCAAGGAAGGTGCCGTCGGGCCAGTGGCAGCCCTCGGAGACCACGATGGAGCAGTAGCCGTGCTCCTTGACCTTGGCATCCACCGCGGCGATGAACTTGTCCTTGTCGAATTCAACCTCCGGGAACAGGGTGACCACCGGGATGCCGTAGTCCTCGACCAGGGCGCCGGCGGCGGCGATCCAGCCGGCATGACGGCCCATCACCTCGATGACGAAGATCTTGGTGGAGGTGGCGGCCATGGAGCGTACGTCGTAGGAGGCCTCGAGGGTGGAGACCGCGATGTACTTGGCGACCGAGCCGAAGCCCGGGCAGTTGTCGGTGATCGGCAGGTCGTTGTCGACGGTCTTCGGCACGTGGATGGCCTGCACCGGGAAGCCCATCTTTTCCGACAGCTGCGAGACCTTGTAGCAGGTGTCGGCAGAGTCGCCGCCGCCGTTGTAGAAGAAGTAGCCGATGTCGTGCGCCTTGAACACCTCGATCAGGCGCTCGTATTCACGCTTGTTGTCTTCCAGGCTCTTCAGCTTGAAACGACAGGAGCCGAAACCACCGGACGGGGTGCCTTTCAGCGCAGCGATGTCCTCGGCGGATTCGGCGCTGGTGTCGATCAGATCCTCGGTGAGCGCGCCGATAATGCCGTTGCGACCGGCATACACGTTGGCGATCTTGTCACTGTGCTTGCGGCAGGTCTCGATGACGCCACACGCGGAGGAATTGATGACGGCGGTCACGCCGCCGGACTGGGCATAGAATGCATTCTTGGCCATTGAGGGTTCTCCGAATTCAGTATCTGTACTGATTTTTGGTTTAAATGTCGCTAAATGTCGTTATTTCGAGTCCAAGTCGCCACTTTCTTTTGCGCTGTAGTCGGCCTGGGTCTGCAGCAGCTGGACTGCGCACTCGGTCAGGTCGTCGTACTCGTGCACGCCGGTACCGTACTGTTGGTAACCGCGATAGAAGAACTGGCAACGGTAACGCCGCTCCCCGGTCTTGAAGATGACAAAGTGGCAGTCATCGGCCTCCCAGAAAAACACCGGGCAGGTGGTCAGTTCGCGGTCGGCCGGGCTGAGACGGATCTCGGCGTCGGCAAATTGCAGCTCGGGTTTGTGCTCCCCGTAGCGTTCCTTGAGGGTCGTTGAGACGATCCACTCTTCGGTTTCGGTGATATCAGGAATGTCGCTCATGTCGGAAAATCGCGGCAGCGGGCTTGGCGGCCGTCGGATGCGGCCGTTTGGTCGGCCAAGACGGGGGCAACAAGCCCTGATCAAGGTTAAAGGGCCGTGTTTCGCTGCTAAATTACGCAGAAAATCAGGTGCTTCGTTGACATTGAAAAAAATGTGCGATTAGCTTAGACAAGGCTGCAGGGGCCAGCCAATGCAAAACACGCATGCCCCCATAGGAAATTCCTAATTTCCTAAAGTTTGTCCCGTCGCATGATGGCGGCAGGGCGGCGAGTGGAGGAGGACGCCGCCAAGGTTCCGGTCGTGGATTGACCGGCATTCAGAATAAAAATCTTGCTTGCAGGAGCCACCATGCGGATAGTTCTTCTAGGCCCCCCGGGTTCCGGAAAAACCGAGCTGTCGAAACGGATCGCCGAACAGTACAAGATACCCATCATCACCCAGTCGAGTGTGGTGGAGACGGCGGCCAATGAGTCGTCCGAGTTGGGGCGGCTGGCCCGGGAGGCGCGCGATGCCTCACGGGTCTCCGACGAATTGCTGCTTGCCCTGCTGCGCATCCAATTGCCGAAGATGGATCTCGAGCGCGGCTACGTGCTGGTCGACATGCCGAAGAATTCCGGCCAGGCGGATGTGCTCGACAGTGTGCTCAACGATCTCGGGCGGCCGGTCGACCTGGTGCTGAACCTCGAGGTCGACCCGGACGACCTGATGGAACGTCTGGTCGGACACATCCAGTGTGACCACTGCGGCGCCAGCTACAACATGTACGTCAACCCCCCCATGGTGGACGGCGTGTGCGACGAGTGTGGTGCCCGCGTCAGCCGCCGTCCCGACGACTACGAGGAAACCATCAGCAACCGCCTGCGCGTCTATGAAAACCAGATGGGGCCGCTACTGCAGTACTACAGTCTCGGCGACAAACTGCAGAGGGTGGATGCCGGTGCAGGGGGCGAGCAGCTGTGGCAGAAGGTCGAGCCGATTATCGACGCCACGCCGAGCCCGCAGATTGAGCCCGCGGTTGCGGAGGAGCCGGTCGAAGCGCCGGCCGAGGCCGCGCCTCCGGCCAAGCCGGCAAAGAAAAAGGTTGTGAAGAAGGCAGCGGCCAAGGCCAAGCCGAAAGCCGTCGCCGAACCCGAAGCGGCGGCCAAGAAGCCGGCTGCGAAAAAAGTGGTGAAAAAGGCTGCGGCCAAGAAAGCGGTCACCAAGAAGGCGCCGGCCAAGGCGGCGAAAAAGGTCGCCAAAAAGGCGGCAGCAAAGAAGGCTGCGCCGAAAAAGGTAGCGAAAAAGGTCGCGAAGAAAGTGGCGGCCAAGAAAGCTGCGGTGAAAAAGGCCCCGGCGAAGAAGCTTGCGGCCAAGAAGGCGGCGAAAAAAGTCGCCAAGAAAGTGGTCAGGAAGGCGCCGGCAAAGAAGGTGACCAAGAAGGCCGCCAAGAAGAAGGTAATGGCGAAAAAGGTGGTGAAGAAAACACCGCTGAAGAAGGTCGCGAAGAAGCCGGCGAGCAAGAAGGCGACGCCGAAGAAAAAGGTGGCAGCCAAGAAGGTCGTGAAGAAGGTGGCCAAGAAGGCGCTGGCAAAGAAGGCAGCCAAAAAGGTCGTCAAGAAGGCGCCGGCGAAGAAGGTCGCTAGGAAAAAGGTGGTGAAAAAAGCGCCGCCGAAGAAAGTCGTCAAAAAGGTCGCCAAGAAAAAAGTCGCGAAGAAGGCCGCGAAGAAGAAAACCTCGCGGCGTTGATGGGGTTGATCGGCCGCCAGGGAGGGCGGCCGCGAGCCGCGCCGCATTGACTCAGCGAAGGATCGCCATGTCTGCGAAAATGTGCCGATGATCCCGGCCAATCCCCATGCCATCGAAGAAACCCTTGCGCGGGTCTTTGGCTATTCCACTTTCCGTCCGCTGCAGCGGCAGGTGATCGAGCAGCTGATCGCCGGCCAGGATGCCTTCGTGTTGATGCCCACCGGTGGCGGCAAATCCTTGTGCTACCAGATTCCTTCGCTGCACCGTCGTGGCGTCGGCGTGGTGGTGTCGCCGCTGATCGCCTTGATGAAGGATCAGGTCGATGCGCTGGCCGCCAATGGTGTGGCCGCGGCCTATTACAACTCGACCCTCGACAGCGAGCAGGCGCGCCAGACCCTGGCACGCCTGCACAACAACGAGTTGGACCTGCTGTACATCAGCCCGGAAAGGCTGATCAGCGGTGATTTCCTGCAGCGCCTCGACGACATCGAATTGGCGCTGTTCGCCATCGACGAGGCGCACTGCGTGTCGCAATGGGGGCATGATTTCCGCCCCGAATATGCCCGGCTCGGCCAGCTGCGCGAGCGCTTCCCCGGGGTGCCGCTGATTGCCCTGACCGCGACCGCCGACGAACAGACGCGCGGCGACATCCTGCGCGTGCTGTCGCTGCAGCAGGCGCAACAGCACTTCGGCGGTTTCGACCGGCCCAACATCCGCTACAGCGTGCTCGACAAGCACAAGCCGTTCGAGCAGTTGCAGCGTTTTCTCGCCGACCGCCAGGACCAGTCCGGGATCGTGTACGCGCTGAGTCGCAAAAAGGTCGAGGAGGTCGCCGACAAGCTGCAGTGTGACGGCGTCAGCGCCGCCGCCTACCATGCCGGTCTGCCGGCCGAGACGCGGCGCTCGGTGCAGGAGCGGTTCCTGCGCGACGACACCCAGGTGGTGGTGGCCACGGTCGCCTTCGGCATGGGTATCGACAAGCCCAATGTGCGCTTCGTGGTGCACTACGACCTGCCCAAGCACATCGAGGGCTATTACCAGGAGACCGGCCGTGCCGGGCGCGACGGTCTGCCGGCCGAGGCGCTGTTGCTGTACGGCGCGCAGGACGTGGTCACCGCGCGCCGCCTGATCGACAACAATGCCAATCCCGAGCAACAGCGCATCGAGGTGCACAAGCTCAACGCCATGATCTCGCTGGCCGAGAGTGTCACCTGCCGGCGCCGGGTGCTGCTCAACTACTTCGGCGATTACCACGATGCAGACTGCGGCAACTGTGATGTGTGCCAGGACCCGCCCGAACGTTTCGACGCCACCGTGGATGCACAGAAGGCCCTGTCCTGCGTGTACCGGGTCGGCCAGCGTTTCGGCATCCGCCACGTGATCGACGTGTTGCGCGGTGCCGACACCGAGCGGGTGCGTGTACTCAGGCACGACCAGCTTTCGACCTACGGCATCGGTGCGGAGCGATCCGAGTTCGAATGGGGCTCGATCATCCGCCAGCTCATCCATCACGGTTACCTCACCCAGGACATCGCCAACTACTCGGTGCTCAAACTCACCGAGCGGGCGAGGCCGTTGCTGCGCGGCGAGATCGAACTGCAATTGGCCAAAGCGCGCGTGCGAGAGCGCGCCAAGAGCAAGGGCAAGCGTGACAGAAGCGTGGTGCATGGCCCGCACGACGAGGGCCTGTTCGAACATCTGCGCGCCCTGCGCAAGCGTCTGGCCGACGAGCAGGGCGTCCCGCCTTACGTGGTGTTCGGTGATGCCAGCCTGGTGCACATGGCGCGTGACAAGCCGCTCGACGAGGATGCCTTTCTGGCGATCAACGGTGTCGGTGAGACCAAGCTGGAAAGGTACGGCAACGATTTCCTAGACGCCATTGCCGAGTACTGCATGGCTCAGGGTTGAGGCGATCAGGTGTCGGAGTCGGCAAAGCCGACTCCGACACCTGGCGCTCCCAGGAGCTCAGCCCTGGCGCAGCGGCTGCCCGCAGCTGCGACAAAGATACTGCTGGCCGCGCAGCACCCGGTTGTGGCGGGTGCTGCTCAGCTGGTGTGTCTGGCAATCACAGCGATAAGACCATCGGCGCTGGCGTCGCGTGTCCTGCGGCGGCACCGCAAAGTCGTGACAGCGCGGCGCATCCTCGATGCCGAAATGACGCATCACCGCGCGCCATTCCTCCCCATGTGGCCGCGCGCGCCTGCCATGGCACA
>Ga0272444_10000579_pt1 | contig 38590 bp, 27 predicted proteins | sample SSMForm13_FD_201033 | JGI IMG/M metagenome (GOLD analysis project Ga0272444, IMG submission 201033) | Marine sediment archaeal communities from Little Sippewissett salt marsh, Falmouth, MA, United States - SSM-Form-13 | ecosystem: Environmental > Aquatic > Marine > Wetlands > Sediment ...
CCTTTCTTCTGTTCTACTGCTCTATGAAAAAAGCCCGCCGAAGCGGGCTTTTTTCATGGGCAGGGGGGGAGTTGAACCCCCGACACCGCAATTTTCAGTCGCGTGCTCTACCAACTGAGCTACCTACCCGTGTCGGGTTGCCTCACAGGGCAATGCCTTACTTTAACAGACGCATTCGGGCTGTCAAGTCCGCCTCGGCCAAAAAGGCCGCCAAAAAAAGGCTGGCCAAGGCCTGGCTTGACTTTACCTTGACTTATAGCCCGTGCGAATACGGATATTCCGATCGTTGAACCACACACCCATCATATTTGCATATTGCTGCATATTCAGCGACCTGGCCATCATAAGCCGCCAGTAATCCTCGTATTCCTGCTTCTGCACCGGCTGATAGTCGTTCCGCTCGATCACCAGCACCTCCGCCTTGGCGGGGATGGGCACCACACCAATAGTCTTGGTCTGCGAGGGGGAGTTGGCGTCGGCATCGGGGTTCTCGGGCATGAGTTTGAACGCCTGGGGCATGAAATACGAAACAAGTGCCAACGTGTCGATTTCGTCGAGATTGGGCACCACCGACCACCTGATACTCCTCATATCGCGAGAGAACATCTTACGCGTGAAAATACCCGTGGTGAAGGCATCCAACTTCCCGTTTTCGGCCGCGGTGGCCAGACCGATATTTTTGGCTGCGTCGCGAATGAGTTCCGCTTTCTTGACGGCCAAGTTCATGGCGACGCCAAGTTTGAGGTCGCTTACGATCTTCTGCCGAATTTCCGGAGTCATCTTCTGGGGCACGTGGGCAGGTGCGACTTTGACCAGTCGCCACAACAACTGGCTGGTGCTTTCGCCCAGCATATACATTCGCGGCCCCTCGCCTCCCAATTGGACCCTTACCGCCTCGCGAGGATTGTTGCTGAGCCCCTTGGCTGAGAACACGGCATCGACAAAGCGGTCGCCCTCGCCCGATGGGTTGGCGACACACGAACCCAGCACACGGTCCTCGATAAACTGCCGGCCTGTCCACAATTCGGTATCAGCGACCGTGATCGGGAAGAAATCGATGCCCTGACCTAACCTCTTAACGCTGAAGATCACGTTGGCAAAGCCCTGGCACGTTGCCCATTCAAGCCGGGGGAACTTAACCTGGCGGCAGATGTCATCCAGCGCGCCCCGCACGGTCATATCGCCGACAAGCGTAACCTTGACCGACGGCAGCAACGTCTGGTCGCCATGCGTACCCCAGGGGAAGCAGATGTCTGCGATCCCGGCGGCAAGGGCAATACGTTCGATAGCCTTGTCGAGCGGGACACTCTCGAGCTTCAGCCCCTTCAGGGGCTTTGCCAGCACCGCATCGGCAGGGGCCGCAAGATCGCTGACAATCTTCGCGTAGACTTCGTTAGGGTCCACACCGGCGGACAAATCCCGCGTGAGGTTCTGCCGCACCAGGCTGACAAGCTCATCCAATCGCGCGCTGGCGGTCGGACCGCGAAGCTTCTCAATAACCTGCTGCTTGGCCTGGGCAAACGTAAGCGGAATCCGCTTGGTGGGCGCAGGTTCGTTGGGATCGGCAGGGGCAGTCTCTGCCGGAGCGGTAGTGACGGGCACTTCCTTGTAGAACTCGCTCTTGTTGCTGTTGTAGTAGTCCACCAGCGTGTTGAACGTCGGCGTGGTCACCCGCGTCACCACCTCGCCTCGAGCCAACAGGTACTGCACCTGAGCCTTGCCCGGCTGACGGTAACCGAAGCCCATGTCCAGGGCCTTGCCCGACTGGCCGGGATAGACCGTGCGATAGGTTTCGAATTGCTTCTGGATGTCGGCGGGTTTCGGCTCGTCCACATCCTTGACAAAGTCCTCAGCCATCAGCCTTACGACGCGCAGATCGATACCTTCCCTGACGTCGCGGCAGAGAATCTGGAGTTCGGTCTCCGACGGCGGACAGTTCACCATGGCGTTGTTGTAGGCCTTGAAGACCCTCAACCAATCCGCTACTGCCTGGCGAATTCCCTTTTCGGTCCAGCCCCGACCGCTGCGCAGGGATGAAATCACGCTCTTGTATGTGCTCTCGTCGGCGTAGCCTAGAGTATCGAAGAATCCCTTCACTTCCTGCTCTGATACAATCTCGCCAGAGGCCTGGGCCTCCTTGAGCAACAACATGAAGGACATTGCCGGGCCGCTTTCGGCACGCCGGATCAGCATGAACGCCATCTCCGGTGGCCATTGCTGGGCACGATATGGATTGGTCCCGAAGCCAAGCGACTCGAGAACTTCGATGTCCGCCCCGGCTGTCATCCACTCGCCGCGCGTTATCGAACCGAAGCGGGTGTCCGCCACCTCAGTCTCGTTCGGATTACTCTCGAACAGCATGTTGACGCCGTATCCGCCGACCATGAAACTCACCATCAAAACAACCATGATGATGATGACCATTTTTTGCCGACGACGGAAGAAACCCAGTGCCATGGGATCTCCTATTCTCTGGTGCTTTGTTTTCTGACTATGTACCCGGGCTTTGCCCGAACGGGAAGCGGACAAGTATAAGTGATGCGTCCGTTTTTGCAACGGAAGTTCCGCCGATCCTTCACTCGGCGTTCGCATCACCGCTTACCTCATGTTCGGCACAATCTGAGCAGGCATTGAATCCACCTGCCCAAGACCGCCGAGAAACATCCAACCGCGACAGGAGGCCAACCACGCCGAACAAATGGAAGCTGCACATATAAGTTATTTTAAAGCCAACTTTTACATAGATCTTGACCGAAATTTCAACCCTTGATAACCCCCATCGGACGCAGCCTGGCAACCTTGCGTGCCAGGCCGGCGGCATGGGCGCATTCGACCACGGCATCGACGTCCTTGTAGGCGTCGGGCTGTTCTTCGGCAAGCCCATTTCTGCCGCGTGCCTTAGCGAAAATCCCTCTCGCAGCCAATTCCTTGTCTATGTGCCGACCCCTGGCCGCTGCGATGGCCTGGGTGCGGCTCATCACGCGACCGGCGCCGTGACAGCACGAACCGAACGATTCCGCCATGGCCCGGTCGCTCCCCACCAACACCCAACTGGCCGTGCCCATGTCGCCGGGAATCAGCACAGGATGACCCGTGCTTCGGTAGCGATCGGGCAGATCTTCATGGCCGGCCGGGAACGCCCGGGTCGCGCCCTTGCGATGTACCAGGAGCTTCTTCGCCTTGCCGTCGACGACGTGGGTCTCAACCTTCGCGATGTTGTGCGCCACGTCGTAAACCTGCCGAATCCCGAGGGCCTCGAGCGACTGGCCGAAAAATCGCGACAGCGACTTGCGGACCTGCTCGGCCAGGAGTTGACGATTGGCCCAGGCGTAATTCGCCGCAGCCGCCATAGCGCCCAGATACCGCCGGGCCTCGGGAGAATCATACGGCGCGCAGACAAGTTGCCGATCCGGCAGTTCGATGCCGTACTTGCCCGGACATCCGCGAAGCTGCTTGAGATAGTCCTCGCAGACCTGGTAGCCAAGCCCCCGCGAGCCGCTGTGGATCATCACCGTCGCCATGCCCTCGGCCAGGCCAAATACCTCAGCCGCGTCGGCGTCGTAGACCCGCTCGACGTACTGGACCTCGACAAAATGATTGCCCGCCCCCAGCGTACCGCACTGGTCGTGCCCGCGCCGCACGGCCTGTTCGGAAACCATGTCCGCATCCGCGCCGGGCAAGCGCCCGCCGGACTCGGTGACGTCGGCGTCGTCCTGGCTGGACAGGCCCTGCTTGACCAGCCACGCGCAGCCCTCATTCATTATGTGCCGGACAGCCCTGGCGTCGAACTTATAAGGCCCGCCCACGCCGACACCGCATGGCACGTCGCGGAATATCCATGCCGCGAGTTCCTTGAGTCGTTTGCCCACGTCCGCCCGCGACAGGTCCGTCCGCAACAGGCGAACGCCGCAATTGATGTCGTAGCCGACGCCCCCGGGCGAGACAACCCCGCCGGCGGAGATGTCCGTCGCCGCCACGCCGCCAATGCAGAAGCCGTAGCCCCAGTGGATATCCGGCATGGCGAGCGACGCCCGTACGATGCCCGGCAAGGTCGCGACGTTAGCAACCTGCTGAAGCCCCCCGCCGCCGATGACGTCGCCGATCATCGCCAGGCTCGAGTACACCATGCCGTCGACGCGCATGCCGGGCCGGCTGGCCTGGGGAATCCGCCAGCGATTCTCATCCACCTGTTCGATCGTTACGTTCGAGTCCCGTGGCATACCTCGCCACCTTTCGATTGAGTCATAGGTCCAGGATCACTCGCCCGACCCACCTGCCGCCTTCGAGAGCGATCTTCAGTTGGTGATACGTGACGGCCTTGACCTCCGTTCGTATCTCGTGGCGGGATGGGTCGAAAGTCTCGCCGGTCAGCTCGGCCGTCAGGGCGATTCCATTTTCGCCCCGGTCCTGAACGGTCACGCTCGCCTCGGCCTGCATGAAGTGGTCAACGTTGAACATGTACAGAAGCTGTGACAGAAAGTCCACCGCCAGAAACTCCATGTCCGGGGCCTCGACGTGGATGGTCCGCACCTCGGCGTGTCGAACCTGGCAGCGATCGCAGATAACGTCGGCCAATCCCCCCGCCAGCGCAACAAGCAGCTCAGCCGGGCTGTCGGCCCATGCCGAGAGCCCCACGTCGGCGGTATGATCGAATGTCTCACAGTGTCCTGTCATCGCTGCCTCTGCTGCCATGATACCCGCCCGGGCCTGCCCGTGCGATGGCAGATGCGGTCAATCCAGTGGCGCCAACGGGCTCCCGCAAGCGAACAGCCCTTGCATGGAAACCCCGGATACACTAGTTTCCGTTGGCTGTCATTCTTGAAAGGTTCTCAATGTCCGCAGTGTGGAAAACTCTGTCTTACGTAATACTGCCGCTGGCCTGGGGGCTGGCGGTTGAATTTGTATTCGAGCGGCTTCGACGCCATCGCACTCGTCGCAAGGCCAGGCGAGCCGGGGAGTCCGCGCGATGATGGCCTGGTTCGTAACGGGCGTGGACGCCTATCTGGACGGGCCGTTGCTGCTTGCGGGCCTGGCCGGACTCGGGCTTGCCGTCGGTGTGCTTACGGGATTGTTCGGCGTGGGCGGGGCGTTCATGGCAACGCCTTTGCTGAACGTGCTGTTCGGGATCCCCTACCCCCATGCCGTCGCCAGCAGCCTGAGTTTTACCATCGGCACGAGCGCTTCCGGTGTTCGGCGGCACCTGCGGCTCGGCAATTTTGAGTCGCGAAGCATCGTGATGCTCGCCTGCGGCGCCTTTGCCGGTTCGCTTCTTGGAGGCAAGGCAAACGTCTCCCTCCAAGGCGTGATGGGCAAGGACCATTTCACGCTCACAATGCACGGGCTCTTCGCCGTCCTGCTCGTGGCGGCGGCGCTTATCATAGCCTGGCCCAGCCCATCGATGAGCGGACGAAAAAGCCTGCTCCAGCGCCTGCCGATCGGGCCGCGAATCGACCTGCCGAGAGCGAATTTGTATGGCGTCTCCATGCCCGGTACAGTGGCGACCGGAGCGTTGATGGGCTTCGCCAGTGGGATGATGGGCATCGGCGGCGGGGTTCTGATGGTTCCGCTGCTGGTGACCGTGCTGGGGCTATCCGCCCACAAGGCGGTGGGGACAAGCCTCGGCGTGATCGTCATCAGTTCCATAGCGGGCACGATCTTTTACGGCTTGAAGGGCGACGTGACACTGTGGATCGTCATGCCCCTGCTGGCCGGCAGCACGATCGGAATCCAGATAGGGGCGGCCATTTGCGAACGGCTTCATCAGAAGCGCCTGAAACAGTACTTCGCGGTCGTGCTGTTCGTCACAGCCGTGGTGGTGGCGTCGGATTTCGTGCGGACCATGATGTCGGGCTGACAGCAAGCTCAAACTCGAAACACACATGGCAAAGCGCAAGGGAAAAGGTAAGGCTCGCCGGCGGATCAAGGACTGGCAAGAGCGGTTTCAGGCGGGCGAGAACCCCGACGACATCGCTCATCGCGGGCAAAAACCCGGCGTGCGGGCAGTCAAGCTCCCCCCGTCCCGGCTGGAATCGCCCGAGGACAACCTAGAAGGCCTGCCCAAGATCGAGGGCCTTGTCGTCGGCGTATACCGCCGGGCCGTCAGCGTCCTGCTCGAAGGGCAAATCTGCTACTGCGCCATCGCAAAGACATTCCGCGCCCAGCCACAAGCCAGCGCCCTGGCCGTCGGTGACATCGTCACCGTCGCGGTCGTCACAGACTTAAACGCCCCGCCCAAACCGGACATCGACAAGGAACGCATGGACGGCTTCATCCTGATGCGAAGGCTTCGCCGGACCGCCCTGTCCAGGCCGAAGCCCATGTCCGCCAAGAGGATCGACCAGTACCAGACCGAAATCTTCGAGCAGGTCATCGCCGCCAACATGGACCAGCTCCTGATCGTCGCCTCGATCGCCCAGCCCAGGTTCAGGCGGAGGCTGATCGATCGTTACCTCATCGTCGCTGAGCGAGGCGGACTGACGCCGCTGCTGGTGATCAACAAGATCGACCTGCACCGCCCGCCGGACGACCTGCTTGAAGACATGCGGGACCTCGACATGGACGTTCTTTGCTGCTCCGCGGCGACCGGCGAGGGAATCGACAAGCTTCGAGTTCGACTTGCGGGCAAGCGAAGTGTCCTGGCAGGGGCATCGGGGGTCGGCAAGAGCACACTGGTCAACGCGCTGATCCCCGAGGCCGAGGCCGTCACGCGAACGATTCGAACCAAGGACATGCGAGGCAGGCACACCACCGCAGCGGCGGCTGTGTACTACCTGCCGGACCCAGCCGAAATGGGCCTTGTCTTGACGGATTCCGCCACGCCGTCAGCAGCACATGCCTGGTCGGCGGAAAAACCCGCCGAACCGGAAACCGACGACTCCGCCTCCCCCGACGCCGGCCCGGACAGCTCGCCCGCCCTGCCGTTCGAAATCCCGCCCGGCGGAATGCTCGTGGACACCCCGGGCATCAGGGAGTTGGGCTTCACCATAGACCTGGCCGAGCTTGCGTGGTACTTCCCCGAGTTCGACCCCTTCGTCCACCAATGTCACTTCAGCAACTGCACGCACACCCACGAACCCGACTGTGCGGTAATCGCAGCCGTCGAGGCCGGCGAAGTGCCCGCGCGACGCTTCGAGAGTTATCTCATCATCCGCGAGTCGCTCGAAGAACGTCACGGCTGAACGAGCACTTCAGATCCGGTCGATCTTCGCCGCCAGGATGAAATCGTTCACGGTGAGCCCATTGACCTTGTGTGTCCACAGCTCCACCCTCACCTTTCCGTAAGCCAGGTGAATGTCCGGATGGTGCTGCTCCCACTCAGCCAACTCGCCGACATGATTCACAAACTCCAGCGCGGCCTTGAAATCCGTGAACTTGAACTCGCGCTCGATACGCACGCCGTCGATCACGGACCACTTCGGAACCCCGGCCAGGTATTGCTCCAGGTCCGAGCCGGCCAGCCTGCCTACCGAACCAGAGCATGCCTGGCAGGCCATTTTCGACAGATCACTTTCTTCAGATTGCATGGTGCTGATCCTTGTTCCTGGTCTTCGGACCATTCCAGGCGACCGTCGGCAGCCGGTCAGCCGTTCGGCAGGTTATTCCCCTGTCGTCGCCTTTTTCGGCGGCGAAAACGGCAGTTCCAACCACGCCAGGCCAACGTCCCGCTTCATGTGACTGGTGCTGTCGCCGCCCGGGGCGTCATAGAACAGTGCAAGCCGCTTGCCCACCTTCACCACCGACGGCAGGCCTATACACTTTTTCGACCATTTGCAGTTACGCCCATCCAGCACAACCGCTTTGTCCGCGGGGTTCCACTTGTTGAGATCCTTGCTCCAGTACACCCACACGGCATCGGTATACTCATGCCGGTCGATGCCAATATGGTTGGTGAACAGAAACCACGTCCGGTTGGCCTTCTCGTAGTACAGAGAGGAATTCTCGATCTGCTCCTCGATGGGTACGATGGGCTTTGGGTCCACGGTCCACGGCCCGTCGAGGTTCTTTGTCCGAGCGATGCCCAGCGTGCGCTGAATGCACCGGTTGCCGGGCTTCCTGCAAGTGGAGCTGAAGAACTGAAGGTATTCATCGCCGTTGCGGACAACATGCCCCGGGCTGGCCGTCAACGAATAGTATGTCCCCGGCCTGGGCCGGAACGGAACCACCTTGGGCTGCTTGACCCATGGCCCGGCCGGAGCCTGGCTCCGAGCCTTCATCGTGAGGTATGGAAATGCAGGCACGAGGTCCGGCGCCGGGCTCGTGTTCGGCGTGCCCAGATAGAACATGTGCCACTGGCTGCCGTCGAAGTACGTCACCCCGTATGACGCCGAGGCCGAATCGTCTTCGCCCGGCTTGCCAAAGTCCAGCACCGGACCCTTCTTCCGCCAGGTTTTCAGGTCCTTGCTGATCGCCAGCGAGCAGAGCCAGCCTTTTGGCCCGGCTGCGTCGTAATGCACGTAATACACCCCGCCGGACTCGAAGACCCACACATCGCGGGCGCCCCGCGCGTCGCAGTCACGGGGACCGCCGCCGTGGCGCATCACGACTCCGTGATCGTTGGCATCCATCCGCATCGCCGCAGTGGGCCTGCCGTCGGGGTACGCGCCCGGCCCGGCTGAAGCTGACGAGGCAAAGCCAGCCAGCACAAAGATAACCGATGAAAGCACGGCAACTCTAAGAATCATCGCGAAACCCTTTCGGTCTTGAGCCGGAATACTTGTCTGAAGCCCTGATAGGTTGCGACTGATTCTGAACGCACTCACGGAACTCCATGAAGGGTAACGCCCCGCTGCCAAGGCAGCGCTTCGCCCTGCCCTGGTCGAACCTCTGTGGCCACTTGGCTCGTGGAAAGACCCTCGGCAAACCCGGCTACCGCTTCTAATACTGCATGCGTTTGCGGGCGGGGGGAATGTCCAGCAGGCCTCGATACTTGGCGACGGTGCGCCGGGCGATGGCAACGCCGGCTTCCTTCATCGCAGCCGCCAGTTGGTCGTCGTTGAGGGGCTTGGACTTGTCCTCGTGATCGACGATCTCCTTGAGCTTGACCTTGACGGCGTCCCAGGAGACTTCCTTGCCCGCCGCCGTGGTCGTACCACCCGAGAAGAACATGCGAAGCGCGAATATCCCGCGCGGGGTCTGGATGTACTTGCCCGACACGGCCCGGCTGACGGTGGCCACGTGCACGCCGACCTTGGCGGCCACGTCCGCCATCGGCAATGGTTTGAGGGCTTCCTCGCCTTGCTCGAGGAAGTCGCGTTGGACGGCGAAGACCTCCTCGACAACGCGGCGGACGGTATCGCGCCGCTGCAGAATCGCACCGATCAGCCACTGCGCCGAACGAATGTTCTTCTGGATGAACTGCCTGGCGTCACGTTCCACGCTGCGGTTCTTGCCGAGCCGCCGATACGACGACGATATCCCCAGCCGCGGGTTGTTCCCGTCAGACATTATCACCAACAACTCGCCTTGGTCGTCGATGTCCACAAAGGCGTCAGGGGTGATGACCGGCACGGTCTTCCCACCGATAAGATGGCCCGGGAAGGGGTTCAAACGCGAAATGTTCTCGATCGCAGCCTTGATCTCCTCGACGGTCCGCCCGGTCCGCTTGGCGATCTGGGGCAGACGATTCATCTCGATGTCGCGCAGGAAACGCGAGACAACTTCGGTTTCAAGGGTCACATCCCGCCCGGCCTCTGCCTCGACCCGCAATTGGAGCATCAGGCACTCGACAAGGTCACGGGCGCCCACGCCGATGGGGTCGAGCTGCTGAACTTGCGGCAGGGCCTCGCGAAGTTGCTCGATCGTCACCGGCTCGTTTGTCCGCCCGAGCAGGTCATCCAGCGGCGTGCGAAGGTAGCCATCGTCCTCGATGAAGTTTATGATCAATCGCCCAGCCAACTGTATCGGCTCGGGAACCTCGATGAACGCCCACTGCTTGAGCAGGTATTCGTTGAGCGACTCGCTGTGGGCCGGGGCATTCGCCATGGCGTCCATCTTGGGGTCGCGCTCGCCGACGGCAACCCGGGCACGGCTGTAAGGCGCGTCCGGCTGGATGGACTCCGGTCCGTACTCGGCCTCGAACTGGTCGAGGCGTTTGAAGTCGTCCTCGTTGCCATTGGAATCTTCGACTACCAGGGGCGTCTCGCCACGATCGTCGAAGCTTTCATCCTGGGCCGGCGGGGCCTCGTCATCGACCTCCGGGTTCTTAACCTCCAAAACCGGGTTGGACTCGAGCTCGGCATCGATGCGCTCCTGCAAAGCCATCATCGGAAGCTGGAGAATCTCCATCGCCTGGATGATCCTCGGAGACAGCTTCATCTGCTGCTCGACGCGAAGTTGTTGAGAAGCCTCGATTCTCATTACACTCAATTCTACCGCAAGAGCCCTGCTTTCGACAACGCATTAGGGTATTTGCCCGTCATGGGAGAAGGTAAACCCTGCAAATGTATTCACTAGAAGCATGCAAAACAAAAGTGATCTGACCCGTCGCGAGCGGCCATGTTCCTTATCGACACGGCAAAGGGGGGTGTTAAGGAAAGGAATCTTAAAACTGCCGCCTCTCCGTAATCGCGTCGGAAAGGACGCCCTTGTTGGAAAACTCGATCTGGCCGCCCGAGGGCAATCCGCGGGCCAGACGCGTGATCTTCACGCCCGTTTGCGCCAGAAGCGACGAGATGTGCAAGGCCGTGCCGTCGCCGGAAACGTTCGGGTTGGTCGCCAGGATGACTTCCTTCACCGCCCCTGCCTTGACGCGGTCGACAAGGGCGTCGATGGTCAGGTCCTCGGCGTCGATGCCCTCGAGCGGGGCGATGTGGCCCATCAGGACGTGGTATACGCCCCGAAAGGCACCCGTGGATTCCAGCGCCAGCAGGTCCTTGGGCTGCTCGACGACGCATATGACCGCGTGGTCGCGATTGGCGTCGCCGCATATCGAGCATACGTCGTTTTCGGCGAGGTTGTAGCAGACCTTGCACGGATGGACGTTGAGCTTGACGGCACGGATGGCGTCCGACAGCGCAAGCGCGTCGTCCTGGTCGGCCTTGAGAAGATGAAACGCCAAACGCTCGGCAGAACGCGCGCCAATGCCCGGCAGCCTGCCCAACTGCTCGATAAGCTTCTCGATTGTCTCGGAATACTTGGCCATTTTGATCGAGCCCCAGGCGAGCCCCAGGCCGGGCTGGGCTGGGCTCTGAGTTCCACTTGTTATATGAGGCCTTCCATGCCGGGGATGTTCATCCCGCCGGTAAGTTCCTGCATCGCCGCCGCCGCGGCCTCGGCTGCCTGGCCCTGGGCGCTGCTGACGGCAGCCTTGATGAGGTCCTCGAGCATCTCTACATCGACCGATTCGTCAGCCAGCAGGGCCTTGTCGATCTTGAGGTCCACAAGACTCAGCTTGCCGTTAACCACCGCCTTGACGGCCCCGCCGCCGGTTTCGCCGGAGTACTCGCTCTGCTCAAGCTTCGCCCGCATTTCCGGCATACGCCGTTTAACGTTTGCAGCCACCTTCATCATCTTGCCAAAATCACCAAACATCTATTCCCGACTCCTTGCCAAAGCCACTAAAACGCATCGCACGCAAGTCGAGGATTATACCCAATACAAGCCTCCCAGGCACGGAAGATATCCACCATCCCGTCAGCATGGGGTCGGCAGATTCCTGGTTCGCCGTTTAAGATGGACATTGTTGAGACATGCGGCGGAAACGTTACCCATGACGATGGTGCCACCTTATAGGGGAGCGGAACCTGTCCATCGCATGGGGACAAGCCAACCGATCGTTACGTCAATGAGCAGAAAAAGAGGAACCGGATGTTGGACTTGTGGTTGGAATCTCCAGAACAGCCGGCGGAAGTCGTCCGCCGGAGTCCATCTGGAGAATCTCGGCTTATGGGCATACCACCCATCCTGCCGAAGACAAAAAGACTCAAATCCGAAGGTACGGAAGGAAAGAGAAACAGAATGCATACGCTCAAGACCTTTGTGACAGCACTGACTCTGTCGGCTGCACTGCTTTGTTCTGTTCTGCCCGCAGGGGCTGCAAAAGAGGCAAAGCCTGCCGCGGCGCCCGCAATCGAATTAGGCGCTCCGTTCTGCGATAACATGATTTTGCAGCGAGGCATGGAAGTCCCGGTCTGGGGCTGGAGCAAGCCGGGCGTGAAAACCACCGTCGAGTTCGCAGGCCAGAAGAAGACCGCTGCCGCCGGCAAGGATGGCAAGTGGATGCTCGATCTTGCGCAGCTTAAGGCCAGTTTTGAACCGCGCCAGATGGTCATCACCGAAAGCACCGGCAAAACGGTCACCCTCAAGAACATCCTGGTGGGCGAGGTCTGGATGGCGTCGGGGCAGTCCAACATGCAGTGGAAGGTGGCCAAGAGCAAGTGCGCCAAGCTGGCGGCTGAACTTTCGGCCCAGACCAAGGGCAAGGTTGCTCCGGTCCGGGAGTTCCAGGTGACATCGGTGACCAGCCAGTTGCACCCCATCGAGAAGGCGACCGGCGCCTGGCAGAATGGCACCTATGGTGACTACAGCGCCATCGCCTTTGCCTTCGCCCACAAGCTCTACGAGGAGCTGAATGTACCGATCGGCATTCTCAACTGTTCCTTCAGCCAGACGTCGATTCAGGCCTGGATCCCTCGTGAGGGGTTCGCCACCGCCAAAGATGACTACAGCAAGGCGATTAATCTCAAATGCCTGCAGACCGACCCGACGACTCTGGAGCACAAGGCCGCCTGGGGCGCGTTCTACAAATCGCTGGAAGACCAGATAGCCGCCAGCGAAGCCGCGATCAAGAAGGGTCTGGAGGCGAAGGAAATCACAGCGGGAGTTCCCGGCAACCTGAAGGGCAACCGCGATGCCAGTTGGCTCTACAATGGCCGGTTGCACCCGGTGGTGCCCTACGCGATCCGCGGGGCGATCTGGAACCAGGGCTACGCGAACATGGGCGAGGGCCTGCCCTACTACAACAACCTGCACAGCCTGGTACGTGGCTGGCGGATTGTATGGGGCAAGCCGAAACTGCCGGTTTACTTCCACGAGTTCTACTCTCCTGGAAACGGGGTTTACGACGGAACACCCAGCATCGGCGGCACGGCCGAAATGCGATTGGGAACCTGGCTTGCCCGCGACATTCCCCATACCGGCATGGCCAGCCAGATCGACATTCAGGGCGCCATTCACTATCAGGCCAAAGCCGTTCCCAGTCAGCGTCTGGCTTTGCACGCCCTCAAGAACCAGTACCCTTCGACGAAGCTCCGGGCAGGTGGCAAGGCGGCGAACCTTGTCGTCGATGGCCCGATGTTCAAGTCCTGCAAGATCAAGGGCGACAAGGTCATCGTCGAGTTCGACAATGCCCAGGGCGGACTGGTGGTTGCCGAAACCGGCACCAATGTCAAGGGCAAGGGAGAAGGTGTTACCGGATTTGCCAACCCCAGGCTCATTGAAAACGGCGACGAGCAGGTGAAGTTTTTCTACCTGGCCGGCAGAGACCGCATCTGGCATCCGGCCAGCATGAAGATCGACGGCGACAAGGTGATTGTCACCTCACCCGGGGTCAAGAAGCCGCGCGGGATCACCTATGGCACCGGAGGTATCGGATTTGCCCCGAACCTCTACAACAAAGCGATGCTGCCGATGACCCCGTTCATCTACTACGACAACAAAATGGTCACCAGCAAGACCTGGCCGGATGAGAAACTCAAGATTGCCGGTGAAACCATTGACCCCGCCTCCGTCGGGAAGATCTACGAATACCGCAAGATGCCACTGCTGAGCGTGCAGTTCCGCGACGACGCGGTCTTCCAGGCCGACAAGCCTGTCATCGTCTGGGGCTCCACGCGGCAATACGGGGAATGGCAGAGCGGACCGGAGAAAGGCGACTGCAAGGTACACTTCGAGTTCGCCCCTGAATCCGGTTCCCTTCGACTGGCCTCAGGGCAGGCCGGGCCGGGCGCCATCAAAAAAACCATTGCCGTGACACCTGAGATGGCTGAGTGGAAGGTCGCCCTGCCGCCGATGCAGGCCGGGCCCAGACCTCATACGCTGAAGGTGAGTTTCACCATCGACGGCGAGATGGTGCACCAGCGGGTCATCACCGGCATCGTGTTCGGCGACGTCTGGTGTGTCGTCGCGCCGGCCGGCAAGTTCAAGGTGCCGCAGGTCAAGCCCTCCGGCCAGATCGTGCGCATGATCGAGAACCAGTCGAACCGCGACGGCAGGGCCACCCCCAGCCGATTCAGTATCTGCACCTCGCGGACCCCGAGAGTCAAGGAGGCCAACGGTAAATGGAGCAACCGCCTGGCCGCCTACTGGAAGGATGCTTCCGGGCTGGCTGCGGCGATGGGCCACACCATTGCTGCCAAGACGAAGCGCCCGGTCGGCATCATCTTCCTGAAGGCCAAGAAGGACATTCCGATCAAGAACTGGATCGCCCCGAGTTTCCTCAAGGATGCCCCGACCCTGATGGAAGACTACAAGACGGTCGGCAGCCAGTACTTCGACAACCCCTATTACCTCGCCAACGTGCGGCGCTACGTCGCGGAATGGAAGCATTACTGGGGCGAGTATATCCCCGCGATGATGCAGACCAAGGCCGTCCCGGACGGCAGTTCGTGGGGGCACTACCCCTCGCCGAAACCGCAGGTCGGCGACTCGACGGCGACCTTCGAATACAACGTGTATATGTACTGCTTCACGCCGGCGGCCCTGCGAGGCATTGTGTTCCTCACGGGCGAGTCCATGGTGGCCGAGGACAAGGGCGCAAACTTCGGCCCGGAGATGTCCGTGCTGGCCAACTGCTTCAAAACCAGGTTCGCCATCTGGCAGGACGGGGAGGATATCCCCCTGATCTACACCGTGCCGAGCAAGACACTGGCGCCCAAACTCACCCAGCCGAAAAAGATCAAGGGCAAGAACGTTGCCGTGGAAATCGGCGACTGGTCTGAGGTCGGCGGCGTGATTGAAGCGGCTGCGAAATAGCACGACTCGAAGAGTGAACCGGAGAAAACAATAATGAGAACAATGAAAAAGCTATCCCCTGTCCATGAGAACGGTTTGAAATGGGTGCTGATGCTCGCTGTCTCCCTCGGTTGCGCCACGGCCATGGCCGCCGAGGTGCCTTCGGTCTTGCCCAGGCCCGACAAGACCCCGCCGACCGCCGGCAAGGTCAAAGTCTACATCCTGGCCGGACAATCCAATATGGTGGGCTTCGGTTACATTCAGGGAGCCAAGCCTGTCTATCCGAGCATTTACCTCTCAGCCGACCCGAACATCAAAATCGGTCGCATGCCGGTCGGGCCTTCGGCGCTGCTCAGGCACGGAATGTATCAGACCGCCGACAAGGATGCCCCCAAGGGCGCCAAGGTGGCCGTCTATCCGGGCGCGTACAAGGCGGGCAGGGACTACAGCGCCATCAGCCCGGCCAAGGAGACGACCGTCGCCCTGGGCACGGTGGCAGCTCAACTGCCGGCCATCAATGGTCCTCACACGGTTGTGGCGAGGACCTTCATTGATGTTCCCATGAGCGGGACACACGAAATTCACGCCGGCTTCGAAGACAGCTCCCACGCCGTGGTTTCCCTGGCGGGCAAAGAGGTCTACCGCAAGGATCCCGGCAAGGATGCGGTTGTGACCCCCGCTGCCCTCGAGCAGGGAAAGCGCTATCCGGTCACCATCACCTACATGAAGGGCGGATCGGCTGCCTTCTGGCTCAAACATATCGATCTCAAGGGCAAGGGCGATCTGGCCACTCTCATTAAAGAGGGCAAGTATCCCTGTTTTGCCGACAAGGATGGCAAGTGGACAGTCCGTAACGATGTAACCTACTGGGAGACTCGTTGCTCCAAGGTCGAAGGCGGCAGCGGCGGGCCGCTGTCAACCACTTCCAACGGCAAGTTCATCGGCTCGGAAGTCCCGTTCGGTTACGTCATGGGCACGTTCCATGATGAACCGGTTCTGATGATCGAATCTTCCATGGGCAACCGGGCGTTGAGTTTCGATTTCCGCCCGCCCTCCAGCGGCAAGACCGAAGAAGAGAAGGCCAACCAGTTCTGCGGATTGGAGTACGACCTGATGGTCAAGGGCGTCCGCAGCACCCTCAAGAACATCGACAAGATCGTTCCCGATTACAAAGGGCAGGGCTACGAGATCGTCGGTTTTGTCTGGTTCCAGGGCCACAAAGACAAAGGCGTTGCCAAAGAGGTATACGAGAAGCATCTTGTCAATCTGATCCAGGACCTGCAAAAAGAGTTCAATGCTCCGGAAATGCGGACCGTGGTCGCCACGGTGGGCTTTGGCGGGATGAAAATGGACCCTGGGCATTTCATGACCTGGGAGGCGCAGATGGCTGTCGGAGATCCGAAACAGCATCCCGAATTCGCCGGCAAAGTCGCCAGCGTGGACATCCGCAAGTACTGGCGCAGCCGGGGAGAATCCCCCACCGGCACAGGCTACCACTACAATCACAATGCGGAGACCTATATTCTCACCGGCGACGCCCTCGGGCGAGCCATGGTGGAACTACTCGGCGGCAAGGCTGAGAAGCAGGTGGTCCCGGCCAGGCCGGAGCAAAACCCGGATGTCGAAACAATCTTCTCGGACGCCGTAACGGGCACTTTCAACAAGAGAGGTCCGCACTACGCCCCCGAGTACTACCGGGAAATGGGACAGGCTCTCAAGCCCATCATCCTGGAAGAAATGGTCCCTGCCTTCCTGGAATCCGCCTTCACCACCAAAAGCCGCAGTACGCTCAAGGGGATTGTGACGGGCGAGAAGCCCGGGAAAATGCCGCTCGACATTCGCAGTGATCTTGACACGCTCATGGACTACTACGATATGGCTGGGGTTTCGGGTTACGCGTGGAAGCCGTTCGGCCCGGAAATGCGCCATGCTACCTGGTCCTACTACAGCTTCGATCCGCCGGAGAAGCAGGCACTCGACAAGAGCAACCGCTACCGCAAGATCACCTTCCCGAAGGGAATGGAGAACTGGTTCACCCCCGAGTTCGATCCGGCCAAGGCCGGCTGGAAGTCCGGCAAGGCTCCCTTCGGACGGATGGGAGACAAGCTCGACAGGCGGCGCCCCAGTTGCAACGGCCCTCTCTGCGGCTGCAGCGAGATCCCAGCCACGTTCTGGGACAAGGAAGTACTCCTGATGCGGCAGACCTTTGACATGCCGGCGGTTAAGAAGGGACATGCCTATCGCGTGATCCTCGGCGGCGCCGGCTGCGACCGATCCGGCGAGGGCTTTGCCATTTACGTCAACGGAAAGTTGCTCACCCAGGCCAACGGCGGCTTCTTCCGTCATACCGGCATCCGCGGTGCGTACGTATACGACGACATCCTGCCTGAGTTCGAGGGCGGGAAGGTGACTATCGCGGTTATCAACTTCCTGCGATATACGCACTTCAATAACAAGACCACCTACTTCGGACCCCACCCCGACTATCGTGGCAAGCCCGTGCCCCCCAATGGCCACGTCAGCCTGTATATGCAGGAAGCCCAACTTTCCCCCGCCACGGTCAAGGCGGCAGTGAATATGGAAAAATGAAAAAAGGTAGCCTCTGGCGCCATCAGCATCGCCCGTCAGAAGTTGCCTGCTGGCATAGTTACAGAGCCCTTGAAAGTGGAGCCTTGCTCCCGGCCGCCGTTGCCGGAAGCAAGGCTCCGCCTACGATGTCACCCGCCTTCGTTGGATTGGCGACCATCCCACCGGCCGGGCGTCCGGCCCGAAGCATGCCACCGACCAAGACGGTCCTGAATGATCATTCCTTACGTACTGTTACCGCCATGGACTGAACTTGCCCGACCCACAGGTCCTTCTTGTCTATGCCTCGGCTGGCGGCGGTCTCCTTATGACTCGACGAGGGAGCGTATCGGAACGAGATCTTGTACGCGCCCCGGGCGTCGCTCCCGGCGAACAGACCCACAGACAGGATCATAATATCGCGGATGACCTGACCGGCCTTGATCGTTTCGAAGGCGGCGCCTCCAATCGTATAGCTTGGGGTGGGGCCTGAGTACTTGATCTGCCCCTGGGGGCCTTCAATCGTCACCCATGCTCCATCAGCGAATGGATCGTCTCCGCAAGGCCGCAGGACGTTCAACGCCTCGGACGAATCGTTGCGCAGTTCCACAAGTACAACGAGCGGCGCCTCCGGCACGACCGAATCCTGCCGGGCCAGCAGTCGCAGGGATAGCTTCCCATCGGAAGCTGTCACCCAATCGCAGGTATTGAAGGGGCCGGGCATCATCCATGCTCTCGCGCCTGCGAAACCGCCGAAATAGTGAGTCGGCGGAATACGACCGGCAAAGATCGCCAGGTCGGACTCTTGAACAGCCGTTCCGGAAACATCCAGGTGAGCCAGGCCCGACACGCGTAGGATGTGCTTGAAGCTCCCCGCGGTGATCCTGGTACCCGCCAGTCGCAGGCCGTTCAGCCGCTTCATCCAGACAAGATGCTCGACACCCCGGTCGGTAATGTCGGTTCCACCCAAATCCAGATGCTGAACGTATCCCAGCCCGGCAAGTACCTTGAGATCGTCATCCGTCACCCGTGTCTTGCGCAGGTCTACGCGTACAATCGCGTCAGATGGGGCCATCCGCGTCGGCACGGTATATCCGCGAAGCTGCTGGACCCGAGTCAAGGCCGCATATCGTGCGCTCATGGAAGCCTTGTCCAACGTTGAGGACTTGGGCGATGAGCCTGGCGGGGTCGCTGAATCTCCGTCGTCATTACAGCCTGCAAGAACCAACGAAACTGATATCGCCAGGGCAATGCCCGCAATTGTCAGGATACGCATGGTGTCTTCTCCCACATTCTCTTACAGGATCAGACGCAGCAGCGGACTTGAAGTTTCAACTTTGTGATGCCGACAACGTCGCGCTGGGCGACACATCTCGGGTTCGCGGCTGGTGGCATGGTCACAGAGTCCTTGGCAGTGGCGACCAGCTTCCTACGGGAGGCCATACTTCTGGATGCTGTTTCCAGAAGCGTGTTCCCACGGCGCTGCGAGTGTTCTGTGATTGAGTTTCACGAAGATCGCACTTGGAACATGCTTCCGGGAGAAGCATCCGGAAGCATGCCTCCGCCTCCGATGTCATCGACTTCGTTGGCTTGGCAGCCGTTCCACCAACCGATTTCGATCAGCGTTTCCAAGTCCCGATATGCCTTCGAACCTTTGCGCGGAAAAGCCAGACCATCAGGAATACGGGATAGGCTGCCCCGAGCAGCAAGCCGGCAAATGCAATGATTAACGCAACAGATACTCCTGCGGATAACATCCCTCCCACAGAAAGCAGGATGATCAGGAAATTGATCGCCGACACGCCGATTGAAAGCATCGCGTAGGTCATGTGCAGTGCCGCCGATACGCGGCGCCGCACGAGCATATACACTCCCCCGGAGGCCAGGCACGCGTAGGCGATTATCATGATCGCCGAAGAAATGATGGGCCACCAGACAGCCAGATTCGGTCTGCCATTTACCATTGCTGGAACGAAGGGGTTGTTATTGACTAGAAGTATGGCTGAAACCGTTTTGACGATCGCAAACAACCCCAGCAGTGCGCTCAGGCACAGGGAGATAATTCCGATCACGATCGGCCAGGCTCGTTTGACTACCGGTTGGTTCTGGTGTTTGGACCTGATCGGCTTACTTGCCAATTGGCTTGCCAGCAGCGCTTGCGCGGACACCTGTGGCACGGACTGCGGTCGGTCCGATGGCGATTGGATGCTTTGCTCCATGTCCATCCCCTTTCAATAGACTGTGAGTTCCACTGACAGCAGAGAATACGAGGGCATCACAGATATGTCAAGATGCCACCACCCAACGACCGTGTCAACTATTGTGTATAAGCTCCCATGCTGCTGGCATGGCCACGAAGTCTTTGGAAGTGGTACCATGCTTCCCCAAACTGCCTGCCGAAGCCGTCGAGCAAACCAACAGAACCATCACGCCAAATGATGCGGTCGAATACTTGCTCAACATCAGCCGCCTCCCGTCGAACATGAAGCTTTCTGGATAGCCTTTCGCCAACCCCGACGCACATTGGTACCATTGGCTTACCACACAATTCCATCATCGAGCTGAAAATCGGCAAGAGGCAACGTTGACATCTGCTACGGACTGTCAGCCCAATTTGCGGACAAGGCCGACGATTATCGCCACCAGCAACGCTGCCCCGGTTAGGCCGGCAAAGATGTAGAGCATGAGCTTCTGCTTGGGGTTGTTGTACTTTTCTATGGTCTGCCCGGTGGCCTGTTCGATAGCGCGGATGAACTGCTCCATCGCTTGCTTCTGCTTGCGGATGTCGGCTGTGCAGAACTGGATTCCGCCGCCTTCGGGGGGCATGAGGGCAATCAGGCGGGACATCGGCACGCGGAAGGGCTTGAGGCCTGTCAGGTTGATACTCAGCCGTTCATCCTTGTTCGTGAAGGCGTCGCGGACGAACTCGACGATGCTGCCGGTGCCGAGGGCTTTCTTATCCACTTCCAGATCGATCCGGCCTGGATATATCCTCGCCACGCCCTTGCGCCGCGGATTGCCGCCCGGATGCTTTTCGAACGTGGCAAGGTACACCTCGAACTCGCCGATCATCTGCTCTTGCTGCTGGAACGCTTGTGTCATCTTTTTCGCTCCTGATACCACACCGGTCCACCGTCCATCGCCATTTTCATCGAGGCCATCGCTCCTCGATAGCGGGAAAATCCGGGAAGCTGGTGTGCGGTTCTTCCTGGTACCAGTATGCCACCGACGCAATGTCGTCCGCGAGCGGCTGGTACTTCCCATTGGGCCACCAGCCGAGAGCCTGTATGGTGACGCGTAGGTCTTCATCGAAGCAAATGGGATCCATGATGTGCCACCGATATAGACTCCACTTGGGCGGCCCCTCTTTGCCCGCATGACTCAGCACGTTGCCAACATACGCGGTGCTGTAGAGTTCCGGGAAGCCGTAACTTCCGCAGAAGTAATCTTCCGTGCCGGTCCCGCAAATCGTGGGGAACCCAGCATCGCCATCGATGTAGAATTTGATCTCCCCCTCGCCGAACCACCCATCGGATAGCTGCGTCCACGCGATAAATGTTCCCGCGTACTTGCCTTTACCCCTGACGCGGTCGAGGATTACATGGTCGGGGTTCGCGCGGTCAGTTACCGCCCTTCGCCACTGCGCGTGAAAGTAGCCCGCATTTTCGGGTACCTGCGTTTGAGCATAAGTGATCTGGTAGGTCAGAAGGTTCAACTCGTCTTTGTCCTCGTTCGTAAATGTGATCTTCACATGTTTACGGAACGGCATTGGCCAGTAGCAGTTGAAGGCTGACTTCGGATTGACGATGACGGCCAGTGAATTGACGGGCGCGAACTTGTTGTGGCCCACTGCAAAGAAGTCAGATACGGGACATTCTATCGACGGCGTCTCCTCGTCGTCCCAGTAGAACCGGATGATGTGTGAGCGACCTTTTGCCGGATCGGCAACGAGCCAGATGTGCTGGATGACACCGGGGCCGTCTACGTCCATGATGGTCAGCGTTTCGCCGGGTTTCACTTTGTGGAAGGGATTGACTTTCCATCCCTGCCCCAGGTCACTCGCCGCGGCGCTGAAGGGCAGCTTTCCCGGGTCCGGCACTGCCATGCCGCCCTTTCCCTTTTCGCCGGTCGGGTTTTCCGGGCAAACCGAACGAGTGCGCGCGTCGCCAAGAAACGGAAGTCCGCCGAGTCCCATGCCAAATCCCTCAAAACCGTTCATGCTCTGCTCCCTTGTTGAGTGCCGGACCGGCGCCTGGATGCACGACGAAGTCATCTATGCCCAAGGAGTGCCTCCGAGCCAGTTGTGGGCACAATGCCACTCACATTCAATTGCGTCAAGGAATATCCTGCCGGTGCGGTGGGAGGAGCATCTTCGAGTGTGCGGGTAGATGTTTTGTGGGCTGTTTTCGGCCATTGCTTGGGAGTAGGCTATGCGACCAATGAGAAACATGGCACCCCGAACGCCCGCGCTCGCCAGGAGCATGCCGCCAGCCCGATACCACCACACGCTATCGAATCAGTTGACTCGTGCAGACCGAAGACGTTATTTTTGGCACCGTGGAACAGAATCCATCTTAAGGCGTCTTATAGGGTAATGGTCGAACAGAAGCTGGAGGTCGACGCGCGCCGGCGGATACGGTAGAGCTGAATCGCAGTCGCGGCAACTGGCGGATCGATAAGGAACCTGCAACCATTACGGGGATAGCAGGTCAAGTGTTGCGTTTGCCTGCGGAATCGGCACAGAGATGGGAGTGAATCGTTTGAGAATTGCTGGGAGCTTTGGCGTTGCGTGCGTGTGTGCAGTCGCCCTGCTGGCCTCGCCGGTGGCGGCGGGCGTGGACGCGCATGGTTGGCCAGGCGACGGCCTGGTGGCCAGGTGGTCTGGTGAAGGGAACGCCAGGGACTCCGCGGGGGAGAATCATGGCAAGGTGGTGGGGCCTGTCATGTACGTGCCAGGCGTCTCGGGACGGGCGTTCAAGTTGGACGGCACGAGCGCCCACATCGACATGGGCAATCCGACGGCCCTGCAGATTACGGGCAACCTGACGATTGCGATGTGGCTGAACCCCGGCAAGCTGGGGGTCCGCCAGAACCCACTATCCAAGGCCGTCGGGGGTGAAGGTACCGTAAACATAGAAAACAACGGGCAGATGAACTTCTTCTACGGCATCAGCGGGGGCCGTAGAGTGCCATACACGGCGCTGATCACCAATCCTGTGCTCAAGGTCGGCCGGTGGACACATGTGGCGCTGGTGCGCGACTTCAAAGCCGGTAAAATCACCTGGTACATCAACGGGGTCATGAATCGCCAGGGACCCACTAAATTCGGCAAGGCGAAGGCTAGTTCCCAACCGCTGTATATCGGCAAGGGCTACGTCAACAATTACTCCGGGCTCATCGACGAGGTGGGGATATGGAACCGGGCGCTCAGCCCAGGCGAGATCGCACGGGTCGCCAAATCCGGCCTGGTGGGACAGATGGCGACAACGGCGTCGGAGATTGGCCGCGGCGCGCTCAGGGATCGCATCGTGCTGGATGACGGTAAGATACTCAAGGGTGTCATCGGCAACGACGCGTATGAGGTGACCACATTCTTCGGTAAGATCAGGGTGCCCGCAACAGACGTCATCGGCCTGGTGCCGACCGGTTCGAAGCTCAAGCTGATCCTGGCTGACGGTCAGGTGCTCGCCGGCGAGTCGAGCCAGACATCCCTGTCCCTGGACCTGGCCCTTTCGACGGGACCGCCCCTGAACATCCCCTTGGCCAGGATCCGCCAGTGCGGGTATCACATCACCAAAGCCAAGCCCGCCTCGGCCACCTCTTCCGGTCCGATGGTAGCTCTGCGCGGCGGGCAATGGCTCGCGCTGGCTCCCGACGCAGCGCCAACACTGCACCTGAAAACGCCGTACGCAAAGGTAGTCCTGCCGCCTGAGAAACTCCTCCGGATCGAACCGGCCCGCGATGCCAACGGCCAGCACCGGGCCGTGCTGATCGGCGGGTCGACATTAACCGGCACGTTGGCGTCGCAAGAGTTCAGGCTCAAACTCGCCCTGGACTACGTCGTCACGGTTCGGCCCGGCGATGCCTTCGGCCTGTCCGGTACAGCCCAAGCCGAAGCGCCAGCCAAGGCTACGGTCATGACCATGCGAAACGGCGACCTTCTGGTTGGCACGTTGACGCACACGACGCTCACTGTTCGCACGGATTACGGTCCGGTGAAAGTCTTCCCCATAAGTATACTGACAGCCACGTTTGACGCCGCCAACCACGACGCGGTCGTGATGAAAATGTGGAACGGCAGCACGCTCAGGGGATGTCTGGTCGAGAAGGCCCTTGCGTTCGCGACAGCCAGCGGCGGACCGAGGATGGAGATCGCTATCGCCCATATCGGGTCGCTCCGACGTCCTCACGCCCTGCCGGAACCCGGGACGGCCGCAAAGGTCGAGAAACTCATCGCGCAACTTGGCGCCAAGTCCTATAAGGATCGCCAGGCGGCCACGAAGGAACTGGTCGAGATGGGCAAGACCATCGCCCCCCTGCTGAGGAAACACGTTAATGATACCGACCCCGAAGTACGTCATCGCATCCGGGACATCCTCGGACAATTAAATGCAAAGTAAACTGGGCCTGCCTTGCCGCTCGACATCGGACGGCGTGAGCGACCGATTAGTTGTCGATTGATCGACTTCGGCCACACCAGAGCCGGCGGAGAACAACAATGGCGAAACGCGACGGGTTCCGTAAGGCAGCGGTAATGGGGCTGTTCCTGAGCTTCGCGGTGGCGGGGTCGCTCTCGGCCCAGCCAATGCCAAAAAACGGAACTCCCGCGATGGGAACGGTGGGCCCCTTTCCCGACGGCCACGGTCTGACGGCGACCGCCGCCAAGGACGATCCGGGCGGACTAAAGTGGGTTTCGCGGGATGCAACGTATGAAGTGAGCTCCCAATCTTCTGACCAGTACAATCCGCGGCCTGGTCTCCTGACCGGCCAGGGGCAACTGTATGCGGTACCCGGGGCGCCGGATTCCTTTGCCTTTCACACGAAGAACGAGAGCAATCCCCATATTATCATCGCCCTGGCCGGCACGCCGACGATCCAGAGACTGTTCATCGAGAACAGACGGGGCGGCGGATTCGAATCAAGGGCCTCGGGACTTACCGTGTGGGTCTCCGTCGACAAGAAGTCATGGCGTCGCGTCTGGACGGCTCAGCGGGTCGCGCCGTCGTGGATGGTCAAGCTCGACACGCCGGTGGACGCCGCCTACGTGAAGATCGGCCTGAACGGCACGAATTACCTTCATCTGAGAAGGGTGAAGATCTATGGAAGCTCGATGGGCATTCCAGCGATAAGGCGGCTGGGGCGAACGGATCGTATTGAGGTGAACAACGGCGACGTGCTCCTCGGGACGATCGAGAACAAGAGCTATACGGTCACAATGTTCTACGGCAAGATCGAAGTCCCGGCCCGTAGCGTTGTAGGTATCGCACCCGCTGGCGACGAATCAGGACCTGTGCGCCTCGTGCAGACCGATGGCCAGGTTATCGCCGGCACACTGGCAGACGAGCCCGTAGAGTTGACCCTCGCTACCGGCGGGACGCTACGTGTACCCTCGACGGACATCCGTCAGTTCAGCTACCGAATCAGCAAGGACAGGCCCGCCGTTTCCGGAGCATCGCAGCCCGTGGTCCTCCTGCGCAGCGGAGACCGTCTGATCTGGACCCAATGCCCCACCAAGCTGCAACTAACCGGCCCATGGGGCACCATCGACCTGCCGGCCCGGAGCCTGCAACGCCTCGAGCAGACTGATACGGAAGGCCCAGTCCACCGCGTCCGGTTCCCCAACGGAACCGTCCTTGCCGGAACGCTCGAACCAGAGAAGCTCACGCTGAAGCTCAAGGTTGTCCCCAAGTTGGAAATCGCATTGAAAGACATCCGCCTGATCGCCCTGCCGACGAAGGCAATCGCGCCGCTCGAGTCAACCGCTACCGTAAAGCTGCGTGACGGAAACCGCATAATCGGGCAACTCGAGAACGAGACACTATCCCTGCCAACCGAGTTCGGCCGGGTTGAAGTCCACACAAGCGACGTGAAGACGCTGACATTTGACGCCGAGCGAGCCGGTTATGTCACGATCGCCGCATGGGACGGCACGACGCTGAGCGGCCAACTGGCTACGCCCAAAATGACGTGCCGGATAGGACCGAACGGCCCGCGAGTCAGCTTGCTGACAACGCAGATCGCATCGATTACACAATCATCTCCCCTTCTCAGACCAGCAGACTGGAAAAAGGTCGAAAAACTCATCGCCCAACTTGCCGCCGAGTCGCACGTCGACCGCGAGACGGCCACGCAGGAACTGCTTAAAATGGGTAAAGGCGTCGTCACGCCTCTGAAGAAGCACGCCAATGATGCCGACCCCGAAGTTCGTCGGAACATTGAGAGAATCCTCAAACAACTCTCCCCCAAGTAGGCCAAGGCCCTGCCACCAACTGAGTTCGGGCGATGGAACCCAGCAATTATTTTCGATCAGCAGATTTCGACGGCGATGGTTGTCCGCAGAGAACAACAATGGCTAAGGCTTAGCGCGTGGTTTAGTGTCCGGTTGCTCGGGGGGCCGTGCTGCCAGGCGCTTTTGCCCGAAGCATGCTCCAAATGTGATCCCTTCCCGACAAGACCAGAGTATGCCCACCGGCGTCGCTGGAACATGCTCCCACAAACCACCGCGGCAGCATGCCACCCCGAAGCAGTACCGGAATCGGGCGAGGTGGCAGTCATGTGACGATCACATGGCGGTGTTCTGCAGAGCGTTCTTGGCCCTTTCTCAGCTTTCGTGGTGGTCGAACTCGTCGCCGCGGAATGTCTGGCCCAGATAGGTTCGGCGGACGAGTTCGTCGTTTATCAGGGCCTTGGGGGTGCCCTCGCGGAGCACCTTGCCGCTGTCGATGATGTACGATCTGTCCGTAACGGTCAAAGTTTCTCGTACGTTATGGTCGGTCAGGAGGATGCTTATGCCGCGGTCCTTAAGCCCACGGATTTCACGCTGGAGGTCTTCGACCGCGATTGGATCGACGCCGGAAAACGGCTCATCCAGCAGCATCATGGTGGGATTAGTAACCAGGGCGCGGGCAATTTCGAGCTTTCGCCTTTCCCCGCCGGAGAGCGTCCGGGCGAGCTGCTTGCGAACGTGTTGGAGCCCGAACTGCTCCAGCAACTGGTCGCATTTTTCCCGGCGTGTCTTGCGGGGCAGATTCATGGTTTCCATGATGGCCATGATGTTCTGTCGAACGGTGAGCCGCTGGAAGATGCTGGGCTCCTGCGATAGGTAGCCCATTCCCCTGCGAGCCCGTTTGTACATGGGCATACGTGTCACCACGACCCCGTCGAAGACCACCTCCCCATCATCTGGAGTCACCATGCCGATAATCTGGCGGAAGGTGGTCGTCTTGCCGGCACCGTTTCGGCCCAGCAGGCCTACGATTTCGCCCTGGGCAACCGTGAATGAAACATGGTCTACCACGGCCCGACCACCGTAATACTTGACGAGGCCCTTGGCTTCGAGAAGGATCATACCCGTTTTCCGTTTCTGTCGCCCACCTGAATGTGGACAAGCTGTGCAAAAGTCATGTCTGGTCGGCCAGGATCGCCCCACAGAGGTCGGCCCGGCAAATCATCCACACCCCGTAACCCGCCATCGAGACAATATTTCGGCCAAATCCATGCATCCTAATATATGCTCTCGTATATACTAGAGTAACCAAACCTCGCCGCACGCTGCCAAGCGAGGCCTAAAGCCCTGCCAAGCCACCCGGTCAAATCCACCCAACTCCGGGCAATACCGCCCCGACCTGGACAATTGTGGATAACCCAGTCAGCAAGTCGGATTCCACCGGGATCGCCACGAGCCGATCAGGCCCATTCGAGCATCGCCCGGACTACCGTATCAGCCGCATTCTACCGACATTCGGGATGATGGGCAAGCCCGACAGCCCAGGCACACGGAAGCCCGAAGGCCAGTACACGAATATTGCCTTGCCGATCATGCTGTATTGCGGAACGGTTCCAAGTTGATACGTCCGCCACTGCGAACTGATTGCCTTGGGCATCGCAGCCTGGAGCGCAAGGCGGTTCAACCTGGCCATCTCCTGCGGCGACAGCTTCTCACCGCCGGCCTGCTTCTGCACCAACCGCCCTGCCACATCGGGCAGCATCACTCCCCAGCTCAGCCAGGCCTTTGGATCGTAGAGCCCGGGAGCACCGATCATGTCGTTCAACTCGCCGACGATCTTGGTCCTCAGCAAGTCCAGCGACTCATCAGCGTAGTCCTCAGTGTACTGGTGTCGCAGTTCACTGGGGCTCAATTGCTTGACCTGTTCCTGCACTTCCGCCGACAGCCGCGACAGGATATACGCCCCGGCCGAGGAAGCGTCGCCCGTACGTTGCCGCAGAATCCCCCAGAAGCGAGGCCAATCCATGTCGCCGATGGCTAGGTTCGGGTCGCCTCGCAGCCCGGAATCGTCATAGAGCCGCAGCGTCGGCGCCGCCGCGGTCCAAAGCCTGCCGTCCAGACTCGACGGGCTGTTGTCGCCCATGACAAAGTATTGGTTCAGGTCCGAATCGTCGAACGTCCTCAGCGTAATCGGATTGCCCTCGGTCCCCCAGCCTCGGGCGCCCGACTGCACACCGAGCCGATCGGCGAAATCGAGCACAGACCCTTCACCGCTGCCTCTGCTGATCCGCGGCGAGGTGTAGAAAACATCCCGCATCAGCTTGATGTGCTGAAGCACGGAATCAGAACCGCTGGCGGCTATTCTGACCGTCGGTTCGGGAATTGCCTTGGCATCGACCGACTTGTGTGCCAGCATCAGGCGGTGTTTTAGCCACTTGTAGTCCATCGGGTACTTCATCTGGTCGCCAGCGGCCTCGTCGGGCTCGGTGTCCAACGACTCCGTCACGCACTGCCCGTCGATCCACACGCTGGCGCGCAGGTCCACGTTACGAATCGACACCACATGTCCGCGACCGTCGGCGAGCGAGGCAATCTTGGCCGCCGGAGCCACCAGCCTGGACTCGCCCGAGCCGTCGCCCTCGGCGGGCCGACACAATAGCCGAACACTGCCGTCACCCGATATGTGGGCGGTGAAGACAAACTCGAAACTGCTCAGGGACAGGGCCAGATGACTGTCCTTGTCGGCAGGCTGCCAGACACCCTCGAGCTTGAGGTCGCTGACTATGTCCGTTATGCCGTTTGCTTCCGAGCCTCGATCATAACCGTAGTGAGGCAGGAACCGCCCATCATCGGCCTCGAGTTCCAGCCAGGCCGGGATCGCCTTGCCACCGGCACCGCCCTTGCCGGCAAACCGGAACACCCGCCCGTACTGGCTCTCGGCGTTATCAGCCAACTTCCACCGCCCGTCGTTGGGATCACTGAGACGCCACTGGCAGGGCTTGATCTTGCTGCCCGGCCGACGCAATCTGTTTGCCTTTTCAATCAGGTCGTAATCGGGACGAAAGTCGTTGTCGAAGACAACCTGCCACATCGCGTTCTGGACCCTGGGGTCCTCCTTGCGGCGAATACGAAACAATTCCTCGCCAGGTTGACATACGAACACATCGCCGTGGACGATCTCGATGGTCTCACCCGGCAGACCGATCAGTCGCTTGATGTAGTTCTGCTGATTGTCCTGAGGGTTCTTGAAGACGATCACGTCCCACGGCTTGGGCGGCCTGAAGCGATAAAGATACTTCATCACCAGCACACGATCCCCGCCGGAAATGTCCGCCTCCTTGTGCAAGGCATAGCCGCAACTCGGGCAAACCGCGCCTTCGGGTTTCCTGCGCCCGTTGGCTGGGACGCCACCAATCTCTCGGCGTACATTGCGCTCTTGGCTGACCGACCAGCCAAAAGCAAACTCCTTGCCGCAGGCTGGACACTTCAGGTCCAGGTGCTCACCGTAGAGCCTCGGCGCCATCGAGCCGGTCGGAATGACAAACGCCTCGACCACGAACGCCCGGAGCACGAAGGCCAAAACGATGGCCACCCATATGCTCTGAACCGTGTCGCGAATCGACGCCAGATCATGCTGAGATTTTGTGTCGTACTGAGCCATGGAACTCACCAACATAGCCGCATTCGCCGGCCCAGCCAAGAGGCAACCACCAAAATCAGCAAACCGGCAACCCTACCAGCCCGCAACCCCCTGGCCCATAGGCCTGACTGTCCCCCCAAACAGCTTGCCTCAAACCCCGCCGGACTACTCGTGGCGCAGTGACTCGATGGGGTCCATGTGTGCGGCGCGATATGCGGGATAGAGCCCGAATGTGACGCCGACGGCAGCGCTGATTCCGAAGGCCAGGATTAGCGACTGACCGGTTACGATGGTGGGCATCTTGCCGAAGTGGGTCACCATGACGGGCACTACCAGGCCCAGGGCGATGCCGAGCAGTCCGCCAGCAAGCGTCAGCAGCAGCGTTTCCGAGAGGAACTGGATAATGATATCGCGCCTCCTGGCGCCGAGCGCTCGTCGGATACCGATCTCCCGGGTCCGTTCGCTGACGGTGGCAAGCATGATGTTCATGATTCCGATCCCGCCGACCAGCAGCGATATTGCGGCGATGGACCCGAGTACAACGTTAAATATTCTTTTGGTTCTTGCGGCCTGTCGCAGCAGTTCCAGCGGGACGACTATCTGGTAGTCCTTCTTCTGGTGGAATCGCATCAGGAGCGACTCGAGCACGTCGCGGGTCGGTAGGACAGACTCGGCGGCATCGACCTTTACGGTGATTTCCTGGAGCTCGACGCGCTCGGCCCGGCGATTTCCGCCGACGTTCTGGGAGTTGGTCTCGCCGAAGCTTCGCCTGAAGGCAGTCAGGGGAATGTAGATCTTGCCGGCGACGCCTCCGCCATGCGCGGCGACCTTGGCGCTGCCCGGGGTCTGTCCGCTCTGGCCGGGCGTTGACGCAGTGACCACTCCGATGACAGTGTAGTACCGGCCCGCGATCTTGATATCCTTTCCGACGGGGTCGTCGACAGCGAAGAGGTGGTCCACGATCTGCCTGTCGACGACGGCAGCCTTCTGCTGGAACTCGACGTCGATGGACGTGAGGAATCTTCCTCGCACGACGTGGGTCGGATGTACGGCGGGGTACCATGGCACGGTTCCAACGATCTGTGCGGTTACCGTGCGGTTTCGGTAAATTGTCTGGAAGGTCACGAGCCTCTTGGGGATGACTTCCTTGATGCTCGGGATGGTGTTTTTCATGCGTTCGGCGTCGGCGTAGGTCAGCCCGTATGACAGGACGCGGTTCTCGTTGGCCCGCGCCGAGCCGCTCTCGGCTGGCTTAACACTGCGGAGGATGATGTTCCGCGAGCCGAGACGCGAGATCTGCTCCTGGGCCTCCCGGCTGGCGCCCTCGCCGATGGCCAGCATGGCAATAACCGAGCAGACGCCGAAGACAATTCCCAGTGCCGTCAGCGTCGAGCGCAGCCTGTGCATCCAGAGGCTCTTGGCCCCGAGTTTGACAGTTCTTTTGAGCCGAAGCAGTAACATTCGTCGTGCCGTATGTATTGCCCGCCCGCCCGGCCTGGCCGGGCGGAGGCGGGGCTGATTTCAGTTGCTCTCGATTCGTTCGATTCTGCCGTCGAGCACGTGGAAGACCCGCTGGGCACGCTGGCAGACTTTGTCGTCGTGCGTGACGATCACCAGTGTCTTGCCCTGCTGGTGCAGGCTGTCGAGCAGGTCCAGTATGTCCGCGCCGCTTCGTGAGTCGAGGTTGCCCGTGGGCTCGTCGCCGAGGATTATCAGCGGGTCGTTGGCCAGGGCCCGTGCAATGGCGACCCGCTGCTGCTGGCCTCCGCTGAGTTCAGTGGTGCGATGGCCGAGCCGATCGCCCAGGCCGACGGTCCTGGCCAACTCGCGTGCCCTGGCCTCGCTGTCGGCCTCGGAAAATCCCTGGTACATCATGGGCACCTCGATGTTCTCGATGATATTGAGCTGGTGGATCAGGTTATACGACTGGAAGATGAAGCCGATCTTCGCGCCACGAATGGCGGACAACTCGTCATCGGTGACCCGTGAGACATCCTGCCCGCCGAGAAGGTACCGCCCCGCGGAAGGCCGGTCCAAACAGCCCAGCAGGTTCAGCAGCGTGGACTTGCCCGACCCGCTGGGACCCATGATGGCAATGTACTCGCCATGCTCGATCTCGACATTCACGCCGCGAAGGACCGTCAGTTCCGACTGGCCCATCTGGTAGGTCTTGCGGAGATTCTCGGTCCGAACGATCGCCCCGGCCGAGTCTGCCGGCGTTGGATCAGTGCGTTGGTCGATCTCGGCGAGGTTCATTCTTCGCTGCCCGGGGTCGGCTGGCCTGGCTCGCCGGATCCTTCGGCAAACCGCGGCGGGACCAGGCTGATGACATCGCTGGCGGACAGGCCAGACTTGATCTCGATAAAGCTGTCGTTGAACTGCCCCGTCTCGACGGGCCTTGCTTCCAGCCCAGCGTCGGTGACGACGTAGCACATCTTTGCCCCGTCGAGGCTGGCGACGGCCTGGAGAGGCACGCAGAGCACATCCTCGAGTTCGTCGATGATGATCTCGATCTTCGCGGACATTCCAGGCCGCAACACGTGGTCCCGCCCGTCGATCGTCACGTAGGTCGTGTAGACCTTCAGGCCGGTGTTCATCCATCGACTCTGTGCGTCGGGCAGCGGCGAGACGGTCTCGATCTTGCCGGTGAAGACGCTGTCGGGGAACGGGTCGGCGGTAACGCGGACACCAAGGCCCGGGCGAACCCGCTCGATCCACGACTCGTGGACGCGCACGACGGCGGCGACCTCGCTGGAGTTGGGAATGGTGAGGATCTTCTGGCCCTTGTGGACGATGTCGCCGACCTCGATTGGGTCTCGCTCGCGGGCCTCGTAACTCATGGATGTGCTGTAGATGACCAGCCCGGGCGTCGTGGCGCGGATGGTGCACGCGGCCAATTCCTTCTTGAGCTTCTCCCGCCGCTCCTTCTGGAGCTGGTAGGTGGCCTCGGCGCTGTGGAGCTTGGCCTGGGCCTGGGCGAGCTTGGCCCGGACGCTCGCCCGCGTGCGTTCCAGATGCCGCTTGGACTCCTGGAAGTCGCTGAAAAGCCGCTCGATCTCCTTGGCCAGGTCGTACCGCATGAACAGCTCCAGGGCGGTGTTTGCCTGCTGGAGGTCTATCTCCGAGCGCTGGCGGGAAAGCTCGTCGCTCTCGAGCTCCGACGCGGAAACGTAATCCTTCTCGTGGAGGCGCTTCGTGCCGCGAAGACGATTGTCGTCCTTCTTCAGTACGCCCTTGGCAAGCTTGATGGCGGATTCCAGAAGACGCTTGGACTGAAGGGCCGCCCCGCCCCACTTGGCGCTGTTGGGGTCACCGCTGAGCTCGGCAACCAGATCGGCGATCACCTTCTCGGCCAGGCCGGGCGACTTCTCCGCCCTGGCAATGAGATCCTCGGCCAGGTCCTCCGATATGTACTTTTCGAGGTCCATCCTGGCGAACTTGACCGCCAACAGGGCCGCCTGCTCGTCAGACTCGTTCTGCTTCCGCTGAATCTCCAGTGCCTCCTTGGCCTCGGTGTGGGCGGCCTCGGCGGTGGCGTAGGAGATCTTCTGGGCGGTGTAGTCCTCCTGGAGTTCGGCGGTGTCAAGCTGAACGAGTACCCGCTTGTCGCGAACGTCCTCGGCCGAGATGGATGAGCCCTCGCGGACGACACTGACGATGGTGGACGAGCCCTCGACTTCACAGATATAGTCGGTGTAGGTGCGGGCCTGGATTTCCCCGGCCTGGGTGACGCTGATCGTCAGGTCCCGTGGCTGGACCGTGTAAACGGCGCGCACGCCGGTGGGTGCCTGCTTACCTTCGAGCGGACCCCACCCCCAGATCAGCCCGACCAGTACGCCGCCAACCAGGACAACGCCCGCCGTCAACAGGACGGGCCTTCCGAAAAACATGCTGCCTTTTCTTGCCATCATTCCTACTATAACTCGCTCGCGGGCGGATCAGTCCCGCCTTGTTTTAATCTTAGTCGGCCTGGTCGTCGCCGCGGTGGTCGGCCCCGGGGAATAATCCGGACCCGCGCCGCGCCGAAGGTCTTTGGGGTCAGGGGTTTCCCACGTGTCATCCGGGCGAACGCGAAGCAGGCCGATGTCGCGATAGAAACGCAGACTCGCCAGCGTAAAATCCACCAGGGCGGCGGTTTTGTCGTTCTGGGCCTCCAGCAGGTCTTCCTGGGCGTCGAGGTAATTCCGCGTGGTGGCCCGGCCTTCCTGAAGCAGGATCAACTGCATGTCCACGCGTTTTGCCGCCAGCTTGAGGCTGGTCTGCTGAATCTTGTAGCTCGTGTGGGCTTCGAGCAGGTCGCGGTGGGCCTGGCGAATCTCCAGCCGGACACCATCCACCTGTTCGTCGTAGGTCCGCTTGCTCTCAGCGCGGGCGATCTGGGCCTGGCGATAAAGGTTTCGCTCCAGCTTGCGGTCCAGCGGCAAATCCAGTTCCAGCCCCACGCCATAAGTCCCATCGCTGAGCCTGAACCGGTCGATGTCCTTGGCGCCCGAAGATGACACGTCCGCGCGGGCCGTCAGGTTCAACTCGGCCCGAAGGGCGTCGGCGGCGACGGCTACCTTCCTGTCGGCGTCGTCGACGGCATCGCGCGTGTTGGCCAGATCCAAGCGAAGATTCAGCCCAGCCGCGACGGCGACATCCAACGCGACGTTCGGATCGGAGATTCCCTTGGCCGCCAGGGCAGTAAGCTCGTTGGCGTCGAGCGTAACATCCGCATCGGCAGGCATCGCCAAGCGAACGCGGAACTGCTCGAGCTCCGTCTTGTAGGCCTCGCTCGAACGGTTGTAGCGGTCCAGCGCCTGCAGCGCCGACTGGCGGACCTCGCCGGCCTGGAACTGCGGCACCCTGCCGGTGTTGGCCATCATCTCAACCCGCCGCTGATTGGCCAGGAGGTTCTTGTAGTTGAGGCGATCGTTCTCGACGCGATCCATCGCCCGCAGCACGCCGAAGTAGTCCGTGATGATCGAGACGACGAACGTTTTGCGGTAGCGATTGAAAGAACGGATCTGGTACAAAGTGTCGCGCTCGGCCTGGGTGAGGTCTTCCTGGGCAACCTTGCGTCCGAACCTCCGAAGCAACGGCTGGGTGAAACTCGCGCTGATAACCGTCGCCAGCGATCCCCGCGAGTCGCCTGCGAGATACTCCAGCCAGTTCATCGCGACGGCCAGTCCGACCTGTGCTCCGTCCGCCAGGGCCTGGTTGACGCCCACCACGCCATCGGCTCTCACTGCCTCGCCGCCGGCGTCCTTGTCGTAGCCGCCGCCCAGACTCGCCAGCCACTGCCTGGCAAACCGGTGCCGTTCGAGCGTCAAATTCAACGCCTTGGTGTAAAGCAAATCCTTCTGACGCTGATAGTTGCGATTGCGATTGGTCGCGACGGCCACCGCGCGGGCCAGACTGATCTGCCCGGAAACCGCCCGGGAGTTGGCATCGGTGGCGTTGGCGTCGATGTTGTAGTCAGGCCGCTCGCCCAGGCCGGCATCCCACTTGTCGGCGATTATGCCGTAAGCCTCGTCGTCGGCCTGCTCGGCGTACTGCCGGGGCGTCAGGCACCCGCCGGCCAACCCGGCCGCAAGCACAAGCACCCACGCCCAGCCGACGGCTCGCACGCGCCGCCCGACAGTGCCCCCAAGTCCCATCTTCATCAATAAGTCTCCATCAAACCAAACCAAACCGTCCAGGTCGGACCAACCTGAAAACGGGATCAACCAGCGACATTTTGGCCCCTGGAGCAGGGCGCCAGGCCACGACCGCATCGAGCCACTACCGCCAAACTAAACCCGTCAACCAACATTCGCAAGCTACTTCCACCAGTCGCAAAAGGCCAAACTACCCCCTGACGACCACTACCTGCCCCAAGCCCAATTCGATAAAAGATTTGCCGCTAACCTCGCCATGGACAGCTCTGTCATTGATGTCTCACCCTACTGGTTCAGCAGGTCTTCCAACTACTTTTTTGCCTGCGCCGCAGTTGGGCAGCAATGTTGGCATCCCGCACAATATATGATGGCGGCGCCAGGTTGGGGTCCCGGCGGATTATGATCGTGGTTTGGTTTTCCTGGGTGGGCGGGTGTAAAATTTGATTCTGTGCGCATCGGCAAGAGCTTTGAGTCTGGCGGCGATTTCGGGGTGCCTGTCCAGGACGTTGGTCGTCTCGAGGGGGTCGTTGACCATGTCGAACAGGGACAGCCTGATCTGCTTGCGGGCGTACTTTCCGGGCTTGCCGTCCTTGCCGGGCTCGACGAGCGTACGGTACCCGTGCGGCAGGTGCAGTTTCCATCGGCCATCGCCGCTGATGATGCCCTCAAAGCTCGAACCGGTGGAGAACGGGTAGTACTCGTTCGGATTGGTCGCGCCGGACTTGCCGACGATCAGGTCCCATGCGTTCTTTCCGTTGACACCGGCGGCGGGCAGCTTCGCCCCGGCCAGATGCGCCAGCGTCGGCATGATATCGATCGTGCAGAGCATCTTGTCCGAATGGGTCCCAGCCTCGATGCGGCCGGGGAACTTCATGATGCATGCGCTGCGGATCCCGCCGTCGAAACCCGTGGCCTTGGCCTCGCGGTACGGCGTCTTGCCCGCGTGGTTGCCGTAGGAAACCCACGGCCCGTTATCGGCGGTGAAGATCACCAGCGTGTTGTCGACGACGCCGGCGTCTTTGAGCGCCTGGTTGATCTGCCCGACCGACCAGTCGATCTCCATCATCACGTCGCCGTAGAGCCCCGCGCCGGACTTGCCGCGGAACTTGTCGCTGCAGAAGATCGGCACGTGGGGCATGCTGTGGGGGACGTAGAGGAAGAACGGCTTGTCCTTCTGCCGCTTAATGAAGCTCACCGCGTGCTCGGTGTACCAGGTGGTCAGGTGCGTCTGGTCCTCCTTGTTCACGTCGGGGATGGTGATCTTGCCGTTGTCCCAGAACTGCAACGGCCACTTGTCGAAGTGGCGCGTGCCCGGGTGGAACCGCCACATGTCGTTGGAGTACATCAGCCCGCAGGACTCGTCGAAGCCGCGCGCCGGAGGACGCGTTTCCGGCTGATCCCCGCAGTGCCACTTGCCGAACACCGCCGTCGTGTAGCCGGCGGTCTTGAGGACCTCGCCGATGGTCTTCCATTTCGGGTCCAGGCCGCGGGCGCGCGGGCCGTGAGCGCCGAAAACTTTGGTCCGGCCCGGATAGTTGCCCGTCAGCAGCGCCGCCCGCGAGGCAGAGCAAACCGCCTGCGGAACGTGGAAGTTTCGGAAGCAGCACCCCTCGGTGGCGAGTTGCTTGACGTTGGGCGTGTCGTACTTCGGTTTGCCGAACGGCTTGAAGTCCGCCCAGCCGGAGTCGTCCAGGAAGACGATCACGAAGTTCGGCGGGCGCTTGCCGGCGGATGCTGTCGGCGCCGCCGGCGCGAGGCGAGTCAGCGCCGCGGCAGCGCCAAGCCCGGCCAGACGAAGGAAGTTCCTGCGAGACAGCCGGCCCGTTCTGCCGGCGATGGCGGAATTCGATTGCGAGGTCATTTATGTTTTCCTTCCTTCTTCCTAGCGGGCGAAGCGAGTGGGTCCACAGTATCTTTGAACTCCGTCCGGAGCGATTCGAGCCGCTTTTTCAGTTTCGCGATGATGGGTTTGTACCTCGCCTCATCGTAGCGGTTGGTCAATTCGTGCGGGTCGGCCTTGAGGTCGTAGAACTCCCAGCACTTGTCGGCCGCCTTGCCCTCGCGGACGAGCCCGTAGTAGAACATCAACTTGTGATCGCGCGTGCGGATGCCGTAGTGGCTGGGCCGTTGGGGCTGATGCGTCCAGTAGTGGTAGTACATCGCGTCGCGCCAGTCGGCGGGCGAGAGGCCTCGCAGGTTTTTGCGGAAGCTTCGGCCCTGCATGGCGGGGGGAATGTCCGCCCCGGCGTAGTCGAGCATCAGCTCGGCGAAGTCGATGTTCAGGACGATATCTTCCAGCACCGTGCCGGGTCCTACCTCGCGCGGGTAGCGGAGGACGAACGGCATGCGGAGCGATTCCTCCAGCATCAGGCGCTTATCGAAGAGGTTGTGCTCGCCGAGGAAGTAGCCCTGGTCGGAGGTGTAGATCACCACCGTATCGTCGGCGATCCCCTGCTTGTCAAGGTACTCCAGCAACTTGCCGACGTTGTCATTGAGCCCGGCGACCGTGCGGAGGAAGTCCTTGACGAACTTCTGATACGTCGCGCGCCGGGCATCGTCGGCATCCTTGCCCGTCACATCCAGCGCCGGCGGGGCGTATCGTTTGGCGTTTTTGGTGAAGCGGGCGGTCATGGTTTCCAGCGGCCAGCCTGGGATCCGCGTGTTTTCCGGGCCGGTGGGACCGAGGAGGTCGGCCGGCTCGGGCAGGTCCTGGTCGGCGTAGAGGTTGCGGTAGCGGTCGTGGCTGTAGAACGGCTCGTGGACGGCCTTGAAGTGGCACATCAGACAGAACGGCCTGGCGGCGTCCTTCCGGCCGGCGAGCCACTTCAGCGCCTCACCGGCAATGACATCCGTCGAGTGGCCCTTGTGGGTGGCCCCGCCGGACTTCCAGTCCTTGCCCTTCTCGAACAGCACGGGGTTGTGGTACCGCCCCTGCCCGTGAAGGACGTTGTAGTAGTCGAAGCCTGCCGGCTCGGACTTCAGGTGCCATTTGCCCACGATCGCCGTCTCGTAGCCCGCCGCCTGGAGACGCTTGGCGACGTTGTCGGCGGCAGGATCCAGCCGCCCGGCCAGCGTCTTGGCCCCGTTGAGGTGGCTGTACTGGCCCGTCAGGATGCTCGCCCGGCTTGGCACGCAGATCGAGTTCGTGCAGAAGCAGTTCCGCAGCATCGCCCCCTCGGCCGCGATTCGGTCGATGTGCCTGGTCCGCGCGAACTTGCTCAGTCGCGACCCGTAGCACCCCCACGCCTGCGAAGTATGATCGTCGGCCATGATGAAGAGAATGTTAGGCCGCCTTGAGGATTTCGCCGCAAGGGCGATCCGCCCGAGGAGTCCCGCCGCGGCTGTCATCCC
>Ga0272444_10000580_pt1 | contig 38571 bp, 36 predicted proteins | sample SSMForm13_FD_201033 | JGI IMG/M metagenome (GOLD analysis project Ga0272444, IMG submission 201033) | Marine sediment archaeal communities from Little Sippewissett salt marsh, Falmouth, MA, United States - SSM-Form-13 | ecosystem: Environmental > Aquatic > Marine > Wetlands > Sediment ...
CGCCCTTATGACGGAAGAACGTGTCAGGGGGATTGTCTATTTTCGCAGTGTTTTGAACGATGAGCAGAGACAGATTCTTGACGAACGCAGGATGCAGTTCGGCATGAAGAACAGCAAACGAATGGGCAGTCACTGGCGATAAAGGTTTGAGCAGCAGCAGACTCCATCCGGTACAGTGCTTTCCTACAGGCCCTCCGGATGGGGTTTTTTATTTGTTTTTCCGGATGTCTTCAATCCCCGTCACACAGACATTGAGGTCCTGAAGAATGCCGTTTTCAATGCTGTAAATCCATCCGTGAACCGAGAGTTCCTGACCCGCTTTCCATGCGTTTCTTACTATCGTCGTGTTACAGACATTGGCTACCTGTTCGATAACGTTCAACTCACACATCTTGTTGATTTTCAACGTGTTGTCCTGTAACGCGTCTACTTCATCGCTGTGCGTACGGTAGACATCCCTGATATGGTGGAGCCAGTTATCGATCAGTCCATGCTCTTCGTTATCCATAGCCGCTTTTACTCCGCCGCATCCATAGTGCCCGCAGACAATGATATGCTTGATTTTCAGGACTTCAACAGCATAATGAATAACTGAAAGACAGTTCAGGTCCGAAGGAACAACGACATTGGCGATGTTGCGATGTACGAAGATTTCCCCCGGGAGTAAACCTACAATCTGATTTGACGGAACACGGCTGTCTGAGCAGCCGATCCAGAGATATTCCGGACTCTGCTGTTTTGAAAGTTTCTGAAAAAAATCAGGATCGGACTCTTTTACCTTTTCCGCCCATTCTCTGTTTTGGTCAAAGAGATTTTTAAGAACTCGCATACGATCGGGATAAAATTTATTTTTGCACGCTTGGGACATGCTTTTTCGAAAAACTACGGAAAAAAAGTTTCTATCTTCACTATATTCATTTCCTTAGGCCTAAGTTGATCGTTTCAACAAATGCTTTATGGTGTCAATATTATACTATATAATGCGTTATGCTGAATTTTCTTACAGCGAACATCTCACCCGATGGGTTGCGCGACCATAATGCAGAAAAATCGCATGTGTTGAAACCCTATGGGATTGTCGGTCATGCTGCATCTGCTTCGTTACAGGGAACTTGCGGTAGTACACTACAGCAGCGTCCCCTGTGCCTTGCATCTACAGCATGCTCAACAATCGCTCAACTAAGGTTAGGGTAACATTTCCGGATGAAACAGGATGAAAATTCAGAGAAAACCGGACTGGCTGAAGATGAGGCTTTCCGGAACCGCGAATTTCGCTTCTACGAAGAAGCTGATTGCTGGTTACGGTCTCAATACGGTCTGCCGTTCCGCCATGTGCCCCAACCTCCACGAATGCTGGTCTTCCGGAACGGCTACGTTTCTGCTACTGGGCGATTCGTGTACAAGAACCTGCCGTTTCTGTGCTGTTACGTCAACAGCACATCCGTCCCTCCCCGATCCTGAAGAACCCCGGAAAATCGCCGGCGCTGTTCGTAGCATGCAGCTCAGACACGTGGTCTTGACAAGCGTTACGCGTGACGACCTTGCAGATGGAGGATCAAAAGCATGGGCGGCAACCATTGATGCGGTCAGAGCAGAAAATCATGAGGTCTCAATTGAGTGCCTCATCCCGGATTTACAGGGAGATCATGACGCACTGCACAGGATTATGATCATGAGTCCTGATGTGCTCAATCATAATATTGAAACAGTTCCGGCGCTCTATGGGGCTGTAAGACCGGAAGCTGATTATATTCGGTCTCTTGATGTGCTTCGTATAGCAAAACAGGAGTACTCCCTGCAGACCAAATCAGGACTGATGGTCGGTATGGGCGAGAAGGAGGAGGAGGTTCAGAGTGTACTGGATGATCTTGCTCGCGTCGGATGCAGGCATGTGACCATCGGTCAGTATCTGCAGCCATCCAGTAAGCACCTCCCTGTTCATTCCTACGTTACTCCTGAGTGTTTCGACCGTTACAGGAAGTATGCGCTTGAATCGGGATTCAGACATGTGCAGTCGGGGCCGTATGTCCGGAGCTCTTACCACGCCGCGGATAGTGTAGTAAATAACTAATTAAATTAAAATACGTTATGGAATGGTCAGCACCCATGAAGATTTTTACTTACTGGTTCATCGCTATTGCTGTCGGACTGGTATTCTTCCGTAAAGAGACGTTCAGTTACAACACCACTTTTGATCTTCGGCGCAAGATTCTTCTTGCTGCATCCGTGGTGATCGTCGCATTCAATGCCTTTGTGTATTCCAACTCGACCTTCGACGGCGGAAGATCGCTTGACCTTGTTTCCGTTGTCCTTTTTACCGTCGGAAACGGCATCGCTGAAACATTTATGTTCTATGCCTTCTTTGTGCTGGGTGAAAAGCTTATGGGACTCCTGACAAAGAACCCGTGGGCATTGTTCATTGCAGGTTTTGTCGGGTTTATGATCTACAGCGGTTTTATACACGCTTTGTTCTGGCTTGATTTACTCCCTGAGCACGTTAATCAGGCGAGTCCCTTGAAGCCACTGTTTATGCCTACCCAGATCCTGATTGCCGGAAGCTGGGCATTAAGCTTTTTCTGGTACAGGGATCTCCCTTCTGTGTTTGTTCTTCATGGACTGGTTGATCTGACCATGGCTTTGAATGTCAAGTTTTCACTGTTAGGTTGAAAGGCTCGAGAGCCAGTTGGCAGAATTGCTTAATGGCTGAAGAGCTTTTATCGGGTTCACTTTTTCCTTTTTCCTTTTTACTTTTGAATTTTGACTTTATAACAATGCAATACTCAGGAACAGTTCTTGTCGCCGGTGCGACCGGTCGGACGGGTCAATGGGTCGTAAAACGTCTGCAGCACTATGGTATCGACTATCGGCTATTCGTGCGCTCGGGAGAAAAAGCCATCGAGATCTTTGGTCCCGAGGTTATTGACAGGATTACCATCGGCAGTATCCTGAATCAGGATGAGATAGATGCGGCCGTGAAGCATGTGGATGCAGTTATTTGCGCTGTTGGCGGTAACGTCATGGACCCTGAGTCGCCGCCCCCATCCGCTATCGATAGGGATGGCGTCATACGCCTTGCGACCCGCTCTAAAAGCCTTGGCGTGAAGAAGTTTATATTAATCAGTTCACTGGCGGTCACCAGGGAGGAGCATCCGCTGAACAAATATGGCAAGGTATTGACCATGAAACTTGAGGGTGAGAACGAGGTGCGGAAGTTTTATGGTGAAAAAGACTTCAGCTATACCATTCTCAGACCGGGCGGATTGATCGATGAGGATGGCCCTCTCCTCCATGCAATGCGGTTCGATACAGGAGACAGGATAGAAACTGGAAGCATAAACAGAAGTGATGTCGCTGAAGCCGCAGTCGAAGCGTTGTGGATTCCTGAGGCCCACAACCTGACATTTGAACTTATCCAGCAGGAAGCCGTTCCCCGGGATTCATTTGAGAACTATTATAAGCAGGTCGCGCAGGAGGAATAAGAATGTTGATGTGTTGAGTTGTTTAATCAGGAATACAGGAGACAGAAAAAGTCAAAATTCAAAAGTGATAAGTCAAAAATGGAAATAACAAATAAATAAAGGTGTCTGGATGCCGGTGTAAGACCTGTGAAATACGATCCCTGATTTCACGGGTCAAGCCTGAAGATGACTGCAATCTTATAAAGTCATACCGGACTTGATCCGGTATCCATGTGAATCATCGAAATCAGCAATGGATCCCCGGGTCGCGCTTCGCTTGCCCGAGGATGACTACAATCTCATAAAGTCATACCGGACTCGATCCGGTAGCCATGTGAATTACAAAATCACCAATGGATTTTCAGCACTTTTCACTTTCTGAGTCATCTTCAAGCTATATTTTTCATAGCACTCAGCACTCAGCACTCAGCACTCAGCACTCAGCACTCAGCACTCAGCACTCAGCACTCAGCACTCAGCACTCAGCACTCAGCACTCAGCACTCAGCACTCAGTCCCTCAACCCTTCTTCCCTCTCAGAGCTGCACTCGTTTTTTTCGGCAATGATCTGATCTTTTGTACCGCAAGCTTTCCAAGCATCGTGACCGTCATGCCTGGTATTGATCGATAGCGGATGTGTGATTTCCTGCTCTGTACGGATCGTATTTTGACTACCAGTTTTTCAGCGACTTTTTTCGGTGTTTCGGCAATGCAGTCCAGAAATTCTTTTGTTTCTGCTGAAGTATCACGGAAAAGCAGATCGGTTTTTACCAGGCCCGGACTCAATTCATGGACACCTATGCTTTTGAATCCGTGTTCGCGCAGATCCTTTTCAAGAAAACGGCTTACTGCGGCAACGCCAAGTTTGGAGGCTTTGTGCGGGATATTTGATCGTGAAAAATTTGCCCCTGTCGAAGAAAAACCCAGGTTGAATACATGATAGACCGGTTCATCCTCCGATGGTTGATCGCTCATGATTTCTATAGCGGTCCTTGACATCAGTAACGAGCCAAAAAGGTTCGTGTTGCAGGTTTCCAGAATATCCGGGGCATCGAGCTCCCACAATGGAGCTTTACGCAACCCTGCGGTTCCTGCGTTGTTTATCCAGCGGTCAACCTGTCCGAGACGACTCACGATGAACGATCGGAAAAGAGCGAGATCATCTGCTTTGCAGACATCACGACATATCCCGTAGATCTCACCGCTCTTGGCTTCAACTTTCAGGGTCTCAATTGCCTGATCAAGGCGCTTCTGGTCACGACCGGTGATAAGAACTCGATCACCCATCAGAAGGAATTCTCTGGCAAGAGCATAACCCAGACCTCCGGTGCCTCCCGTTATGACTACTCCAAGCCCGTGTATACGATTTTTCTCCATACCGTTGCATTCGTATTCCCAGTCACTGTAAAGCCAAAAAGTTGCTTGATGCAGTACTTCTTTTATTTTAGGGTAGCAAAGAACTTTACTATTTAAAGAGCTTTACTATAACAAAAAACATGTACTACCCCAATGACATTATTTCTAATAGTTCATGACCCTTGGCAGTTTTTTGGCTTCAGTTATCCATGCAGCAACATCCTGTTTTGAGGGCAGCTGCTGAAGAATTTTCTTCTTTGTATTGACCTTCTGGATTTTATCAAACAGATTTGCCGGGTTTCGTTGAGCGAGCTCCGGAACAGTATCAACACCTGCGGCCTCAAGCAGTGAGGCTCTTTTGACCGATATACCGGTTATACGACATAAATCAGCATAGTTCACAAGAGTCAGCACCTCTTTGCTCTGGAGATCAAGATCATCAACGAGTACTTGCCTGCCAGATGGATTTTTTCCGCGCTCCAATAGTTCAGAACAGCTCTGTAATCCGGCTTTTTTAAGTTTTTCCGCGACATCGGAACCAAGCGGTTCAAATTCCGCAGTTATTGACATTCCAGCAGGTTCAACGGGAAGAGGCTCCTTGCCTTTATTTCCTGCGCTGATAGTTACTGTCACCATTTCAAGAGATTGCCCCATGCTGCATGGTGCAGGATTGTCAGAAAACGGCAGCATTTTCCTGCAAAAATCTACCATACCGTTAATCTGCTCCTTGAAAGGAATAGATTCTTTGGCCGCATCCATACTGAACTGCAAAGCAGATCCCATCCCGGAAAGCACATCATCAAGAGCCTCCTGTCCCTGCATTTCCCCTTTAGATATTCGATCAATAACATTGGTAACACCGGGAACAAACCGTTCAGCAGCGGATTTACCCATGTCCACACTGTAGCTAAAAAGTGACAGCGGATTACTGAGGATCATGCGCCTGACCTCTTCAGGACGTGAAAGTACCCGGATCATACCTTCCTGAATCACTGTCGTCTGACAGGCAAGCCTTGCGCCTTGGGCTATCTGTTTTTCAGATAAAAAAGCCCTTTCCACATCACTCAGCGGAGACAGGCTCTCTCCACCTTCAAGTACCGTAACATAGCAGGTTTGACAGATTCCAAGACCGGCACAAACATAACCTACATGTGATTTGCTCTCCAGAGCGATTTTGGAAAGTTTCTCACCGACAGAACCCCGGCAGGGCCTGTCATTAATAATGATATCCATAATTAATTTAATTTTAATCTCTTATAATTATTTTTGGGATTATACCGCAAAATTATAATTACTTAACCTGTAGTAAAATAACGAAAAAAAGCCGGTCAGGAACGGTTTATCTCCTGACCGGCTTTTGATGCCTCCAAGGCTTGGTCACATGCTGTTTGGCCGTCGAGCTCCGGCTTCACGCCCCTTTTGATTTCCAGGCCTTCCTCCCCCGCATCTTCCACGACCACCCGAACCGGCATCGGTTCGTCTCGCCTCACCGCGCTCATGACAGGAGGCAAGCTCACCATTATGCTCGCGATGTATATCTTTACTTCCGCATTCCGGACAGCTCTCCGGTCTGCCCGTTCCATATGATACTGCCCAATGATGAGCGCAGCCGCCACAAGTAAATGTTCTTTCTTTCATTTCTGTACCCCTTTAGTATTTGATGAATCACTCCTTTTATTATAAGCATATGCTCATAATAAAGCAATAAAAAAAACGAGTGAACCATGCAAATGTTTCCATATTTCAGGGCACTGTACCACAAAGCTATGGATTCCCCTCTCTTCGGAAGTACTTTCTGAATATCGCTGTGTTTGCGGTTGAGATTGAGCAACAGTTAGTACATTGCATTTTTAAGACTTTTCTCTTCTGTAAGCCCTAATTATATGAATAGTCAGGAAAACAGATGGAACTTTGCCATTGACCGCGGAGGGACTTTTACAGACGTTATAGGATTCGACCCGACGGGAAACTTGCACACGCACAAGCTCCTCTCGATATCGAACGCCTATGAAGACGCCGGCATCGAAGGAATAAGAACCCTTCTTCAACTCTCGCCGGACGAAACGTTAGACCCTGCCCTGATCAGTCGCATTCGTATCGGAACGACCGTCGCTACCAACGCGCTACTTGAAAGAAAAGGCGCTTCAGCTGCGCTATGCATCACAAAAGGGTTTGAAGACCTGCTATCCATCGGTAATGGAACCCGCCCGGAGTTATTCAATCTGAACATAAAGAAACCGCAGCCGATTTACAGTAAGGAAATCGGGATCAGTGAAGAAACCGGTGTCTCGGGAACTATTCTTAAGGAAATCGACACTGAAAAGGCTGAAAAAGCTATAAAGAAGATTCGAGCAGAGGGATATGAAAATCTCGCGATAGTGCTGAAACATTCATGGATAAATCCGCAGCATGAGCAGGTTCTTGCCCGTATAGCCCGGGAAAAAGCCGGGTTCAGGCATGTGGTAGCGTCGCATGAAGTCATGCCTCTTATCAATTTTCTCAAAAGGGGCCAAACCACGATGATCGAAGCCTATCTGGGCCCCGTGCTTTTCAGCTATGCAGAAACCATAAAAAAACTTGCCGGCCCGGTAAGGATCGAGTTCATGCAAAGCTCAGGAGGTCTTATCGATGCAGATGACCTGCGTGCAAAAGACACGATTCTTTCCGGGCCTGCCGGAGGGGTCACAGGCTTCGGAACGCTTTCCGCACGACTTGGTATCCCCCAATCCATAGGGTTCGACATGGGAGGCACCTCAACGGATGTATCCCGCTATGACGGCGAGTTTCAACATGTCTTTGAAAGTTCTGTGGCCGGTGTGCCTTTTTATACTGACATGCTCGACGTTGAAACCGTTGCCGCAGGAGGAGGTTCAATTCTCTCTTTTGACGGAGAAAGGCTACTTGTAGGCCCTGAATCGGCCGGATCAAATCCCGGCCCTGCATGTTACGGCCTTGGTGGACCGCTGACCGTGACCGATGCGAACCTTCTGCTTGGCAGAATTATTCCTGAATTCATACCGGAAACGTTCGGTAAAACCCACGAAAAACCTCTCGACAGCAAAATCGCCGGAAAAAAGTTCACCGATCTTGCACAAAGGGTCAATAACGCGACCGGACTTTCCTATTCACCTGAAAAACTTGCCGAAGGGTATCTTACCATAGCGAACGAAACCATGTGCAGGGCGATGAAAAAAATCTCCGTATCAAGAGGTTACGATATCCGTGATCATGCGCTTGTCTGTTTCGGGGGAGCAGCCCCCCAGCATGCATGCGATATTGCCCGTATACTCGGGATCAAAACCATCGTCCTGCACCCGCTTTCAAGTGTTCTCTCGGCATACGGGATAGCCGTTGCTGACCGGCGTGAACGAAAAGCGCTGGCTGTAATGAAGCCATTGACACACCGACTGCTTGAAAACCTTGAAGAAACCGCAAAGTCGGAAGCAAACCGTTTGATCACACGGCTTCATGACGAAGAAATCAAGACAGAGATCACAACCAGACTCTTTCTGGATCTAAGACCGAAAGGGACAGACACATGGTTATCCATTCCGGCAGGCAACGGCCACGAAAATGTCTCGTTTGATTCCATTGAAAAAATACTCACACGCTTCAAAAACGAATACCTCTGCAGGTTCGGTTTCAGACCCGACATCAACGCCGTTGAGGTTGTCAATCTACGGACAGAAGTTTCCGCGGCATCGTCTGTCCCTCGCCTGAAGCATTCCCCTTTGTCGGACGAAAAAAGTGCTCCGCTTTCTCCCTGTTATTCACGCGAAGTGTGGCTTTCAGGCAAATACCGGGAAATCCCGGTGTTCGACAGGAAAACAGTAAAGCAGGGACATACCCTCCAGGGTCCCGCAATGATCGTTGACAATCAACTTACCCTGCTTGTTCAGGAAGGGTTTGAAGCCGGAAAAGATGCTACAGACAACCTTATTCTGAAAGACAGCATGGAAGCCAAAACAATGCATGGAAAATACAGTGTTGATGGCGCGAAACCGGATCCTGTGATGCTCGAGGTGTTCAATAACCTCTTCATGAACATTGCCGAGCAAATGGGCTACACTCTTGCAAATACAGCCCACTCCGTCAACATGAAAGAACGGCACGATTTCTCATGCGCGCTGTTCGACAATGAAGGAATGCTCATCGCCCACGCTCCGCATATACCCGTTCATCTCGGCGCCATGGAATCAACGGTTCAACATATCCTTCGAGAAAACCGGAATACCATGCGAGATGGTGACCTGTATCTTGCAAACAACCCGCATCAGGGCGGCTCGCATCTTCCCGACATAACTATTGTATCTCCGGTTTTCTGTCAAAAAAATGAACCATCCTTCTACCTTGCCAATCGGGGGCACCATGCAGATATCGGAGGCATCACGCCCGGATCCATGCCCCCGTCCAGCAAAACAATTCATGATGAAGGCGTCGTAGCAGGAAACTTTCTGCTCGTGCGTGAAGGGATATTCCGGGAGCCCGAAGTACTGGAATTGCTTTCAACTGGAGCCTATCCCGCCAGAAACCTTTCAGAAAGACTCTCTGACCTGAAAGCGCAGGTCGCGGCCAACAATAAGGGATTGACTGAGCTACAGAGAATGAATACCGCATATGGCACAAAAACTGTCCTCCAATACATGTCATTCATTCGCCAAAATGCAAAACATGCCATGCAGAGAGCCCTGATTTCATTGGCCGGCCGCTCAGGCGCGTTCCACTCAACGTTTTCCGATCACATGGACAACGGAGCGAAAATCTCCGTCTCCGTTCAGGTCTCAGCCCCGAAGGGAAAAGATCCTGAAATCGTGATTGATTTTTCTGGAACAGCTCCGGAGGACAGCGGAAACATCAACGCCCCGGCGGCGGTAACGACTGCCGCCGTACTCTATACCCTGCGCTGCCTTATTGAAGAGGATATCCCCCTGAACTCGGGCTGCCTGGAACCGGTCACCATCATCATACCGGAAGGCTCATTGCTCAATCCCTCACATGAAGCTGCTGTAGCTGTCGGCAATGTCGAAACATCACAGCGAATCGTCGACGTGCTGCTCGGAGCTCTTGGAAAAGCCGCTGCATCACAAGGCACCATGAACAACCTTCTCTTCGGCAGACCTGATAATTCAGGCGGTCAGTACTATGAAACCATCCCGGGCGGCGCCGGTGCCACAGAGGGAAATCAGGGGGCATCCGGCGTGCAGATACACATGACCAATACCCGTATTACCGATCCGGAAATTCTCGAGCAACGTTTCCCGTCAATACAGGTCTCTCATTTTTCTTACAGAAAAGAGTCTGGAGGAACCGGAAAATGGAATGGAGGCAACGGTATTGAAAGAGCTCTTCGCTTCAATGAACCAATGCATGTCAGCGTTATTTCCGAAAGAAGGGAAAACGCTCCGTTCGGCCTGAATGGGGGCCAGGACGGCGAGAAAGGCGCCAACATTCTTCTCAGACCCGATGAAACAGAAAAATCTCTCGGATACAGGGTTGACCGGATTTTCAGTCCGGGAGAAACAATCCTGATAAAAACCCCGGGGGGTGGCGGTTACGGAGATCCGAACGACAAAGAGAACAGAATATAGAGCAACGAAATGACCGCAAGCAGGAAAACGATACTTTGCAGAAAAGCCGACCTCAGAGGAGAAATTGCAGACCGGAAGCCTCCCTTAAGCATTGTCAGAACAGCGCTGCTCCGCAGAACACCAATCGGAATGCAGATCAAAATCAGCCAGGACAATACGAGACCGGTCGTCCTCATCGCGCCTTCCTGCATGAAGGCTGATTGGACACAGGCCAGGCTCAGGACCAAAGGATAGAGGATATGGAAAAACATGTCAAGACGGATTTTGAACAACGCTCTTTTCGCCAGACCGGTTTCTTTCCATTCCCTGAGGGATGCTTCCGTTTTTTGCAAACTCCAGGGTATATCGAGATGAACGACCCTGCCGGGAACTCCACCATGGCGTACTTTCAACTTACGACCGAGTAGAGAGCGAAACAGCATCAACAGAAGGGTAAAAAAAACTGACCAGACCAATGCAGTCGCCAGTTTATCTGTCGAAAGCCAGAAATAGGGATGATTCATTGCTATTTCAGTAAACTTCTCTATTTAAAGATAAGGGCACCTCTGTTTATTCCTAAGTTGAGCAACAGTCATGAATTCAACCAATGAAACAGTATCATCTTTGCCGTCACTCTCTCCATAGCCAAAAGCCCTGTCGGTGGCCGGACCTTCTTTTCATTTGCAATATTGCAAAACTGTTATCATCATATACTCAACGAATCTGATATTTTCAAACCCCTATCACCCTCAAATGAAGGCATTTCTGAAAAAAGCTTTTCTTCTGCTTCTGACGTCAAGCGTAATCGGAGGAATAGTCTTTGCCGGACTGGGCTTTCTGGTATCAAGCTATGAGAGCAAACCGGAAAAAGCCGATGTCATCATCGTGCTTGGAGGCGATGACGGACCAAGAGTCGATAAGGGAGGCCGTCTCTTCAATGCGGGATTTGCTCCAAACGTCGTGCTGACCGGAATAGACAGCAGATATTACAGGCCCTCCCGTCCCAACTGGCGGGAAAGGCGACTTACAGAAGCCGGTGTTCCTAAAAAGGCAATCAACGTCGACACCTCCTCTGAGACAACCTGGGAAGAAGCATTGAATTCTGTTGCCATGATGAAAGAAAAAGGCTGGAACAGCGCCATTGTAGTAAGTGATCCTCCACATATGCTGCGCCTGCACAGCACATGGAAAAGAGCTTTTAAGGGCTCATCAAAATCATTCATCCTTGTTGCGACCAGCCCTGAATGGTGGGAACCGCTCTTCTGGTGGCAAAACGAAACAAGCTACCGTTTTGTCATCAGCGAAATCAAAAAAAACGTTTACTACAGGGTAGTCTACTTCTGAAGAGGCTGTCTGAAAAGGACGGCCTCTCGTATTTTGAGCAGGCAATAGTTAGAGGCACCCCTCTTGGTTGTCATCCCCGGGCTTGACCCGGGGATCCATCTTTTGCCAAAAGCCCTTATTGATGCCGGATCACCCCGTGTAATAGTATTACACAGGGCGGCATGACTCTTATATGGGGCCTATGCAACTGATAAGCTATCGTGCTACGATATTTCCTCAACAGTTCAACAAAAACCAACTTTTTTATGTGGTTTGAACCAGAGTTGACAGGATTCTGAGACAGCCTCTGAAGCAAAAAAGATTTCATCGGACGCACTCAGAATATCGCGTGCTCTCCCAACTCCTGTCCGGCCAGGCCATCTTTCAGCACCCGTTTGTAGAAATCCCGCAAGGTATCACTGCCATAAGAGGGCGTCAGATCGGCATCGTATTTGCCCGTCTCGGGATTGAGCACAAGCATGGACTCCGAACAGTAGTACTTGCCGATACGGGCGAACTCCGCCTTGTCCTCCAGCCTGGGAAACACCTTTGCCAGCATGCTCAGAACAGGAATGATAACGTCAAACATGCGGATCGGCATGTTTTTGAACTTCGGTTCACGCCCCAGCAGTTCAAACAGCATCTCCCCCTGCTCTCGAGCCGAAATCGCCTCACCCGGTCCACCGACAGGAAGAATTTTGTTCTGCTTGTCCGGGTCTTCAAGACAGTCCGCCATAAACCGGGCAAGATCCGCCTCACTTATCGGCTTGCATGCAGTCAGTTCACCGTTACCGAACATCACGTACGGTTTGCCTTTTTTCACCGATTCAACCTGACCGGCAATGGATTTGAAGAACGCCGTCGGACGCACAATCGAGTAGGTCAGCCCTGACTCGATCAGTTCCTTCTCGAATGTGAGTTTCGCCCTCTGGAACTCCAGCAGCGGTTTCTGCACGCAAATTGCCGAGAGCAGAACAAAGTGCCTGGCACCAGCCGACTTCCCTGCGTCAAGCGCGTTACGGGTAGCCTGATAATCGATGTTCCATGAATCCTTCACTCCCCCGCTGCGTGAGGTTAAACAAGAATAAACAACATCGAATCTCTCACCCTTTATCCCGTTCTCCAGAAGTGACTCCACACTGCTGACATCGCCGAAACGCACCTCGGAACCCTTCAGTTGCTTTCGCGTCTCCTCAGTCGATGCCGAGGCGCCGACTCCGGATCGTTCACGGGCAAAGCTCACGACTTCGTGTCCTCTCCGCACCAGTTCACGAACAACATATTTGCCGATGTAGCCGGTTGCTCCGACAACAAAAACGCGCTTTGCCTGATGTGTTGATGCACCACAGTCTGCATCTGATCTACCGGATTTAAGCGAAGGAGAAGCCACGGAACAAGAAGAATTTGTCATTAGCGATACTGTATTGCACCTGAAGCCGGTCACAGGGGAGGAATATAGCAAATATTTCTTTTCTGCTCTGAAGACAGCCTCACGGCATGCTGCCTTGTCTGAAACCTGAATTGATCGACAATCCCGACGGTTCAATAGATGCAATTTTCTGATTTTTTTCACGTTCACCCAACCGGTTTGTTCACTTCAGATGGTTTTCAACGTATAACAGAGTAGCAAAAAAACTCTTATCAGTGTTTAGCATCTATTGAATCGCTCAACGTAGGTGAAACCATGTAATCATTCTTCCTGATTCTCTATTTACAGCAGAATAAGGTATATTACGTACAATTCACTTATTGATATATTGCACGTTGCAGCTCATGCGGAGGAGGTATGCTATGACCCGGCATGTCTTTGTCATTATGCCATTCGGTAGTAAGGAAGGAATCGATTTCGACAAGGTATATAACGAGTATATTCATACCGCTCTGTCTCAAGATGGATTTACCGTCTTGAGGGCGGATGAAGAAACCTGTGCCGGTGAAATACGAGAAGAGATGTTTCAGGAGCTGCTGCTGGCGGATCTCGTTATCGCTGACCTCTCCATAGATAATCCAAACGTCTGGTATGAACTCGGTGTGCGGCACGCGTTACGGGCGCGAGGTATTATTCTCGTTCAGAGCCGACGAAAAAAACAACCGTTTGACGTCTACACAGAGCGGAAACTGCGCTATCATATCAAAGAGGGTCTGCCTGATCCGGCCTTTGTCGAACAGGACAAAAAGGCGCTGGCTGCAATGGCGAAATCGACCATATCCTGCTGGAAGGGAAAAAAAATCAGCCCGGTGTTCAATCTGCTTCCCTACCTGAAAGAGCCTGACTGGAAATCACTGAAAGTCGGGAAAGTGAAAGAATTCTGGGATCAGCACGATGCCTGGGTAACCCGCGTGGAACTTGCCCGAAGAGAGGGGTACACTGGAGATATTCTTTTGCTTGCAGACGAAGCACCTGTTTCCGCTTTTCGTTCAGAGGCATGGGTCACGGCAGGAAAAGCCCTGCGCAAAGCTGAACGTTTCGACTTTGCGCTCGAACAACTTGAGCGAAGCCTTGCGATCAATCCTGATAACCTCGAAGGAGAGCATGAAAAAGGCATCTGCCTCCAGAGACTTGCCGCAGCGGGAAAAGCCGGGTATTCCCTTGATCGTGCCAGAATGCACTATACGAACATACTTGAAAAGAGCACCTCGCAAAATCCTGAAACCTGGGCCCTGCTCGGGCGCGTTGACAAGGACGCATGGATTGCCATGTGGCGGCGTCAAGACTTATCCCCAAAAGAGAAAATGCAGGAAGCAAGAGAGGAGGATACCTTGTTACGCAGAGCCATAGAAAATTACAGCAAAGGGTTCCGAATCAACCCCGCTCATTACTATTCCGGCATCAACGCTCTCACGCTCATGCACCTGCATCGCCACCTGACAAAAGACAACCGCTACGATAAAGAACTCGAACCTATGGCCGGAGCCCTCAGATATGCGACACAATGCGAACAGAATTACTGGGCAGCCGTAACCATCGGAGACCTTGAAATACTTGTCGGAACGCCTGAATCCGTCAGGACAGCCTACAAGACAGCCATTGCATTCAATAAACGTGACTGGTTCGAACTCCACTCAAGCCTCGATCAACTGCGAATTCTCAGGGATCTGGATTTTCACACTGAGAACGTTAACGCCGGTATCGCGACCTTTGAACGGGCGCTTAATCTGCTGAATAAACCTGAAAAAAAACCTGAAAAGGTCTTTCTGTTCAGCGGGCATATGATCGATCGCGCAGACAGGGCAGAACCCCGGTTTCCTGCTGAAAAAGAAGAACAAGCCGCAGGAAAAATCGCCACTATTCTTGACGAGTTCGACGCAGGATCTGATGATCTCGCGCTGACACAGGGAGCGTGTGGAGGAGACCTGCTCTTTACGGAAGCATGCCTGGAACGTGCTGTAAGCGTTCACTGGATGCAACCTTTTTCTGAGCCGGAATTTATCCTGAATTCAGTGGATCATGGCGGTATTATATGGCGCAAAAGATACCAGGATGCCAGACGCAGGCTCGCCGCGCCTTTACGATCAGCACCGTCAGCATTGGGAGAACCGCCGACCGATAGCCATCCATACGAACGATGCAATCTCTGGCTGCTCTATACGGCTCTCTCCTGCGGTATCGACAAGGTACACTTCATATGCCTCTGGGACGGAAAAGGCGGCGACGGCCCGGGCGGAACAGCGCACATGTACAACGTTGTGAAAAAGAGAACAGGAAACGTCTCGTGGATTGACACCGGAAACCTTTGATACCATACAACATAATGAGCATTGCAGAAAGGATGAGTTCTCCCGGAAAAAAAAAGATTCTCACGCTTGACGGCGGCGGTATTCGCGGCATGATAACCATAGAAGTGCTCGGTAAAATTGAACGGTTGCTGCGAAAAGAACTCAATAAAGGGCCGGATTTCGTCCTTGCCGACTACTTCGATTTCGTGGCCGGAACCAGCACAGGAGCCATCATCGCGACCTGCGTTTCACTCGGTATGCCGGTAGAAACCATAAGAAATTTTTACAGTAAAAACGGTCGAACCATGTTCGATAAGGCGTTTATGCTTAAGCGACTGTTGTTCAACAAATTCAAACACGAAAAGCTCGCAAGGAAACTGAGGAACACGTTTGGGGCGAAAACGACGCTCGGCAGTGATACACTGAGAACCGTGCTCATGATGGTGATGAGAAACGCGACAACAAACTCCCCATGGCCGATCTCCAACAACCCGTTTGCCAAATATAACCAGCCTGCACGCCGTGAAACATCACCTTTTGACTGTAACCTCGATATGCCTCTCTGGAAACTTGTCCGTGCGAGCACCGCGGCTCCAACCTATTTTCCTCCCGAAGTCATTAAAGTGGGATCACAAGAGTTTGTCTTTGTCGATGGCGGGCTCACCATGTACAACAACCCTTCCTTCCAGGCTTTCCTGATGGCCACGGTGGAGCCCTATAACATGAACTGGCAGACCGGGGAAAATAATCTGCTTGTCGTCTCTGTTGGAACAGGGTATAATGCCAAAGCCAACAAAAACCTCAAGCCGTCCGAGATGAATTTACTCTTTAACGCCACCTCGATACCTTCAGCGCTTATGTTCGCCGCATTGAACGAACAGGATTTCCTCTGCCGCGTTTTCGGAGACTGCAAGGCTGGTGACATGATAGACAGAGAGGTCAGAACCATGATCGGTAAGCAAGGCCCCGTGTCGCCCAAACTCTTTACCTATCTGCGTTATGATGTCGAGTTATCAGATCCGGAGCTGAATGTACTGGGCCTGAAGGATATTCTCCCGGAAAATGTCCAGAAAATGGATTCAGTAGACCATATGGATGACCTGCAGAGGGTTGGAGCGGCTGTTGCGGAAAAAAACGTTGAAAGCAGACATTTCGAACGTTTCCTGTAACGTTCCTGTGCTCAAACACCTATAGCTCGCGTCCTTCCTCCATGAGCCTTTTGTAATAGGATGTAGTTGTATAGAGCGCGGCAGCGGGGTTGTGTGCCAGCACCCTGTCCTTGACAATCAGGGTCGTCACGAGTGCCTTTGAATGCTTGCTGAAAAGCGCGTCGTGTCCTACGCAAAGCCCTATCACCACATTGAGGTCAGAACCCCATTCATCGAGCGTTCTGGCTTGCAGAAGCGGATTGCACATTCCCTCGAAGCTCTCAGGCCTGATCTTCAGCTCCTCGTCGATACCGATCTCGCACTTGTCCACGGAACCGATCTTGCAGAGCGCCGAGTATGGCTCAAAACCGTTCTTCTTCAGAATGCGGGAAAACACCCTGGTCTCCTCTATCAGACCCACACAGGTAGCCAGGCCGATCTTGTGCGCCCCGATCCGCTTTGCGAAGGCAAGCACCTCTTCGACACGCGTCAATTTGCCGTAGTAGAGCCCCTCAACCTCGGCAGCAGCCTTTGCGATCCGGGAGTCATCCTTATCATCGCAGTATATGGCCGTAAGTCTTTCGATCTCCTCTGTTCCTATAGACTCTCCAGGACAGAAATCCGGAAATCGCTTCTCCTGCCGGTAACAGTTGAGAAAACCACAGTCGGAACAACTGACTTCCGACTCTTCTTCTTTCTTTTTCTTCTTCTCTGCAGCCATGAACAATCTTATTTTCCGTTAACCTTTCTCGCGAATGTGCTGAAAGAATATAGCAAATATCCTCTGCAACGGCATCTGCTTCGTTACAGGGAACTTGCGGTAGTCCACTACAGCGGCGTCCCCTGTGCCTTGTGCATCTACAGCATGCTCAACAATCGCTCAACTTAGGGTACTGTAAGGCTAAAAAAAATATTATCTTATGAGTAGATTCAGAGAATAAATCATGAACCAAAACCCTCAGTCCGACATAAAGGCGTTATCATGTCCAAACTCACCAGCGTCTTCGATCTGGTCTCCTTGCTTTCTTAACATCCAGGAGAACTCGAACTTTTCCGCAAAGACTCTGAAGAAGTGCTGAAGCGCTAAGGAATGGCCAGCAAAATCAGTGGAGAAGAGATCAGAGTAATTCCGCCCGCTAAATCACTTAAAAAATACGACTCTTTTCTTGTAAAAAGCATCACGCTCATGGAGTGTCCAAATGCCGGCACATAAGGTTTTCCCCTGGTTTATTCTTAGTCTTGCGACAAACCTTTCCGCAGGCTGCAGAGTGCATGTCGACGCTGTCTGCGAAGATGCTTCTTATACCGATCACACCTGCCAGTCATTCCTGGGAGCAGGACTCTTTCCTGAAGAAAGCCTCACCACATCCATATCAGAAAAGTTTCATCACTAACTGATTATATCGAAAACCATTACCAATCATGAAAGCTCCAGCAGACTACACGATACGAACCATGATCCGTTCCGAAGTCGATATAGCCATAGAGTGGGCTGCCGCTGAAGGATGGAACCCCGGCCTTGATGATGCGGAATGTTTTTACAGGGCCGACCCGGAAGGGTTTCTGATCGGGTCGATCGGCAATAAACCCGTAGCCAGTATCTCAGTGGTTTCTTACGGTGAATCTTTCGCTTTTCTTGGCTTGTACATTGTTTGTCAGGAGTATCGCGGCAAGGGCCTGGGGCTGCGTATCTGGAATGCCGGGCTTGAAAAGCTTGAAGGCCGTACGATCGGTCTCGACGGTGTCGTCGCTCAGCAGGATAACTATAGAAAATCAGGATTTAACCTCGCCTACCGTAATATCCGCTTTCAGGGTACCGGAGGAGAAGCAAGCGCCGGACATGAGAGAATACTGAAACTTTCCGAGATCCCTTTCGATGAAATCCACTCTTATGACAACACCTTTTTCCCGGAAGAGCGACAGGCATTTCTGAAATGCTGGATCAATCGGAAAAACAGCACTGCTCTGGGTATTATAAACCATAACCGGCTTGCAGGATACGGAGTCATTCGATCCTGCCGGTCAGGATACAAGATCGGTCCTCTTTTTGCCGACAGCGCTGATCTGGCTGAAACACTGTTCTGTGCCCTGAAATCCTCCGTTCCTGAAGGATCAACGGTTTTCCTCGACATCCCTGAAGTCAATCCGGCTGCCCTGGATCTGGTCAGGAGGTACAGCATGACAGTGGTTTTTGAGACCGCCCGCATGTACAAAGGCAGGATCCCCGAACTTCCGCTCAACAGGATATTCGGTGTCACCTCCTTCGAGCTTGGATGAGAAAAGAGCAAAGATCAGTGACTTACCCGGGATAAAAACAAACAGGAAATGAATCCGAAACAGAAAAAGATGTCACTCACCGAGGCGATTTCAATGGCTGTGGGAACCATGATCGGTGCCAGCATTTTCACCATCTTCGGTCTTGGGGCAGAGATCGCCGGAAAGAACCTGCCCGGAGCCTTCGTCGTCTCCGGACTGCTTGCCCTGATGGTCGCCTACTCCTATGCGATCCTCGGAGGTAAAATCATCTCCAACGCGGGACCGATCTCCTTTCTCATTAAGGGTATCGGCGACAATGTTCTGACAGGAACGCTCGCCGTGCTCATGTGGCTGAGCTACGTGGTTTCCATATCTCTCTTCTTAAAGGGATTCGCGGGATATTTCCTGCCACTCGTACACATCGGCATAACACCTCTCTCGACGGGCATTGTCGAGTCCGCGCTCATCGTTCTCTTTACCGCTATGAACACCTTCGGAAGCAAAGCTGTCGGCAGGCTTGAATTCGCGATCGTAGCAATCAAGCTCTCTATCCTGCTCGTGTTCATCGTACTCGGCGTTTCGTCGATCGTCCCTGCAAACACCGTCCCCTCGTTTACACCGGAAGGAGCGAAAGGTCTGTTTGCAGGCGCCATCATTTTCTTTCTCTCATACATGGGATTCGGACTGATCACCAACGCTTCGGAAAATATAGAAAATCCCTCCAGGAACGTTCCTCGTGCGATCTACATCAGTATTCTTCTGGTGATTTTCATCTACGTATCCGTCTCTCTTGTAGCCATCGGCAATCTTTCGATCCCGACCCTTGTCAAGGCTCAGGATAACGCCTTGGCTGTCGCCGCGAAACCGTTCCTCGGCAGCGCCGGCTTCACGCTGCTCTCTTTCGGAGCGATTTTCTCCATCGCCTCGGCGCTCAACGCGACCCTCTACGGCGGCGCAAACATCGCCTACTCTCTCGCGAAAGACGGAGAGCTTCCGGCTATTTTCGAACGAAAGGTCTGGTTCAAATCCACGGAAGGGCTCTATATCACCGCAGGGCTCGGGCTAGCCTTCTCGCTGCTGTTCGATATCGTCTCTATCGCGTCGATCACCAGTTCCGTCTATACGGTCATCTATATCTTCGTGATCGTCTCGCACTACCGCCTTGCGGCAACATACGGAGGAAACAAAGCGGTTATCCTCTGCTTCATGATCGTTCTGACAGGGGTATTCGCGGGACTGATGGCCTATCAATTCAGCACGAACAAAGCATCCTTTTACGGCACGATCTTCACATTCGCCGGGGCGCTTTTGCTGGAGTACATCTACCGCATTTTCAGGAAACGAACCTTCACCAACGGGAGCAGTTCAGCGGATCACATGTAAGAGACCTGCTTCCGGTATTTTCCCCGAAAACCGTGACGGGAGGATCGTTTCAAGCGGATTCCTTGTTTGTTATCAGCATAGGAAAAAAGTTCGACAGCTTCGAAAACATAAAAATTTCCGGTCATGATGACACTAGTGTCACGTCACACCTCAACTGTCGGGTAAAGATGTAATAGTTTAATTCTCGCCTTTTCCGTTGTGAAACGCCAGTTTATTATTGATTCCCTGTTGTTTCGTTCTTTCTCCCATGCTGCCACTTGCGATCGGACTTCTGTCATCGTATCGATACGCCGGTTCAGGCACTGGGTCGACAAGACTCTCAACTCGATCTCTGCCATATTCAGCCAACTTCCGTGTTTAGGGGTGTATACAAACTCGAACCTGTCTAACAAAGCCTTAGCTTTCTTGGGCTTAAATGCATGATAGAGCGAGCCGGGTTCATGCGTATTGAGGTTGTCCATCACCAGCGTGATCCGTTCCGCATGCTTGTACTTCCTGGCTATCTCTTCAAGAAATCGTGCCCAGTCATGTCTTTTTCTGCTTGCCGTTATCCGAACCATCCGTTTTCCTGCCAAGGGTTCATTGGCCATAAAAATATTACAGGTTCCTCTCCGGCTGTATTCGTAATCATATCGCGCAAATTGGCCTGCTCTTGCCGGTATTGGTATTCTTTTTTCAGCAATCAACTGCTTTGGAGACTCATCCATACAGACTACCGGGTAGAGTGGGTCATAAGGTTGCTTATACACGTCCAACACCATCTCCATGTGAGCCACAAAATTACCGTCGCTGAGCGGAGGAATCACCCATCCTTCTTGCTTCCAAGGCTTAAGGACGTTTTTTTTAGCACCCTGCGCACGGTCTCATAGGAAATAGAGTCAACATAGTTCAGTTCAACAGCCTTATCAGCCAGTAATCTTAGCGTCCAGCGTTGATGTCCTTCCGGTGCTGCTGAACAGCTCAGCGCTATCAGATGTGCTTCTAGGTCACCGTCAGCTTTTCGACGATACACGCGCGTTGAAGGTTTGCCTGTGAGAGCCATATCAAGGCCTTCTTCTACAAATCGCTTTTTTACCCGGTCTATCGTTTTCATGCTGACATTCAGAACACGAGCAATAGTTTCATTGATGGAGCGCTCATTCTGGTATTTACCTTCATCACAAGCAAGCAAGATCAAGGCGTTCAAAACGGTTTGTGCGGCATGCTTTCCTCTGCTGCTAAGCGCATCAAGTTCCTGTCGCTCTTCTTCGGTCAGCGTAACCTTGTACTTCTTCATAGTCAATCCTCCTTTGGTTGATTATGAAGAACAATATACAACCATATTTGCGACTTTACATGCGTGACGTGACACTAGTTTTTGTCTACAACTCGGATAGCGGGCCGATCAGTGGATTACTTGATATCGGCCACAAGATCCTGAGCCCGAAAACATATCAGTGCAGCCTCTGCGACCTGACGCATGATGCGTTTGCGGAAAAAGAGGGCTGGAAGGAATTCCGTAAAAGCGTCGGAGCGCCGATGGAGTTCCTGCACAGGGACGAGTTTGAACAAAAATACAATCGATCAGCCACTTATCCGGTAATTTTCAGGAAAAACGACGAACTGGAAGTACTCATGGCCAAAGATGCTATTGACTGCATCAAAAGCCTCGACGAACTCATCGAAGCAGTCAGAGAAGCCTTGCCTGAAAAGAAATGAGCCTGTACTATTCTTCAGAGATTTCGGAGAGTACCTCCACGAGAAAATCCCAGAATCGCAGGACGGAACTACTGCTCACCTTTTCATCCGGAGAATGAGGAAACGTAATGGTCGGCCCAAAGGAGATCATGTCAAATCCGGGATAGGTTGCGCCGATGATACCGCATTCCAGACCGGCGTGAATCGCTCGTATTTCAGGTAGCTTTCCAAACATTTTCGTGTAGGTTTCTTTCATGCTTTTCAAAACCGGTGAATCCGGGTTCGGTTTCCAGCCGGGATATGCCCCATCGAAGAGGCAAACCGCTCCGGCAGGATGAAAAATGCTCCTGATCATATTCTCCAGTTCTTCCCGTGCGGAATCCACGGAACTTCTCAGCAGACATTCCACGGTCATGGCCCCTTCGCCGGATTTGACCACGGCAAGGTTGTTGGATGTTTCAACCAGTCCTTCCATCTCGTTGCTCATGCGCATGACCCCGTCAGGACAGGCACAGAGCGTATTGAGTAGACTGACAGCAACACGTTCCTCGATGACCCTGTCCGGAACTCCCACAGAAACAGCGACGATGTCAAGATCAGGATCAGCCGCCGAAAACTCTTGTTTGATTTTTGCTGCCAATCCGTATGTGTCCTCAAGGAACCGTTCGGACTGCCTGGCAGACACTGCAACCACGGCCGTCGCTTCACGTGGTATCGCATTGCGAAGGCTTCCGCCGTCAATTGAGCTCAGAAGCATTCCATGACGCGAATATCCCTCATAGAGAAGGCGGTTCATGATCTTGTTGGCGTTGCCTCGGCCACGGTGGATATCTACGCCGCTGTGACCGCCCTTCAGCCCTGTCACCGCTATACGCAACCCGATATACCCATCCGGAACAGGTTTGTCAGAATACCTGAAGGTCATGGTTGCGTTAAGCCCTCCTGCGCAGCCGATTGAGAGTTCACCTTCCTGTTCGGAATCCAGGTTTATGAGGATCTTTCCCTGGAGCATACCGGGTTTGAGACCGAAGGCTCCTGTCATGCCGCTCTCCTCATTGCTGGTAAACAGCGCTTCAAGAGGACCATGCCTTATCGGGCCTGATTCAAGCACAGCCATAATCGCCGCGACACCGATACCGTTATCGGCCCCTAACGTAGTTCCTCTGGCGCGAACCCACTCACCGTCAACAAAGATGTCGATGGGATCGTTATAAAAATCATGCTCTGTTCCGCTGTTTTTCTGCGGCACCATGTCGAGATGGGCCTGCAGAATAACTCCCTTGCGGTTCTCCATGCCGGGTGCTGCAGGCTTGCGGATAATGACATTTCCAACGCTGTCCACCATTGTTTTCAGCCCGAGATTTCTCCCGAAAGAAGCAATAAACTCCCTGACCGCATCCTCATGTCCTGAAGGACGCGGAATACGGGTCAGGCTGTAAAAATGTCTCCACACCTCCTGTGGTTTCAGCTGCAGGATATCATTTCCCATACCATGGCTCTTTTCAATGAATAATAACGTAGTAGTGCAGCGGCAGGATCTCCGGAAACAACGGTATATGAGGGCACTCATGGATAACCTTGAAAACCGAAACTGTTTTCCTTCGATCAATATTGCTATATTCTAACAGTACCCTGTTTCAGAAAGCCAGGCGATTTCTCAGCAAAGTTTTCGTCCGGGTGATCCGGAATCTTTTTTTCTTGCACAGTTATTTATAACCTTAACACACCTCACGTTATGGCAAACAGCAACGGTGTCTTTTCCGACCTCTTCAACGCGACAGGCAATTCAGCCCAGAATCTGGCAGACAACATGGTTGAGGGAGCCTCATCAGTCACGTCAGTCGCTCAGACCTACGCCAATCTCTGCATCTCCATCGCCACCGGCGCAGCAACCACGGCACTCAAAATCATGCAGGATGTCACCGCCGGCATCTCGTCAGCCCTGACCCCGAAACAGTAACGCTTATTTCCATGGCCAAAACCTTCCTGCCAGACGCTGAACAGGAAGGTTTTTCGGGACTATTCAAGCGAACTGACCTTCACTGCGACAGAAAGTTTTTCGGCAGAAGATCCCTTGTAGCTTCCTCGTACAGGAGGAACGTCCGCGTAGTCTCGTCCCGAACCGATCTTTATATAGCGCTCATCAACGAAAAGCGAAGCATGAGTTGGATCAAAACCGGTCCATCCTTTTTCAGCACCGCAATAGACCTCACACCATGCGTGACTTGCTTCGTCAGCGCCTTCAGGAGTGCTCCCTCCGCCATAGAGGTACCCGCTGACGTATCTGGCCGGTAAACCCAGAATACGGCAGACGGCAATCATGATATGCGCGAAATCCTGACACACGCCCCTTCCAAGAGCCATAACCACCGCGCTTGTGCTATGCACGTCAGTGACCCCCGGCTCATACTGAAATGAACTGTTGATATGTCGGCAGATTTCAACTGCCTGCTCATACACATCCTCCATCTTGCTGAAGGGCTCGGCAAAGGAGAGCACGCCGGGATCAAAATGCACATATTTGCTTTCCACACAGAAATCCATAAGATAAATTTCATTCGGCTCAGGTTCGCCGCACTTTGTTGTAGCAGTTTCAACTACCGAATCTGTCTTTATCCACACCTTTTTGTGGCTCTGGAGAATATTGAAATGATGCACCTGATTGCCATAAAAATCCATATAGTCGAAAAGGCTGACAGATGGCTCTACCAGCAGCTTGAAACTGACGAGGCGTTGTGGAGCATTTGTTGCGTTAGCCGGCTGGAGACGAACCTCGACTGCGGTTTCATAAATCGGATCGTCGTATTCGAATACGGTTGTATGTTCAACCCTGAGGATCATTGGATGATAGTTTTGTTTCAATATAGCGCTACTGCTGCTGCTGTGACTGGCTCCAGTTCGCCCGCCCTCCGCCAAGACCGGTAAACGGCAGGGATTCGGAAGTGTTCATCGCGTCGGTCTTCGGCGTATGATAAGAGAAATAAAGCAGATGCATCTGTTCTCCTATTTTTAACAGTCCATGCTCTATCTGCTCGAGAAAATCATGCAGATCTGTTCGAAGCATTTCCTCGACAGTCGCATAACCAAGTTCGGCCTCCATTCGCCCGATGAGTCGATCTACAGGATTGGAGTAATGCTGCCTTGAACTCCCTGATATTCTCCAGAGGGCTTCCCGAGCTGCACTCACAGAAAAGGCTATGCTCCTGGGAAATGAACTGTCAAGAATCAGAAAGCTCAGAATGTTGTCCGAATCAATTTTCGAAAGATACACTTTCCTGAAGGCTTCCAGCGCACTGCAGCTCTTGAGAACTGCCATCCATTGAATGATCTCTACCGAATCCAGAACCGGATCGAGCTGTTTACCGCCTTGAGGCGAAAGCATGTGATATTTCACATCGATCAGACGAGCGGCATTGTCTGCTCTTTCAAGAAATTTTCCGACCTGGATGAAGTCCCACCCCTCGTTTCTTGATAACGTATTGTCCGTTATCCCCTGAAAAAGATGAGAAGCGTTCTTGATCTCCTTATAGAAACTGTAAGGATCGTTCTGCACCTGATGAGGCGATACGCTCTGCAGAAGATGGTAGAGATTGTTGACCTGCTCCCACATCTCACTGGAAATGCTCTCGATGACACTTCGCGCGTTTTCTCTCGCCATACCGATAGACGACAGGATAGAGTTGCTGTTCGTACGGTTAAAGACAAGATAATCCGTTACAGTATGAGCGTTAAATTCCTGATATTGAGCATTGAATCCGTCAGTATCACCTGCCACAGTGATAAGGGGACTCCAGTTATCCGGATTATCAGGCAATGTTATATTGTTCAGATCCAGCAGGAGATTGAAGTTGACATCGAGAAATCTCGCTGTATTTTCAGCCCGTTCAAAGTAGCGGCTCATCCAGAATAGCGATTCAGCAACGCGGCTAAGCATGATCAGTCTCTCATTTAGTATTACTCATCTATCACCCAGGTATCTTTGCTCCCCCCACCCTGAGAGGAATTGACAACAAGCGATCCCTGTTTAAGGGCTACCCTGGTCAGACCACCGGAAAGCATGACAGGACTTTTCCCATAAAGAACGTAAGGCCTGAGGTCTATGTGACATGGCCCCAGTTCGGCATCGTTGTAGAAGCTCGGATGGCGTGAAAGAGAAATGGTGGGCTGTGCGATGTAGTTACGGGGATTGGCGACGATCATTTCAGCGAAACGTTCTCGCTCTTCCAGGGTAGATTGCGGCCCCACAAGCATGCCGTATCCACCCGACTCGTTTGCAGGCTTGACGACAAGTGAATCGAGGTTTTCCAGAATGTACTTGAGCTCTTTCGGATTGCCCGGCAGCCATGTCTGTACATTTTCAAGAATCGGATCTTCTCCCAGATAATATTTGATAATTTGCGGCACAAAGCTGTAGATAACCTTGTCATCCGCGATCCCGGTCCCGATAGCATTGGCCAGAGCGACGTTACCCTTACGGTATGCATTGATCAAGCCGGCAACCCCGAGCTTCGAATCAGCTCGAAAGACCAGAGGATCAAGGAAATCGTCATCGACGCGCCGATAGATCACATCAACCCTTTGTAAGCCTCTTGTGGTTCTCTTGTACACCTTGTTATTGTCTACCACCAGATCCTTTCCTTCCGTAAGTTCAACCCCCATCTGAAGGGCGAGAAAACTATGCTCGAAATAGGCTGAGTTGTAGATACCCGGAGTCAGTAATACGACATTCGGCTCTGCACTGTTTGAAGGGCTTATTTCCTGGAGCGTGCGCAGAAGTTCCTGAGGATAATTCTCGATTGGGCGCACCTTGTATCGATCAAAAAGCACAGGAAAGGCCCTCTTCATCGCCTGCCTGTTCTGCAACATATAGGAAACACCGCTCGGAGTCCGCAAGTTGTCCTCAAGAACAAGGTACTTTCCCTTGGCATCACGAATGATATCGCTTCCTGTGATGTGTATATACACTCCGAGCGGCGGACGAACCCCCACAAACTCACGCCTGAAGTGCCTGCTGCCAAGAACGAGTTCGGGAGGGATAACCTTATCTTTCAGGATTTTCTGATTCTGGTAGATATCAGAAAGAAACTCGTTAAGAGCAGTTATGCGCTGCAAGAGCCCTTTTTCAACAAGCTCCCATTCACGAGAAGGGATAATTCTTGGAATGAGGTCAAAAGGAAATATTTTCTCCACCCCTTCCTTGAGGCCATAAACGGTAAAGGTAATACCCTGATTTCGAAAAAACATATTGATAATCTGTCGGCGAGCCTTGATATCATCGGAGGAAAACTGACCAAATCGATGAATCATTGTTTCATAATGCTCTCTCGGTTTCCCTTCAGAGTTCATTATTTCATCAAAAAACCTGTCCCCGCAGGTAGCATAACTCTCAAACAGATGACGCATAGAAAATGTATTCTCTTACCCGTAAACAAATGCATTAACCCTACCTATACCGTTTCATAACTTTAATATATACGGAATACACAAACAAATACCTTAATTAAAAAAGCCGCCATACTTTGCGGCATGGCGGCTTCAGAGATATCACGAGTGAATGCAAACGACTATCCTTTACTCTCTTCCTTGTTTTCTGCCGTTTGCTCATTCCCGGCATCGCTTTCACATGAGTGCTTGACCTCTTCGCCGTGGCACTTTTTTATGACCTCCGGTGTACAATCTTCCGGTTTACCTTTAAGCATCTCGGGGTTCTGGCAGCAGCATCCTTTATTTTCAGACATAACGTTCTCCTTTTTTATTAGTAAAGCAACAGTTGTTTAGGGCCCTCTCAACGAAGCAGCTGCATCGCTGTTTCTTTCAACCTCTCAAAGGTGCGTTCATTCAGCCTGTAATGAACATAGTACCCTCTCTTATCATCAATCACCATTTCCGCGTCACGAAGAATTCGAAGATGCTGTGAGACAGCTGCGGGTGTTATGCCCAGCGATTTGGCCAGAGCGTTCACGCAAAGAGATCTGTCTCTGAGCAGTTCAATCATCTGTACACGCGTCTCCACCGACAAGACCTTGAACATCCGCGCAATTTTTCCAGCTTCAGACACGTATGTATTTTAATTAAGTGATTGCGCATATAATATATCAAATAAAAACAAACAAAAAAAGCCGCCTGTGCGTTATGCAAGGCGGCTTTACTCTATTGAATAGAGGGGCTATTCTGCTCAGTAACGAGGTCTTGACGGACGCTCTTCACGAGGTCTTGCCTGGTTGACCTTGATAGAACGACCATTAAGGTCAGTATCGTTCAATGCATCGATTGCCTGGTTTGCTTCAGCGTCATTCGGCATTTCAACAAAACCAAAACCTTTGGAGCGGCCTGTGAATTTGTCAGAGATGATGTTTGCGCTGGAGACTTCTCCAAACTCGCCAAAAGCTTCGCGCAAATCTTCTTCACTTACGCCGTAATCCAAATTGCCAATATAAATATTCATGTTTACCTCATGGTAATGTGTGCTTAAATAAAGAGAGAAACGCCATCAAATAACCAAAAGCACAAATCATCTGACAGCGATCAACCAACCATTGGCTAACGATTGATAATACTCTTTTACTTGCCATATTACAAGAAGAAAATAATATACACGCAGCAAAAGACTATCTCTTCGGAACATCGACGGTAAAAAAACCCTTCCTATATCTATATTCTATACATTACAATACAATTGCTCCATTCCGTAAAGGACGCGCAACGAGTAACGAGAACACTGCCTGACACCCACCAGGCAGCCATGACGCTACTTTCGAACAACTGACTGGAATGAAAAAAGCACTCACAATTACAGGGATTATCGTTGCCGTGATTCTTGTCGGCCTGCTTCTTCTGCTGACAATCGTGGAAATCAATAAACCCAAACCGCCGAAGGCCATCACAGAAGATGTTTCTGTAGCTGTACCCCTCTCCACGTTCAACGTGCCTGTCAGGTTCAAACTGGAAAAACTGGAGAACTATCTGAATACAATAATTACCGGCACTTTTCTGCAAAAAAGTATTTTTCTTCAATCTTCTAAAAAAGAAGAGGTCTACCTGACGCTGACAAAAGAAGAGGCACTGTCTGTCACCTCTGACGGAAAAAAACTTTTCTGTACACTGCCCCTGACTGTCAATGCGAGACTTGTCAGGAGCCGATTTGGAAACCTACTGACCAGGCTGTTCAAACCCTTGCAAACAAGTCTCCTGATAACAGTATCCACACCAGTCTCTCTGGACAAAAGGTGGAATGTGTCAACGCATTTCATGATAACCGGCTATCAATGGATCAAAGAGCCTGTTCTCCGCTTCGGGCCTTTTAGGAAAACCATAACAAAACACCTGGATATTGAGATACAGAACAAAAGCAGGGTATTAATGGAAATTCTTGACAAGGAAATCAACAGGAAAGTCTCACTGCGTCCTACAGTATCAGGTGTCTGGAAAAGCCTGCAAAAACCAATTGCGATCCACAAAAACCCTCCGAAGGCCTGGATACGTTTTATATGCGAAGATATAAAGGGATCCATAAAACTCAGTCGGAGAGAAATAATCTGCAATACCCTTCTGAAAGCCCATGCACTGGTTGTCACCGACACCACGGCAGAAAAAGCACCACTACCTCTACCAGAGTTTTCACGCCTGCCTGAAAAAGATACTGCTCAACAATCCGATATCTACCTCTATGCGTTTACAACATTCAGTGAGATCAATGAACAGTTGAATGACTATTTCAAAGGAAAAACATTCACAGAGGAAGGGCGTAGTCTCATCATCAACAGCATCGGAGCGTACGCTTCTGAACAAGGCATAACCATAGCCGTTGAGACAAATGAAATATTCAAGGGAAAATTATATATCAGTGGTCAACTGGCTTTTGATGTGCCGAGTCAGAAACTGCAGGTTCATAACTTTGATTATGCACTTGATTCAAAAAGTGCGTTGATACAAACCGGGGACGATCTGCTGCATACCTCGATTAAAAACGCTATAGCCTCAAGACTTCATCTTAATCTCGAAACAGAAATTGCAAAGGTGCCCGCCCTCGTGCATAATGCCATATCAAAGGGAAAAGCCGGCAAAACCATTAACCTTGCCGTCAAAGACATACAGATCAGGAGTTGCGATATTCTCATGGGAAAAGACAAAATTCACCTTATCATAAACGTCTCTACAGACGCTGAAATAGAACTGAAAAGGATCAAACCAGGCAAGAGAATCACCATCACAAAAGCTCTTCCGCTCACCCCTGCAGCAGCAGGCCCCGAAAAATCATAGTCGAGCGCCGCCGGAAATCTCAAGTATCTGTCCGGTGATAAATGCCGCGTCATCTGAAGCAAGAAAAAGCGCGGCCTTCGCAACGTCATCCGGTGTCGCTATCCGCTTAAGCGGATAGCGTTTAGCCGCGTCATCAGCCATTGCCATCCATCGTTCATCGCCCAGAACATTCCTGAACATCGGCACATCAACAAGAGCCGGAGCAAGAGCGTTAACCGTTATCTGATAACGCCCCATAGCCATAGCAAGTGAGCGAGTAAACGAGTATACTCCTCCTTTGGCCGCCGCATAGGAAAACTGTGCAGGACTTCCTCTGTAGACCAGCGAGCTCATGTTGACTATCCTGCCGTAACCCTGAGGCTTCATAATCCTGCACGCTTCACGGCAAAAGAGCATGGTTGATTTCAGGTTGAGGTCCAGATTCCGGCTCATACAATCGTAGTCGAGAGACTCAATATCCACAACAGGCTCATGGTCACCACCGGCAATATTCACAAGAATATCAAGAGCAGCAGATGATGACCTGACAAGGGAAAACAGCCTGGAGATATCCTCCTCTCTGGTGACATCAGCAGCCGTGACAACCGCAACGCCCCCCTGCTCTTTTATTCTTTCCGCAACCTCAAGACAACCCTCCAGATTACAGTCACTAAGCATGAGCGATGCTCCCTCAGCAGCAAAACATCGGGCGGTAGCGCTTCCGATCCCTCCTGCGGCTCCAGTGATCATCGCTGTTTTTCCGGAAAGTCTCATTCTCGTTATAGTTATCTTTCTGTAAGCCTTTTCATGAAACCGCCGACTTGCAATGCTCTTCGACAAGCTTGCGGCGCAGCACCTTTCCTACCAGGGTTTTCGGCAGAGACTCCGCAAAAGAAATATACTTCGGCACCTTATAGGCCGCCAGTTCCTTTTTACAGAACTCACGCAACATTTCGGCATCGAGCACACGCTCCTCATGCAGCACGACCCAGGCTTTGACGGCCTCTCCCTGATGGTCGTCAGGTACTCCCGCTACGCCGACTTCGACTACGTCCGGATGCGACGCGATAACCTCTTCAACATCCCGCGGCCAGACCTGAAAACCCCCGGGCTTGATAACATCCTTTTTTCTGTCGATGATGAACAGATAGCCGTCTTCATCGAGGTAACCAAGATCGCCGGTGTAGAGCCAGCCGTTGCGAATAGTCGTCAAGGTTTCTTCCGGACGCTGCCAGTACTCTTTCATGAGCTGGGGAGCACGCATTATCACTTCACCGACTTCATGTAGCGGCAATTCACGGGACGAGCTCTCCTGATCGACTATACGAATCTCCACGTCCGGAGCAGGTATGCCCACGGAACCCTCTTTGTAAGTGCCCAGCACGGGAGTAAGAACAGAACCGATCATCGACTCGGTGAGAGCGTATGCATCTATGATTCTGCCCCCTGTCAGCTCCTCAAACCGCTTCTTGGTTTCAAGCAGCAAAGGGGCTGCTCCGGAAACACAGAGCTTCAGTGAGCCCAGAACCGTGCTGTCTTTGCGTGTCCTGGGATGATTGATCAAGCCTGAAAACAGTGTCGGAACACCCGGAAGAACTGCCGGTTTAAGCTTTTTGATGGTAACAAGCAGATCATCGAGATCACGAGGGTTCGGAACAAGCGCGAAAGGATAATCATCGACAATAGCCGCCCCAAATATCCCCACCTGAGCATAGACATGAAACAGGGGCATGTTGAGCATAATGATATCTTTCCCCTGGTCAAGCACGACACTGAACCACCGTGCGATCTGCATCCCGCTGACCACCAGAGCCTGATGGGTACACACCGCGCATTTGGGCAGTCCGGTAGTACCGCCGGTAAACAGAAATAATGCCATGTCTTCCGACTGTACGTCTCTTTCCGGACAAGGTGCGTCACGATGCCCGGCAATCATTTCTCCAAGCCAGAGATCGCCCGGTTCAAGCACTATGGCATGTCCTTCTTTCTTCTCCTTCAGAAGAGAAAAAAGCACTTTTTTTAACGGCGAAAGATATTCCTTGATATTGGTCGCTATGATCATTCGCAGACCGGAAGAAGCTTGCAACGATCTGATCTTCCGGTAAAACGGGGTAAGAACAATAGCGATCTCCGCCCCGCTTTCCTTCATTGCATGTTCCAGCTCATGCCCGGTATAGAGAGGGTTCATCGGTACCGCTACAGCTCCCGCTTTCCAGACCGCCAGCTCACTGATTATCATCTGAGGAGAATTCGGCATCAACAGCGCCACACGGTCAGTTTTCTTCAGTCCTTCCGAAACAAGCGCAGCCGAGAAAGCATCGCTCAACCTGTCCAGATCGGACCATGACATGGAAGAACCTTTAAAAAAAAACGCTGTCCTGTCGGAAAATTCAACTGCACGTTTTCGAACAATATCAACTATGGTATGATGGGGATAAGGCGACAGAGAAGCTGGAATTCCCTTGTCATAATGCTCAATCCATGGTGCTGAGGACATATCTCTCATTTCTGTATCGGATCACAAGCAGACAACCGGGGATGAAGTACTACGTGTTCCATTGTCATTGATATTGATTGTACTCTACTTTCTGTAAAGATAGTGAAAAAACACCGTTAATTGCCTCAAGCAAAGATAGTTATGCATCAACCTTTTTTCGCATCAACCTCTCAACCAACAGATCGAGGTTCAATACCTGATGGAGAATAACAGCAAGAATGGTTGTTGTCGGCAGAGGATCGGTAAAAAACATAGTTATCATTACCGGTGCGCGCGCATACAGTTCCGGCAGAAAAGCTGTACTCAAGCCAAAAATCAGTGAAATACCGACAACAAAGGTTTTTCTTGAATCCCACTCTTCACCGAACATTTCAAGCAAGCCGGTGCAGATCATAAAACATCCGGCGAAAATGATTGAAGCTCCAAGAACAGGCTTCGGCATAAGCGTCAAAACGACCGTAAGCCTAGGACAAAATGCAAGCACGATAAAGATTATCCCGGCTGTGACGCCTATCCAGCGACTCAGCACTCTGGTGGAACCGGCAAGCCCGATGTTGCTGGAGGAAGTATCAACCGCCATGCCTCCCAGCAAACCGGCGAGAAGCGTTGAAAAACCATCCGCAAGCAGCCCTTTTCTTATCGGAACAAAATCAACCGCCTGACCTTCAGGTTCGGATATTTTCTGGGCAGCCAGAAGATTTCCAAACGATTTAAGCGATCCACTTATAGATATAACCACAAAGGGTATGAGCAGTCCGAAATCAAACCTGATGTCATGAAATTGCGGCCCGATAACCGGAAGGGCAAAAAAAGGTTTCTGGCTCACCTTTGCCAGACTCAGCAGATATTCAGGTTCAAGAATACAAGCGAAAATCCATCCGACAAACATGCCGATCAAAAGACAGTAGATTTTCAGGAGCCCTTTTCCCCAAAGATTGCTGAGCACCATAACCATGAGGGAAGTAAGGCCAATGAGAATATCTTCACTTCGAATAGCGTCTCCCCTGTATTCAAGCCCGAAAAGGGAGGTTACCGACATTTTAATGATACTGACCCCTACCATTGCGACAACGAGCCCGACAATAAACTTCGGGAAGACATGCTTGAGCTTCTGGACAACGGGAGCAAGAGACATCTCGATAAGGCCTGCGATAATAATCATTCCCCGCATGAGGGGAAGACCGCCAATCCACGCCGCTGATAATGAAACACTGAAATACGAAGGGCCACATACATTGGGGCAAAGATAGCCTGAGCCAATAAAAGGCAATCCGACAGACTGTAGTATAGAGCCAAGACCGGATGCGATCATGGAAAACGTCACCAAAGTCGCGGCAAACTCTGCAGATTCGTTCATCTGACCGGCAAAGATAACAGGCAGCGCCACAGAAACGAACATCAGAAGAACGTGCTGTATCGAGAGAACAACAAGATGTCCCGCAGGCGGCACATCATTCACTCCGTACTCCAGATTCCTCCTGGCTTCGGACATCATACTTTCCCTTGCGTCATATTACTATTCGAACCGCCCTCAACACTCCCGGAGAAGCATCAGGGAAGTCGCTTGATTTACAAAACAACAGGCAAACTGCTTCATGACCTCACACTGTTTTTATCAACTGGTTTCCACTGATTTACGGAGGTTCAGGCAGATCGGTGATCGCTCCGACATACACAGTCCTGTCTTCAAGCATTGTTTTTCGCAGATAAAGACATTTTTTTATCAGTCCACGCTTGAATCGACTTTTGGCAAGAAAAACCTCCCAGGCACTCTCTCGCTGTTCAAGACGCTCCAAAGCCTTATCAAATGGCTTATGACCAACCTCATCGACACACCCGACAATACTCATCTTTTGAAACCGTTCATTCATAACCGGAGAAATCAGCATTGAGCCGTCAGATAAAAACGCAAAAACTCGAACCTCCCGATAGTTGTATTCCGACGTCGGGTCAGCAATTTCATTGACTGATGTCATTCCCTGCCGCTCGATGCTCGACACCGCATCATCAACAACAATCCGGATAAACTCCTTTTCTTCTTGAGGATAATCAATTCCTCCACCGACAAACAGCTCTTTTCCTTCAGGGGTGGTTATCTTGAAGTGACAGGAAGATTTCGGAACAGGATAAAACTTGCCGGGCTCCCACCAGGAATAGTGCACCCATCCGTGGGGATTGACCGGGTTTTCTATCGCACGCAGGATCATTCTGGTTATCATCTTGCCGTTCTTATCGCTCACCGTCAACAGGTTCCTACCCTCAAACTCAGGCATGCCTGCATGGAAAAGGTTGGTGCCGTCCAGAGCATAGACGTACAGATAATAATTTTCCTGGTTGTACATGCTTCGATTATCGCGAAAATAATCAATAGTCGTCAGGCCATTCTGCTGCAGTACAAGCGCCGCGTCATAAACAAAACGTACAAGATCCCTCGTATCACGATATTGATACATGCTGAGATCAAGATCGGGATATCTAGGCTGACACCCTGAAAAAAACAGAAAGATCAGAGCGGAAAGCAACAGACGTATTTTTCGGTTTCGATTCTTCGAGTATTTCATGATCGAGGGCTTACGCTGTTCAAAACCTTAAGGAAACCTGAAATGGACTCTGTCTGTTGCCGGAGACATCCTTTTTCATAACGGTGCATTGTGTAAGATAAGGAACCTATCCTGAATAATTCATGAGAGTTCGAAACTCCGAATTGTAGAAATATACAGTGAGCCGATCATATACTCGGATTCCATCGTGAAAACTGGTAAAAAAAACTCAAATCTATATACAGTCATGCCGCCCTGTGTAAGAAAGTCAAAAAGAAGATGAAAAAGAGCTCTGAATATTTTGATAGTGCTTCACTTGCCTCGAAATAAAGGCGATGGATTCCCGTGTAAGACCTGTGAAATAGATGCTCAAATTTCACGGGTCAGGCACGGGAATGACAGGGAGTGGAGAGGAGTCATGCCGCCCCGTGTAATAGTATTACACAGGGTGATCCGGCATCCATGGGGTTTTATAGCACAAGAATGGATTCCCGTGAAAAACCTGTGAAACATTCAGGCTATGTCTTAAAAAGTAAACTGTTTACGTCAATCCCTCCTGTTAGGGTAATACTGTACTTCAGGAATATCATATGCCCCTTTTATCACAAAAAAACGCATCCGCAAGGATCTTGTAAAATAAAAGTGATAACTTTAGATGATGGTGAATTGTTCCATCGTGAAAACCCCATTTCAAGGGATCCTCAGTACAGGGCTCCAAGTTATGTTTTCGTCGTGCATTTTTTTCAGAACGAAAAAAGTGATCATCGAGTAGTGAGGAACAAGGAAAAAACAATCAACAGGGAGAAACATTATGCAGAAAAAAATTAAAGCGGGATTTGCCGTGATGATCTCATTGGTGGCATGTATTATCATGGCCCAGAAACCGGTAATGACTCAAGAAATGAAACCGGCTATTACCAAAGAAGTGAAACCGGTTACCAATACACTTATTAAACCTGAACTAAAGAAAACAAAGGTCATGTGGTTGAACCACCTCGATCTTTTACCTGGTGATCCAAGTGTCAAGACCTCCTTTGCTGCTCTTCGGTCGCTTACAGGAGGCCTCAGCGGCTTGAATATCAAATCAACCACCACCGGAGATACCGGAATTCCCGGAGGAAACAAAGTTGTCGAAATGGGTGTCCCCACGCTTCCAGGATATACCATCGTTGGTGTCAAGGTCTGTTATGAACTCTCGAGCCCTAAAAGTCATATTACACAGATTCGCCTGACCCAGTTACAGAACCCGCCCTCCACCGCACTGGTAATGCTTGATGATGGAACGGCCCATACAAACAAAGGGCCTGTCTGCATCACAAGCACACCAACATCGATAGACCCTCAAAAAGGCGCCGTACGCCTCAGTCTGCGCCTGGACATCGGAAACACAGCTGATGTAATCGTGATCAGAGGTGTCGGCCTGATGTTGAAATCAACCTCATAAAACCGCATGAGGCTGTCTCAAAAGGGCAGCCTCTCGTATTATGAGCAGGAAATAGTTAGCAGCACCCCTCCTGGTTGTCATCCTCGGGCTTGACCCGTGAAATCTGAGGATCGATTTCACAGATCTTACACGGGCATCTATCGCCTTTATTTCGAGGCGAGTGAAGCACCATCAAAAAATTCAGATCTCTTTTTCATCTTCTTTTTGACTTTTGACTTTTTACCTTTGACTTTCTTCGTTGATGGATGCCGGATCACCCCGTGTAATACTATTACACAGGGCGGCATGACTGTATGTGGTTTGAACCATAGGCGACAGGCTTCTGAAACACCCGCTTCTCGGCCTATCTTCTTCCCGAAAAGACCGATTACCCGATAGTTGAATACACCTTTTTGGTTTATTGCTTCAATAATGGTAAATACGTGTACTCAAAACCTCAGACACACAAGAGGTATACAATTCATTGAGGTGTCTCGAAAAAAACAAACCGACATTTCGGAAATGAGCCGGCTATAACAAAGCCGACCGAAGTGTTTTATTTCGTTATCCCCTCGTCAGAAAGGTTAGAGCTTCACTATTCCATTTATGCTCTGCCGATATTTTAGCAACCGTTAAAAGCAGTTGTTATGCTGAAATATCGCTCATATACAGCAGCAAATCTTCACACACTCCCTCAGTACGGAGAGATACCTGAAGAGCAGCTTCATATCGTTAAAACCGTAGCCAACGTTTACCCTTTCAGGGTAAACAGCTATGTAACTGAACACCTTATCGACTGGTCGAACATTCCTGAAGACCCGATATTCAGACTGAGCTTTCCACAGGCTGAGATGCTGAGTTCCGAAGATTTCGAACGAATGTCCAGCCTTGTCCGCACTGATGCCTCAAAAGAAATAATTCAGCAGGCAGCAAGAGAAATACAGCTCCTGCAAAACCCAAATCCTGCAGGTCAGATGGAGCTGAACACTCCTCTTCTGGATGACGAGGCTCTTCACGGCATTCAGCACAAATACCGGGAAAGTGTGCTGTTTTTCCCCTCAGAAGCTCAGGTTTGCCATGCCTACTGCACCTACTGCTTCAGATGGCCGCAATTTTCAGGACTTGAAAGCCTCAAATTCGCGAATAACGACATCACGCTGCTGGTTGATTACCTTAAAGAGCACCCCGAGGTAAAGGACATCATCTTTACCGGTGGTGACCCTATGGTCATGAGCACTGCTCTGATCAGAAAGTACATACAGCCCCTGCTGGACATCCCGACGGTAAAAACTATCAGAATAGGCACTAAAGCTTTGAGCTGGTGGCCCTACCGCTTTACTTCCGAACACGATTCCGATGAACTTCTCAGCTTTTTCGAAAAGATTGTCTCATCAGGCAAGCACCTTGCGATCATGGCTCATATCAGCCACCCGAGAGAAATCGAAACATCTCAGGCTGTCGATGCCATAAGCAGGATTCGCTCAACCGGAGCGGTCATTCGCAGCCAGTCACCAATTGTACGACATGTGAATGACGATGCCGATATCTGGGAAGCCATGTGGCAGAAACAGCTGCAACTTGGAATTATTCCTTACTACATGTTCCTTGAACGGGACACCGGCCCTAAGCAATATTTTGAAATTCCTCTGACCGAAGCGATAGACATTTTCAATACAGCCTATCAGAGGATGTCCGGTCTCGGAAGAACCGTCAGAGGACCATCGATGTCCTGCTCTCCCGGTAAAATAATTGTCCAGGATATCGTAGAAATCCATGGAGAAAAAGTATTCGCTCTGAAGTTCACACAGGGGAGAAATCCTGAATGGACCAATAGGATTTTCTTTGCGGAATATAATGAAAACGCATCTTGGATTGACGATCTCTCTCCCGCTTTTGGCTATGAAGAATTCTTTTTCGAACACGAAATGGAAATTTTTTATACTTATAATTAACACAATTATAAGATAAGCATACCTCACTATAAAGAGC
>Ga0272444_10000581_pt1 | contig 38482 bp, 29 predicted proteins | sample SSMForm13_FD_201033 | JGI IMG/M metagenome (GOLD analysis project Ga0272444, IMG submission 201033) | Marine sediment archaeal communities from Little Sippewissett salt marsh, Falmouth, MA, United States - SSM-Form-13 | ecosystem: Environmental > Aquatic > Marine > Wetlands > Sediment ...
GCTCCTCGATACGGGGAATGGCGAGACCGATTATTGTGCCCGCATCGGCCGACCTTGTCAAGACACCATCCGCACAAACTGCCCGCGGCAGATCCTCGACCGTACGGCGGGAGACATCCCGGCCGTTTTTTGGTGTGGCCGCGGCACGGACCTTGCGGTATAAAGCAGTGGGCATGCCGGCATGCCGACGCGGCGGACGGCGGCACGGCGCCGGCCTTGCGTGCTGCCGCGCGGTGCCCTGCCTCCAACGCCCCAAGGGAACGCCAGTCACGGGAGCGACCGTATGGAAACCACGTTCCGGATCAACTACGCCCCACCGGGCCAGAAAAGCTTCGCCAACTTCAACTCCGTGTTCTTCAAGCTCGGCAAGATGCTCTGCGACGAGTGCGGAGAGACGTGCAAGGGCTTTTTCCTGACCAACGACACCGAGGCCTACCAGGACCATGGCGGGCCGAAGATCGGCTGGGCCGTCGAGGGAACCAACCTGTTTCTGCGCATGGCCAACTGCAAGCAGCTCCACCGCGTCGACCAGATCTCCCAGTTCCTCAAGCTGTTCGACATGAACGTCGTGGAGTCCAAGCTCATTCAGTGAAGCTCTCGCCCGATGCCCGCACCGGCCACACTCGGCGCATTCCGCATCGCGCGTCACTGCAGCAGATAGCGCCGGCGCACCAGCCATTCCCCGGTCACCAGGGCCAGGAACATCAGGAACAACACGTGGGTCATCGTGATGTCGAGCCCGGTGCCCGGAACACCCGCCACGCGCTGATCGATGAGCGGCCACTCGGTGTACTCGCTGTCGGCCGTCTGGTCGCGCCGCAGCGTTTCCCAGAGGTCGCTGAGCGTCGTCAGGCGGTAGTACGCGCCGCGCGTGTCGGCGGCCAGGCGTCTCAGGAACGGCTCGTCGATGCTGAGCCTCTCGAACTCCTGGTTGGGTTTCGAGACGCTGAACTGGGCGGCCGCCTCGCCCAGACGCCGCCCGTCTTTCTCCGCCCGGAGGGTCACGGCATACTTGCCGGCGTCGTCCGGCTTGAGTGTCACCCGGTACAGGCCGCTCGACCCCGGCACGTTCGGCAGCGACTCGGTCCGCGTCTTGCCGTCCGGGCCGGTGATCTCGGCCTGGACGGCCGCGAAGTTGGTCGTCCGCCCCTCCTGCTCGGTCACCGCGGCTTGAAGAACCACCGGCTCGCCCGGCAGGTAGGCCGGTTTGCGCAGGGCGAACGACAACCCGGGCTCGGTCTGCCGCTTCTCGACGTCCTTGCCCGCCAGGTAGCGGATCATCTGGCCCCAGAACTTCACGTACGGTGATTCGCGGCCGACGACCTTGAAGTACAGGTACCACTGGTTGGTGGTGTCGCCGACAAAGACGGCGCTGCGGCCTTCGCTGTCGAATTGCTGGACGGCGAGCACCGGCGCCGGCCGGCCGCCGAGTGTCTCCGTGGGGTGAGTGGCCAGGACCGCCGCCCCGGGCCTGACGGACGCCAGCCGGTTGCAGCCCTTGAGGACCGGCAGAGTTTTGCGGGCGGCCTGCCCACGATAGATGAAGAAGTCGCCTGTGCCCTTGAAGATCTCGTGCTCACGGCCCTCGGGCGTCAGTGCCATGGTGAACGGCTCGGTGATCTGCCCCGTGGACCGCGGCCCGAGCCGCACGGGCAGCACCTCCTCCAGCGGCGTGCCGCCGTAGCCGCCCGCCCCCAGCGTGCTCGTCCCGCCGATCATGAGCAGCGCTTTGCCCTCGTCGCGTACCAGGTCGCGCAGGGCCTCCATCTGCGGGCCCGTCAGGAACGAGCTGTCGAGGTTACCGATCACGAAGACGTCGAACAGCCGCATCTGGTCCCGGGTTCGCGGAAACGCGCTGATGGCTGCGCCGCGGAGGTTGCCGCTCTTGAGGAACACCCCCTTGCGAATCTGCACCAGGGCCAGCACGTCGATGTTCGGGTCCGTCTCCAACACCTGCTTCAGCGGGCCGTATTCCGGTCGCAGCGTCTCGATGTAGAGGACCTTGATGCGCGGCTCGGTGACCCACAGGTGGAACTCGTGGCGGTTGTTCTCCTCGATCCGTTCCTTCGGGTCGTGTGGAATCGACACCTCGTAGCGGTGCGATCCCTTGTCGGCCGGCGTGAGTTGAAGGCGTACCTCCTGCGGCCCGGGGCGACCGTCGAGCACCAGCCGGGCGGCGGCCACGACCGAGCCGGCGTCCTGGAGCTGGACGTCGACGCTGCGGTCGGCGAATCCCGTGGCGTCCACCCGGACCGCGATCTCCGTCCGCGTGTTCACCGTGGCTTCCTGCGGCACGTCGAGCCCGGTGATGCTGATGTCCTGAAAGCCGCTCTCGGCGGACAGGTCGCTGCCGATGCCCACCGGGTAGATCGGGGGAGGACGCCTCTCGGCGATCGTTCGCACCGGGTCGCCCGGGCCATTGTGGATACCGTCGGTCAGAAGGACCAGTCCAGCCAGTTCGTCTCGCGGCAGTTCATCGAGGACGACGGTGACGGCGCGGCTCAGGTTCGTGGCGTCGCCGTCGGCCTCGGTCGGCAAGTCGGCGCCGGCGGCCCGGGCCACCGACGCGAACGTGTACAGATGCACGTCGAACATCTCCGCCAGCTCGGACAGTCGCGGCTTCAATTCCGCAGCCACGCGTTCCAGCCGGCTCGGGCTGTTCGGATAGTCGCGCACGCTCATGCTCCGCGACGTGTCCACGAGGACGGCCAGCCCGGCGCGGCGGAACACCCGGTGCGTGTAGCTGAGCACCGGCTTGAAGATCAGCAGGAGCAGCATCAGGATGGCCAGGCTGCGAAGACCGATGAGCAGCACCAGCACGGGGCGAGGCACCACGCGGTAGACCAGCCGATAGAACACGACAATCAGGGCCGCGCCGACCAGCAGTGACAGCGCCAGCAGCGGCAACGACAGGAACTCGTGATAGAAGAACAGACGATACCCTTCTGACGTGTTCATCGGTGGGGTCGGCCCGAGCTATCGGTCGCGGTTGTCGTCGACCGCCGGGCGATAGTGCCGCATGACGAACCTGCGCCATCGCCGTTCGAGGTCGTCGTATGTCAGTCCGGAGTAGGCCAGAGCCAGTGCCTCCTCGGGCGCCTTGCCCTCCTTGAGGAGTTCGACAAAGCGCATGACGCCGCCCGGCTGCATCCGGTGCAGGCACTCCACCAGGGCCATGCTGACCGAGTAGGCCGTCAGGTCGCTGGCCGGGAAGTCCCGCGTGAACAGGTCGGCGATGGACTCGTAGGGCATGGCGGTGGCTGCCTTGAAAGCCCCGGCCTGCTTCGTCGGCCGCAACGTCGGGTCCACCAGCAACGTCATGTACTCGGCCAGCCCCTCGTGAACCCACAGGGGCAGCGGGGCCGACTTCCTGTACAGCTCGACGATAGCATGCGTCGTCTCGTGGACCAGCACCTCCCTGAGGGCCTGGTTGCCGCCCTTCAGGGGCTGATAGGCCGCGATGTGCACCAGCCGGGGGTCCTTGCGCCGGCGGGCTTCCAGCACGAAGTAGCCGCGAGGACGGCGAACGTGATGGTCGTCGAACCGCCGGGCGAAGGTTGCCAGAAACTCCTGCCTAGCGAACACCACAGCCAGGCACTTGCCGTCCCACAGGCGTTCCTCCGGACCGACACCAAGGTGGGTGATGACCTTGCTGCGCAGATCCTCGAGCCAGATGAGAATGGCGTTGCGGACTCGCGAGTCCAGGTCCGAGAAGAGCATGAAGTGCTCCGATTCGGACGTCACCATGACGAGTTGCAGCTCGTGCTTGATCTTGCCGAGCCGCTTGCGCTGTGTGCGGATGATCTCATCCTGGTCGAACTCCGGGAGCGTGTCCTCCTGCTCCACCGGCTCCAGGGGCGCCTCGAGGACCGTCGCCCCGACCGGCTGCCCGGCGGGGTCGTCCTGCGGCGTCGTCTCATCGGCCGCCCCGACAACCAGGGCGCCACCCGCGACCAGCAGCAGAAGACTCAACGGAATGCCGCAACGCTTAGGCGTCATGAAGCCGGTCTCCTTTGCTCCTGGCCGTCGGACTCGTCCGCGGCCCTCAGCGGATGGAGCGTCATCTCAAGCTGCGGATACTCCCGCAACAGGTAATCGACCAGATGCTGCGGCAAGCTTGTGTGAATGACCATCTGGCCGTCGGCGAACTCTCGGCGCGGGTCCTCGGCGTGCCGGGCCACGGCGGCCTGCCACGCCCCGTCGCCGCCGGGACCGCATATCGAGAGCTCACGAACGGGGCCGCCCAGATGATTCAACACGTGATCTCGCAGCAGGCCCAGGCCTTCGCCGGTGGCCGCACTGGTAAACACCGCGTCCGGATGGCGGTATCGCAGCACGTTCAAGTCCGCGTCCGGCGCCAGGAGGTCGGTCTTGTTGAACACGATCAGCGTCGGCGTATCGCTGCATCCGATCTCGTCGAGCACGGCGCCCGCGGCATCGATCTGCGCCTCGACGTCCGGGGCCGAGGTGTCCACGACGTGCAGCAACAGGTCGGCGCCCATGGCCTCCTCGAGCGTCGCGCGGAACGACGTCACCAGGTGATGCGGCAGGTCGCGGATGAATCCCACGGTGTCGCTCAGGAGCACCCGCATCCTGAAGGGCAACGTCCAGGCCCGCGTCCGCGTGTCGAGCGTCGCGAACAGCTTGTCCTCAACGTACGCGTCATCGCCGGTCAGCGCATTCAGCAGCGACGACTTCCCCGCGTTGGTGTAGCCGACCAAGCTGGCGGCAAACTCGTTCCTCCGGCTCTGCACCACGCGTTCGTGGCGCCGCTCGATTTTCCGGATGCGGCGCTTCAGGTCGACGATGCGCTTGCGTACCAGCCGCCGGTCCGTCTCGAGCTGGGTTTCACCGGGCCCGCGGAGCCCGATCCCGCCAACCGCCTGCCGCGACAGGTGCGTCCACATGCGGCGCAGCCGCGGATAGGTGTATTCGAGTTGGGCCAGCTCCACCTGGAGCCTCGCCTCGGCGGTCTGGGCCCGCGTGGCAAAGATGTCGAGGATCAGTTCGCTGCGATCCAGAACCTTGACGCCGACGATGCCTTCCAGGTTGCGCACCTGGGCGGGGCTCAGGTCGTCGTCGAACACGACGGTCTGGGCCCGGCGGGCCGCCGCCAGACGCCGAATCTCCTCGGCCTTGCCGCGCCCGACGTACAGCGAGGCGCTGATCGCGCTGCGCCGCTGAACGACGGTGCCGACGACGCGGCCGCCGGCGGCTTCGGTCAGACGGGCCAATTCGGCCAGGGGATCTTCGCCGCGCCCGACCCCGCCGTCCGCCGGCAGCATCTTGACCAGAATGGCCCGTTCCCGGGCCACGGTCAGCTTCTCGCGTTTCGGCTCGTCGTAACTCAGCCTAAAACCTTCCAAAAAAGCCACTTACACCCCACGGACGGGGGGCCACGACCGGCCTGGCCGTCGCTCAGCCATGTCATTATAGGCCGTCTTCACTCTCAGGTCAAAGCGCGCCGGCCTCGGGTACGAGCCAGATGACCAGCCTGCCGTGGTAGGCGACACCTGTCCGATCGGCCTGGACGATCGCCGGGACAGCCTGCCAGCCGAAGAAGACCGTCGTGCCCTGCCGAGCGACGTGCCGGGCGACCCATCGCATGGCTCGCCTTCGAAATGGCTCCGCGGGGGCCGAGCCCGAATAGGCGGCCCCGTCGATGCTGCTGGCCACGTCGCACGCCCGGTAGGCCTGCTCCTCGCGGACGCCGGCCATGGGATACGCCCGGTTGCCGACATAGAGGTACGCGTCCTCCAGGGGGCGCCACCTCTTCAAACGCACTTCCCGCCGGCCGGATTGCATGCCAAGTGTGACGTCGCCCGCCGGGAATGCCTTCGGCTCCCATTGGGTCGCTCCGAACGCCAGCAGCAGGCCCGGACGCACGTCAAGGTCCTCGATCGACCATCGGCCCTCCAGGTCGCGGTGAAGCACGAGACCGTCGTAGACCGTGCGGTCCACGTCGGCGGCCATGAGCGGGCGCGGCGGGCCCAGGTGCGCCGCCCGGAACCCCAGCGATACCGACTCGCGGCGCAGGCCCGAGACCGATACCAGGTGCTCCGACAGCGCCCGGCCGCTCGGGCTGTCGCACGTGGTTACCGTCACCGCGTCGACGAACGTGAATTCCGATCCCCCCACGGCGAGCAGCGTCCAGACGACGCCCGCGCCAAGGATGACCAGCGCAGCCATCACCTTCAGTGCGATCGGCAGGCTCCAGCCCAGCATCGCCAGGCATACCAGCAGGGCCACCACGACAAGAGCGGGGATCATGAACTTCAGCCGCTGGCCCGCAGGCCAGTCGCCGCTGCGGATGCGGAAGAGTTTGGCGGGTATGTAAAGCGGCTCGCCACCGGGGCTCAGGTCCAGGAGATCGTCCCGCAGGTGGATGCGTCCGGCCATCTGCCTCAGGGCCGGCGGCACGGGTTCCAGCAAGCCCAGGACACCCGCTGCGTCGATGGTCCAGAGGTCTTTCCCCGCGTCGGCTGCCAGCCGCCGGAAGGTTGCCAGGTCGGCCCTCTCGGCCGAGACGACCACGGCGGCCGCCACCGAGTTCTTCAGCGCCGGGGCGGTCAGGCCTTCCAGGCCGACGGGCTCCGGGCGGGCGAGTCCCATGGGCTCAGAGCCCGGGACCGGCGGGAAGTAGCGAAGCGACCACCGCATCAGGTGGTCGGTCAGACGCTCGGGGTGCACGTCGGCCGGGTCAAACAGCAGCAGCGCCGTGTCCGCGGGCAGCGGGCGGGGCGACAGTGGGTCGGCGACACCGCCCAGCGAGAGCGAGCCGTCGAAGTACCACGGAGCGAAGGCCACCGCCCGGACCTGGCCCGGGGGCACGGCCACATCGAGCCGGTACGTGAAAAGCTGGTTGGTGCCGATGCGAAGCTCTGACATCGTGTCGGCCGAGGTGTTGGCGACGCTGAGGCGAACCGGGACGACGGCTCCGGACGTGGCAAACTCCGACGCGGCGAACGACGCGGCGACATCGGCCGGGGGTGCCTCGGCTCCGCGCGGCGTGCCGGCCGGGGAGTTTCCCGAAAGGGCCGCCATGAGCACAATGGCCACCAGTGGGTTACAGTTGATAGGCATCTTTCACCCTGAGGATTTCGGCGACGCTCCAGGCCTGGGCGATGCAGCCCCGCGACGTGTGGGGCGCATCGCCGTCGAACACCTCGCCGATGGTGCCCAGGGCTCCGTCGTCGAGTGTGCCGAGAACGGCGTTGACGATGTCGCGTGCCTCACTCCTGGCGGCCGAGGGAATCTCGGCGGTGGCCATCAGGGCATCGATGTACGGGCCCAGCAGCCAGGGCCAGACGGTGCCCTGATGATACGCCGCGTCCCGGTCCAGCCAGCCGCCGGCACAGGTGCCGCGGTAGGACGGATCGTCCGGCGCAAGTGTCCGCAGCCCCACGGGCGTCAGGAGCTTCCGCCGACAGACGTCGACGACGGCCCTGCCCCGTTCGCCCGTGACCGGCGCGTGGGGCACGGACGCCGCGAGGAGTTGGTTCGGCCGAACGGCGGCGTCCGGCCGGCCGTCGGTCACGCAGTCATACAAGTACCCGCCCTGGGAGTTCCAGAAGGTCGGCTCGAAGGCCTCGCAGGCCTCGCCGCGTCGGGTGACCGCCCGGGGAGGATCCAGGCCCAGTCGCTCGGCCCATTCCGCGGCCAGGCAGAGGGCCGAGATCCACAGGGCGTTCACCTCGACGGCCTTGCCGTGTCGCGGGGTGAAGACCGTGCCTCCCCTCTTGGCGTCCATCCAGGTGAGTTGGCTGTCGTGTTCGCCGGCCAGGAGAAGCCCGTCGTCGTCGGCCCGGATGCCGAACCGCGTGCCGTCGTGATAGGCCTCGAGGATCTGCCGCACGGCGGGCCACAGGACCTCGGCCAGGAAGGCATCGTCGGGCGCGGCCCGATCCGTGGCGTGGCAGGCCTGGACGAACCACAGGGCGGAGTCCACCGCGTTGTACGACAGGCGTCGGTTGTCGTCCTCGAAGCGGTTGGGCAACATGCCCTGGCTGACGAGCCCGGCCCAGAGGCGGAGCACGTCGCGGGCCAGCTCGGCGCGCCCGGTGGCCAGGCACAGCCCGGGCAGGGCGACCATGGTGTCGCGACCCCAGTCGGCAAACCACGGGTAGCCGGCAAGGATGGTCACCAGGTGCTTGTCGCCATGGGGCCTCTGGACGACGAACTGGTCCGCGGCCGCCACCAGGGCCTGCTCGCGCTGGTCATACGGCCTTGCGATCGCCAGCAAGTGCTCCCGGCGCCGGTGTTCGGCCCGGACCGCCTCGTCAAAGGGCGATGCGTCGTGCCCCGACCCGAGCGTCGCGATGAGTGTCACCTGGCTGTTTCGTTCGAGATCCACCGTGGCGGTCCCGGCGCGCAGCAGGTCTTGCACATCTTCCAGGCCGCGCTCCGTCTCGCGCCGATGGTACACGTTGTCGTACCACAGCGGCTGGGCCTCAACCTGCCCGCAACTGAAGCGGGCCGACAGGATCATGTCTCCGCGGCCGGGCACACTGACGCCCACGCGCAGGGTCCCGTCGCTTTGCTCGACGTCGAGGTCTTCGTTCCGGCGCGGCATCCGGTGGAAGCTGCGCATGGCGACGAACGGGGAGAGCACAAGGCGCGCGCCGTGGACCTCGCCGGCCGCAGTGTAGTGCACCAGGACACAGTCGGTCCCATAGGGCATGCAGAGGCGCTTGGTGATCTCCACGTTCGCGATGCGCCACCGCCAGACGGGCAGCGGGTCGAGCGAGAAGTCGGTCAGCCGCCGGAAACCGTCGGGGTAGAACCCGTCGCGGTACTCCGTGGTGTTCAGGTAGTGCTCGCCGTCAGGCAGCACGAGCAGCTCGTCGAGGTGCGACAGCACCACCCAGCGATCGAGCGGCGGATGGGCTGCCGCCACCAGCAGGCCGTGATAGCGCCGGGTGTTGCAGCCCAGAATGGTGCCGGACGCATAGCCGCCAAGCCCGTTCGTCAGGAGGAATTCGCGCCGCAGCGCCCAGTCGACGTCGGTCACGCGCTGGCTCGAGGCAACGTAGGTCCACATGGTTTCCCGGCTCCTGCGGCACATCGGGTAATTCACCACCATCCCGGCCAACGGCCCCGGCGCCACCAAGTATACGGCATCCGGGCGCTGCGCAGCAAGGAGGCGAGCATGTGAAAACGCCTCTCCCTTCGGAAGCCGGACAGGTCGGACGGGGCTACCGGCGAAGCCTCTGGCGAAGGTTGTCGAGCACGTTCATGAAGTTGATGTAGGAATCATACGGCGATTCGTACGGGTTGAAGTACTTGTGCACGTCGCCGTCGGCGAACCACTTGGTGCACATGTAGTAGAAGTGATCGCTGATCTGGAGCCGGCGCCAGTCGTGGAGAACCTGCGGGTCGCCGCTGTCCTTGACCTGTTTCTCCAGGCGGTACACTTCGTGGAGAGCATTGGACTGCATGGCGTTGCCGAGCCACGCCGAGAGGTCGCGTTCGACGTCGGCCCAGGAAACCATGTGCGGCACATCGACGGTGCCGACCGGCTCGCACGCCCCGGCGGCTTCCGACACGGTCATGAAGTTGTTGTCCGGGTGTTCCAGAACCAGGTCGGGCAACCGACGCATGAACTCGAAGATGCCCGTGTCTTCCCACTGGTGCTCGCCCAGGGTTTCGTAGTCCATGAACAGGTTGACGATGTAGCCGTTCCCGTTGACCTGGTTGACCCACCCGGCGAACTTCTCGGCCGTCAGGGGCCATTCCTTCCATTGGCGATTCGAGAAACGGAACGCGATGTCGTCGCTGAGGCGGTAGTTCTTCAGCAGCAGGCGGATGTGGTCGGCCCCGTGCGGCGTGTACACGTAGTCCGGGCTGCGAGAGCCCAGGACGTGATCGGCGCCTTCGCCCAGGATGACCCGGTAGCCCAGCCCCTCGACGTAGTGGGCCAGGTCGTTGTTGTATACCAGTTCGGTGTTGCGGAAGACCGACGGCTGGTAGCCGAACACCTCCTGAATCTTGGCGGCCTGCGACACCACCTGTTCCCGGAACTCGTCGCGGCTGTAGAGGAAGGCCAGGCTGTGGTAGAACGTTTCGGCCAGGAACTCGACGCAGCCGGTGTCCGCCAACCGCCTGAACGAGTCGAGCACCTCGGGACAGTAGAGGGCGAACTGGTCGATGGTGACGCCGGTGATGGAGTAGCTGATGCGGAATTGCCCGTTGTGCCGGCGGATCAGGTCGAGCATCAACTGGTTGGCCGGCAGGTAGCACTTGCCGGCCACCTTGCGCATGATCTCGGCGTTCTTATACTCGTCAAAGTAGTAGGGGTCGGAATCGAAAACGCTGTAGCGTCTGAGGCGATACGGTTGGTGGACCTGGAAGTAGAAACACACGCTGGCCATCGGTCAGTCTGTTCCCTTCTCAACCTTCTCTGCGAGACGAGCGCCGGGCCACGGCCGCCCCGGCAATCAGACGGTGACCTTCGCTCGCTCATACACCTTGAGGCAAGCCCGCGAGGCGTCGCGCCAGGAGAACTTGCGGATCTCGAAATGAGCGTGCTTCTTCAGGGTCTCCCGCAACGGGGCATGGCGCAACACGGCGATGATCTTGTTCGCCATCTCGTTGATGTCCCAGAAGTCGACCTTCAAGGCATGGGTGATGACTTCGCTGACGCCGCTCTGTTTGCTGATGATGACCGGCACGCCCTGGCTGATGGCCTCCAGCGGCACCAGGCCGAACGGTTCGCTCACGCTGGGCATGACAAACAGGTCCGCCATGCGGAACACCTTCTCCACATCGTCTCCCCGGAGGAACCCCGTGAAGAGAATCCTGTGCCCGATCCCCAGGTCGGCCGCCAGCTCGATCACCCGGCGGAACATGTCGCCGTTGCCGGCCATCACGAACTTCACATTCTGCATCTTCTCCAGGACCTTCTTGGCGGCCGCGACGAAGTACTCCGGCCCCTTCTGCATCGTGATCCGCCCGAGGAACAGGACCAGCCGCTCGTCCCGGCTGAAACTGACCGGACCTTCCTGCACCGGTGACCCGTTCATGCTGACCGAGTTGTAGACCACCGTGACCTTCTCCGGAGGAACGCCGTAGCGGGCCACACAGATGTTCCTGGTCAGGTTGCTGACGGCAATCACCTGGGAGGCCCCGTGCATCCCCGCACGCTCGATGTCGTAGACCCGCTGGTTCACCCGTTCCCCGCTACGGTCGAACTCCGTACTGTGAACGTGGACCACCAGGGGTTTGCCGGTCATTCCGGCCACGGCCAGCGCCGCCGGGTAGGTCATCCAGTCGTGGGCGTGGATGAGGTCGAAGTCAAGCCGGGGACCGAGTCCCATCAACAGCTGGGCGTAGCGATGGATTTCGGTCATGAGGTCGCGGCCGTACTGGCCGGTCATCGTGCCCTCGGCCGGGCAGACTGCGCCGCTGGTGACCTCGTCGTCGACCTCCGCGGGTTGCCCCTCGAGCAGTTCCTCGACCACCGCCAACTGCCTCAGGCGTTCGGCATAGGTCTGCTCAGTGTCATAGGGCGTGGCGGCGATCGGCACGGGGACGAACGTCACGTTCTCCATCTCATCGACGCGATAGCTCGGAAGCCCGGTCTGGGCGATGACCTGCCGCAACGACCCCGGCTGCGCCGCGGCGCTGGGAGTCACGAGACGAACGTGGGTGGCGTAGTGCGACGGCACGGCGTGCGGCAGGACGAAGATGACCTCCACGCCGTCATCGCTCATCGCGCGGGTCAAGCCGTAGCAGGCCGTACCCAGGCCGCCGCTGATGAATGGCGGGAACTCCCAACCGAGCATCAAAACACGCATACGAGACCTCGCCGAGCGAACGCTCGCGGACCCGGCCCCGGTTGTCCCATCCGTGGGATGTCGAGACGCATATCGCCGTCGCCAGCCGATGTGGCGCTGTGGCGCGGACCCCTCCCCCTGGCCGCCAGTGCGTCAAGATAGCGTTGACGGACCCTCAAGTCAACCGGCAGCATGGCCGATGTGCGCATTTTACCTCCCGACCAGACGAGCCGCCTCAAGGGCGTAATACGTCAGGATGAGGTCGGCCCCGGCTCTCCGGATGGCCGTCAGCGACTCTACAATCGCCGCCTGCTCGTCGATGCACCCCTCGCGGGCCGCCAACTTGATCATCGCGTATTCCCCGCTGACCTGGTAGGCGGCCACGGGAACGCTGAAGGCCGACTTGACCCGCCGGACAATATCGAGATAGGGCAGAGCCGGCTTGACCATGACGATGTCCGCACCTTCCTCAAGGTCCAGCCGCACCTCGCGCAACGCCTCGTCGCCGTTGCGCACATCCATCTGGTAGCCGCGCCGGTCGCCGAACTTCGGCGGGCTCTCGGCCGCTTCCCGAAACGGGCCATAGAAGGCCGAGGCGTACTTCGCCGCGTAGGACATGATCGGCACGTGCTGAAAGGCCTCGCCGTCCAGGGCCCGGCGGATGGCCCCCACGCGGCCGTCCATCATGTCACTGGGGGCCACCATGTCGGCCCCGGCCGCCACGTGGGCCACCGCCATGCGCGACAGCAGGTCGAGCGTACGGTCGTTGTCGATAACCGTGCGTCCGCCGCGCTCCACCGGCACACCGCAATGGCCATGGTCGGTGTACTCGCACAGGCATACGTCGGTAATGACCGCCAGGTCCGGCATGGACTCCTTCAAGGCACGGACCGCCCGGGGAATGATCCCCTCGGGGTCTGTCCCGCTTGTGGCCACAGCGTCTTTGGCGTCGGGAATGCCGAACAGGAGGACCGCCGGTACGCCCTCTTCGGCCACCTCGGCCGCGGCCTCGATCAGCGTGTCGAGCGTCTGCTGGCACTGGCCGGGCATGCTGGCAATGGGCCGCGAAGGGCCGACGCCGTCGCGAACGAACAGCGGCATCACCAGGTCCATCGCACTCAGACGGGTCTCGGCCACCATCTCGCGCAGCACCGGATGGTCCCGCAACCGCCTCGGACGCTCCGTGGGAAACGCCATGCAGACCGCCCCCCTCAAGGTTCCCTGACCAGCTTGGCCACCTGCTTGAACTCTGCCGTCCCGGCGACGCGGAGCCACTCGAAGATCACCGCCTCGGTCGTGGTGACCGCGGCCCCCGCCTGCCGCATCCGGTCCAGGGCCGCCCAGCGGTCGAGCGCCCTGCGGCTGGAGACCGCGTCGGCCGCCACGAAGACGGCAAACCCCGCGCCCAGCAGATCCAGCACCGTCTGCTGCACACACACGTGAGCCTCGATGCCGACCACGACGATCTGCGGCCGGCCCCGGGACGACAGGTCGTCGGTCAGGCCCTCCGCGCCGCAGCAACTGAACGCCAGTTTCTCGCGAACCGGCGCGTCGCCCAGAAGCTCCCGAAGCGGCGCCACGGTCGGCCCCAGACCTCGGGGATACTGCTCCGTGCAGACGGTCGGCACGCCCAGAATCCCCGCCGACTGGATGATCCGCCCGCAGTGCTTCACGACGTTGTCGCGATCCTCGATGTGCGGCAGCAGCCGCTCCTGGACATCGATCACCAGGAGCGTTGACAGCTCGCGCCGCGCCGGCCGGTCAACCGCCTCGCCCACTCGACGCCTCCCTTCCCACCGGGCCGACCCAGAACCAAACGGGTGCCATGGCCACGCTTGTTGAGGCGCAGCCGAAAACCGTATGGGCGTGGCCATGCCCCGAGTCCAACCGTCTGCATGCTCACGCAAGCGTGAGCATGGCACCCACGCCCCCCCGGACCACGTCCGCGTAGGTCGGGTCAACAGGCCCGACGGGACCGCCTCATGCGACTCCACTCAGTCCTCGATCCGATGGACCGAAACGCCCAGCCACGACGCCAGGCGGTCCAGGTACGTCGCCAGCCGGACCTCGCCGGACGCGCCGGCCTCAAGCTCGATGGTGCCGTCCTGCCGGAACACCGTCGTCGGGAAACTCGGGTCGTCGGGAACGAACGTGGTATCGCCTGACGGCCGATCAACCAGTTCGCCGGCGCTCGACAGCGTGCCGCGCACGTCCTCCAGCGAAAACGTCCCGTCGGTAATGTAACGAAATGCCTTCTTCGCCATCCGTGCCGCGCCCTCCGGTCGGCAGAAAGCAACATACGAGTGGGCACGACCACGGTCAACTCAAAAACGCCCCCTCCGCCACCGGGAGGATGCACCTCAAGGAACGCCGGATGACACGGCCGGGCCACCGAGCTACGATTCAAGGTTGCACGCTCCGGCCATGCCGCTAGAATCGCGCTGGTCCAGGACTCAGGAGAGGATATTGGGCAACGATTGGCCTGCGGACCCAGCACAGCACCGCGGCCCGGGGCGTCGTCGGGCGGCGCTCGGTGCCGTTGCTGCGCACGTGCTTGCCGCCCTGGCCCTGCTCGGCGTGGCCTGCCCCGCCGCGCCCGCCGTCCCCGACGAGGAGATCCCGCTGAACGCGTTTGCCTTCTCGGGCGACAAGGTCGGCCTGGCGGTCGGCGACGCCGGACTCGTCCTCCAGACCACCGATGGCGGCACCTCGTGGCGGCGGTCCCAGAGCGGCATCACGGAGCACCTGCTGGCCGTCGCCATGGCCGACCAGCGCGTGGCCTTCGCCGCAGGCGGCCTCAGCCTGGCCGCCCATGGTGGCTCGCGGGGCGTCCTCCTCAAGACCGTCTCCGCCGGTGCCGCGTGGCGACGCGTCGGCAGCCAGGCCTCTCGCTACTGGGGCGTGTCGGCCCGAGGCAACAGCGTCTGTGCCTGGTGCGAGCCCTGCCCCGAGGTGCCCAGCGGGCTGCTCACCAGCAGCGACCAGGGCGAGTCGTGGCGCGTCGCCCGCGGGCGGCTCTCGGCACCCATCCTCGCCATACACTGGTCCGACAAGGTAAGCGGCTACGTCATCTCGGCCGACGGCATCGCCTGGCGATGGGAGAGCGGCCGGCTGCGCCGCCTTCCCGCACAGGATCCGCCGGGACCCATCACCGCCGCGCACCTCATGAGCCCGGCGTCCTGGGTGGCGGGCACAGAGGACGGCAGGGTCGTGATCACTCGGGATTCAGGCCACACGTGGGTGCCCGCGACGGAGGATGGCCCGCGGCAGGGCTGCGCCGTGCGAGCGTTCAGCTTCCACTCCCTGACCGAGGGCCGGCTTGCCAGTGTCGGGCCCGCCGGGGTGCAATACTCGACCGACGCCGGCCAGCGGTGGCAGCCGACGGGGCCCAGCCCGGTCGGCCCGTTGCGTGCCATCTGGTTCCACGACGCGTGGAAGGGCGTGGCGGCCGGGCCGTTCGGAACCCTCTATCGGACCACCGACGGGGGCAGCCGCTGGACGAGCGTTCGCGGGCAGCCGCGCCGGGCCGGCCTCATCGTCGCCCAGCCCTTCGGGTCGGTCGCCGACTGGCCGCTCGTGAGCATGCTGTGCGGCGACCGGGGGCAGCGCACGCTCCTGTGGTGGGTGACGCGGCCGAGCAACGTGCCGCTCGTGATTTGCGAACGGCGATTGCGCGACGCGGCGCACCTGCTGGGCGGCGTCGAGGCCATCATCCACGGCCCCCTGCCGTCGGCGCGAGTCGACGCCCCCGCCGGCTTCGTGGCCTCCGGCCCCATGCCCCATGCGGCGTTCGTCGCCGACGACTACGGCCGGACCAGCGCCATTGCCGCCGCCGCAATGTCCCGATGGCGGCCGACGGTCGTCCTCTCGCCGAGCCCTGAAAGCGACGACCCGGAGGCGGCCTTCATCGGCCGCGTCGCAGAAGACGCCCGCTTCGCTACAACCACCCGATGCTGGACCGCCGATCCGGAAAACCACGCGGGCACGCGACTGCCCGGCGCGGCAAGCGAGTATGAGGTGTCGGTCAGTCCGCTGACGGCCAGCGAGCAGTACGGCGTGTACCACGGCGTGCGAGCCCGGATGGCGGCCCAACTCGTCCGGCGATGGCCGGCGCCGGTCGCCGAGTCGCTCGGCTATCACCGCGCGAGGGCCGCGGACGTCGACCCTCACCCGGTGGCCCTGCTGAAGGACCTGGCGGGCGGCGACGCCTCAACCCGGCGAGACATCGGGGCCACGGCCCGGTTCGCGCTGAGTCAGCGGCTGGCGTGGGAAAAGGACGCCGCAGGGTTCTACCCTCAGTTCAGGGTCGATCTTGCCCGAGGCGACTTCGGCGCGTCGCTCCGCCGGGCCGCCGACTTCGGCCAGGCGCACCCCCGCCTGCACCTGGGCCAGAGCAGTCTGCTTGACCTGATGTCCCGCGCAGCCACGGCCGGGGACCTCGACGCGGCTGAGCGGGCGGCGGGCGGGCTTGCCACGTCCTTCGTCGCCGTGGGGCAGACGTGGTCCGCGTGGTCGGCCCAGCCTGCCGTGTGGCTCACCGACTGGTACGCAGCGCTCGAACGCCGCGCGGGCGCCGATCCCGATCGGCCGCCCGAGGCCCTCCTGCCCAGGCCCAGGATTCAACTGCTCCGAAAGGTGCTGAGCGCCTCGACGCCCGAGGTGCTCAAACGACCGGACGTGGCCTACCAGTGGCTCAGGCTGAACCCGCCGGCCGACGACGCGTACATGGCGGAGCTGGCGCGACTCGCCCCCCTGGCGGAGTCCGCCGGCGACCCGGTCCTGGCCGGCCTCCTGGCGCTCGACCGCTGGCTGGTCGGCGGGCGACAGGGCGACCCGCCCGTCCAGGTTGTCGAACTCAAGATCCCCGGCGAGGGTGAGGACAAAACCCCGGAACCGGTGCAGGTGGCTCTGGGCAACGCCCTGAAGCTCGAAGTGAAAGAGCGAGCCGGCCGCCTGGTGGTGACGCTCGACGAGGCGGCGGCCCAGCGGCTGTGGCTCACCGTGGACATGGACCGCGATGGCCGTACGCTCCTGGCCGAGCCCCTGGCCGATGCCGCGCCGTCCGACGGGCCCGTCATCGCCACGGCGAGCGCGCCGGTATGGCTCCGCCGCCCGAAACTCTGGCAGCGCGAGGTCAAAGAGGGTCGCCTGGCGTTCGGGCTCAGCCTGACCGCCCTCGGCGGACGGCCGAAGGCCGGCACGGTCTGGATGCTCTCCCTGCGTCGCCCCCCGGCCGAGGGCGCCCGCCCCGCCGTCTATAGCCAACTCACTCACAACGGATGTTTCGCGGTGACTTTCCGCTGACCACGTGGCACGCATGGGCTCTCGCGCCCATGCCACTTTCTTACCAGCCCGGTGCCACGGTCTGGCCAAAGGCCAGGCCGTGATGGCGATTCGAACCCCGATCATGGCCTGACTTCGTCAGACCATGGCCCCCACCCCAAGAGACTTACGTCAGAGCGCTCAGAGCCGCAGCAGGCGCCGGAAGTCCACGGCCATGCACGCCTCGACCACTGCCGGGCCGAGGTACGGCTCGGACGGATCGGTCTCGGCGTCGTGCGGCACCACGGTGAGAATCGGGAGGTCCGCTTCATGCGCCAACTCGGCGGGATTGGTTTCCTCGGCCACACCGGCCGCGTCGGCGTCGAGCCCGTTGATGATAATGCCCAACAGGTCGAGGCCGCGCGACCGGGCCACCTCGACCGTCAGCAGCGTGTGGTTGATCGTGCCGAGCCCCGGCCGGGCCACCACCACTAGCGGCAGGTCGAACTCAGCGGCCAGGTCGGCCACGCGATAGCCCTCGGTGATCGGCACGAGGAGCCCGCCGATGCCTTCGACGATGACCAGTTGGTGCGCCGCTGCAATCTCGTCGAACGCCGCGCGGATCGCGTCGAGGTCAATCGTCACGCCGGCCCGCCGGGCGGCCACGGTCGGGGCCAGGGGCTCGGCCAGGACCACCGGCGAAATGACGCGCATGGGCTCCGGGGCATCGGCCACGTGGGCCAGGAACTCGGCGTCCTCCGACATGAGTCCCTCGCGGCGGCGCACGCCGCCCGTGGCCACGGGCTTCATCACACCGACGTCGTGGCCGGACTGGATGAGCGCCGCGGCCAGGCCCGCGGCCACCACCGTCTTGCCGACGCCCGTGTCGGTTCCCGTGACGAAGATGCCCCGCGCTGGCTTCACGATTCGGTCACCTCGCGGATGGCGTCGCCGGTTGCGCCGGCCAGCAGGTCGATTTCATCGAGCGTGATCGACAGAGGCGGCATCAGGACCACCACGTCGCCCAGCGGGCGAAGAATCACGCCGCGCTGCCTGACGGCCGCGCAGACCTTGTCCCCGACGGCAACCTCGTAAGGATACGGCTCGCGCGACGCGCAGTCGGCCACCAGTTCGATGCCCACCATGAGACCCTTTCGCCGGACGTCGCCCACGTGTGCCAGGTCGGCCAGGGGCGCCAGGGCGCAGCTCAACCGCTCGATCTTCACGGGCAGCGCCTCGAGCACGCGGTCCTGCTCGAAGATGTCCAGGCTGGCCAGGGACGCTGCGGCGGCCAAAGCGTTGCCGGTGTACGTGTGACCGTGGAAGAAGGTCCTCTTTGCGGCCCGCTCTGCCAGAAACGCCTGGTACACATGGTCGCGGGCCAGCGTGGCCGCCAGGGGCAGGTACCCGCCGGTCAGGCCCTTGGCCAGACACAGCAGGTCGGGCACCACGCCTTCCTGTTGGCACGCGAACATCGTTCCCGTGCGGCCGAAGCCCACGGCCACTTCGTCGGCAATCAGCAGGCACCCCGCACGGTCGCACGCCCGGCGAACGCGGCGCAGATAGCCCTCAGGGTGAACAATCATCCCGGCGGCCCCCTGCACCAGCGGTTCCATCACCAGGGCCGCGATCTCCCCGCCCAGGTCATCCACAACGCGGTCCATCCGGTCGGCGCACTCCAGGTGGCAGGCGTCGCGCTGCAGGCCCATCGGACACCGGTAACAGAACGGTGACGGTACGCGGGCCACGTCGACGAGCAGCGGCCGATAGGTGGCGTGGAACAGATCAATCCCGCCGACGGACACGCTGCCGAGTGTGTCGCCGTGGTAGGCGTGCTCCAGCGCGACGAAGCGCGTTCGCTGCGGCTCGGGCTGCGGCTTCTGCCGGTGATACTGGCAGGCGATCTTCAGGGCCGCTTCGACCGCGGTGGATCCATCATCGCTGTAGAAGACGTGCCCCAGGTCGCCGGGGGCCAGGGCCACCAGGCGGCGGGCCAACTCGATCGACGGCGGACTGCCCAGCCCCAGCAGCGTCGTGTGGGCCACGCGATCCAACTGCTCGCGGACAGCTTGGTCGATCTCCGGCCGCCGGTGACCGTGCAGGTTGCACCACAGGCTCGACACGCCGTCCAGGTAGCGCCGGCCCTCGGCGTCGATGAGATAGTTGCCCTCGGCACGTGTGACGACCAGCGGGTCGGCGTACTCGGCCATCTGCGTGAACGGATGCCAGACGACCGAGCGGTCGAGGGCCTGGAGTTCCCGAGGCGAGTGCCCGTAGAGCGGATCGCCGGCCATGTCACGTTCCGAAGGTCAGCTTGACGGAGTGCCCGATGCCGGCCCCGAGGACATCGCGGGCCGAGCCGCGGTTGCGGCCGATCTCCAGCAGTCCCGCGCTGCCCACGTAGGCCACCAGGTCGCCCAGGCCGACGTCGGCATAGGTCCGGTGAATGCCGGAGATGGTCCGCCCGGAAAGTCTGATGGCCACCTCGGCGCGGTCGGCCTCTGAGGCGGGCAGCATGTCGGCCCGGACGTTGGTCACCAGGTTGCCGAACCGATCGACCGAGACGACCTCGCCCACAACGCCCGAATCGCTCGGCCTGGCCGAGGAGATGTCAAGGCGGACCAGCGACTTGGCCTTGGGCCCCACCTGCTCGATCGACACGCCGTTGGCCAGGTGGGCGGCCACGTGGGCAAACACGTCGCGCCCGTGGAACGTCGGCGACACGTTGTCCGCCCAGAACTCGCTGTTGGCCACGGCGAAGATGCGGTCCGGCGTGTTGCTCTTCAGCAGGAACGACAGCAGGCCGTTGTCGGGCGCCAGAAAAACGTAGCCCAGCATTTCCACGGCGACGATGCTCCGCTGGCCACCCACGCCCGGGTCGACCACGCAAACGTGGATGGTCCCGGGGGGGAAGTCGCGGTACGTGGCATACAGCGCGTAGCCTCCCGCCACGATGTCGTGCTCCGGCACCGCGTGGGTGATGTCCACGATCCGGGCTTCCGGACAGAGTTCGAGGATGACGCCCTTCATCGCGGCCGGGTAGAAGGATTCCTGGCCGAAGTCCGACAGCAGCGTAATGACCCGCATGGAACGACCTCCTCACGCTCTGGCCCACATTACCGAGGGACCAGCAGTGTAGCAGAGCCCCTCGCGGGGGTCAATGCCGCCTCCCGCCGTGGCCTGCGCGGACCACATGGGCTATAATGGCGAGCGCTATGGAGCGCACGGTGCTGGTGGCCATGAGCGGCGGGGTGGATTCGAGCGTCGCGGCCCTGCTCTTGAAGGAGCAGGGCTTCGACGTGGTGGGCGTCTTCATGCGCCTGCACCCCGCGCCGGCCGATTCTGCCCCGGCGGGAGGAGCGCCAGGGCACGGTGCGGGACCGCGGGCCGAGGACGCCCGCCGGGCCGCCGAACAGATCGGCGTGCCCTTCCAGGTGCTGGACCTCGCCGAGGAGTTCTCGCACGTCGTCGAGTACTTTGTCGAGGAATACGGACGAGGCCGGACGCCGAACCCCTGCGTGGTCTGCAACCGCGACCTGAAGTTCGGCCGACTGGTGGACCATGCCGACTCGATCGGGGCGGACTTCGTGGCCACGGGGCATTACGCACGCCTCGAGGCGCTCGACGGGCATCCGGCCCTGCTCCGAGGCGCGGACCGCTCCAAGGACCAATCCTATGCCCTGTTCGCGGTTCCTTACAGGCGTCTCGGCCGATTGATGTTTCCCCTGGGCCGGCGTACCAAGGCCGAGGCCCGCCGCCTGGCCTGTGAGCGCGGCCTCGCGGCGCGCGACAGGGAGGAGAGCCAGGAAATCTGTTTCGTCGCCGGGGACTACGTGGACGTCGTGCGCCAGCGGCGGGCCGACCTGCTGCAACCCGGACCGATCATCGACGAGACCGGCCGGGAGGTCGGACGCCACCAGGGCATCGCCGCCTTCACCGTCGGACAGAGGAAGGGCATCCGCATCGCCTTCGGGCAACCGCGGTACGTCACGCGGATCGACCCGGCGACGGCAACGGTGCACGTCGGTCCCAGTGAGGGCCTGCACGCCGCGGGGATGCTCGTCGAGGACGTTACCTGGCTGCTGCCGGCGGCGCCCGGTGGTCCGCTGGAGGCCGACGTGCAGATCCGGTATCGCCACAAGGCGGCGCCGGCACACGTCGCGCCGACCGGGGACGGTCTGCAGGTGCGGTTCGTCGCCCCCCAACGGGCCGTCACACCGGGACAGGCGGCGGTGTTCTACCGGGGAGACCGCGTGCTGGGCGGCGGATGGATCGCGCGGCCTCTCACCGAAGCGGAGCTTGCACGTTGAACACCGCGGCGATCATCCACACCGGAGGCATCGGCGACCTGCTCCAGACGTTTCCCTGCTTGAACGCGCTGAGGCAGAAGTGGCCCCTGGCCGCCGTGACGCTGGTCGGCCACGGCGAGCGAGCACGCCTGGCCCGTGTCGCAGGACTGGTCGACGACACGGTTGACGTCGAGACGTGCGGCCTGCATCGCCTGTTCTCGGCACAGGCCGGCCCGGCGGACGTCCCCGCCCGGCTGCGCGAGGCGGATCTGATCCTGACCTTCCTCAACCAGGAATCGTTCGCCGCCGGGCTGTCGCGCCTGACGGCGGCCCGCGTGGTCGCGGCGTGCAGCTTCCCCGAGCCCGGAGCATGCGACCGGTCCGCCGCCCAGTTCGTGTACGACCGCCTGGCCGCGCAGCTCAGTCTTCCGCCGCGCGAGGCCGTGCCGCAACTCACGTTGCCGGCTGACCTGCCTGAGGCGCAGAGCGTTGCCCGCCGATTCCCGGACACGGCGCCCACGGTGGTCATTCACCCGGGCAGCGGGAGCCCGAAGAAAAACTGGCCGCTTGCGCGATTCATCGAACTGGCCGAGCGCCTGTCGGCCACGGGCCTCGACACGACCTGGGTCCTGGGTCCGGCAGAGATGGCGTGCGACGCGCTGGCACGCACCGCCGAGTCGCGACACGCGATGGTGTGTGCCCCGCTGGTCGAGGTGGCGGCCCTGCTCGCACGCGCACGCTGCTACGTCGGCAACGACAGCGGCATCACCCACCTGGCTGCGGCCCTGGGGACGCCGACCGTGGCGCTGTTCGGTCCGAGCGAGCACACCGTCTGGTCGCCGCGCGGAGCACACGTCCGGACGCTCGTCGCGCCGGGCCGCCTCATGGCCGCTATCCAGGTCCGCGCGGTTCTGGCGCTGTGCAACGAGTTGAGCACCACGCAGCGCACCGGGACGCGACGTCAGCCATGATCGCGCCACGGACAACGGGGCCGCGTGTGGCATGCCTAGGCCACGGCGGTTGGGCCAGTCGCGCCGGCGCGTAAGACACCGTGCAAGAATGACATGGTACACAACGGGCCGTACGATGCCCCCCCGCGCCGGTGCCGTGCTCGTGACTTGGTCGCATCCATCAGGCTCGGCGTCCAAGCGGCGGACTGGCCAGGACCTCGCGCCAGGTGCGATTGCAGCTTGCCTCTTGGCAGCGTACGGATTTGGCCATAGACTTGACAGAGGAGGTCCAAGGCCCGATTGGCCGGCGCATGTGCCCCAGGTGGCAGCGCGGGGCACAAAAAGAGGGCCTCGTCCCCGTCGGCATGCTAACCGCCCGAGAGAGGCCCTTGCGCTGGGATGGGCATCGGTTAAGGCCGCGACTGTGCGCTGCCGATAAACAGTACGGCTTTGAGGGCTAGGAAAGCAAAGAAATGACGGGGGTTCAAGCGCCGTTTTTCCCGAAGTAGGGCGAAATTGTGGGCAATTCGTGACACGCGCGATGCTAGTCGTTGTGGCACTAGGGCTTAGGACGATTCCCCGCGGAGAGGTGGATAGACAGAAAAACTGTCTCTCCAGGGCCACAGAAGGCACATGTGACAACCGTTTGGCAAACCAAGGGAGGGTCTGTCATGGCATCATCCACCGAGCGTTCCAAGGCTGTTGGCGCCCTGCCACGGCCGTACGTGATCGCGACAATCCTGCGACTTCTCGCGTTGGTGAGCTTGCTCGCGGCAGTCGGGGTCATTGCCGTCATCTGGCTTCACCCGCTGTACAGCGTCTTCAGATGGGACGAGAAGCTTCCGATGAGCGGCGTCGCGCTGGCCTACGGTGTGGCTGTGGCGGCGGTGCTGTATGCTCTGGCGCTGCTGGTTCGCTACGGCTACCACACGGCGCTGAACATTCACCTGGCCGAACGGCGACACCTGTCGCGGGCGAGCGCGGCTGGCGCCGCGGACCAGGCGAGAGCCGAGCCGGCGCTGGCCCGCGCCAACGACGAGGTGATCGCCCTCCTGCGGGAAATCAACGAGAACACCCTCCTGGCCGAGCCCGACAAGGGACGCAAGCGGGCCCGGCTGGCCGAAACGCGCCGCGACAGGATGAAGACGGAGGTCGAGCAACTCATCGCGGCCGCCAAGTGGCCGGCTGCGCGAGTGCGGCTCGAAGACCTGCAGGCGGACTACCCCGAGGACGATGAGGTCCGACGGCTCGCCCGCCAGCTCGACGCCGCCGTCAAGGAGCATCAGGACATCGACATCATGACCACCGGCGAGCAGATTCGCGGCTACATGTCGCTCGGACTGTGGGACAAGGCGCGCGAGACAGCCCAACGGCTGGCGGAGAGGTATCCCGGAGACAACGAAGCCCAGAAGCTCCAGACGGTCGTCCGCATGGAAGAGCAGGCCAGCGACAAGGAAGACCGGCTGCGACTGTATCGTGAAATCGAGCACCTGGTGGCACGCAAACACTACCGCGATGCCAAGAAGGTCGCCGAGTCGCTCGTCCAGGACTACCCCGGCAGCCCGGAGGCCGCGACGCTCCGCGGCCAGATGGACGAGCTGTCGCGCAACGCCGACATCGAGGTCCGCCGCGAAATGGAGAACCGCATTATCGAGCACACCAAGCTGGGACGACACAGGGAGGCCTACGACGTGGCGGTCCTGCTCATCGAGCAGTACCCCGACTCGCCCCAGGCCATCGCCCTGGAAGACCAGATCGGAAAACTCCGGGAGCGCGCCGGCGTGAACTGACCGGCGCACACGGGAAACGCATCAGCGAACGCCCGGCAGGTCGCCGGGCGTTCTCATGCGCGGGCCATCGCAGACGAGAGCCCGCCAACCGGACGGCGAGGCGCCCGGCGGCAGCCGGCCGCCAGCGGGCCCATCCAATCAAGGGCAGGCTTCGCAGCAAAAGAGTCCGGTGTCGCCAGCTACGGGGCGGGAGGAGCCAGGTCTGTCCCTTGACCGGCCTTGAGACCCTCTTCCATCTGGGTCTGCAGGCGGGCCATGTGCATCTGCATCACGTCGGCCATGAAGCGCGTGACCTTGGTCTTCTCGTCCTCGTCGAGGCGCTCGGCGCTCATGCGCATCATCTCGCCGAACAGCCGCCTGTCACGCGCGGGCTTCGCGGGCATCCCATCGGCTTCGCGTTCCGCCTCCATGGTCAGACGCAGATCCTCCATGGCCTGCCGCAGATAGTCCGGCCGCTCCTCCATGGGCAGGTCCAGGTAGGTGTTGATGACCTCCATGAACCGCACCTTGCTCTTGTCGAACTTTTTCTCCATGTAGTCCAACTCGCGTTGGTACTGTTCCTCTCGCCTGGCCTTCTCGTCGGCTTCATCCTCGACCACCTCGGCCGCCTCGGGTTTCCCGCTCGGCGCCTCCGCCACTTCCAGTGGTGCCGTGTCCCGCACCGTGTCGGGGGTCCCAGCCGGTGGTCGCGAGCCGCCGGGCTCAGCGGCCACGGTGTGCGACTCAAGCGGGGGATCGGCGGCGCGCGTCACCGGGACGTCCGGCGCGTCGGCGGGCTGGCCTTGCGCCACGGACGCAGGGGGAACCTCCTGCACCTGGGCAGCGCCACCGTAGCCGGCCAACTGCCACACGCCCCAGGCAATCGAGACCAGGGCGAGCATCGACAAGGCGCCCAGCAGCAGGAACGTCACGGCATACTTGGTCCCCGAAGATAGGCTCATGACACGCCTCCTTCCCTCGACTTGTGCCGCGCGAGGGCTTCACCACCACTGGGCTCGAACGCGGCAACGGTCAGATTATTATACCACACTTCGCGCCGGCAATGGACCGCCCCCAGGCGCCATCTCCGGAGAGCGGACGGGCCTCTCGCTCCATTTGGCTAAAGAGACGGCCGCCACCGGCCGATAGCTGTGTCTGGGAGAGTTCGCGAAAGTCGTGCGTTTGGTGATAACGGTCATAGCGATGCTGAGAACCCTCACAATCGGCGACATTGCCCGGTTTCTGCTGGCGATGCTGGCATTGGCATTTGCCCTGTGGACGCACGCCGTCGGCAAGGGCATCTGATCCGGTCGCGCCGCCGGGGACGCCTCGGCTGCCGGACCCGAGCTGCCGACCCACCGTGAGCCCGTTCCCTATCCATCGGGAGCGGGCTTTTGCGTTTCCGCGGGTTCGCTGTCCAGGGCCTTGAGCAGTTCGGCGGCCTTCGGCGGAAGGTCGTGCCTGGCTTCCAGGTCGGCAGCCTTGCGGAGCCAGTGGCGGGCCTTCTCGACGTCGGCGCGCTCGGCCGACGCCTTCCCCGCCGCGTAGTACTTCGCCCACCGCTCCATGGCCTCGGCCCGTTCGCGGGCCTTCAACTCCCGGCGCAGGTAGTCCACGAAGTTGCCCGCCACCTCGGGGCGGTTGTCGTGGCCGGAGCGCGGCAGGCGCTCCACCTGGAAGTTCTCGAACTTCTGGCGCTTGAAGAACTCCTCGGCCTTCCTGGTGTCCTTCAGGACGAGGTCCAGGTCGCGGTCACCGATGACGACGCTGATGGGCATCGCCCGGGCTCGCGCGATGTTCTTCGGCACCGCACCGGGATGAAACGTCCCCGAGCGGATCGAGATGCCGGCGTACCGACCGGGGTCCGACAGGCCCGCGTAGTAGGCCACCCACGCCCCGCCGCTGAACCCGGTGAGCACCACGAGGCGTTTGTCGATGCTGTAGGTCTGCTGGAGCAGTCCGACGACGTCGCGGATGGCCCGGCTGTCGGCCCGGAGGTCGCGGAGAATTCCCGCCTGATCGCGGACGATCATCGGCACGTCCACCGTTTCCCCGCTGCGCGACCACGCCCGGCGCGTCTCGCCGACGTGGGCGTCCGTGCCTGGCCTGCCGTAGATGGCCCACGTGTCGGGCGAAACGACCAGCAGGTCAAACCGCTCGGCGAGGTGCCAGGCGCGACGGATGTTCTCGCGCCCTATGCCGGTGCCCGTACAGGTGACGAGCAGCGGGTAGCGATTCGTTTTCTCATAGGACTTCGGGACATAGAAGCTGAACGGTCTCCCGCCCTTAGGCAGCGCGGTGTGGACGACGACTCCCGCCGGTGCACCGTCAATGGGCTCGAGGTCTTTCTCCTCCGGCCGGGGCAGCTTGTCCTTGCCTTGCCGTTCGGCCGGCTCCGGCGAGGTATCCGTCGTCGGCGTCTTGGTTGACTCAGATGGCGGCGCGCCCGGCTTGGGTGCCGGCGCAACGTCATCGCCGCAAGCCGCGGTCGCACACACAAGCATCATGGCCAGTGCAACAGCCCATTTCACCCGCGCCGCTCCTTCCCTGTGCCGCTACCTATGATACGAACGAAGGCCCGCCGAGTTCCAATGGAATCCGCCGGGCACGGCGGGCCGGGCCGAAGGGTTGAAGCAGGCGTTGCGTTGATTTCCCTTCCCGGCTCAGCTAAGATCACTGAGACCCAACGCGACCCGGGAAGAGGAGATGGCAGGCATGGAGAGCAAAGGGTGCGCGCTCAGCGTTGCCTGGCGGACCGCGGTCGCGGTTCTGCTGTGGGCTGCCGTGGCACTGACATTCATGAGGGTCGCCGGCGGCGCGGCGATGTTCTGCATCGAGCCGCCCGCAGCAGACATCGGCTGGCACTGGAAAGTGCCCCTGGCCTGGGCACTCATCTACGGCGTCTCGGCGTTTCTCGCGATTGCCGTATCCTGTGTTCGGAGCGGGCATTGGGCGGCGCCTCTGCTGGTAGCTGCCTTCACACTGGCCGTTGTCGTTGCTGCACGGTCATTTCAGTTGGCGGCCGGCCCCTACTGGATACAGACAGAGGCGCATTGGGGAATCCCGGCATTCGCAGCCGGCGGGCTGCTGGCATCCATGATCTCACTTGCGACGAAGAAGCGCAGGCCATCCGGCACCTCTTCCAAGCTTCCGCAGAACTCGGCAAGGTGTCCTGGCACGAAGTGGTCGGGCACATGACGAGCGGCTCCAAGGGGGTGGCCGATGCCTGAAGCCACAAGGAACATGCGAGGGAGAAACCTGTGAATGCAATGCGAATCAGCGTGTTGATGCTGATGGTGCTCCTGGTCTTCGCCGGTTGCAGGCGGTCCAATCCGCCACTGAAAGCCAACGAAACGCCTTGCGCGTTCCTGAGCGGCCCCGAGGTCACCGCCTTCCAGGGCATCATGACAGAGGTCCCCGGCATCTACGCCTTCTACCTGAAGTACAAGGCTGATCGCGAATTCGTCCTGGACCAGTTGACAGCTATGCCTGTTGACAAGGATGCTCCCCCGGATGTCGGGCCGGGCGATACCAGACCTGTCGGCATCGGCACAGCGGAGGCCCTCAGCAGGCTGACGCCGGCCCCGGCGGAGTTCTCGGCGCTCGGCTCCTGGCATCCTCAGGAGATTCACGACGGCACGTCGTACAGCTTCTTCAGGTTCCCCTGGCAACACACCGTGCTCTTCGATCCGGCTACGGGCACCGTTTACCATTACATCACCGAGGTACGACCGTAGCCCCTGGCGGGCCTGGTGCCATGTCGCGCCTGGCGCAGTGGCCCGGGCCGTCGCGGCGCCAGTCTGCCCCGCGGGCTGCCGCCCTCCCGCGGCGAGCACGTCCAACGGGACGTTGCAGCGCGGAGGACGCGCCGCTATGCTGGAACCGTGGCCCGGCGGTCGTCGCCGGTGCACGAGCACACCAGGAGATGCAGGATGGCGGCACAGGACGCCGAGCGGTTCGTCAGCGAACCGATGGCGCCGGAGCCCGGCTCCGGCAGCGCGTCGGCGGCAGCGCGCGGCGAGCCGGCCCTGCCGGAGCGGTTCACTTGGCGCGGCACGGCGTATCGCGTCGCCGCCGTGCTCGAAAAGTGGAAGACAACCGGCCCGTGCCACAGCGGCAGCCGGGAACAGTACGTGCGGCGGCACTGGTACCACGTCCGCACGGAGCCGCCCGCCGTGATGACCGTCTACTGCGACCGGCAGGCCCGCGACCGCAGGCGGCCCAAGGCCCGCTGGTGGGTTTACACCGCGACTACCGATGCCAGCTGATGAACCGGGGGGCCTCCGGCCGGCGCCGCGGCTGCCACACGGTCGGCCCGGTGTCAGTCCACTGCTCGAATGGCGAGGCGGTCGCGGCTGCCGGGCAGGAGGTCGGCGAAGGCCAGGACGACCTCCACGTCGGGGAACTGCTTCCGGAGGATGCGGCGGGCCTCGTGCTGGTCGGCATGGTGCTGCGCCGTTCCCTTCTCGCGCGTGGCGAAGTCGAAGTCGGAGTAGGCCCCGCAGTCCTCGTGGCTGATGAGGTGGATGGCCTTCACGTGGTGGCGCCGGACGCTGACGGTGATGTCCCGCATGAGCGACTCATCGAGGCCGGCCTTGGGGCGGACCAGGTCTTGGATGCACCCCGCGCGGGTGATGAGGTCGCAATCGACGCCCAGGCTGTAGGCATAGTCGGCGATGAGGTTCTCCCCATCGGCGCGGGCGTGCAGGCGGAAGTCCTCGCAGGTCACAATGCAGGCGTCACACGTGTGCGGCATGGCGCAACTCTCCATCCCAGGCTGTCCCTCCAGCGCGGCAAGAGATTGCCACTCCCGCGGCACGAGAGCAACGCGCCCGTCGCCGGAACCGGTCCGACGACGGGCGTCTGATGAGTCAGGTGCGACACGTCGCGTGCGACAGCGCTACGCAGCGACCGCCTTCTTGGGCGGCTTCACGCCGGCGATGACCAGGGCGCCGACCAGGCACATGACGCCCAGGATGGTGAACGCCGTGTTGAACATCTTCTGGTCGCCGAGCCAGCCGCTCATGATCGGGCCGACGATGCCGCCGATGCCGTAGGCCAGGAACACCCAGCCGTAGTTCTGCCCGATGTTCTTCGTGCCGAACGTGTCGGCGGTGATGGTCGGGAACAGGGCGAAGTTGCCGCCGAAGTTGAAGCCGATCAGCGCGGCCGCCAGGTAGAGCATGTACTCGTAGCCCGCCATCCACTGGAAGAGGATGACGACGACGCCCTGGATGGCGGTCATGATGATGATGGAGGCCTTGCGGCCGATTGCGTCGCTGACGGCTCCCCAGACGATGCGTCCGATGCCGTTGGCCAGGGCGTAGAACAGGGCCATGGCGGTGCCGGCGACGGCGCTGGCCTTGGCCGCTTCCACGCCGCTGGCCGTCATCGACTCGATGGCGAACAGCTTGATGCATCCGATGACCGTCAGGCCCGCCCCGGCGCCGAAGGCGAAGGTCAGCAGAATCATGTAGAACTGCGGCGTGGCGAGCATCTGGCCGCTCGTGTAGTCCACCGTGCCCGCGGCGGGCTTCTTGTCCTTGGTGACCTCGGGCGGCTTGTAACCCGCGGGCAGCCAGCCGGCCGGCGGATTGACCATCCACAGTCCGCCGATGACCACCAGGAGGAAGAACGCGACGCCGAACACGAGGAACGTGGTGCCGAGGCCGAAGTCGGCGATCAGGTTGCCGAACTGGCCCGCCAGGTAGATCCACAACAGTGCTCCGAACCCGAACCCGGCGACTGCCAGGCCGGTGATCATGCCCTTCTTGTCGGGGAACCACTTCATGCCGACCGCGATGGGCACAACGTAGCCCAGGCCGATGCCGCTGCCGCCCACGATGCCGACCAGGAAGAAAGTCGTCCAGAAGTTGCCCGGCGAGATGAGCCCGGCCAGCACATAGCCGAGGCCGAGGACGATGCCGCCGGCCACGGCCAGTTTCCTTGGCCCGACCTTGGGCATCATGCGACCGGCCATGACCATGACCACGGCAAAGAGGGCCAGGCCCGCCGAGAAGATGATCTGGGTCTGCGTCTTCGTGAGGCTGTACTCCAGGGCGTCGACCTTGTCCTTGACGCCATGGGCCACGGCGATGGCATCCATGGCAGTGAGCAGCCCAGTGCGCTTGACCTCCAGGGCCTTGCGCTTCAGGACGTCAGCGGTCCCGGTGGCGTCCTCCAGTTCTTGGAGGTCGACGAGGACGGCCTTGAGTTCGCTTTTGGGCGCGGCCAGTTCGCTCTTCATCTTGTCGAGCCCGGCCTGGTCGAGGCCCAGCTTCGACGCGCTGTAGACGGCGGCCACGTCGGCCGGGTCGCTGGCCACCAGCGCCGGCGTGAAGACGCTCCAGGCGTAGATGGCCCCGAGGCAGAGCTGGATGAGAATCGCCCCGACGACCACCAGGCCGCGGTTCATGACCTTCTGGCCTCCGGCCGGCTGTACGTTGCTCTGATCGTTCATGTGGCTGCTCCGATTGCTGGGCCCGCAGCGGGCCGGTCCGCTCGTCACGGCGGACCGCGCCGGGCAATGACGGAACAAGACGTGGCAAACCGAACGGGATGCCCCGCCACGTGCGAGGCATCCCGGCGTGTCTGCTGACAAGGACTACTTGGCCCGGCCCTCGATCAGGGCATCGACCACGTGCGGGTCGGCCAGCGTCGAGGTGTCGCCGAGTGACTGCTTGTCGACGACGCCTTCGGCGATCTTGCGGAGGATGCGCCGCATGATCTTCCCCGAGCGGGTCTTGGGCAGCGCCGGTGCGAACTGGATGACCTCCGGGGCGGCGATGGGGCCGATCTCCGAGCGGACGTGCTTGACGAGTTCCTTCTTCAGTTCGTCGCTCGCCTCGACGCCGTCCACGACGGTGACATAGGCGTAGAGGGCCTGGCCCTTGATCTCGTGGGGCATGGGGGCCACGGCGGCCTCGGCCACCTTGTCGTGGCTCACCAGGGCGCTCTCGACCTCGGCGGTGCCGATGCGGTGGCCCGAGACGTTGACCACGTCGTCGATGCGACCCATGAGCCAGTAGTCGCCGTCGGCGTCGACGCGGCAGCCGTCACCGGTGAAGTAGTAGTCCTTGAACATGGTGAAGTAGGTGTCCACGAATCGCTCGTGGTCGCCCCACATGGTTCGCATCATGCCGGGCCAGGGCTTCTTGATGCAGAGCTTGCCGCCCTCGCCCAGGCCGCACTCGGTCGCATCGTCGCGGAGCACCACGGGCTCGACGCCGAAGAACGGCCTGGAGGCGCTGCCCGGCTTCAGGGTGTGGGCGCCCGGGAGCGGGGTGATGAGGATGCCGCCCGTCTCGGTCTGCCACCAAGTGTCGACGATGGGGCACCGTTTGCGTCCGATGTGCTCGTAGTACCACATCCAGGCCTCGGGATTGATGGGCTCGCCGACGGTGCCCAGGACACGAAGCTTGTCGAGCTTGTACTTGGCGGGCCACTGGTCGCCCTGGCGGATGAGAGCCCGGATAGCCGTCGGGGCCGTGTAGAACACAGTGACGCCGTACTTGTCGCAGACCTGCCAGAATCGGCCGGGGTCGGGATACGTCGGCACGCCCTCGAACATCAGGCTGGTGGCCCCGTTGGCCAGCGGGCCGTAAACGATGTACGAATGGCCGGTCACCCAGCCGATGTCGGCGGTGCACCAGTAGACGTCGTCGTCGTGGATGTCGAAGATCACCTTGTGGCTGAGCGTGATGTGCAGCAGGTAGCCGGCCGTGGTGTGGACCACGCCCTTGGGTTTTCCGGTGGAGCCCGAGGTGTAGAGAATGTAGAGGGGATCCTCGGCGTTCATGGGTTCGGCGTCGCACTGGGTGTCGGCGTCGGCCATGAGGTCGTGGTACCAGAGGTCCCGGCCGTCGGCGATGTCGCAGGGCTCTTCGTTGCGCTTGACGACGACGACTTTCTCGATGGTCGGCGTGGCCTTGAGGGCCTCGTCGGCGATGTTCTTCAGGTGGATGTGCTTGCCGGCCCGCAGGGAGACGTTCGAGGTGATGAGCAGTTTGCAGTCGCTGTCGTTGATGCGGTCGCGCAGGGCGTCGGCGCTGAATCCGCCAAAGACCACCGAGTGGATGGCCCCGATCCGGGCGCAGCCGAGCATGACGATGGGCAGTTCCAGGATCATCGGCAGGTAGATGGCCACCCGGTCGCCCTTGCCGACGCCCAGGGACTTCAGGACGTTGGCGAACTTGCAGACCTCGGCGTGAAGCTGCTCGTAGGTGAGTGTCCTGGAATCCTCTTCCGGCTCGCCCTGCCAGACGAGGGCGGGCTTCTTGGCCAGGGGCGTGCCCAGGTGCCGGTCGAGGCAGTTGTACGCAACGTTCAGCTCGCCGTCGGCAAACCAGGTGTGCTTGATCTCCCGGGCACCGGTATCCCAGACGAACTCGCGGGCTTTGGTGGGCTTCTTGGACCAGTGAAGCGTCGCGGCCTGTTCGAGCCAGAAGGCGTCCGGATCGTTGATCGACCGGTCGTACATCTCCTGGTACTGCTCAAGCGACTTGATGTGCGCCCCAGCGGCCAGCTTGCCCGGCGGCGGGAATGTTCGGTCCTCGGTCATCAGAGAATCAATGGCCTTCTTTTGTTCGCCCATAGTCCCCCTGCTCCTTTCTAAGCTCTGGAACCCTCTTGCGCACAGACCACGCGGACACCGTTGTGACACACGTCACGCTTCAGGCGGCACCGACGCGATGTGAAGCACGTCACAACGGCCTGAATCCCGGACATTCTGCTGACTATCACGTCCAGTGTCAACCGAAATCGGTGAAAAGGGCCACCCAGGCGCAGCGCGGCGACCAGCGGACCGCGAACACCCGCTCCAGTGCGGCAAGCCGGACGTTGACACTACGGTGGCTGCGCGTTACAAGAAGCGGGTGAGACCTGCATTTCGGATGTATGTTCGGCCGGTTTGGCAGTCTCAGTGACATGCTGCAGGCGTATTTGCGGGCACGGACGACGGATGGGAGCCCCATGGCCGCCCCGAAGGCCGTCTTCATTCACTCGAGCGACCTGGAGCAGTACCCCTACCCGCCGGACTGCCCGTTCAACACCCAGCGGGCAGGCATGGCCCGCAGTATCCTGGCCTCCATGGGCCTGCTTACCGGCCCGGACCGTAGCGAGGCGGCCCCCGAGCCGGCGGAGCGAGACACCCTCGAACGGTTCCACACCGCCCGGTATCTCGACGTTCTGGCCGATGCCGCGATGGGGAATATGGGGCCCGAGGGACTCCACATGGGTCTCGGCACACCCGACTGCCCGGTCTTTGCGGGGCTCTACGACTATGCCGTCCTGGCTTGCGGGGCCACGCTGACCGGCGCCCGGCTGATCCTGTCAGGGGAAGCCGGCGTGGCGTTCAACCCGTCGGGCGGCTATCACCATGCGGGGCCCGACTACGCCGCGGGATTCTGCTACGTCAACGACTCGGCCCTGGCCTGCATGATTCTGGCCGGCGAGGGCAACCGGGTCTTCTACCTCGACGTGGACGCCCATCACGGCGACGGCGTGGAGAACGCCTTTTACGACCGCTCGGACGTCATGACCCTGTCGTTCCACGAGAGCGGCAAAACCTTGTTCCCCGGCACGGGCTTCGAGTATGATACGGGCAGCGGGGACGGCGAAGGCTACGCTGCTAACGTTCCCCTGCCGGTCGGCACACACGATGCGGCGTTCATGAGGGCGTTCGAGGCGGTGGCCGTGCCGCTCATCGGTGCGTACGACCCGGACGTCGTCGTGATGGAACTGGGCATGGACGGTCTCGCGGGTGACCCGCTGACCCACCTGGGCCTGACAAACAACGTGTACGCCGACGTCATTCGCCACGTGCTGGCCGCCGGCAAGCCGGTGCTGGCCGTCGGCGGCGGCGGCTACCACGTCGCGAACACGGCCCGTGCGTGGGCCCTGGCTTGGACGGCGCTGTGCGGCCAGGACGCCGACGAGACGATGAGCCTGGGCCTGGGCGGCGTGATGCTCGAAAGCACCGACTGGGCGGGAGGACTCAGAGATCGCGCCCTGGTGCCCGACGAGCGGTTGCGGCGCGCCGTGGACCCGATCGTGGACCGGACCATCGAGACGGTCAGGAGAAATCTCTTCAGGTTTCACGGACTGTAGCAGGCCGCCGAGGAGAAGCCGCTTCACCGTAGCACGGGCGCGAAAGCCCGTGAGTCGCAGGGCCATCTGGGCCCTGCCAACGGTCTGGGCCACGGGGGGAACGCCCGTGGCACGCATGGTCCCGACGGGTCGGAGCCATGCCACATTCCTGGCAGCCTGCCGAAGCCTGTCAGGTTCGGCGCGCGGCCCCACCGCACGCGCCGTCGAACCATGCGAAGCGAGCAACGCCCATGACGCTCAAGGACTTCTTCACGCCCAAATCGGTCGCCGTGGTCGGGGCCTCCCGCGAGAAGGGCAAGGTGGGCCACGAGATCCTCGTCAACCTGGTCCGCGACGGGTACGCCGGCGACATCTTCCCCGTCAACCCCAAGGCCGACACCGTGGAAGGTCTGCCGTGCTACGCCGACCTGAGGAGCATCGGCCAGCCGGTCGACCTGGCGGTCATCGTCGTGCCCGCCAAGGCGGTGGCCCGCGTGATGGAAGACTGCGCGGCCTTGGGCATCAAGTCGGCCATTGTCATCACGTCGGGGTTCAACGAGGTGGGGCCCGAGGGCGGGCAGCTCGAGCGGGAAGTGCTGCGCATCGCCCGGCGGGCCGACATCCGGGTGCTCGGCCCGAACTGCCTCGGCATGATGGTGCCCAGCGCCAAGCTCAACGCCTCGTTCGGCGGGCGCCTGCCCCGAGCGGGCCGCGTGGCCTATTTCTCGCAGTCGGGGTCGCTGCTGGCGGCCATCGTCGACATGGCGGGCGAGGGCAGCTTCGGGTTCAGCAAACTCCTGAGCATCGGCAACAAGGCCGACATCGACGAGCTGGAGGTCATCCGCGCCCTGGCCGAGGACGAGGACACCCGCGTCATCGCCGGGTACCTCGAAACGATCAAGGACGGCGACGCGTTCGTCCACGAGGCGGAGCGCGTCAGCCGCGAAAAACCCATCCTGCTATTGAAGTCGGGCGTCACCGGCGCCGGGGCCCGGGCGGCTATCTCGCACACGGGCCGCCTGGCCGACATGGAAACGGCCTACGAGTGCATCTTTGAGCGGGCCGGCGTCATCCGATGCGAATCGATCCGCCAGCAGTTCGACTACGCCCGCGCCCTGTGCACTCAGCCGCTGCCCGCCGGGCCCAACGTGGCGGTGGTCGCCAACGCCGGCGGGCCCAGCATCATGGCCGCAGACGCCATCGAACGCAAGGGACTCACCCTGGCCGACCTGTCGGACGACACCGTGCGGGCCATCGCCGACGCCCTGCCGGCCCACGCCAGCCTGCACAACCCCGTCGACCTGCTGGGCGACGCCCTGGCCGCGCGCTACGAGTTGGCCCTCCGTGCCGTGCTGGCCGACCCCAACGTCCACACCGTGCTGGTCATGCTCACGCCGCACGCCATGACCGAGTGCGTCGAGACGGCCGAGGCCGTCGTCCGGGCCGTCGCCGACAACAGCCACAAGCCGCTGCTGGCCTGCTTCCTGGGCGCCCAGCGGGTCCGCGAGGCCATCGAGGCCCTCAAAGGCAGCCGCATACCCCAGTACGACTCGCCCGAGAGCGCCGTAGCGGCCATCCGCGCCATGACCGACTGCGCCCGCTGGCGGTCGCGGCCCAAGCGCGTCGTCAGGCTGTTCCCGGTCAACCGGCGCAAGGTCGAGCGGATCATCGAACGCCACGTCGAACGCGGGATCCACCAGGTCAGCGAGACCGACGCCAAGGACGTTCTCCAGGCCTACGGCTTCGTCACTCCCAAGGGCTCCATCGCCACCAGCGCCGAACAGGCCGTCAACATCGCCCAGCAGATCGGTTACCCGGTGGTCCTCAAAATCTGGTCGCCCGACATCATCCATAAGGCCGACGTAGGCGGCGTCAGGACCGGCCTGGCCAGTCCGCAGGAGGTCATGGACGCCTTCGACCTCATGATGTACCGCATCCCCAAGAAACGCCCCGACGCCGACATCCTCGGCGTCCTCGTCGAGGAAATGTGCAAGCGGGGACAGGAGGTCATCCTCGGCACACACCGCGACCCACACTTCGGGCCCCTGATGATGTTCGGCACCGGAGGGGTGATGACCGAAGTTCTCAAGGACGTGGCCTTTTACCCCGCGCCGCTCACGGCCGAGGAAGCCAAGGAGATGCTGCTGAGCACGCGGACCTTCCAACTGCTGCGCAGCGCGCACGGCAGCGAGAACATCAACACCGACGGCATCGCCGAGGGACTCCAGAGGCTCAGCCAACTGGCCACCGAGTTCCCGCAGATCGCCGAGATGGACGTCAACCCGTTCCTCGTCGGCCCCGAAGGGACCACTCCCATCGCCGTCGACGCCCGGATTATTCTCGACAGCGCGTGACTGAGGTTCGACCGATGCAGGACACCACCTGGCAAGCCAAGTACAAGGACCGGATCGGCACCGCCGCGGCCGCGATGAAACTCATCAAGCCCGGCAACAGCATCTTCATTGGCACCGGCTGCGCCACGCCACAGCATCTGGTCAACGCCCTGACCGAGCACTCCAGCCACATCGTCGACGCCCACGTCATCCACCTGCTGACCATGGGCTCGGCACGCTACACCGAGGAGCGGTTCCGCGAGCGGTTCAAGATGAACTGCTTCTTCGTCATGGACAACGTCCGCCACGCCCTGGCCCAGGGCATCGGCGACTACACGCCCATCTTCCTGTCGGACATCCCGCGGCAGTTCGACAGCGGCCGGCTGCCCATCGACGTGGCCCTGGTCATGGTTACACCGCCCGACCGCAGCGGGCAGTGCAGCCTCGGCGTCTCGGTGGACATCGTCAAGGCCGCCGCACGCAACGCCAAGTTCGTCATCGCACAGGTCAACGCCCACATGCCGCGCACCCTCGGAGACAGCTTCATCCACGCCAGCAAGATCGACATGCTGGTGCCCTCCGACGAGCCGATGATCGAGGTGCCACCGGGCGAACCCGACGAGGTGTTGCGCAGCATCGGACGCAACCTGGCCCGACTGATCGAGGACGGCAGCACCATCGAGTGCGGCATCGGACGCATCCCCCAGGCCCTGGCCGAGACCCTCCGCGACAAGAAAGAGCTGGGCGTTCACACCGAGATGTTCGGCGACTGGATCATCGATCTCATCGAGTGCGGGGCCATCACCTGCACCAAGAAGACCATCAACAACGGCAAAATCGTCGCCAGCTTCTGCATGGGAAGCCAGCGGCTCTACGACTACATCGACAACAACCCCTTCTTCGAGTTTCACCCCACCGAGTACGTCAACGACCCCTACGTCATCAGCCAGCACGAGAAGATGGTCGGCATCAACGTCGGACTCGAAGTGGACCTCACCGGACAGGTCTGCGCCGACTCCCTGGGCTACCGCTTCTTCAGCGGCATCGGCGGCCAGGTCGACTTCATCCGCGGGGCAGCGCGCAGCCGGGGCGGCAAGGCCATCATCGCCATGCCCTCCACCGCCCGCGACGGCTCCGTCTCCCGAATCGTCCCCCACCTGACCGAGGGCGCCGGCGTGGTCACCACGCGCGGAGACGTCCACTACGTGGTCACCGAGTATGGCATCGCCTACCTCCACGGCAGGAGCATCCGCGAGCGGGTGCTGGCCCTGGTCAACGTCGCCCACCCCAAGTTCCGCAACGATCTCATCCAGGCCGCCAAGGCGCAGAACTACATCCACGAGGACCAGATCGAACTGTCGTGGGAAGAGGTCCCCTACCCCGAGGAACTCGAACGCTACGACACCCTCCGCGACGGCACGCAGATCTTCTTCCGCCCGGTGAAGCCCACCGACGAACCCGCCCTGGCCGAGATGCTCTACAGCCTGAGCGCCGCCAGCGTCAAGACACGCTACTTCACCTACACCATGACCTTCCCCCACAAGGACGTCCAGAAGCTCACGAACATCGACTACCGCGACGATCTGGCCATCGTCGGCGTCGTGCCCGGCGTGGGCGGCGAGGAAATCGTCGCCATCGCACAGTATTTCCTCGACCCCGACAAGGAAGCCGCCGAGGTGGCCTTCATCGTCCAGGACGAGTGGCAGCAGAAAGGCATGGGCACCTTCCTGCTGGAGTACCTCACCCAGGTCGCCCGCCAGAGAGGCGTCCGGCGGTTCTACGCCAAGGTCCTCCCCACCAACCGACCCATGCTCGCCATCTTCCACAACAGCGGCTACAAGGTGAACACCGAGTTCGACGGCGACGTCTACAGCGTCACCTACAGCCTGACCAAAGGCGAAGATTGATCCCCCGCCCCATGCGAAGGCCCGAAGGGCCGACAGTGAGTAGCCCCGTTCACGGGGCTTTCCCCGCCGCCGAAGGCGGCGGATTAGCCCAGGGCTTCTAGCCCTGGGACAC
>Ga0272444_10000582_pt1 | contig 38408 bp, 33 predicted proteins | sample SSMForm13_FD_201033 | JGI IMG/M metagenome (GOLD analysis project Ga0272444, IMG submission 201033) | Marine sediment archaeal communities from Little Sippewissett salt marsh, Falmouth, MA, United States - SSM-Form-13 | ecosystem: Environmental > Aquatic > Marine > Wetlands > Sediment ...
ATAAAGATTGGCTTCCGAGGGATGAAAGACGTACCAGACGTTTCGATAGCCGAGCACGCGAATGTCGCTTCGCCCGGTTTCCTTCTCATACCGTTGGAGCGCCTGGGAGGTGGCCTGAAGCACCTTATAGTGAGTGTCCGGGCCGCTGCCCTCGGGATCGAAAGCGACCGTGACGACGTCGGGCCGGGTTTCGTGCAGCAGGTTTAGAATCGGAGGCACGTCGCGTTCCGCCGTGGGTGTTTCAGTGAAGATGTCCCCTTTGTAGAAACCGAGGCGCAGGTGCCGCACTTTGTCCCCGGTGAAGCCGTAGTAGGCCCACTTCAGGTCGGACTCCCACTCCCGCATGCGTCCTTTCAGCAGCTGCACCAGGTGAATGTCTTTCTTGCCCGGATACTGCGTCTTGAAGTAATTTTCGAGTTCTTTCACGCGGTGCTGGAGGTTAACGACGTCGTCGTCCTCGTACAGTTCGATCAGGTTGCGCAGGAGGCGGCGGGCGGTCGCCTCGGCTTTCCGCTCGTCGTGGTGGCGGGCTTCGCCCTTGAGATACAGGGAGGTGTCCCAGCTCTTGTTTTCGGTGTGGCCGGGATCGAAGTAATCCGTGCGCAGCAGTTCGTCGAACTCGCGGGCGCGCAGGCGCTGAAGCAGGTCCTCGACTACGCGCTGCATATACCCGTTGGTGACGGCGGTGAATCCACTCGTCATATAGGCGAAATAGTGCTTGTTGGTACTCGCCCGGCGAAGGTTGGTGAAGTACGGCAGGTAGGCCAGGATAATGTCGTCGTGATGCGGCGCGGTGTGCAGATAGGTCTTGTTCTCGACCCAGCTGTTGCCCACGCGGAGGAAATCGAGCACCTGCTGGTGAACGCTTGCCTTCAATTCGTCGACCGGCTGTTGGGTTTTCTCCAGCAGGGTCGCTCCGGGGCGGTCTTCCTTGAAATCCTTGGCTGTCAGCCGGAGAATCGGCTTCTTGCACTTGAGCGACAAGTCCATGACGCTCCGGTTGACGTCTTCCTGGGACAGTTTCTCCTTGCCGCTGAAGTCGGTATAGACGCGGTTTTTCAACCGGGCGGCCGCGCCGCGGGTCAGATAAAAGCGGGCCTTCGAAAGCGTGGCCAGGACCGAGCCGGGATACTTGTTGCTGGGCGGGCTTTCGATCGTATCGGCGATGATCTTCGCCTTGGCCTCGCCCGCGGCGATGATCAAGGCGGTCGCGTTCGGATTATAGGTGATCGTTGACAAACCGATGGTGATGACGTGCTTGTTGCGGGCCACTTCGATGCCGCCCAGATCGGTGGCCGCCGCGGCGCGCGTTTCGTAGTTCGGCTCGGTCAACCGGGTGGTGCAGAAGCGATCCGAACCCCGCACGTTAAATCCCACGTGGCCGTCGGGGCCGATGCCGCCGAGAAAGAACCCGATGCCTCCCAGGGAGCGGATTTTCTGCTCGTAATCGGTGCAAAACTGGTCGACTTGCCGAAGCACTTTTTGTTGTTCCTTTTCGTGCAGCGATCTGGCGCGCCGGATGCGTAACCGAAGATCCACTGTTCCGTCGGGAAAGACGTCCTTCAGCTGACGCCCCCGAGGCAGGCCGATCTTTGTCGGGTCGATGAGAAGCGCCTTGGTGGGGTCCAGCTGAAATCCCTTGAGATAGTATTTGTTGACGTAGTAGAAGAAACTGTTGTGTTGTTTCGTATCGATCGGGTAGAACTCGTCAATCTGAACAAAGGTCAGTCCGGACAAATCGGGCTTGCGGCTGGTGTCCAGTCCCATCGCTTCCAGTTTGGCCCGGAGGGTTTTCCGGTCCCAGTTCTGAAGGGCGAACTGCACGGACTTGATGAAGTGTTCCGGCGTTTTCCCGGTCGGCAGGGAGATAACGCCCTCGGGATGGTCCTGCACCCATTCCAAAAACCGCACGGCGGTCAATTTTCCCAGCGCGGGAAAGTTCTCCACGATGAGGGAAGCAATCTGTTCCTCAGGAGGGTAAATCAACTGATAGCCGCTCTTTTCGAGCGCGATCTGCTCAACGCGACTGGACGGGCGGGATTCCCCCGGCGACTTCCCCCGGGTTTTCTTCTTCTCGGATTGGGCTGTCATCGAACCTTTCCTGAACTTTTTTGATTTTCACTCCTGCGCGGTCTCATTCAACGTCAAGGGCTTTAATGCCAAAGTTTGACGCAAAGTCAACCAAAGCGAGCGAATTATACAGCAAGATGCGCTCGAATTGTTAGGATTCTATTCAAGCATCTTTGGCTACGCTTTCACGGGGATCGGGGGAGGAACGGTCAACCCGGGGCAGTGAAGTGCCTGGAGGGGGTAAGAGTGTCTTCCAAGGCCGGGGTGAGTAGGATTCCCGGCCTGTTCTTTGCGGCGACCCAAGCCGGGTAACTCAGACTTCATTGGCGCGAAATTAGGACAATTATGCGCTCCAAAGGCCGCCTTTCCGGGCGATGCTTAACTATTTGAACAATAAAGACTTAAAGCTATCCGCTTTCAAATGATATTGTGAGATGTCCGCGTTAAGGAATCTTGACAAAACGCTAACATTGTTGCATACTTCAATATAGTGGCTCGGCCGGAGCAGAACGTGGGGGATTAGCTCTGTCCATTATGCCATAAGAAGGGGGGGGCGCTTCCAAATTTCGCCGGGTCAATCCGAGATAAGCACGGCCGGATTGTGCCGACGATCGATCAGGTTCCTTCCAAACAACACAGACAAGCGACCGCGAGGGATCGAACGCCTTGAATCGCGACATTACACGAAAGTTATTGGAAGTTGCGGCTATTCCGACGTTACCTCAGGTGATGCATCGGATTCTGGAGACGTTGGAGAATGACTCTTCATCCGCTCAAGATATTACGCGGATTCTCGAATGCGATCATGCCATCTCCGCTCGAGTTTTACGCTTGGCCAACTCCGCCTTCTACGGCCTGAGATACAAAGCGGACACCATCCGAAAAGCGGTTGTGGTTTTGGGTTTCGACGCGGTGCGGATGTTGGCGCTGGCAACGTCCGTCTTTGGGGCCTTGAATCGCCAGGATCAATTCGCCTTCAGCCCGGAAGATTTCTGGCTTCATTCGCTGGGCACGGCCAAAGCGGCACAGCTGTTGGTGAAGAAGAGCGGCGGCAATACCTCCCACGACGGTTGCTTCACCGCTGGACTGCTCCACGACTTGGGCAAGTATATATTGGCCTTGGTGCTCAAAGAACAGTACAAAGCGATCGTAAAACAAGCTGAAGAATCGCAGATTCAACTCTATCACGTTGAACAACAACAGCTCGGCATGACCCACACCGAAGCAGGCAAGTGGATCGCCGAACGGTGGCGCTTTCCCTCTCTGATCAGTGACGTCATCGGCAATCAGCAGGATGTGACCGGATATCGAGGCCCCCATCGATTGGAAGTCGCGATCGTGGCCCTGTCCAGTGATATTTCCCGGGCATTGGAATTTGGCAACGCGGGGGATTTTAAACCGCCCAATCTGCAATCCGATCGAATTATCGAGCTGGGGCTGGACCCCAATCCTGTCAGCCGAGTTCTCGAAGAACTTGAAGATTATCCCGCTGAGGCCAAGGATTTTTTGCATATTTTGCAGCAGGTTTAACACGACGCGTTTTCCACAAGGAAGCGTTTTCCAATGGTTCAAGACTATAGAAAAGATTTAAATCCGGCTTCCTACGCCCAAGCGTTTGGTCAATTGACACTCCGTTACGAGCGACTGCTCAAAGAGCTTTCCCTTCTCAGCCAACTCAACGACATCCAGCTGATTGAACTGAATACCGAACAGCTCTGCCATCAACTGGCCGAAGCCATGGCATCGGAGCTCGACGTGGAGAACTGCTCGCTGATGCTCCTGCATTGCGAAGGAGACTCACTCGAGTTGAGGGCCGCGTCCAGTCCGCTGGATGAAGGCAGCAAGGCGTTCCTTCCCGGCGCCTGGACCGGAAAGCGATTCCAAATCGGCGAAGGGATCGTCGGTCGCGCCGCGAAGCATCGGCAAAGCATTCATATCGAGGATGTTCGGCAGGATGCATCCTTTGTCCCGCTGCAAAATAGTACGGTCGAAGTCGCTTCACTGCTGTGTATCCCCCTGCTATGTGAAGGCGAGTTGTTGGGCGTGGTCAATTTCAGCCATTATCAGCCGGGCTTTTTTGATATTGAACTCCGTGGAATGCTCGAGATTATCGCGAATAGTATTGCGCGCATTTTGGCCAAGCATAAATTGTACCGAAAGCTCCTCGAGTCCGAGACGCGCTACCGGCTTGTTGCCGGTTATGCCGGGGATGGAATCGTCGTGTTCGACTCCCGGGGCAAAGTCTTGAGCATCAATCCCGCGGCGGCGCGCATGACGGGCGTTCCTGCCGATCGATTCATTTCAGGTGAAATCCAGTGGGAAGCGGGCATCTGCGACGAGGATCGAGAGCCGTTTGTGCGAAACCTCGAAAAGGCGCTGCGATCGACCAATGCCGAGATGGTCAGCTATCAATATGTGGACACTCAAAAGCAGGTGCATTATCTGGAGCAGATCAGTTCACCGATGCGAGACGAATCCGGTCACTGTGTCGGCGTGGTCGCTGTTGTCCGGGACATCACCGCTCGCAAGCAGGCTGAAATGGAACTTTCCCGGCTGGCCATGGCGGTCGAACACGCGGCTGAGTCCATTTTAATCACGGACAGCGAAGGGACCCTATTATACGTCAATCCCGCGTTCGAACAGATGACCGGCTACACGCGCGAGGAGGTAATCGGCAATAATCCACGACTTCTCAAGAGCGGAAAACATGAGCGGCCGTTCTATCAAGAGCTTTGGGACACGCTTCAGCAAGGAAAATCCTGGGCGGGCCATATCATCAACAAGAAAAAGGACGGCACTCTGTATGAAGAAGACGGAACCATTTCACCGGTGAAGGATGCGTCGGGGAGAATCACCAACTTTGTCGCCGTCAAGCGGGATGTGACTCGAGAAGTCCAGATTGAATCCCGTCTCCGCCAAGGGCAGAAACTCGAAGCCATTGGAACGTTGGCCGGTGGAATTGCACACGACTTTAATAATCTTCTCACGATCATCATCGGATTCGGCGAGATCCTCAAGGGTGGAAACCTTCAGACCGAGCAGGTTCAAACCAATCTGGATTATCTGCTGGAAGCAGCAACCCGGGCCAAGGACCTGATCCATCGGATTCTGACGTTTAGCCAGGAAGTCGATGTTGAACTCAAGCCGATCTCGATTCATGCGATTGTGAAGGAATCGCTGAAGTTGCTTCGCGCTACCATCCCTTCAACCATTGAAATCGTACAAAATCTGGATCCCCTTTCGGGAACGGTTTTGGCCGATCCCACTCAAATCCAACAAGTGGTCATCAATCTTTGCACCAATGCTTATCAAGCGATGGAACAAACCGGAGGAACGCTGAAGGTCGATGTCTCCTGTGTTGAAGTGGATCACCATCTCGCCGCGATGCATCCCCGCCTTCGGCGCCACCCGCTCTATGTCCGGATCTTGGTCAGCGATTCCGGCCATGGGATGGACCGTGCCACTCTGGAGCGCGTCTTTGATCCTTTCTTTACGACCAAGGAAAAGGGCAAAGGAACGGGACTGGGCTTGGCCATGGTCCATGGCATTGTCGCCGGTCTCAATGGAGAGATCACCGTCACGAGCGAACCCGATAAGGGAACGACTTTTCATGTCTACCTGCCTCGCATGGACGCGCCTGAAATTGCGCCCGAAGAATCCCGCGAGGACGCCCCGAGCGGAAAGGGTGAAACCGTTCTTTTAGTGGATGACGAAAAAGCCGTGTTGGAGGTGGGAGAACAGATGCTCGAGCGGTTGGGATACAAGGTGGTCGCTGTATCAAACAGTCTCGAGGCGCTTGATCTCTTTCGCTCTCAATTCGATCGATTTGACATCGTCCTGACCGACCACACCATGCCAAAACTCACCGGCTGCCAGTTGGCCAGTGAAATGGCGAGCATTTGCCCGAACTTGCCGATCGTGATCATGACGGGATTGGGGCAAACCCTGACCCCCCAGTGGGTTCAACAATCAGGCGTGCACAGCATTGTCGGGAAACCCTTTTCCCTCGAGGAACTGGCCAAGGTGATTCGCGAAGCGTTGGATCAAACCTCACCCCAATAGTAAATAGAGTAAGATGCTTGTTTTCTGGGTTCGCTGAGGCGCTGACTCAAAAGGGTATTACGCCGTTCATGTGATCGGGGCAAGGGCTTTCTCGCTCCCGGATTTCGGTCCAGTCAAAACCCACCGGCGCACCGGGCTCGCGTTCCGCCTGGGCGACATCCACTGCCCCCGGTTTCTTGCCGAAAAGCTGTTCATCGGCCGGTCGGGCGAGGCAAGTCGAGGGTGACACGCGGCCGTCCTTCGCCGGTTGATCCTTCACGAGCAGGGGAAGCAAGGACAGCGGCGGAAGAGGGATGGCACACCCCGATAAAGTCAAGGCCAGAGCTACCCAAAGGATACTCCAGATCCGTCGCGCTTTCTTTTTCATTGGATTCCTTCCAAAAGACTCTGTCAGAAACGGTCTACGAAGTAAAGGCCATATACAAATCGCGATTCGACTCGGAGGCCAGAATCCTTGCGCGGCGAGCGGGATCGCTCAGAATTCGGCTGATGGTGGCGACGAATTGAAGATACGCGCCGGGGTTATCCTTTGGAGCCAACACCATAACCACAATCCGGGACGGCTTGCCGTCCAGGGATTTGAACTCGACGCCCTCTTTTCGAAGGCCGATTCCACAGATCAACCGATTGACTGAGTGGGTTTTGGCGTGGGGCAGGGCAATGCCCTCTTGCATCCCCGTGCTCATGACCGATTCCCGCTCCAACAGGTCGTCCAAGACCTGCTTTTTGTCTTTGGATTCAATATCACCGGCTCGCACCAGGATATCCACCATCTCCCGGATGATCGCTTCCTTCGTCTCGCTCTTGAGCTCGCACTCGACCGAAAACGGATTGATCTTATCCTTGAGCTGAGGCCTTTCGAGGCCTTCCCCGTTGGCTTCGGAAAAAATCTGTTTGCCGATTTTCGTTCGGTCCGTAAAAGACTGCAATTCCCGCATGGTTCTCTCCAATTCCGCCAGCACTTCATAAACCAGGGTGTGGACAAAGGCCGTTTGCCCCGGATGGAAGACGAATTCGATTTCATTCGAGGCGATTTTCATGCCGATGATCGTGTCTCCTTTTCGGATTTGGTAGACTCTCTCATCGATGTCAAACAAGTGAACGTAGAAACCTTCGGCCGTGAAGGCCAGATGAACGTTCCTGCGGACCAGCTCGGTGGTCTCCTGGCTCGGCATCGTGAATTTCAGCTGCCGCATTTCGCTCTTTATCTCGGGCGCCTTTCGCAGTACCGGTAGAGTCGAGCGAAGCGATATGTCGAGCATGAAGGGGGCCGACAGCATTGTTAAAAAAGTCATCATCATCGCCACGCCGAACGATTCATCCTGAATAATGCCGTTGGACAGGCCGATGCCGGCGATAATCAGCGTTACTTCACCGCGCGGCAGCATGCCCAGGCCGACCCGCAGCGCGCCTCGAAAGTTGAACTGGAGAAACAGGCTCGGCACACTGCATCCGAGCAGTTTGGAAGCCATCGAGACGATGGTGTAAATGGCGCCAAAGATGAAGACTTGCCAGGAGCCCATCACTCGGAAATTGACCAGCATTCCCATCACGCAGAAAAACACCGGTACAAAAAGCCGGTACAGCGGCGACAGCTGATCCTGGATCACGTTGGCCAGCTCGGTTCGCGACAGCGATAGTCCCATGATATACGCGCCGATGATCATCGCCAGACCGGCGTGCTCGAACAATCCGGCGAGAATGAGCGCCAGGCCGAGACTAAGCACGGCCATCGTGGCGGCGTCCCGGGATTTCTTCAGCGCCCCGGCAATCTGCCGGGCGAACAGCAGTCCCAACGCCGTGCAGCCAAGCCAAATCGCCACGGATTTAAAGGCAATCTGACTGATGTGCTTCCACTCGATGTGTCCCGAGCGGATCACGCCGATGACCACGGCCAACAGGATAATGCCCAGCACGTCGTCGATTACCGCGCCGGAGAGGATCGTTACACCCTCGGGCGAGTCGATCTTCTTTCTCTCGGTCAGAATGCGGGCGGTGATTCCTACCGAAGTCGCCGTGGAGATGACTCCCAGGAAAAGCGGCACGGGATCCATGAATCCCATCTGCACACCGAAGACGAAGTGCGAGAAGAAAACCACGCAAAGATCGCCGAGAAGGAAACTGACAACGGCTCCCCCCACGCCAACCAATGTCCCGGCGATGGAATATTGGATGAACATCTTCAGATCGGTCTTCAGGCCAACGAGAAAGAGCAAAAGGATGGAGGCGATCGTTGTGAAGCCATACAGGCCGACCGAGATGGGAAAGGCCTCGTGCTGCGGAAACAGGCCTTCCGGCAGCCCCGGAAGCGGGATCGCGCCCAGCGCATAAGGGCCGATCAATGTTCCGGCCAGGATTTCGCCGAGCACCGACGGCATCCGCATACGCTTGAAGAGGATACCGCCGGCCTGGGCGGCAAAGATGACCACGCCCAGTTGGAGCACAAGCATCATCATGTGTTCAATCATGTCGGCTGCTTACTCCTTGGTTTTCTTCCGCCAGAATTCGAGAATCGACCGGAGGCTGTCCTCCAGCGAAATGGTCGGGCGCCATCCGGTCAATTGGTTCAGTTTTTCATGGGAGCCCCGGACCTTCGGTTGGTCGCTGGGGCGCAGGCGTTTTGAATCGATTTGAACCTGGATCTTGGTGTTTGTTCCGCTGAGGTAGAAGTCCAGAATCTCTCGAATGGAAACCGCCCGGCCTGAACAAACGTTCAAAACCGCACCAGCGGGGGCTCTTTTGACCGCCAGCCGGTAGGCCTGAACGACGTCGCGCACGTCGGTAAAGTCGCGCTCGGCATCCAAATTGCCCACGTGCAGGACCGCCTCGCGCCGTCCTGCCTCGATTTCCGCGATTTGACGCGCGAAATTGCTCGCCGCAAAACGGGCGGACTGCCCCGGACCGATATGGTTGAACGGCCGCAGAATTACGACGTCCAGTTCGTGTATCCGGTGATAAAATTCGCACCACAGCTCGCCTTCCCGTTTCGTTACCGCATAAACGCTCGTCGGTCGCACGGGGGCGGTCTCCACCAGCGGCATTTCCTCCGGCCGGGCCCGGCCGTAGACCTCGCTGCTGCTGACAAAGAGCACCCGGCACTCGGGGCAATGCCTGGCGACCGCATCCAACAGGAGCACCGTGCCCCGGACATTGCTCTGAAGCGCCGGAAGCGGGTCGGCTTCCGCCGAAGGGACGGAGCTGATGGCGGCCAAGTGATAGATCCCGTCCGGTTGGATCTCTCGAAGGACCCGTTCCGCCTGTCCGGGTTGACTGAGGTCCACCGGATGAAAGATCACCGCCCCCCCTTCTTCCGAAACGAAGGAGTCCCCCGGCGCGTTGAGATCGAGGCCGTAAAGCGCTTGCTCCGGGGTGGACAACGCCTTGACGAGGTGCCCGCCGACGAAACCGCTCACACCGGTGATGAGGATGTTCAAAAAGACGACTCCATCTCTTCAACTATAGATTTTCCGCGGAGGATGAAGATCCTGTGTTCGCTTTGAGGCGTTTCAAGTCGCAATCGACCATCAGGGCGATCATTTCCTCGAAGCTGACCGTGGGCTTCCAGCCCAGTTTCTGGTGCGCCTTTCCGGCGTTGCCGACGAGCATGTCGACTTCGGCCGGGCGCGTGAGCGCCGAATCGACCTTAACGTGGTTCTCCGGCTTCAGGCCGAGGTGTTCAAAGGCCTGCTCCACTAACTGCCGGACCGAATGGGTTCGGCCGGTGGCGATAACGAAATCTTCCGGCTCGTCCTGCTGAAGCATCAGCCACATCGCCCGGACGTAATCCTTGGCGTATCCCCAATCCCGCTTGGAATCCAGGTTGCCAAGGCGGATCTCGTCCGAAAGGCCCCGTTTGATCCGGGCGACGCCTTCGGTTACCTTCCGGGTCACGAACTCCGTCCCCCGGCGGGGGGATTCATGATTAAACAGAATTCCCGAACATGCGAACAGGTTATAGCTTTCCCGGTAATTGACCGTGATCCAGTGTCCATAAACCTTGGCCACGCCGTAAGGACTGCGGGGGTAGAACGGCGTCTGTTCGTTCTGCGGCGTTTGGCGCACCTTGCCGAACATCTCGCTGCTGGAGGCTTGGTAGAAGCGAATCTTCGGATTTTCGTGCCGGACCGCCTCGAGAACGCGCGCCACGCCCAGGGCCGTGAACTGCCCGGTCAGGATCGGCTGTTCCCAGGACGTCGGGACAAAAGACATCGCCGCCAGGTTATAGATTTCGTCGGGTTGCGATCGGCGAATGACGTTGTTGATCGACAATTGGTCGAGCAAATCGCCCTGAATAATCTCGATCCGCTCTCGAAGGTGTTCAATGCGCTCAAACTTTTCGGTGCTGCTTCGCCGCACCATTCCGAAAACACGATAGTCTTTTTCCAGCAGGAGCTCGGCCAGATAGGAACCGTCCTGTCCAGTAATGCCTGTAATCAGTGCCGTTCGTTGTGGCATGGCTCGTCGAGTTGGAAATCCAATTCCTTCCACTGGCCTAAAAAATAGACAATTCACATGAGAATCGCGAAGCAGTATACCGGTCGCTTTCTATGGGATCAAGCGGATTCTGGTATCTTGGAGGAGAGGACTCGATCGATGCCATACCGATTTTCCATCATTTTGTTTGAATGATGTGGGTTGAAGTATCGCTCACGCCACGGATTGCAGCTTGTCCTGCGGGAAGGTGCGATGTCATTGAGGCGACGTTTCATTAGGGCGAAGGCTGCAACCGGTTCATGCCAGGGAGGAAGGGTGTAAGACGCCGCGCAGGGTGAATAAAGAGCTTGACAAAAAGAAATCTAACACATTATATTTCAAACATATAGCGACTGCTGTGCCGCTTGAGCGAAATCCGATCTTGCCTTACTTCTCCCCGGGCGGTTACTCTGATCGGGGTCAGGGTGTCTCTGCGGCGTTTTTCCCGAGTTCTATTGACTGATTGATGGGGCGCTTGGTCCGATCGATAGGACAGCGATCCGAGGAAACGTTGTCCCCCTGTTCATAGTCGTAAGATTTCTTGCCGGGTTGGATGCGATCCAATCGCCGTAGGGTGGCGTCTGCTTTATATCTTCACGGGAAAGAGAAATTCTGGTGGATTTGTTGAGTCGCTTGCGATCGATTCGACACGTCGCCCTGGATATGGACGGCACGATCTACAAAGGGGGGACGATTTTCGATTTCACGCTCGCCTTCCTGGCCCGCTTGGGCCAGCTGGGGATCGGGTACACGCTGCTGACCAACAATTCTTCGAAAAGCGTTGAGGGGTACCTGGATCGTCTTCATCAGCTGGGGATCAAGGTCGGGGCGGAGCAGCTGTACACGTCCTCCCTGGCCACGATTGACTACCTCAAGAAGACGTTCCCGAATGTTCATCGGCTTTACGTGGTGGGCACGGCGAGCTTGTGCGAGGAATTCGCCCGGGCGGGATTTTCCGTCGTGACGGGAGAAGAGGAACCGGAAGCGGTTATCATCGGCTTTGACACCGACTTGACCTATGCTCGATTGTGCAAGGCAGCTTGGTGGATTCAGCAGGGGAAGCCGTTTATCGCCACCCACCCGGATCGAGTCTGTCCTACCGATCAACCCACAATCCTGGTGGATTGCGGTTCGGTCTGCGCCTGTCTTGAGTACGCAACCGGGTGTCATCCGGTCGCGGTATTGGGAAAACCCGACCCCTGCATGTTAATGGGGATATTGAAAAGACACGGCCTGCAACCGGGCGATCTCGCCATGGTGGGCGACCGTCTTTATACCGACATTGTTATGGCGCGTCGAACGGGAGCGGTGAGCGTTCTGGTGCTTACCGGCGAAGCGACGAAGACCGACGTGGAAGCCTGTCCGGAGCCTCCCGATATCGTCGTGCCAAGTTTGAGGGAATTCGGTGACTTACTCGAAGATGCCAAGGGAAGAGAAGCCCCCGATTGAGAAGGCGAAAGCCGCCGGCCGCTCCGCTACGGTTCAGGCCCTGACCGACAATCCTTTAGATGTATTGATTGTTGGAGGCGGGATTGTCGGCGCGGGAATTGCGCGGGATGCCGCGATGCGAGGTCTGCGAATCGGCCTGGTCGAGCAGCATGACTTTGCTTTTGGAACGAGCAGCCGCTCCACCCGGCTTTTGCACGGCGGATTGCGTTATCTGGCTCAAGGGCGCATTGGCCTGGTGCATGAAGCCAGCGTCGAAAAACGGATTGTCCATACGATTGCCCCTCATCTGTCTGCCCCACTGCCCTTTGTTTTCCCGACCTATCAATGCCCCCCTTGGGGAACCTGGGCGCTTTGGAAACTGCGGATCGGGGTCAAGCTCTACGACTTGCTCTGCGGCGGGCGCAATCTCGGGCGGTCCAGCTCGCTGGCGGCCGAGCAGCTGCGAAAGCGCTTTCCGGGAATTCGCCCGCAGCGCCTGACCGGTGCGGTCCGCTACTACGATGGATTGACACAGGACGCCCGGCTGGTGATCGATACGCTTCGCGCGGCGGCGAATGCGGGGGGGCTGCTTCTGAATTACTGCCGGCTGGAGCGGGCTGGGCGCGATCAAAACACATGGCGCTGCGTTTTGAAGGATCGACTGACGGACGAATCGTATGAAGTCACCAGTCGGTGTCTCGTGAATGCCACCGGCGTCTGGGCGGAGCAAATCGAGCACAGTTCGGTTCGGTTGCGACCCACCAAGGGGGTGCACCTCGTTGTCGATCACAGCCGGATGCCGATTTCCGACGCCATTGTTATGACCGAGGGTAATCGAATCCTGTTCGCCATCCCCTGGGGAGAGCGGGTCATCCTCGGCACCACGGACACCGACTACCAGGGATCGTTTGACCACGTGCTGACGGACCCGCAGGACGTCGATTATATTCTTGAGGTCATCAATGAGTTCTTCCCCGAGGCGAAGCTGTCCGCCGATGACGTGATCAGTGAATGGGCGGGATTGCGTCCCTTGATCGCCGATTCGCGAGGCAGGCCGTCGGATATCTCCCGGTCGCACGAGATTCGCTCTTCGCAGCCGGGATGGTGGGACGTCGCCGGGGGCAAGCTGACGACTTATCGCCTGATGGGCGAGCAGACGGTGAACCGCATCGAGCGGTTCCTGAAACGGCGGATCACGCCCTGCCGCACGGCCGTGTGCCCGCTGTTGGAACCGCAGGAAGTGGAAGGATTCAGCAGTCTCATCCCGCCCGAAGCGACGCAACGCGCGGTGGATCATTACTGCAGAAATGAGTGGGCGATTCATCTGGAGGATGTTATGCTCCGGCGCGGAGGGTGGCATTATTATGATCCCGATGCGTCCCGGATCGCCTCTTCGGTCGCTCGGTGGATGGGGGAACAACTCGGGTGGGATCAAAAGCGGCAGGAGCAGGAGCGGAGCCGCTATCGCGCCGCGGTGGACGCGCCGCAGCGCCATCAGCCGCCGGACGCCGACTCGGCAACAGGGAGAGATGAATGATCTTTTCGAAAATCCGCAGGTTCTTTGCCGCCGCGCCGCACATTGAAAGGCTTCCGGAGGAGGAAGTCCGGCGACAGTATCCGAAGTACCGTTGGCAGATCATGGAGTCCACGTTTATCGGCTATGGAACCTTCTACCTGGTTCGAAACAACCTTTCCGTGGTGGCCAAGGACATCGAGGGAGCGCTGCATTACAACCATTCGATGATCGGCAGTATTCTTGCCGTCACTGCGATTACTTATGGTCTTGGCAAGTTCCTGATGGGTTCGGTATCCGACCGAAGCAATCCTCGAAAGTTCATGGCGTTTGGATTGTTACTGACCGCGGCGTGCAATTTTCTTTTCGGGGGCGTCGCCAACTATCACCTCCACCTGTTGCTCTGGGCCCTCAACGGTTTCTTTCAGGGCATGGGCTGGCCGCCCTGTGGTCGATCGATGGGCCACTGGTTCAGCGAGCGGGAACGCGGGCTGACGTTCAGCATCTGGAACACCTCGCACAACGTCGGCGGCGGCCTGGCGGGAATGCTCGCGGCGTGGGCGGCGTTGCACTTTGGCGGATGGCAATATGCTTTCTTCGTTCCCGGTGTGTTGGCCACCATCGGCGCGGTTTATCTTTTCTGGCGACTGCGCGACACGCCTCAGTCCGTCGGGCTTCCTTCGGTTGAGGAATATAAGAACGATTTCACCGAAGAAGAGAAAATCCACGGAACGCTCGAGCGCGAACTCAGCACCAAGGAACTCTTTATCGACAAGGTCCTGACCAACAAGTATATCTGGCTCTTGGCCTTCGCGAACTTCTTTGCCTATATCGCCCGCTACAGCATGTTGGATTGGGGGCCCATGTATCTGCGGGAAATGAAGAACGCCTCGCTTGCCGGAGGCGGCTTCGCGGTTTTTGTGATCGAATTCGGCGGCATTCCCTCCACGATTCTCTTCGGGTGGATTTCCGATCTTGCCGGCGGGCGCCGGGGCATGGTGGCCGTGCTGTGCATGGTTCCCATCCTGGCGGCGTTCCTGGGCATTCTCTGGACGCCGGCGGGCTATCTGTGGGTGGACATGACGATGCTGGCCGTCATTGGATTTTTTATCTATCCGGTGATCAACTTCATCGTAATCATGGCGCTCGATTTAACCTCGAAGAAGGCCATTGGAACCGCCGCGGGATTCATCGGATTGTTTGGCTACATCGGGCGAACCGTCCAAGCCGAAGGCTTCGGCCGGATGCTCGTTCATTTTGAGCGGTTGTACGGCAAGCAGGTGGCTTGGGACATGGTGCTTTATTCCATCCTGGTATGTTCGGCCATCGCGGTTGTCTTGCTCGCTTTCACCTGGAAGCTCAAGCCGAAGGCGTAGGGGAGTGCGCCGGCGGGGCTCTCAGCTCTTTTTGGATTCCTGTTCCCGGGAGCGAATGTAGTTCTGCATCGCTTCAAAGGTATTTCTTCGGTGTTCCTCCAGCACCTTCGCGGCCGCTTCGCCGTCCCGTTTTTTGAGCGTTTCGACGATCCGGCGGTGTTCCTTGCGGGACTGTGCCATCCGCTTGTCGACCGCCAGCGAAACGTACCGGTACCGGGTGACCTCCTCGCGCAGGCGATTCGTGATTCGCAGTAGCACCACGCTGCCCGATTCCTTTGCGATGAGTCCATGGATTTCCCGGTTCTTGGCGACGTATTCTTCAATCGAATCGTTTTTGCTCATCTCGGCCGTAAGGCGCTCGATCTTCTTCAGCGCCGCATCGGAGATTCTCGACGCGGCTTTCTTCGCGGCGTAGCTGTCCAGCACGCCCAGGATCTCGTAAGTCTCCAGGAACTCCTCGTTGCACAATCGGCGGACAAAGGAGCCGCGTCTCGGAATCGTGGTCACGTAGCCTTCAATGGTCAGCTGGGAGAGCGCTTCCCGCACCGGCGTGAGACTGACCTTCAACTCCTCGGCGATCTCGGAAACCACGAGCCGCTGTCCCTCAGGGAGATCGCCCGAAAAGATCCGGTCCCGGAGGTGGTTATAAACCTGGGCTTTCAACGTGGACTGATCGACAATGTTCTTGGTTTTCATAGATGCGCTCCTTCGCCATTCTCAGACGCCGTCCCCGCCCCCTTACATCTTGGGCCGCCCGGGATCGCTCCTAAGGGTGCGGTGTGAAATATTCTATGACAGATTGCGCTTTCGTCAAGGAAAATCCTGATCGATCGGCTGGGATTCCTGATTTTTCGCCGGGGAAGGGCTGTTCGGCGAGCGTTGCGATTGAGAATTACCACGAAGGTACAATCTATGACTATGAAGGGACCAGGAATCGGGAAGTGCTCGATTTTCTTAAAGCCATAGCGTCTGAGTGTATAAATTTTGTGTGGGCTGTAGATCGGGAGCGGCGGCCCTTACGGAATATAGTCCTCGCGCACCGGGGAGAAGACTTCGAGCGCGACTGAATCCTCGATAATCTCCGCGCCGTGCACGACGTTGGAAGGAATGCACCAACTGTCCCCGGGAACGCAGTCCCGCTTCTCATCCCCGAGCGTCAGGAGCAGTCTTCCCTTGACCAGGTACCCCGTCTGTTCGTGCGGGTGTTGGTGATCGGGAAGCCGCGCGCCCTTTTTCAATCGAAATTCGGTCATCAGCGTCTTGTCGCCATAGACCAAGGTCTTTTGTTCGATACCCTCAAGCGGGGAGAAATATCCATCCGGGGAGGTTGTGTTGAACATTCGATTGGGCTCCTTTTAAAGTATCTCTCGAAAGTCTTATCCGTTTCCCTCTCCTCCCCTTTATAAGGGGAGGCGGGGTGGGGTATGTTTTTCTTCGGCAGTACCGCTTTGGCCTTTAAAAGTAACCCCCTCTCGCTCCCCCCGCCTCGGCGCGTCTACGACCTTCGTAAGGGGGAGATAGGTATATTTCCGCTCTTTGTTTATCATTTGGACAATCATTTCAAGAACCGCTCCGGTTCAAAAATCGCAGCGACCTGCTTTATACCGAATGGCGGCGGCTTTGTCCAATCCTGGGGGTGAATTACGTGACAGTCAATACAATCAAGGCGGCGCAGGGAAGAGAAAATCTCTCCACCGCGCCGCCTCGGTTTCGGTCACTAAAGAGCCTTTTTCTTGTGCGGGCATTTTTTGAGGCAAAGGAACCAATCGAGACATTCATAGTCCTCGCCCGCCTTGTCCACGCGGTCTTTCGCCGAGCCGCAGGAGCCGGGGGGAGGAATGATCACGTCGTCTCCCAGCTCCCAGTTCGCCGGGGTGGCGATGCCGTGCTCGTCCGAGTGCTGCATGGCGATCAACAACCGCTTGAGCTCCTGCATGTTGCGCCCGTTGGACAGGGGATAATAGAGGATCGCCCGCACGAGGGCCTTGGGATCGATAATGAAAACCGCTCGCACGGCTTGGGTGGTGCTCTCCGAAGGTTGCAGCATTCCGAACCTTTTCGAGACTTCCATCGTCAGGTCGCTGATCACCGGGAACATCACCTCGACGTCCTTCATGCCCTTGTACTCGATCTTCTCCTTGATCGTGCGAAGCCAGGCGATGTGACTGAACGTGCTGTCGATTGACAGTCCCAAGAGTTCGCAATTCAGCGCCTTGAATTCTTTCGCCATGGAGGCAAAGGCCATGAATTCAGTCGTGCACACCGGGGTGAAATCCGCGGGATGGGAGAAGAAAATCACCCATTTCCCCTCATAGTCATCCGGAAAGTTAATCAGGCCCTGGGTGGTCTCAGCTTGGAACTCCGGCGCTTTCTCTCCAATCAGCGGCAAGCGATTCATTTCTTCACACATTGCTCTCTCCTTTCTGTACGCCCGGGATCGCCAGGTGTGGCTGACGCGGGCGCGGCTCTTTGACGAGTCCATTTAAGAAATTCTTGTTGCATTGTATGGGTGTGTCAAGGGGGAGAGGGACGGCGCTGTCCAATTCTCTTCTCTTATTGGTTGAATGGATTTGCCCCGTGCCCTGCCGGGTCGCTTTTCATCCAACATTTAGGAGGTCAAGGAGGCTTCCGGGGTGGGGATCGAGAGTACAATTCTAAAAAGATTCGAATCCGGCAGGAGGGCTTGAACATCGATATTTAAGAGCCGGCCGTATGCTTTGACCAGCGAGAGTCCGATTCCACAATGCGCATGGTCGGCCCGGGATTCATCCTTCCGCCAGAATGGCTCAAACAAATGCTCCAGATCCTCGCTTTTAAGATTGTCACAAGTGTTTGTGAGGGAAAGAAGATATCTGGTATCCCGCCTTTCCAACGAGCAGAGAATTGCGCCGTTGCTCTTGGTGTACGTGATCGCGTTTGAGAAAAGATTCCTGAGAATCGCCTCGAACATTGTCTGATCCGATTGGATCGTTGCCCGATCGGTCAGCTCCATATGCCAGTAGATCTGTTTCGCCTTGGCCTGGGGAGCATAGGTTTCCCAGAGGGATTCGATAGAGGCTTTCAAGTCCACGGGGCGGATCGTGGTATTCTGTAATCCCGATTCGCACCGCACCAGGCTCAAGAGGTTTTCAACAAGATGTTCCATCTGCTCGGCCACTGCCAGTGTATCCCGATAGAATCCAAGTGTATCGTCTTGCGGATTGGCGGCTGAGTATCCTTGGATACCGACCTGAGCAAGGGTCTTCAGCGTTGCGATCGGTGTACGGAGTTCGTGCGCCACGTCCGCGGTGAATCGCCGCTCCCGGTGAAACGCCGCCTCCAGTCGCTCCAACAGTGCATTGAGGCGCGTGATGATGGGAATGAGTTCCGAGGGCATTCCTCCAGTAGAAAAGCGATGGCTTAGGTTCGTGGATTTCACCTGGGTCATTTCCCCGGCTAATCGATTCAAGGGGCGCAGGCCGGTTTGAATCGCCAGGAAAACGAGCAGCAAGGCGATCACTGGGAAAGCAACGCCCATCCAGAGAATGCCGTTGCGAATCCTGCCCAGCCGGCGATCGACCTCCGCGAGTGAGAGCTTGGTGTTGATGCTGCCGATTCCTTTCCCGTCGCGCACGAGGGGAGTCGTAATGCTGATAAAGCGATTATCGGGGCGGATATAGTAATCGGGAGACGTTGGAAGCGCTGGCGGTTCAAAAGGACTATCGACGTCTCTTCCGATAAAGATGATCGGCTCGCTCTGTTTCAAGGCGGCCAGCAGGTCGCGATGTTCATAGACCGAACTGGCCTCGATATTGTCAGGAATATTGCTGGCCACGATGGAGGAGCGAAAGCCCTGGAGAAGAATAATATTGATTTCGATATCATTCTTGTCCCGAGCCGCCGCGAGTCGGTCGATCAGCGATTGAAGCGCCGGAACGTCCGGTTCCTCGGTCAGCAGCGGCAGAACAGCAGTTTCCAACGCATCCGAGAGGACGAGCGCTTCATGCTCGAGTTGATAGACCGAGGCCTCCTCAAAACGCTTGAGCGTATGAAAAGCCATGGCCAAAATTGTTCCCAGGACCACGGCGAATACAAGGATCAGGATGCGCAGTCGCAGCGAAAAGCGCAGCGAAGACAAGAATCTGAGAAAGGTTTTCACGGCCTGATGCGGTTGTTCACTCATAACGTCTTCCTTGTGCCGCCTTTCATTGGCGCGATTACTTTCCGAAGCCCCCGGAAGGGCCCAGGTACACGATATCGCCGCTTGATACGCTCCCATTCGTTGGATCGTAGGGAACCGCGGCGTGAGCATCAGTCAGCTCTTCATCATCATCGTGATCCAGGTCGGGGCCATGACTGGAGGCGAAATAGGTCATGATTTGACTCTGGCCTCCGAGCATCCGAATGTACTCCTTGAATTTCTCCTCGCTTTCGGTTCCATCATTCGCCAGCGCGTAACTCCGCGTTCCGTAATGATACCCCGGTCCCTCGATGATTCGGGGATCTTCTTCGTCCGGACCCTTGGCCGCAAAGGGATCAAGGAACCGGGACGTAAGGTAAGCGATCGGTGTCGTAATCGAAGACGACATCCGAGTTTCGAAAACTTCGGGCCCCAGTCCAATCGGGGGATAGGGAATGATCGCCTCTCCTTTTTCATCCGCGACGAGTGGAAACGCGTTGTGATCGACGGCGTAAATCTCCACCGCCGAGGCCAGCGTCCGCAGATCGGACTTCGCCCGGGCGACTTTCGCCCGAATCTGAGCCTGTAAAAAGTTCGGGATGGCAATGGCGGCCAAAAGGCCGATGATTGCAACCACAACCAGCAGTTCAATCAGCGTAAAGCCCGGCAAAATCGCTGGAGTTTGACGCAACGCCCCTCTTCCTCGGGCGGCCGGGCACAGCGGCCTTCCTGAATCGCGATGGAATTCCCGGCGTCTAACCATGGGCTTCGGGCAATCGAGTCGCAACCGGTTGTAGAACATACCCCATGCCACGTCGAGTCTGGATCATCGAAGGTTGACCGGGCTCATCGATTTTCTTTCGCAAGAGGCAGATGGCCGAATCGACCACGTTGCTCATGGCCTCCACTCGCTCATCATAAATATGCGCCTCGATTTCGGCCCGCGTGACGACTTCTCCCTGTCGCATCGCCATGTATTCCAGAAGCGCGTATTCTCGCGGCTTCAGGTCCAGGATTTCTCCCCGTCGCGCGGCGATTCGAGCCGCCATGTCGATCCTTAGATCCCCCAGAATAATCCGAGGACTCTTGAGTCCATAGCTGCGTCGCGCCAACGCCTGGATTCGCGCCAACAGCTCTTTCAAGTCGAAGGGCTTGACTAGGTAATCGTCCGCCCCCTGGTTCAGGCCGTGGACGCGGTCGTCCACCGTATCCCGGGCCGTAAGGATGAGGACGTGGATCTTGATTCCTTGATCGCGCAAGCGGCGCAGGACCGTGATCCCGTCGATTTTCGGCAGCATCAGGTCGAGAACGATGACGTCATAGTCGTTCGATTCCGCCAGCCACAAGCCGTCTTCACCGTCATCCGCAACGTCGAGCGCATAACCGGCGTTTCGAAGTCCTTTGGCGACGTAGCTTTGCAAGCGCTTGGAATCCTCAACCAGAAGAACTCGCATTAATTCGGCTCCGGGCAAAAAGAGATCAAGGAGATTCATTCCTTTTCACGGGATAATGCATCCGGATCCTCGTGTCAATCCTCGTCCTCCCATTGCTGTCCGTTTGCGAAAAGCATGACCTCGCGCGTTTTTCCCTCTGATACCAGCTTCACTTCGTAAACGATCGCTTGCACCTTCTCTGCCTTCTTGATGCCGGCGCCAGGAAACGCCTTCTGAATCTGCTCCAAAACTCCGCCGGGCAGACTTGACGGCGTGATTTCTTCCTCGATCTCGAGAATATCCCCTTCTTTCGAAGTCTTCACTGCGCGGTTGACTCCGCCGGTTTCCACCTCGACCTCATAAGCGAGAAATCCATCCTCGGATTCGCGTACCAGCCCGCTTGGTTGAGCCCCCTGGAGATAGGCTTTGAAGGTGTTCTGAACGGCCGGGGGCAACTGATCCCAGGTCACCGGTTGCTCGTCACTCTCTTCGCCTTCTTCATCTGCCGCATCCTCGTCGTCGTCCGCATCGTCATCGTCGTCCGCATCGTCGTCGTCGTCCGCGTCGGTTTCTTTTCCAAGGTATTGACCGTCGGAGGCAACCCGGATGTCGCTTTCGGCGCCGTCCTTGAGAATTTCAGCTTCATAGATGATTCTGCCGTCTTCCACATCTTGTTCAACTTCAACAATTTGGCCGCCATCCGCGTATTTCTCGATCGTTGTGAGCACGCTTGAAGGCAGATCGCCGAGACTGACCTTTTCTTCCTTTGCCGTTGCCAAAACGGTGCTGAGAATTCCCATTCCTATTACGATTACCGCTACTACTGATAAACGCCAGAATCGGATGCAATTTGAATCGGTCATTTCCTTTTCTCCTTCTCTTTGTCTCCAGCCTGATAAGGCTTGGCCATGAAATTTAAGATTCCTTGCGAAGACTAGTCCTTGGACATTACGGGAAGATTATATCAGGTCATTCTAAACTTAGAAACGAAGAAGAATGCCACGCACGACCTTCTTGATTCGAGATCCAGGGGAATTCTCACTCTGATTGTTTGTGGGTGGCAACTCCTTGATCCCTCTTTGGTTAGAGAGATCGGGGGGGGGCGCAAAGGCCTACTCCGATAATCCTCTCGTAATGTCTGGACGGTATCGTCTATCCAACAATCGCTTCAATGGAGAGGAGCAAGAATGAAGAATAACAGGAATCAGAAAAAGCATAGATTTTCATTTGTGCCGCTTGCCGTTCTGCAAATCGGTATTCTGTTTGTCGGTTTATCGGTCTTCGCTCAAGACGAACGGGAATTCACGACGGATTTCCGGATTGAGGAGTGCACCTTTTCCTCCGTGGGGAGGAATCCTTTCTTCATTCTGGAGCCGGGGTATCAACTGACCCTGGAGGGGGAATCGGACGAAGGACCCGTCGTCGTTCAGATCACCGTTCTCGATGAGACAAAAAAGGTGGACAATATCGTGACGCGCGTGGTCAAGGAAATGGAGTGGGAAGACGGGGAGCTGATCGAAGTCTCACAGAACTATTTTGCAATCTGCAACGAAACCAACAGCGTGTTCTACTTTGGAGAGGACGTTGACATCTACGACGAAGGGGAAATTGTCAGTCATGATGGAGCGTGGTTAGCGGGAGAAGACGGCGCCGAGGCGGGCATCGTCATGCCGGGAACGATTCTTCTTGGCTCCCGCTACTATCAGGAAATCGCCCCGGGCGTGGCGATGGATCGTGCCGAGATCATGGTGATGGACGCCACGGTGGAGACCCTCGCGGGAACCTTCTCCAACTGTCTGGAGACCCTGGAAACCACGCCTCTGGAGCCGTCGGCCGAGGATTCCAAGTTCTACGCGCCGGGGATCGGGCTGATCGTAGACGCGGAACTGAGCCTTGCGGAAATCCCCATCAATCCCCCCGGCGCGGATCTGAATCGCGACGGGCTTGTGGACGAGCGGGACCTGCTCTTATTTCGGAACAACTGGCACCGCGGTAATGAGGCCGACTAAAGACTCACTCGATCCATTTCCTCTTGCCTGACCCGTGACCGCCGGGATCATGAGGGGAAGGCAGGCGCCGGAGAGGCGCTGCGGTCGAGACAAAACTTTTGAGAAAGAATCTCTATCTTTTTAGAGATAGTTTTGTTTGGTCAAAGGATTGACTTCGAAACAAGTCATCCTTGGGTAATCCTGCCGTAATGTTTCCCTTCTCATAATGCCTTTCAAGATGGAGTCCGAGTCCGGCGAAAACCGCCGGATTTCGGGCTTATCGAAATGGAGAGGTTGTTTCATGAACCGTTTGGTTGCCTTGGTTCGAAGGCTTTTTAACACGCCCAAGATCCTCAAGATCGCCTTGCCGGCATTGGTGTGTTTGGCTCTCTTGCATGCCATGCATTTCCCGGGCGATTCTTCCGTTTCGGATGAGGCGGAAAAAGGAGCCCAGTACCTTGAGATTGTTGAAATCTGGGCAGGGGAAGGAATCGATATCTACAGCCTGGACGAAGGGCTTTCGTTCCTGGCCAACCGGCTTCCTCGAAAGCCTCAGGTTCTGGGGGCGGCAAAAGCCGCGTCGCTTCTGAGTGCATCGACCCCGGCGATTCTCCTGGGTGCAAGTCAACCTCTTCAGGCTCTTCACGCAACGCATTTCAGCCCGGACACTCCTCAAAAACCTTTCCTTATTACGCCGGGTGCTTTTGGGCTGGTCGTCAACAAAGCCTATTCGTCAAAAATTAGAACCGCAACGGCCTGCGCCCTTCCAAAGAAAGCGGCGCTTCGAATTGCCGCCCTGGGGGATATGGGGAATATGAGTCCGGGGCAGTTTCGATTGGGATCTCTCCTGGCTGAGTACTCGAACAGCATCGACAGCGTAGTTCTTCTCGGGGATAACATCTACTACATGCCTGAAAGTCAATCCGAGATTCCTGCCCTGTTCAAGTCGGTTTTTGAACTTCCTTACGAGCGAATCCTTAAAGCGGGAGTTCCGTTTTACGCCGTGCTTGGCAACCACGATCTTGGCCTCGCGGAGGAAGAGCTTCACTATGGGCCCTTCAATATGCAGGGACGGCGGTATTATTCGGTTGCCTTGGGCGAGAACCTGCTCGAAATCTTTATGCTCGACAGCAACACCCTCAGGCGAAAAGACAAACCGCAGGTCCGTTGGCTCAGAAATGCCTTGGCTCGCTCCACCGCAAGGTGGAAAGTCCTTGCCTTCCATCATGTCATGTACACAGTGGCCGACGATCACGAAGGCAAGAAGAGCCTCCGACGCGCTCTTGAACCCATTATCGAGGAATATAAGATTCCTCTTGTCCTCTGTGGCCACAGCCACGTTTACGCCCGCCGGCAGGTTCCCGGAGGCTGTTTACAGATTGTCGCCGGCTCAAGCGGGCAGTTGCGATCGGACGCCACCTTCGTCAATGCAATTGATTTTGGCTTTAACCGGGATAACGCTTTCGTCATCATGGATATCAATCCGGAAGGAATCTGTTTTTATGCTCTCAGCGCGTCAGGGGAGTTAATCGATCGCTATCCTATTGGATTTGCAGGAAGCGTTTAACCGGTAGAGCAGGAATCCCCCCCCCCGCCGCTATCGGCGAGATGGCGTTATTCTTCACTGCCTACTCAAGAATCTCCAGAGCGCGTGCGCTTAATACATGTGCCAGTTCGAGTTCTCACCCTCCCCGGGACGGTTTGCCAGGAAATTGTCGGCGTACGTGCCGAGGATGTTCGTATTCGTCGCAAAATATTCGTGATACCCGATGCCGAATTGACCGTCGGGGTGCGTGGCGTCGGTTACCGAATGAATGATCGCCCCGTCGATCCTGAACGTGATCCGATCCGCAACCGCCTCGATGCGCAACAGCCGCCATCCCGAGGACGCCATCGGCACGGCCGGCCGGAGATCGGTCGGCACGCCGTTCACGGTGCGGAGACAATGCACGCTGCCGTCATGAGAATCCCACGTCAGTGCATAGTTGTTACCTTGGACTCCGCCGCCTGAAATTCCCTCAAACAGGCCACTGCCATCATCCCGGGCGAAAATGCCGACGCGCTCGAAACCGTCCGAAGCCAGCTGCGGCCGGTAGTTGCAGTAGAGGGCGCACTGGACAAAGTAGTCCGTGTCGGTGGCCGCGCCGAGCCGTGTGGTGTCGATTCCTCCGGAGGGATCCCGAACGACTAAAATGGAGCCATCGCCGCCGGGAGCGGCCGGGGTGAACGAGCGGATTTCGGGCGTCGTGAACCGGTCGATCCAGTCGGACAGCTGCCGGCCTGTCGCGGGGAAGAGATCTCGATAGGGGAAATTGCCCGGCGGACTCGGCAGCGGATATCGCGCCGGGCTGAAGGACCCTTCATCACTCAGCAGGGGATGGAGCACCGGATCGGCCAGGACCTGCGGCACGGTCGTCGGCTGGCCGTCGACCGTCATTTCCATCTGCGCAAGCCGGATACCATGACTGTAATCGGCGTACCAGTCAACGTGGCCGAGGTACAAGGGCTGAATCGGATCGTCACTCGACCTGTGCCAGCCATAGATTGCGACCTTGCCCGGATTAGTCGCCAGTTGGGGCGTTACGACGACGTCTTTCTTGTGCCCCCCGACGAGCGCGCCGAGCGGGTCGCTCGAAAGATACACCGAGCGCTGCTGTCGGACGGTTGCATTATGCTCGGCGAAGACCGGTACGGTCGTCATCTCCGGGCTGGGCGGAATCGGTGAGGGCGCCAGCTTCACGGCGGCCGAGGAGTAAATGTCGTCGACCATCTTGCGCGTGGGCAGGTTGCAGCCGAGAAGATCGGCGACTTGCTGCGCCAGCGTCGGCGTCATCGGCATCAAAAAGTAATCGATGTTCGACCCGATGCAGGCGTATTCCGGCGTCACGTAATAAAGCGCGGTTCGGTCTTGTCCGCCGATGGACTCCGTGACCGTGATGGGCGAAAGTGTTCGGAAAAAATCCGGTACGTTGCCGATTTCAATCTGGTGCAGGATTTCCTGCTCGCGTTCGATTCGCTCCATCGGCGTGATCAGGATGGCGAAATCGTCTCCCGAAAGCGCGTCGCCGGGGCGGGCGGGAAGATTGAGAGTTTGGCACCAGCCCGTCGAGGCTGCGATCAAAACCAGGATGGCAGACAAAAGATAAGAACGCGTCATGGGATTGTCCTCCGTCGCTCGTGGCGATTATTCTTCAATTTTGTTCCGTTTTTCCTCGATAAGAATTTGCAGAATTTCCAGTTCATCGGCATCGAACCAGATTTTATGACAGGTGAGACATTTTTCAACCGGAATAAAATATTGGTAGTTATAAGGGCGATGGAGCATTTTTGCTCCGCAGCTGGGGCAGAACAGTGTCCCGGCCGGCTCCTTCAAGTCGAGTTCTTTTGCCTTTAGCGGATTAACGAAAAACCGCTCTTGGAATTGCCGGGCCTTTTGCCGCAGGCCGTTCGAAAAAGTCAGCTCCTGCCGGGCGAGAATGCGCTCGACGGCGAACGTATCGATAAGTTTCCCACCGCAATTTTCGCAAGCCCTCACGGTGACGCCTTCGTAATCGCTTTCCCTGAGCATATCGCCGCAACGGGGGCAGGAGTCGTTCCCGTTTTCGCCCGGTTCGGCGGCCTGGCCGAGGAAACCTAAAGCCCTTCGCACCTCCGGAAACTCTTTAGCGAGGGATGCTTCCCCGCCGCTTAAGTCCTTCACCGTAATCATCGGCGAGAAATAGGGCAGGCACAATAGTTCTCCCAGCGAAAACGGGCCTTGCCACTGACCCTGAGAGTCTCGCACCGACCAGCTTTCGCCTTGCGCCCGGGGCGTTTCCTTTTTCGCCGCCCCGCCTGCCGAATGCGGTTCTTCTTCAAAGGCCGGTTGCACGCGTCGTCCTTTGTCCCGTTGCCTTTGGCTCTTCCAGACCTGCTCGGTGACTTGAGCGGGGCATTTGCCGGCCATGCGCGTAAGGATATCGATGCGTTGCATGAAAGGAGGATGCGAGCTGAAGATCCGGGCCATGAAGCCCATGGTTCCGGTGCGGCGTTCCGATTCGGGATCGACGATATAGAGGGGTCCGTAGGTTGCCTGGAAGTCGCCAAGGAAGGAGTACTTGAGTTGTGCTTTGTAAATGACGCGTGCCAGGGCCAAGGGATCGCGGCACAGCTCGACGGCGGTGGCGTCCGCCAGCACTTCACGCTGGCGGCTCATCAGACTGCTCAAGGCGTTGACCGTGAGGGAGGAAAGCGACACCGCGGCGTAGAGCAGGGGATTGGGCACCGATTGATCCTCGCCCTTGACGTATCCCCCGAAACTGTCTTTCGTGGACGGCGCGAGCGCCAGACGAATCTGTTCCAGAAAGTTCGACAGGGAACAAATCAGGGTAACGTAAAAGGCGTCGCCCCGGATGATATGGGCCAGTTCATGAGCGACGACCGCCTGGAGTTCGTCGCGGGTGCAGTCGGCCAGCAGCCCCTCGGTGACCAGCACGGCCGGGCTGCCGTTCGGTTCGACCAGGGCCATGGAATTAATCGCAAAAGAAGGAATGACCGACGCCTGAACCTCGGGCAGGCCGCCGGCCAGCCGCATTTCCTCGACCAGATGGGAAAACCGCTGGTGGTATCGGTCGGACAGATCGGGTGGGTTTGCCCGAAGCCGCTCGCGGATGAACATTGCGCCGTTCTTCCGGGCGTCGTTGTAATGCACGGCGGCCACCAGGAGGGCCAGAAAAAAGTTCGCGGTGAAGAAAGAAACCGTGAACGGGAAGTCCAGAAACCGGCCGCCGGTCAACAACGCCACTGTTAAAACAACTGAACCGGTTACAACGCAGACGACGAGAAAGTACAAAACGGTGAGCACGACGAACAACAGCAGGGTTTTTCGCTGCTGCCGCCGCTGCACCGAGTAGAAATCAACCTGGAGCGATTCTTGTGCCATCCGTCCCTCGCCGCTGCCTGAGCAGGGGTCTATCCGAAAGGTTATCAGAAGGCCGGCAGGATGCAATCCCAAAAGTGTTCGACTCCCTGCTGGATGTGCTCGGATGGGAGCTCGGATACCGGGGATTCGCCTTGGTAGACTCCTTCGCCGAAGCTGGTATGATGATTTTTCAATCGAGGGAGTATGTTTGCGCCCGCCGGATCGCGGGGCTTAGCGGGAAATATAGAAATCAAGACAAACGAGGGGATGTCATGAAACGTTCGATTAAGGTTCTCTTTGGGCTAATCGTTTTGTTCGGATTGCCGGCGGCTCAAGCGTCAGCCGGTGGAGCGAAAGGGAAGGAAGCGAAATTCGCCGACGGGGTCGTTTATCACGACCGCAATGGGAACCAGAGGCGCGATTCGGGTGAAAGAGGAATCCGCAACGTGCGCGTCTCGAACGGCCGGGACGTCGTTGAAACCGATTGGAACGGGCAGTACCGGCTGCCGGTCGATGAGGACACGATCCTCTTCGTGATTAAGCCGAAGGGGTGGCGCACGCCGATTGACGAATATCAGCTGCCCCGGTTCTACTATATCCATAAACCGAAGGGCTCGCCGCGTCTCAAGTATCCGGGAGTCGCGCCGACGGGACCGCTGCCCGAGTCCATTAACTTCCCTCTCTATCCCCAAAAGGAGCCGAAGAAATTCCGCATGATCCTGTTGGGCGATACGCAAGTCACAAATCAACGCGAGATCGATTACCTCGCTCATGACATTGTGGAAGAGCTGCTCGGCGTCGATGCCGCCTTCGGCTTGACGCTCGGCGATAATGCCAATAATGATCTTTCTGTTTTTGACAGCCTGGCTCGGACGCTGGCCCTGACCGGTATCCCCTGGCGTTACACGCTCGGCAATCACGACATGAACTATGACGCGCTGACGGACGAGCTCTCGGACGAAGCTCATGAGCGATTCTTCGGTCCCTCATATTATTCCTTTGACTATGGCTCGGTGCATTTTATCGTTTTGAACGATGTGGAGTGGTTGGGCCCCTCGAAAAAAGGAGGAAGGAATTACCGGGGCGGCCTGGGGGAAGCACAGCTGGAGTTTGTCCAAAACGATCTGGCGCGGGTTCCCGAGAATCGGTTGGTCGTTTTGACCATGCACATTCCGCTGATGCAGGTCCGCGATCGCGAGGCGCTGTATCGTCTGATCGAGGACAGGCCCTACACGCTTTCCCTGTCGGCCCACTATCATACGCAACGCAATGAGTTTTTCACGGCCGAGGACGGCTGGAATGGAGCCGAACCGCATCACCATTTGATCAACGTTACGGCCTGCGGCAGCTGGTGGTCCGGCGCGCCGGACGAACTCGGCCTTCCCCATGCAACAATGGCCGACGGCGCTCCGAACGGTTATTCCATCCTTACTTTCGACGGCCACGCCTACTCCATTGAGTTCAAAGCGGCGCGTCGCCCGGCGGATTATCAAATGAACATTTTCGCCCCAGAGGTGGTGAAGGCGGCCCAGACCGACGCTACGGAGATTTTTGTCAACGTTTTCGCCGGCTCGGAGCGCTCCCGTGTGGAGATGCGCTTGGGGAATCAGGGGACGTGGATTCCGCTCGAAAAGGTCATGGCGAAAGATCCTTTCTTCGTGGCGCTGAAGGAAATGGAAGAAAGGGACACACCGCCGGCAGGGAGCAAACTGCCCCGGCCGAGAGATTGTTGGCACCTGTGGCGGGGAACCCTGCCGCAGCGCCTGGCGCCCGGCGCGCACCTCATTCACGTGCGAACGAGCGATCTGTTCGGCCATACCTACCGCGCCCACCGGGTGATCCGGATCGTTGAGTGAGCCGGGTTTCTACCCAAGATTCGTCGGTTCGAGCGGGGAGTTGAAAAGAAAGCTTGCCAGGGGCCGGCGCATCTGTATAATTTCTCCGCTTATTGCACGGCCCTATCGTCTAGCGGTTTAGGACGCCGCCCTCTCAAGGCGGAAACACGGGTTCGATTCCCGTTAGGGCCACTGCCGAAAACTCGGGGCAAATCATGCCCCGGGTTTTTTATTACCGATGTCCTGTAAAAAAACCCCTTCGGCAGAAGGGGCTTTCGGTAGATTGAAGTCGATTTGATTAGCGGGTTGTGGCGGGCTTACACGTCGCTGCCTTCTTCCTCGCCGGGCAGGACTTCACGCCACGTGGCCAGGCGGAACTTTTGCGAGGCGGCCGTCAGGTTCTTTAGGGCATTCACGTAAGTCCAATTGTAATCGATGCGGGCGTGCCCCTGCATCGTGGCCGAGCCGCAGAACACCGCGCCGTCGATGTTGATCTCTACATTGCCGCCGCCGTGCGTTCGAAATCCCCCGGTGGTGTAAATGATTCCGTCGATTTCGTGCGAGCCGCCAAAAGCGATGTCGGTATCCTCCGAGATGAGGTCGCCGACGATAATGATCAGCCCGCCGAAATTGTAGTTGCCCGTAATGTGAATGTCGGACGTGATGTAGACGACGTTGGGAATCTGAGCCGCTTCGTCCCACCAATAGCTGGCGGGCAATTCGTCTTCATCAGGCTCATATTCGAAGTAGTACCCTTGGGCGATGGAGATCTCCTTGAGCTGCTCTAATGTAAATTCGTCGAAGGGAAGCACGACGTCGTTGGTGGGATCCGCGTCGAGATTCAGCCCTTCGACGACTTGGGCCTGGTCGGTGACCCAGACGCCGTTTTCCTCGTCGTACCAGTCATAGGTGTACTGCTCGACCCGGTCGTGTGGATCGTCTCCCCCGCTCGTTTCGATCATTTCGCCGCTCTTCGTATTGCCGTGAATTTCGGTGATTCCATTCGTATCGATGAACCTCGGGGTATAGATGGCATAGTTGAACAGGTCGGGAGCGAATTCCGTTCGGCGCACAGAAACCCGCACGGTTCGATCGACCATGATGCGCCGGGAGGAGCTGAGCAGCGGCACGGCGGCGTGGGACGTGATGATTTTGATCGAGGAGTGGTCCGGGTTGGGAACCACCGTAACTTCGTACTCGCCGAGGTGCGTGCCCCATCCATCCACGATCGTTCCCGAGAGCTGGGTGTTGTCATAATTGACGTCAAGATTGTGATTCATTTCCAGCAGCGTTTGCTCGATGCCGCTTTCAGCCACCTGGAGCGCCTGGTTGAACCGGTAGCTGCGCTGGATGTTAAGCCAGGAATAAATGCTTCGGGACAGCGAAGCGGCCATAATCACGGCCAACACGAGCGAGAAGATCAACGCGACAATCAGACTCGATCCCCGCCGGTCCGGCAGAAACGAAAAGCGTCTTCGGCTATGCTTCAGCACTTTGATCGCCTCCTTGCTTGAGCGTTAAGACTGACTGCGAATCGTGGCCGAACTTCGGAAATTTCGGGTGTAGAGCACCCCGTCCTTCTCCTGTTCGGTTACCAAGGCCACCTCGACGTTAAAGACGTCTCCGAGCGGTTTTTCGCTGAGGACGAGACTGTCGTAGCTGAGGTGGTCAAAAAAGAGTTCAAAACCGGCGATGTGGCGCGTGATGCGGTAGCTGAGCAACTCGGATCCCTCGGACTCCGGTCCGAACTCGATTCGCTCCAGGATTCCCTCTTCCTCGATCAAGGTGAAGATGACATGGCCTTCGGCTCCCGAAATCGGGACTTCCTTGGAGTCGAAGTTTGGGATTTCCAACACCAGCACGGTGTCGGTCGTGGCAAATCCCTCCCAAGCAGCCAAAATTTCGGAGGCCCGGTTGACGTCGCGTTGAAGGAAGTCCAGGGAGCGGGTGGCGTCCCGCTCGACCTCGTTTTGAATCTTCTCCTGTCGCGCGGCGTACTGCAACGCGTAGGTTGCGGAGATGACCATCGAGGTGGCGACCAGAAAGATCCCGGAAGCGATAATCGCCTCGACAAGCGTGAATCCCCGCCGGTTTCGGATTCGGTTCCGTGTTTTACAGATCATTCTCTCCCCCTCACCGGAAATTGATGCCATTCTCGGTGATCTCGGTCATCATGCGTACGATTGTTCGGTTGCGATCTTGTTCGTCCTGAAACGCCACGGAAACCCGGAGCATGTCGACCAGCTGCTCGACCTTGATGTGGGGTTGCACTCGGTACTCGTAACAAGTCATCATCATCTCCTCGATCACCACGGATTCGATCAAGGTGACAGTTTGCCCCTCTTCGCTGGTGTAGTAAGCCAGATGGTAGATATTGTAATTATCACCGGGGGGAAGAGCCTCGCTCAGGGTGAGATAGTTCGCATCCCGCAGTGTTTCTATCAACTCGTTACCGACGCGATTGAGAGCGTTAACGCGGCGCGTCTGATTCTGGATCATCTTGATGGATCCGAGCGTGCCAAATAAAGCGGAGCCCGTGACTCCCATCACGAGGACGGCGATCAAGGCTTCCACAATCGTGTAGCCACGCCGCCGATTGCGTCCTTGCATGAATGCGTTTGTAGACATTCGGCCGCTCCTTCCCATTCCGGTTATTCAAAGGAGAATTCCCAAAAGCCTGAACAACCACCCTTTTCAGGATGGGGGGGGGACTTCTCCGAATGGATTATCAGCTCAAGATCTATGCCCTTGGCTTTGAATTACTTCAATCCCCGGGACATATAGCTTAATCCATTGCGAATTAATGAGTTATGTTTGCATCTCTTTTGTGATAGTCTTTAGGGTGTAATGTTGTGTGGCAATTGCGGGGACATGAATGTCACATTATGTGACTATTCGAGGTGGGGGGAGGAAGGCACTTAAGAGCAACTGACCCGCATGGGATTGTTGGATGGTAAGAGTCCCATGCGATCGAAATCTTTGAGAATGGTTTTCAATCGTGGCTTGTTGGTTTCCCGTCCGATCGTTCTCTGTGGTGGGAAATATCGGCGAGAAAGGTGGACTCAGGAGGAACCCGGGGAGTCAATGCAAACCTTCAGTTATTCACTGATACAGAAAGTACTCCAGGGCTTGGTCTTGTGTGTCGAGGATGCGAAAGAGAGCCCACAGATTTGCGCCGCTGAGGATCGACTCCACGCGATCGTGGACGCCAACAAGAATCAGCTGACCCCTGCGGCGGCTGATGACGCTGGTTAAGGTGGTGAGCACCCCCATGCCATAGCTGTCGAGATAGGGAACCTGATCCAGGTCGATGATGATTCCCTTCGTCTTCGGCTCCGCCTTGGGCGGGAGATTGGGGAGGATTTCGCCGTCTGGCCGTCCTGGAGCCGGTGGGTATTTCCCCTCGGCGGGAATTGTGATATGCTAAAGATAAACGGGGTCCGAGACGAGAATCGAATATACCGGCGAGAGAAGGGATGGGCCGCGTTTCGAGTTTTGCCGGTCTCTCGAATGGTTAGGGACCATCCGGAGGCGGAAAAAGGAGGAAATCCATGGTTGGACGACGGCATCTTATCCTGGCTGCTGTTGTAATGCTGGCGGGTTGCGGAACGCGAACGTCGACCCTTCACTGGGCCGCTGCGGAAGGGGATACGACTCGAGTGCAAATGCTGGCGGCTCGCGACGGGCATCTGGATCGCCGGCCGAACAAAGGACAGGCCGCCTTGCACTGGGCCGCTTTTAACGGTCGAACGGAGACCGCCCGAATCCTGTTGGACCACGGCGCCGACATCGACGTGCGGACGGTGCGTAAACAGATGACGCCTCTGCACAAGGCGTCCCAGTGGGGACACGTTGAGGTCGTGCGACTCTTGCTGTCCCGGGGCGCGGACGTGAACGCCCGTGACGTGAAAGGCGAAACGCCCCTCTACAAGGCCGCTTTTTCAAAACATCTTGGCGTGGTTGAAGTATTAAGGGAGTACGGTGGCACCTTTTGAGTTCAGGGCTTTGTCTGAATTGTGTTTCGAGCGGAGTGAAGCTCCAATGGCCGTGAGGTGAGAGGATGACTGAGGCGCTGACGATTGAGATAATCCGCGTTCCCTGCGGTGTTTTTCAAGTCCTGGTGGCGAGCCTGTCGGGGAATCTCCAATTTGGCCAAAGTACGGATTACCTGAAGACCACGGTGATGGACAACTTGTCCCCGGAAACCAAAGGAGTCGTTATCAACATGACACAAGTGGGGATCGTGGACAGTTCCGGCGTTGGAATCCTTGCCGCTCTGACGTCACGATTGGCCGGCAAAGGAGCGGCGTTGGTGCTCACCGGCATCCGGCCGAATTTGCAGAGCATCTTCGATCTCAGCGGAATGGGGGACTTGTTCCTTTGCATGGAGACGCCTGAACAGGCGATGGACTATTTCCTTGCTCGGGTAAGAAGGTCGAAACCCGTCTAACACGAGATTTGAAAGCGGCCTGCCTATGGATTCCCTTTCGGCGGACGGCAGCGTCCCGATTGAATTAGACGGCTGTTGCTCGCATGGCGATGAGCGATCGCCGGGGGGGATAAAGGACAAAACTTTCGAGAGTTGCTCTATTCCGCTTCTTGAGCGGACTTTTGAAGAAGAAGAATTTCTTCAATCCGCATGGTCGAATCCACACCCTTACACATATCGTATAACGTCAGCGCAGCCGCGGCGACGGCGCACAGGGCCTCCATTTCGACGCCGGTGGGGGCAAGCGTCGTTGCCGTCGCCTCGATTTCAATCGTCGCCCGTTGTGGATCCGGCGACGGGGGAAACGCGAAATCCACTCCGGTGTGCGTCAACGGCAGTGAGTGGCAAAGAGGGATGAGGCGGTCGGTCTGCTTGGCGGCCTGAATGCCGGCGACTCGGGCGACTGCCAGAACCTCTCCCTTCGGCACGGCGCGGTTCTGAATCGCCTTCAATGTTGCGGCTTGGAGAGAAAGTCGCCCCCGGGCGGTCGCGCGGCGAAACGTCGACGCTTTGGAGGACACGTCCACCATTTGAACCCGGCCTTGCTCGTCCAGGTGACTCAGCTGCTTCATACCCCGCCTTTACGCGTCAGTCGGCGTGTTGGTTCAACGGACTTTAATGATGTACTTGTCAAGAATTTCGACTTCGGTCTCCTGCCGTTGAGCCGCCAACCAGTCGGAGAAGTAAACCGCGCGTCGATTGGCAATGTAGTCTTTCTCCAGCACCCCCAGCTGGACGGCCTTATCAAAATCGATCGGTTGAGCCGGTGTTCGATGGATCAGCTTAACCAGATGCCACCCCTTATAAGTCCGCACCGGTTCGCTGACGCCGCCCATCGGCAGGGCAAAGGCGGCCTCCTCGAAGGACTGGACCATCTGCCCTCGAATCATCTCGCCCAGATAGCCGCCTCTTTCCGCGCTGGTGGGATCCTCGGAATACTTCTCGGCTGTGTCGGCGAAGTCCGCCCCCCCGGAAACAATTCGCTCTCGGAGCTGAACGGCTTTATCGTAGGCCGCCTGGACCTCGTTCTCGGCGGCATTCTCCGCAACGGCGGCCAGAATGTGGCTGACCTTCAGCTTCTCGGGAGTCAGGTAGGAATCCAGGTGTTCCGCGTACCAGTCCTTCAGATCCTCCTCTGTGACCGGCACCTCATATTCGTTCATGATCATGTCTTCGAACACGCGGACGCGAATTTCGTTTTCGAGTGTCTTTTTGAATTGCTCCAGCGTAAAGCCTCGGTCGGCCAACGACCCGAGCAATTCCTGTTCGTTATTATGGAAATTGAGCCGAACCTGAGCCAGGGCAATCTCCACCGAGGCGCTGCTGACGGCGAGGTCGGCTGCCAGGGCTTTCTGCTTGAGGATTTTTGCCATGATCAAGCTGTTGAGGACATTGAGTCGAATCTCGAACCTCTCGCTCGGCGTCGGTTCATCCTCGCGGCTTTTCAAGGTCATCTCGAATAAATCATTGAATTCCTGTTCGGTAATGCCCTCTCCATTGACCTTGGCCACCAGGGGCACGTCGGGAGCGGGCGTTGGCAAGGCCGCCGGTCCGCTATCGATCGAGCCCTGCGGGAGAGTACTCGGGTCGGGCTTGCGCTCGCAGCCGACGCTCAAGCATACCGTAATCAATACTGTGAGAATCCAGAATCTTCTCTTTGGCATAAGCTTCGCTCTTCTCTCCCACTGGTTCCGGTTCAGCCTTGGCACGACTCGATCTCACGATCCAGAGCCTGCTCGGCCGGGCTTATACGTTTCGTAAACGATGCGTCAACACACGAGGCGGCAACCCAATCTGGAACAGTCCAATATCGAACCACAGGAATTGCCGAAAGATTATATCGGCCCGGCGTTCTCAAGTCAAATCCTCGGGGCTCCAGGGATTCCCGCCGCCCGGCGCTGTAAAAACGAAACGGCTTGGAGCCTCCGATGTAACGAGTGAAGGCACGTCGCGGAATTTAGCAGACGAGATCCAGCCCCCTCTGCCGGGCATAGGCTTGAAGCCGCCGAACGACGTCCATGGAGGTTCGATGATCCAGCTCGTCGTACTCCCCGGCGCGATAGCACGGCCGGTACTGGCCCATGACGTTCACCAGGAGTCGGGCCGGGATTTCCCCGCTCAGAAACCGAAGAATCTCCAGGCTGTCGGATTCCCGTTCCGGCATTGCGAGGTGTCGGACAAGGACTCCCCGCCGGGCGATGCCTTGGTCGTCTTTGAGAAAATCGCCTACTTGAGAAGCCATTTCCAGCACGGCCTTCTGCGCCACCTCGGGATAATCCGGCGCGTGGAGATACATCCGACAGAAGTCCTCCGCGAAGGACTTCACGTCCGGCATGTAAATGTCCACAATCCCATTCAACAACTGGAGCACTTCGACCGGATCATATCCCGATGAGTTGTACACGAGCGGAAGAGAAAACCCACAGTCCACGGCAACCGCCAAGGCCTCCAGAATCTGGGGGACCACATGCGTCGGAGTGACGAGATTCAAGTTGTGGCAGCCGATCGTTTGAATCTTGAGGAAGACGGCGGCCAACTGGTCGGCGGTCAATGGCTGCCCCACGCGTTGGTGGCTGATGTCATAATTCTGGCAGAAAATACAACCGAGATTGCATCCGGTAAAAAATACGGTACCTGAACCATGGAAGCCCACCAGGGGCGGTTCCTCCCCAAAGTGGGGGCTGCAGGAGGCGATAATCGGCAAATCTCCAATGGCGCAGAGTCCGATTTCGCCCTGGAGACGCGAGGCTTCGCAGCGGCGAGGGCACAGCCGGCAGGGATCGAGCAGCTTGGCCGCCGCTGTCGCGCGTCTGCGCAGCTCTCCGGCTGGGAGATTGAGATACATGGGTTTTAAGGACAGGGGTTTCAAGGATTCCGGTTTTGAGGACTCGGGCTGAAGGGACATGCCATTTTCCCCTTTGAAATCATTCCGCGGCCTGATGAGGGCTACTGGGGAGCCATGAAAATCTCGCCGGTTTTCACTTGATACCCATTCCGGAAGTCGATGGCGCTCATCATGCGTTTGCCGGCCGGCTGGAGTTGCTCCAATTGCAGCGCGCCCGAACCGGTTGCGATAAGAATACCCTGTGATTTGGATGATTCAATGACCGTGCCCGGTGGGGAAGCGGTCAAGGAATTCGTGGGGAGTGCGTGAACTCGAAAAAGCTTTAGGATTGATCCCCTAAAATATGTTTTTGCAACGGGTTGTGGACATAGTCCCCGAACTCGGTTGAGAATCGTCTCGGCGGATAAAGACCAGTCAATCCATTCTTCTTCAGGTTTGAGGAGAGGTTCATGGGTTGCCAGGCGGTCATCTTGAGGAGTACGTGGCGCCGTTCCCGCAAGCATTTGCTCGACCGTCTTCTCCATCAGTCTTGCGCCCCGGTCGGCAAGGAGCTCTGACAGTTCGCCATACGTGGTCTCGGGAGCAATCGCAACCGTCTCCTGGCATATCAAGTCGCCGGTGTCCCAGCCTTCATTGAGAATCATCGTGGTGATTCCCGTTTGCGTTTCGCCGGCGAATATCGCCCGGCGCATGGGCGCGCCGCCCCGATATTTCGGCAATAGGGAGGGGTGGAGGTTGATGCAGCCCAAGCGCGGATAATTTAACAGATAAGGAGGAATCTTCTTCGCGAAAGCCACGACAAAGATAAAGTCCAGGGGCGGCAGCTGTTGCAGGACGGGCTGGAACGGTTCCTCCTTCAAGGTCGCGGGCTGAAAGACCGGAAGGCCGATTCTCTGAGCCGTTTCCTTGACGGCCGGAGCCCGAAGCCTCTGACCCCGGCCTTGCGGGCGGTCGGGCTGGGTCACGACGGCGTGAAGCGCAACGTGAGGATGCTCGGCCAGGGCCAGGAGACTCGGCACGGCGAACTGCGGCGTCCCCATGAAGAGGGCTGAAGCCTTTGGTGGAGAAGCGTTGGAAGTGGGATCAGGCATGTGCCTCGGCCTCAAGCTGGTCCATCTCGCGGCGCAGTTTCTCGCACTCCTCGGTTGTTCCCGCTCGGTCGACGATCAGAATTCCGTCCAAATGATCGTTCTCATGCTGAATGACCCGGGCCAGCATCTCCTCGGCCTCGAGCGTGACCGGTTGACCGTCGAGATCGGTATATTCAACGGTGATCCGGCGCGGGCGAAGCACCTCGACCTCGATCCCCGGCACGCTCAGGCATCCCTCTTTGTAGGCCTCCCGGTCCTTTTTACTGAAAGTGACAATGCGAGGATTGATCAGGGCCAGCTTCTGGCCCATTTCCCGCGTGTCCACAACGAACAAACGCCGGGACACGCCCACTTGAGGAGCCGCCAAGCCGATCCCGCCTTCTTCATACATGGTTTCAAACATGTCTTTGACGAGCTTTTGGATGGTGCCCGAAACTTGTTTGACCGGGCGCGCTTTCCGCCTCAGGACGGAATCGTTATAGATTCGGATTGTCTTCTTTGCCATGGGTTCGATCCAACCGCCTGCATCTGAAATGACGCAGAAATCAAGGGATTTCCGAAGGATTATAGACGGAGCAGGCAAGCGGTCAAGGGGGTGGAGGCTCAGGGGCCCCGATGGACTTCAAAGATCCTCTTCAGGAAGAAGGATTCTCCCGCGATCTCTATCCGCGCGTCATACTGCCCCAGGGGTGTCTTCGGCGTTACCCGGAAATTCACCAGCAGATCCTGGGCTTCGAAGAGATCCA
>Ga0272444_10000584_pt1 | contig 38382 bp, 39 predicted proteins | sample SSMForm13_FD_201033 | JGI IMG/M metagenome (GOLD analysis project Ga0272444, IMG submission 201033) | Marine sediment archaeal communities from Little Sippewissett salt marsh, Falmouth, MA, United States - SSM-Form-13 | ecosystem: Environmental > Aquatic > Marine > Wetlands > Sediment ...
GGGCCGGACAAGGCATTTTTTCTTTGCGAAAACCCATCCCTTCGCGGGAGAGGAAACCCTGGATCATCTCTTTGATCTATACCGGGGCAAGGCCTTCCTGCTGTTTTCCTGCAGGGAGGTCCCATTCAATTTCATGCCCCTCATCTGTTTCGATTTCGTTTACCGGGATCTGCACCATTCCAATATCATGGCCATCATTGAAAAAGCCAACGAGGTCTATTTCAACCATCACCAGGGCCTGGATCTTCTGGCGGTGATCCAGTGCAACCCCAAGCCGGACCATCGCGTGTTCCGTGATGTCATCACCGGATTCTACGGAGAACACCTCTTCAAGACCCCGGGCACCGTCGGCGCGGTGACCATCTTCGCCAACAGTTCATCCGACACTCAGCTGGAAGGGGTGTCCGGATCGGGTAACTTCGGCCATTCGAGCATCGTGTGTGCCGCAAAGCACAAGCTCCCGAAGATCAGGCTTTCAGAATTCCTGACTGATGATTTTTCCGGAAGCCCCATCTCGAGACTCCGATTCAACCACAAAACCCGTCTTTACACGGCCCGGATCTTCCCCTACCACGAGGCCGACCCCAGATCCTCGAGGACCGCCATAAAGGTGACCGGAGTCTATCGACCCCTGTCCCCGCCGGGATGGGAGCGCATGAGCGGAGAAGAGCTCCTGACGGGCGTATCCATGGATGTGGACGATTCCATGGCTTTCTATTGAGGAGAAACAATGACCAGGAAACCCTGGCAGGGACGGTTTTCTGACAGGACCTCCGGCATCCTCGAGAGGTTCTCCCAGTCCATTTCCTTCGACCGCGAACTTTTCCCCCAGGACATCCGGGGAAGCATCGCGCACGTAGGGATGCTTGGAAAACAGGGAATCATCCCGGAAAAGGACGCCGCGCTCATCCAGGAGGGGCTGGAAAAAATCCTTGCCGACCTCAAGGGAGGGGCCCTGCCCTGGAAGGAAGAACTCGAGGATGTTCACATGAACATCGAGGCCCTTCTGGCGGAACGGATCGGAAAGGCCGCAGGCTGGCTTCACACAGGGCGGAGCCGCAACGACCAGGTCGCCCTGGACCTTAAGCTTTACATTCGGGATGCCTGTACGTCAGCGGCGGAGGGTCTCCGGCATTTCCTGGAAATCCTTCTGAAAAGAGCCGATGAACATTTCATGGTGCTGATGCCGGGATACACCCACACGCAAAGGGCACAGCCGGTCCTGTTATCCCATCATCTGATGGCGTATTTCGAGATGTTCCGGCGCGACCATGGGAGGTTTGCCTCCCTCCCGGCGAACATGGATGAGTGCCCCCTTGGCTCCGGAGCCCTCGCTGGCGCCGGGTTTGCCATCGACCGGCAGATGACCGCCGAAGCGCTGGGGTTTCATACCGTTACCAGAAACAGCATGGATGCCGTTTCGGACCGGGATTTCGCAGCCCAGTTTCTTTTCAACGCCGCACTCTGCCAGATCCACCTGAGCAGGCTCGCCGAAGAGATCGTGCTCTGGGCCACTTCTGAATTCGGTTTCGTCAAGCTGCCGGACACCTTTTCCACGGGAAGCAGCATGATGCCCCAGAAAAAAAACCCCGATCCGGCGGAACTGGTACGGGGGAAAACAGGGAGGACCATCGGGAACCTGACCTCTCTCCTTGCGACACTTAAAGGACTCCCCATGACCTACAACCGGGATCTTCAGGAAGACAAGGAGCCCCTTTTTGATTCCGCCGGGACGGTCATTGGGTCCGTCGAGGTCATGGCTGGTCTTTTTGCGGAGCTGGAGTTTAAGACGAAGCGCATGGAAGAAGCTGCCGGGGATCCTTTAATGATGGCCACGGATCTCGCAGATTACCTTGTCCGGAAAGGTCTTCCCTTCCGGGAGGCCCACGAAGCAACCGGCCGCCTGGTGGCTCTTTGCGTTGAAAGAGAATGCGGCTTTGAGGGACTGTCTATCGAGGAAATGAAAAAGTCCAGCGACCTCGTGGAGGGGGATGTCTACGGGGTTCTCACACCGGAAGCCTCCGTCTCGAGGCGCGACGTCCCCGGCGGAACAGCTCCCGGAAGGGTCCGGTCAGCCATGGAGGAAGCCCGTGAATGGCTTGACAAAATGTCTCGCGGCTAGCCTTCTGGCTGCTCTTCTCTTTACCGCGGCCTGCGGGATCAAAGGACCTCCGGAACACCCATCCGGACCTTGGGGTCCCACGAAGTCAGCCCCCGAGGAGCCGGATTGACACCGGGCGATCTCCTCTGGTAGGTTTTCCCATTTCACGCCGGATTTCTTTGCGGTCCTTTCAGGGACGCGGGGACACGGGACCCGATTCAAAAAAGAGAAACAGGTCATGCATTTCTTCCATTTCAGGGGCAGTGAACTTCACTGCGAGGATGTTCCCATCCAACGGATCGCCGATGAGGTCGGGACCCCTTTTTATCTTTACAGCGCCTCGACTATAAAGAGACATGTCCGCGTGTTCACCGAGGCCTTTTCGAGTGTGAACCATCTCGTCTGTTTCTCCGTCAAAGCCAACAGCAACCTTGCCGTACTACATCTCATGGCCCAAATGGGAATCGGGGCTGATATCGTCTCGGGGGGTGAACTGTACAGGGCATTAAAGGCCGGGATCTCACCGAAGAAGATCGTATTTTCCGGAGTCGGGAAGACCGCGGAGGAGATGGGATTCGCCCTCGAATCCGGCATTTTCATGTTCAATGTGGAGTCTTCCGAGGAACTCCAGGTCCTGGCCAAGATTGCCGTCGCTAAAAAGAAGACCGCTCCCGTGGCCTTTCGGGTCAATCCCGACGTGGACCCGAAGACCCATCCTTACATTTCCACCGGACTGAAAAAAAACAAGTTCGGGATTCCCGTGACGGAAGCCTTGACCCTTTACAGGCACGCGGCGGGGATGGATGGGATCAACGTGATGGGAATCGACTTCCACATAGGCTCCCAGTTGACGACCTCCGAACCCTTCGGGGAGGCTGTCAGACGCCTGATGGATCTTGTTCACAAGATCGAGGGTGAAGGGATCCCCATTAGACATATCGACGTCGGCGGAGGCCTCGGGATCACCTACGACACCGAATCCCCTCCCCTTCCATCGGATTATGCCAACACCATCCTCAAGGCCCTCGGTAATGGGGACAGGGTATTGATCCTGGAACCCGGGCGTGTCATCGTGGGAAACGCGGGGATTCTCGTAACGAAGGTCCTTTACCGGAAAAAAGGGGCCACCCGGAATTTCGTCATCGTGGACGCCGCCATGAACGATCTGATACGGCCCAGCCTTTATGACGCCTACCAGAAAGTTCTGGCCGTCAGGCAATCCGAGCGGGCGGAACAAATCTGCGATGTTGTCGGTCCCATTTGTGAATCCACTGACTTCATGGGCCGCGACCTTCGCCTGCCGTCCCCGGAAAAGGGGGAACTGCTGGCCATCATGAGTGCCGGCGCCTACGGATTCCCGATGTCTTCCCAGTACAACTCCCGGCCGCGGATTGCCGAGGTTATGGTCATGGATGACAGGTTCGAGGTCGTCCGGGAAAGGGAGACTTTCGAGGACCTCACAAGGGGAGAGCGGTTTTTTGAAAGGTGACAGCCCAAAGCCCAATGCCCGGGAAAAGACTCTTTTTCTGGATGTACCTTAACCGTTGGGCTTTGACCGCTGGGCTTTGGTCTTGATAAAAATTGACTGATCTGGTTTTTTTCCTTCCAGAGGGAGAACGGAATGAATTTTCCCATTCCCTTCGCCAAAATGAGCGGCGCCGGGAACGATTTTATTCTCATTGACAATAGAAGCGGTCTCGTCAGGGAGGAGGAGATGCCCTCCCTGGCCACTCTTGTCTGTAGAAGAAGACTTTCCGTGGGAGCCGACGGAATCGTTTTCATACAGGAGGACGGAGAACTGGACTTTGCCTGGAGATTCTTTAATGCTGACGGAAGCGTCGCCGAGATGTGCGGCAACGCGGCCCGTTGTGCCGCCCGGCTCGCCTTTCTCGATGGGATCGCCGGGAAGGAACTTGTTTTCAGGACCCTTGCGGGCCCGATCCATGCAGCGGTTGAGGGAGCGATGGTCAAGGTCCAGCTCACCAAGCCCCATGGTCTGGAGCCATCTTTATCCCTGCAGATGGAAAACGGCCGGGAATTTCAGGCAGGTTTCGTGAACACAGGGGTGCCTCACACCATCATCCCCGTTCCAGGAGAAGATCTGGCCGGGATGGACGTAATTCAAACAGGACGGCAGATCCGCTTCCATCCCCGGTTCTCCCCGGCGGGGACCAATGCCGATTTTATAAGCGTGAGGGATTCACATTCCCTTGATATCCGGACCTACGAAAGGGGAGTTGAAGACGAAACCCTGGCTTGTGCCACCGGTGCGGCCGCCGCTGCCCTGATGACGACGGTCTGGAAACTCACCTCGCCACCCGTCACGGTGGTTACGCGGAGCGGTGCTCCCCTGTTGATCCACGTGGATCCCTCGGACCCCGGCCGCGGAGATATTTTCATGGAAGGGATTGCCTCGCTGGTATACCGGGGACAGCTAACCGATGAGACGATCGGGGGAGGTTGAAAATGCTAAAAGGAGCATTCACCGCACTTGTCACTCCCTTCAGGCAAGGCCTGTTCGATTCGGAAGCGATGAAAAAACACATCGAGTTCCAGATCGAAGGAGGGATCAACGGCCTGGTGCCCTGCGGCACGACAGGGGAAGCCTCGACCCTGAGCCATGATGAGCACGTCGAAATCGTCCGTTTTACCGTTGAGCAGGTGAAAGGAAGGGTTCCGGTCATTGCGGGGTCAGGGTCCAACAGCACCACCGAAGCCCTCGAATTGACCAAAAGGATCAAGGCCGCCGGCGTCGATGCCTGCCTCATGATCACCCCCTATTACAATAAGCCCACTCAGGAGGGCCTTTTCCGCCATTTTTCAACCGTGGCCGACCAGGTTGATACCCCCATTATCCTCTACAACGTTCCGGGCCGGACAGGGGTCAATATGCGGCCTGAAACGGTGGCCCGCCTGGCCCGGATACCCAACATCATCGGTCTCAAGGACGCCGCCGGAGATCTCAAGCAAACCAGTTACACCCGCCAGATGGTCCCGGATGATTTCGTCATTCTCTCCGGGGAGGACGCTCTGGTCTACCCCCTCATGGCCATCGGAGGACAGGGGGTCATCTCCGTCGTTTCCAATGTCGCCCCCCGGGAGATGTCCACCATGTGCCGCCACTTCCTGGAAGGCGACATCCAGAGAGCCTCAGAGCTCCACCACAGGCTGTTGCCCCTTTCTGACGCCATGTTCGTGGAAACCAGTCCGATCCCTGTGAAGGGAGCCCTTTCCATGATGGGGCGGATGCAAAATGAATTTCGGCTGCCACTGGTGCCCCTTTCCGAAAACGCATCCCTGAAGGTGAAAAAGGCCCTCGAGGATTTCGGGCTCCTTGAAAGCGGAGGTTAAATGATGGTGCGCGCCGTTGTTGCGGGAGCCTGGGGACGCATGGGTTCGGCCATTATCCGGGTCCTGGACTTGACGGAAGGGATCGAACTGGCCGGTGCCCTGGTGAGGGAAAGGGGCCCCGGCCCAACCCTGGAAAAAACACCTGTTGTTATGTCCGGGGGAAAGGAAATCCCCGTTATCTTTGATATCGGCCAGATGCCGGAGGATGTGGATGTCCTCATCGATTTCACAACCCCGGAAGGAACCTTGAAAAACATCGGCTATTGCTCCGAAAGGGGGATCGCAGCGGTGACGGGAACCACCGGCCTTTCCAGGGATCAGAAAGAGGCTCTTTCCCGCTTTGCTGAAAGGATCCCCCTGGTTTTTTCACCAAACATGAGTGTCGGGGTGAACCTTCTTTTCAAGCTTGCGGCAACAGCGGCCTCCATTCTGGGCGAATCCTACGACGCGGAGATCGTGGAGGTCCACCACCGCATGAAAAAGGACGCCCCCAGCGGTACGGCACTTCACCTCGCTGATGCTGTGGCCAGGGCAAGGGGAAAAAACCTCGAGGAGACCGCAGTGTTTTCAAGGCACGGCCAGATCGGGGAACGGACGGACTCCGAAATCGGGATCCAGTCTTTAAGGGGGGGAGATATCGTCGGGGAACACACCCTCATCCTCGCCGGTCCCGGAGAAAGGCTGGAACTGACCCACAAGGCTCACAGCAGGGACAACTTTGCCCAGGGAACTGTCCGGGCCGCCCTTTGGGTGAAAGGAAGGAACCCCGGCCTTTATTCCATGGCTGATGTGCTGGGGATAAAATAGGTCCAACGTTGAACGTCCAACGTTCAACGGGAAGTCAAAAGCACGGGCGCATCGGAATGGGGAGCAATTATCAGGGACACAGCATCAGAACGGTTTTTCCTGGACCGGGATTTTTGATTTCAAGTTAATCTTATCCGTTGGACGTTGGACATTGCCCTTCGACTTCGCTCAGGGCCCCGAGCCTGTCGAGGGGGACATTGGACGAGAAAAGAGAGGATCTTTCATGAAAATTGAACAGGCCGACCGACTCAAGGCCGTTCCCCGCTATCTTTTCGCGGAAATTGACCGCATGAAAGCAGAAGTGGCCGCAAAAGGTATCGATATCATAAGTCTCGGCATTGGTGACCCCGACCTTCCGACCCCTTCCAACATCATCGAGCGGCTCAGCCAGGCTGCGCATGACCCGCGAAACCACCAGTATCCAAGTTACGAGGGAATGCCGGCTTTCCGTAAAACCATTGCCGACTGGTATGCAAAGCGGTTCCAGGTCGGGCTGGACCCCGACAGGGAGGTCGTCTCACTCATCGGCTCGAAGGAGGGGATCGCCCACACTCCTCTCGCTTTTGTCAACCCGGGGGATGTCGTCTTGTGCCCGGATCCCGGATATCCGGTTTACAGCATCAGCACCCTGTTCGCCGGAGGAGAGGCCTATCCCATGCCTCTTCTCGAAAAGAACGGCTTTCTCCCGGACCTGGGGTCCATCCCCGGCCAGATCAGGAAAAAAGCAAAACTGATGTTCCTCAATTATCCCAACAACCCCACCTCGGCCGTCGCGCCCAAGGGGTTTTTCGAAGATGTGGTGGCCTTTGCAAGGGACAACCAGATCCTTGTATGCCATGACGCCGCCTATACCGAGATCTATTTCGACGAGAATGACCCGCCCCGGAGCTTCCTGCAGACCCAGGGCGGTTCGGAAGTGGGGATCGAATTCGGATCCCTCTCCAAGCCGTATAACATGACCGGATGGCGCATCGGCTGGGCCACTGGAAACACCGAGGCCATTGCGGCCCTGGGAAAGATCAAGACAAACATCGATTCGGGTATTTTTCAGGCCGTGCAGGAAGCCGGCATCGAAGCCCTGACCGGGGATCAGAGTCCCCTTTCTAACTTGAGGGAGATCTACCGGGCGCGGCGTGATATGGCCTGCAGCACCTTTTCCAGACTGGGGTTTACCTTTCAGGTTCCGAAAGCCGCTTTCTATCTCTGGGTCAAAACACCCGGGGACCAGTCCTCTGCCCAGTTCGCGGCGCGGATATTGAACGAAACGGGGGTGGTTCTGACTCCCGGAACCGGTTTCGGGAAATACGGGGAGGGCTTTTTCCGGGTTTCGCTGACCATCGGCGAGGACAGGCTTTCCGAAGCGCTGTCCCGGATCGAGGCCGCCGGCTGATAAGTTGGGAGCAGCCCAAACCGCATATGTCGGACTGGGGAGCAATGAGGGGGACCGGGTCCGCCTCATTGCCGAGGCCGTCAGGAAGGTGGAAAATCTGCCGGGGGTCCGGGTCCTGGCTCTTTCCTCCCTTTTCGAGACGGCTCCCATCCAGGTGCGGGGAGGGTTTTTCATCAACGCCGTGATGGCTGTTGCGACGGAAATGGAGCCGCACAGGCTGTTAAAAGATCTGATGAGAACGGAAACGGAGATGGGTAGAAAAAGGGAGGGAAGCGGACCGGATCCGAGAAACATCGATCTGGACCTCCTCCTGTACGGGGACCTGGTGATCCGGGAAAAAGCCCTGGTTATTCCACATCCAGGAATCCTTGAACGCCGCTTCGTTCTGGAACCTCTTGCCGAGATCGCCCCGAACCTGAGAATCCCCCTGGCCGATGGAACCTTTTCCGAGCCGGTTTCAACCCTGAAAGAGCGATGCCGGGAACAAAAGGTCGCTAAAATCGGACGGTTGGAAGATTTTCCCGGATCCAGCCTTTAAGAAAAGCACTTGGGATCTCACCTTGACCCGGAATTTTCCGTGAAGTTATAATGGGGTCTAATTAATGGTGGACAAGAGGTACATCGTCGTCGAGGGACCCATCGGGGTTGGGAAGACCAGCCTGGCCCAGATGCTGGGGGAGGAATTCGGCTCCAGGGTGGTTCTGGAAAAGGTCACGGAGAACCCCTTCCTGGCCAAGTTCTATTCCAACCCGGTGGCGTACGCTTTCCAGACGCAGATGTTTTTCCTCCTGAGCAGGTATCAGCAGCAGCGGGAACTTGCTCAGCCGGAGTTGTTTAAGCAGAGCGTCGTCTGTGATTACCTGTTCGCAAGGGACAAGATCTTTGCGACGGTAAACCTTGACGAGGATGAGCTGGCCCTCTACCAGCAGATCTTCTCCCTGCTGGATCAGAGGATCTCAAAACCGGATCTCGTCATCTACCTTCAGTCCCCGACCGAGGTGCTTGGACAGCGCATCCGGATGAGAGGACGAAGTTTCGAGAAGGACATCAGCCGGGAATATATCGAGGCGGTCAACGAAGCCTACAACCGGTTCTTTTTCAATTACGATGAAACCCCGCTCCTGATCATCAACACCGCAGAGGTGGATTTTGTCAGGAGACCCGAGGACTTCCAGGACCTGGTCCGGGAGATCCGGAGGATGAAAAAGGGGGTCCAGTTTTACGTGCCGCTCGGATCCGCATAGTGCGGACCGGGACGGGGTTATCTCACCACTTCTGCCTTGAAGGCAGATGACCCCGTTTGCGGACGGGGTTTTTTTATGGAACAGGGGGAACCCCCGGAAAGAACGACAGGACGACGGGACGACCCTGCGAAACAACCGGGCCTTTCTCCCGGTACGGTCAGTATCCCCCGGTTCCTGGACCCCGGCCAATTTTAATCCGGGTTTTCCAAACAAGGGGTGTCTTATGAGTGAAAAAGTCACGGTCAACACCATCAGGAAGATGAAAAACGGCCAGCGCATCGTGATGCTGACCGCCTACGATTATCCAAGCGCCCTATACGGGGATAGATCGGGGGCGCAAATCATTCTTGTTGGCGACTCCCTTGCCCAGGTGGTCCTGGGTTACGAAAACACCCTTTCCATCACCCTGGAGGAGATGCTCCATCACACGCGCGCCGCGGGACGCGGCTGCCACCGGGCTTTTCTCGTCGCCGACATGCCCTTCGGCTCCTATCATGAAAGCCCCGTGCAGGCTTTTGGGAACGCCTGTCGATTCCTAAAGGAAACCCCGGCCCAATCAGTGAAACTCGAGGGAGGAGTACGGATGGCTGAGACTATTCGTTTCCTCGTGGACCGCGCCGTCCCGGTCATGGGACACGTCGGGCTGACCCCCCAGTCCTTTCACCAAATGGGAGGATACCGGGTCCAGGGACGCGGGGAAGAAGGGTTGAGGAATCTTCTCGAGGATGCGAGGGCGGTCCAGGAAGCGGGGGCTTACAGCATCGTCCTCGAGGGGATCCCCGCCGAAGCGGCAAGGCTCATCACGGGAGAACTTACAATCCCCACCATCGGCATCGGTGCGGGGCCCCACTGTGACGGGCAGGTCCTGGTAACCAACGATCTGCTCGGCCTCTATGACCAGTTCACCCCAAAATTCGTCAAAAAATACGCCGAGATCGGAAAAATCATGGAAGAAGCCTTCAAACAGTTCTATGAAGAGGTCACGGAAGGTAAGTTCCCCGAGAAACAGCACAGTTATGAGTGATCCTTCGCAGGATCAGAAAAGAAGGAAGGAAAGATGTCATGCAGATGACAGGTTCGGTATCCGGGATGCGCGAACACGTGACCCGTCTACGGGAAAAAGGCCACCGGATCGGATTCGTCCCGACGATGGGTTTTCTTCACAAGGGTCACATCAGCCTGCTTGAACGCGCCCGGGAGGAGAACGACGTTCTTGTGGTGAGCATCTTCGTCAACCCAACCCAGTTTGGCCCGGGAGAGGACTTCGAGGCGTACCCCCGGGACATGGAAAAGGACAAGGCCCTTTGCAGCGAGGCTGGAACCGACATCCTCTTCTCTCCCTCCCCGCAGGAAATGTATCCTGCCGGTTTTAGGACAACGGTGTCGGTGTCGGGACTTACGGAGGGCCTTTGCGGAGCCTCCCGCCCGGGCCATTTCGATGGCGTCTGCCTCGTGGTTGCCAAACTGCTGAACATTGTGCAGCCCCACAGGGCCTATTTCGGCCTGAAGGATTACCAGCAGTTCAAGGTGATAGACCGGATGGTCAACGATCTGAATATGGACACCGAGATCGTCGGCCTCCCCACGGTCCGTGAACCGGACGGCATCGCCATGAGCAGCCGCAACAGCTACCTGACAAAGGATGAGAGGAAAAGCGCCCTTGTCCTATCACGATCCCTCGAACATGCGAAAAGGCTGGTCTCACAGGGGGTCCGGGAGGCATCGACCATCGAGGCGGGGGTCAGGGAGATGATCGGGGAAAGACCCTTCACCGCAATCGATTACGTTTCCGTGGTCGATGTGGAGGAACTCACGGCCGTTCAGACTGTGGAAGGCCGCGCCCTTCTTGCTCTTTCCGTCAACATCGGGCGAGCAAGGCTCATCGACAACGCGATCCTCGAGGCTTGCGATTAGAAAGTGCAGCCGGGAAGTGTACCGGAAAGGAGACGACCATCATGAGGTTTACCATGCTGGCAGGGAAGATCCACAGGGCAACGGTCACGGAATCGAACCTTGATTACGAGGGTTCCATTACCATGGACACCGATCTCCTTGAGGCAGCCAGGATCCCGCTCTTCGCACAGGTCCAGGTTTACAACATCACCAACGGCGAGCGTTTTGAAACCTACACCATGCCCGGGGAAAGGGGATCGGGGGAGGTGGTCGTCAACGGAGCCGCCGCCCACAAGGCTTCAAAGGGGGATCTCATCATTGTGGCCTGTTACGTCCAGGTTAAATCGAAGGACGCGGACAGCCATCGCCCAACCCTTGTCTACGTGGACGGCAAAAACACAATAACCCACATTAAATACAACTGAGAGGCTTTTTTCCCACCAGAACCTCAGAAAAGAGGCTTATGTCATCCGGATTTAAACAACTGGAAGGTATTACTGCGGATGCGGGAATCGAGGCATGGGGCGAAACTCTTTCCGAGGCGTTCAAGGGCGCCGCGGAAGGGCTGGCTTCCCTTCTGGCCGACATCCCCGAAAGCGACCTAAAAAAATCGGTTCCCGTGGTGGTCCGGGGGGAAAACCTTCCCTCTCTCCTGGTGAACTTTCTCAACGAACTGATCTTCCTCGAGGAAACAAAAGGCCTGATTCCAGGGAAAATTGGGAAAATCTGGATAAAGGGCCTGAACCTTTTTGCGACGATCCGGTGCGCTCCAACCACCTCCGTGGACCCTTCCACCCGATCCCAGGTCAAGGCTGCCACCTATCACGGCCTCGCGATCGACCGGTCGGGAAAAGAGGTCCGGATAAGAGTTATATTTGATGTATGAGGGAACGGATGCATGTCTTCCGTCGAAAGCAGTTTGTGCTTAAGGTCTAAAACCTTGGATCCGGGAACCGGTAAATAAGATCGGGGACTGTTGAGGATATTTCGCCTTGGCCCAACTGAGCATAAAAAAAATTGACGACTACAGATACGAGATCCCCGTCGGGACCGTTCCCGGAATGAAAGTCCCCGGGATCATCTACGCTGACGAACTTCTCATGAAGGACATCCGGAAGGACGAAAGCGCCCGGCAGGTGGCTAACGGCGCCACGCTCCCGGGGATCGTCAGGGCTTCCATGGCCATGCCCGATATGCATTTCGGCTATGGTCTCCCTATCGGGGGAGTGGTTGCCACAGACATCAAGGCCGGCGGGATCATTTCGCCCGGGGGGACAGGTTACGACATCAACTGCGGGGTCAGGATGGCGGTGACCAACCTCGGGAAAAAGGACCTTGCCGAACAAAGTCGATTAAAAAACCTCGTCGATTCCCTTTTTTCCCATGTCCCAACCGGCGTCGGTTCCAAGGGCCCTGTCAGACTTACCGAGAAGGAACTGAAAAAGGTCCTCTCCGAGGGCGCAAAATGGGCGGTCGAAAGAGGGCTGGGAGAATCCGAGGACCTTCACCACACGGAAGAGGAAGGCTGTCTGAAAGAGGCTGACCCGGCCGCCGTCAGCGCCCGGGCCAGGGAGAGAGGCATGCCCCAGCAGGGAACCCTGGGATCCGGAAACCACTTCATCGAGGTTCAATATGTCGATGAGGTTTTTGACCCGGCCGCCGCGGACGGTTTCGGGGTCAGCCCGGGACAGATCGTCATCATGATCCACTCCGGGTCACGGGGCTTTGGCCACCAGGTCTGCACGGATTACCTGGAAGTGATGAACCGGGCAGTGCGAAAATACGGAATCGTTCTTCCTGATCAGCAGCTTGCCTGTGCTCCCTTCGACTCCCCTGAAGGACAGAGCTACTGGAACGCCATGAAATGCGCAGCCAATTACGCCTGGGCGAACCGACAGTGCCTCATGCACTGGGTCCGGGAAACAATGGAAAAATTTTTCCGGATGGCGCCCCGGGATCTGGGCTTTCGCCTTCTATATGACGTCGCCCACAACATCGTGAAACTGGAGGAGCACGAAGTCGAAAAAAAGAGGATGGTCCTGGCCGTTCACCGGAAAGGGGCCACGAGGGCTTTCCCTCCCGGTCATCCCGAGATCCCCGAGAGGTATCGTCCCTTCGGACAGCCGGTGATCATCCCGGGAGACATGGGTACCGCCTCGTATCTGCTTCGAGGCACCGAAAAGGGTATGTCCCAGACCTTCGGCAGCTCCTGTCACGGCGCAGGGAGAGTCCTGTCCCGTCATGCCGCCATCAAGGCGGCCAAAGGCCGTGCCATCAACCGGGAACTTGAGGATGCCGGCATCTACGCCCGCGCCGCGGGGAAGATGTCGCTGAAAGAAGAGATGCCGGAGGCCTACAAGGACATCTCGGCGGTTGTCAACGTTGTTCACAACGCGGGGATCGCGGCAAAGGTGGCAAAGATGCGTCCGCTGTGTGTGATAAAAGGGTAAGAAAAAGTCCAGAGTCCAGAGTCCAGAGTTCAGAGTTAAGAGTTAAGAGTTAAGAGTCCAGAGCCTGCCCTGAGCCTGTCGAAGGGTCCAGAGACTAAGCCGCGTGCCCAGGATTTTCGGGAGCCCCTCTGATCAATAAATATTATCCTTCTGCACCTGTGCACTGAATTCATTCCTTTCACTTACAACCCTGAACTGTCAACTCGGAACTGGTTTTCACCGCCCTCTTCCTCATCAGGAACAGGATCGCCAAAACAACCGCCATTCCCGCCATGCCGGTCCACGGCTCATCTCCCGGCGGGGCCGTGGTCGCGCATCCTCCCCCACCGCCTCCTCCTGTTTCAGGTTCAACCTGGGGGGGGGCGCTTGTTACCACGATGATCCCTGAATTATCCATGTCCTGGCCCTCCACATTCAGAATAATCCGGGTCGTCCCCTCCGCGAGGGCGGTAAAAACACCCGAAGAATTGATGGATCCCACGGCGGGATCGGTTAGGGACCAGGAGGTGGTGAAAGCCGGGATCAGGCTTGAAAAAGTCATGGACTGGCCAGCCTCCACCTGTGCGAAGAAGGGGGATATCCCGGTGACCCTCCAGGGACCGGTCTCATAAGAGGTTACGGGCGCCAGGGCGCCGTCGAACTGAAGGGTGAAGGTTGTCAGGCCGGGAGAAACAGGGGAAACGGCCCAGGACCCGTCCGGAAGAGAGACCATGACGGCCACGGAAGGGCTTTCGCTGACGGCACTGACAATGGAGCCGTAAAGGGCGCTCACGGAATCACCATAGGAGGCAATGGGCCGAAGGGTGTCTAATGGGGCGCATCCGGAATAAGGGGCGAAAGGCGCCAGGGTGCCCGCCAGGTTGACCCTTTTCCCGGACCGGATCAGCCCGGAGAGCCGTGCGTCGAAATCCCCGCCGTCGATGACTCTGTCGATGGCCTGGGCCGGGGTGAGGCCGGGATTAACGGACATGATGATCGCCAGGGCCGAGGCTGCGATGGGGGCCGCGAAGGAGGTGCCGCTTTCGGTCTCGTACTCATCGGTCCCCCAATGGATGGAAAAGATGCCATGGCCCGGGGCGGCCACCTGGACGGATTCAGGCCCGTAGTTGGAAAAATAGGCCAGACCGCCGGTAGAGCTGGATGCCGCCACGGCCAGGACGTTGTCGAGGGGCACCTTGGTGTACTCAGCCGGGAAAGCCCCCGCGCCCGGATCGTTGTTTAATCCGTCGTTGCTGGCCGCGGCCACTAACGCGATGCCTGCCTCTCCGGCCGCCTCAATGGCTTCCCGAAGGGCCTGGATGTCGTGTTCGAAAGTCCACGAAGCGTTCAGGACCCTGACGGGGGGCGCACCGGAAGTTGTCTGGATGGCGTAATCGATACCCAGCAGGGTTTCATCCAGATACAGACTCCTTAAGGGCATGACCTTCACTTTCCCGGCTCCCAGACCGACTCCTCCCCTTCCGTTATCCCACCCGGCGGCGATGATCCCGCTGATAAAAGTTCCGTGGGGGAAAAGCCATTCCTCCACCAGATTATATGGGTCGGTCATGGTGTTGTCGTCGTCCATGAAATCCCACCCGTTTACATCATCGGCATAGGAATTGGCATCCGAGGGGCTGTCGCCCGGCTCTAGCAGCTCCACGGAATTTACCCAAAGAGAGCTGTTGGGCAGGTCCTCGTGATTGGGAATGTATCCCAGGGATGGTTGGAAATAGCCGAATTCCCCGCAGCCCGAATCCAGGACCCCGATGGTCCCCCCCGTCACGGGGCCGGTGAAAACCTCCTGCATCACGGCCCATGCCTCGGGGGCGTCGACATCCCTGTCAATTAAAACCGGCCGGCTGATGGTGAGAAAGTAGCCGGTCAAAGGGGGAGCATCCAGGTGCCACTGGGAGGAAAGATCAGGATCTCCCGGTTCGACCCTCGGCATGTCCAGGAAACGAACCCGCCAGTTCAGTTCGGCGTATTCGACTGAGGGGTCAGACCGGAGCATCTGCACAGCTTCAAGAGCGGTTATCCCCGGGCTCAGGGAGAGTTTCTCAATTCCCAGACGTCTGATTTTCCTGACGTTTAAAGCCCCCACGAATCCCCGAGCCCAGGCGCGGTCATCCTCATCCGACCCTACCCGGAACTTGACCAGGACCTCTCCCTCCCTGTAGGCAGGGAGAGCGGCCGGTTCGCCGGAGACGGCCCGGACCTCAAACGGCAGAAAGAAAAAACCGAAAAAAAGAACAAAGGCAAAAAAGGTCTTCGTTCTCATTTTTTCTCCAGCAGGATGGCACGGTAGTTGGGTTCGGCGTAGCGGACTTCCGGGTAATCGGAGAATCGTTCGGCCGTCCCGGGGATGTCCGTCTCCTCCGGAAAGAGGATCAGGAAAAGGTTCCTCCCTCCCAGGGCCTTTCCGATCCGACCCCCCTCCTCGCTGACTATTTCACGGATCCTTTCCCCGGAAACGGTTTCATAAAAGGCAACGATGAGTTCCCCGGGTGCGTAGGACTGGTCCGGCGTTTTTCGGGAAATCCCCGAAGCCGTGCAGGCAAAGATCAGCACCAGAACTGAAAAGAGAAAAAGGCATCTCCCACCTGAATGTCGTCTAAAAAAATACCTGGTCAATGCCAGGCAGGATTTATCATTGAGCGTTGGACGTTGGACGTTGGACATTGGACGGACCTTAACGTTCCTCAACCTGTTATGGAGGGACGGCCGATGGTTCCCCTGATATGCAGTGTAATGCTGCCATCCGCTCTGGGCCGGGAACCTGCAAGGGAGAACAGGGGCAATACCTTCTCCTTGATCCTGTCCCCCGGTTTGATCTCGAGAATCAGGTCCAGCCGGGAATCCTCGAAGCGATCGGGCACCAGACGTACCGTTCCCCGGGCTTTTGCGCTAAGGTCTCCCTCAAGCTGGTTTTCCCCGATACTCAAGACAGCGTTCTCAATAGTAAAAAACAGGCTCAGGGTGGAAAAGTCCAGGGAAGAAAGACCTATGGTTTCAAGAAGGCCTCCGGCGATCTGGATTCCCTCACCGTGGAGTTCTCCCTGACCATCCAACATTTTTCCGGAGGAACCGTTTTCCCCCCGGAGGTTTCCTTCCACCTTTGCTGCTCCCTTCAGGCGATAGGGGACATCATCAGGAAGAGAAAAATTCCCCAGGTCGGCCCCGAAGGATTCCACCTCCACCGCCCACTTTGCCTTTCCCGAGCGCAAGCTGAACCTGGAAGACCCCCACGGACCCGAAAACCGGACGCGGGCCCCTTTGCCGCCGGAAAGAAGCCTGATCAGGCTCGGGGAGACAACTGCATCCCCGAGGACCACCTGGTCTTTCCCCATATCGAGGGAAACGTCCCGCAACTTCAACGAAAAAGGAAAGGAAGGGGAAGCCGCCTCAACCCGGAGAGCCCCCTTCGAAGCGTCTAGCAGCTGCCCATTGACCCACGAGGTCAGCTTTTCCTGGGGAAAATTTATCACAGCGAACAAGAGGGTGAAAAAGAGGAAGCAGAGGATATATCCAACGTAGCGCAGGGAACTTTTCCGGTTCATTGGGCCTCCAGAGCCGTCACCAGAACGGTTGCATCAAGGAGTTGAGGGTCATCGAAGCGGGTCTTAACGCGCAGCCTGGCCGTCCTGGCCATGAGCTCGTTTCCCTCCACCGCCTCTAAGAAGCCGGTGAGCTCCCCGAGATCAATTTTCTCGATTTTCAGTTCGACGCTCGCTTCCACAATACCGGATTCCAACTCCCGGGAAAGGGGTTTCATGCTGGCGATCTTATCGGCAAGCCCAAGGCTTCTGGCTTCCGCCTCCATGGCCGCGAGCAGGGAGGTGTCGGTGTTTCTGCGGGCCAGGCTGCGTTCCAGTTCCACCAAAGTCGCTTCTGCCGCATGATACTCCCGTGCCAGTTCCCGGAACTGGTCCAGGTTTTTTTGCTGCCGTGAAGCCAGGTCCTGGTAACGGTCCTGGCTGGAAACGAGGGGGCTGACGACAACCCCGAAAAGCAGGGATCCCCCGACGAAGAGAGAGGCCACGATAAGGAGAATCCTTTCGCGGGGGGAGAGCTTTCTGAGGAAGTCGATCATCCTAGCGAACCTCCATCTCCAGACGAAAACTGATCTTGTTCATGTCGGCCCCGACCCTGGCGTTTTGAACCTGGACTTGAGTGAAGAAAGGTTCTTCTTCCAGGGCGCTTTTGACCTTGTCCACAGAATCGAAGGATGTGACGGTGCCTTCCAACCTCAGCCTTTTCGAATCATAGGAAAGTTCATCGATTTTGAGGGATATCTCCTGGGGGACGGCCGCGCTGAGCCGGGCGAGGACGGCGAGGGCCCCTTTTCCCTCGAATCCCGACATTTCATCGACTTTTCGCTTCAGCTCCTCCAGCTTGTTGCGGGTCTCGGCAACCTCTTGTCCCGGAACCGGGCGGGCATCGGGAAACAGCTCCAAAAATTCCGACTGAATCCGGGTCGAGTATTCTTCAAACCTGGCCTTGGCCTTCCCCGAACCTGCCATGAGATTTCCCACGAAAAAAAGAAACACCAGAAGACCCAGAACCGCGGTGCGGATGGCCGGCTTTTTCAGGGCCGAATAGACCGTCATCGGTGAAAAAGGTCCCTGGCGGAGATCAAAGGCGATGGAATATCTGCTTCCGATGCTTCGCAAGGCAAGACCCAAAGCAACGGCAAACTCGGCTTTTTCCGGAGATAACGCCACCGCGCCAGCGGTTTTTTCCGGATCGCCCAGATCCAGAAAACGAATGTCCCTGCTCCCCTGGTGTTCCCTGAAAACGGAGGCGGAGGACCCCGAACAGGCCAGGACAAAACCATCACCTTCCCGGACCGTTTGGAATGCCTCCTCAGCCAGGGAAAAAACCGGATCCTGCTCCCCTTCCCGGACGGATGAAAACCGCTGGATCGATTCAATAAAGGATGATCTCATCCGGACAAGGAGAGCTTCACCCTCAGAGCAAAAAACCGCTCCTCCATCTCTCAGGCCAATGGTCCTTGAAAATCCGGCCAGCCCAAGGGAAAGAGGCTGAATTCCCCGAAGTCTGGTTCCTCCGTCGAAGATCTCGAGGATTCCGGCCACCGTTTCCCGGGAGCAGACAAAAGCGATCCCTTTGACTCCCTTTTCCAGAGGGCTGCCGGCCAGAAAATCGGCGACAACCGTCTCGGAGGGGATCGGGATCTCCCCTTCCAGTTCCGATACCAGGATCTGCATGATCCGGCTTCGGGACCTGAAGGGAAAACTCAGGGTTTTCCGGTATGTCAGGGAATCGCTGATCCCAACGGTGGAGCCGTCCACATCGATCCCCAGTTCGCGGGCCTTTTTCACCCCCTCCTCCCACGAGGAAAAGGGATCGGCCCCACACGGCGGGAAGATCTCCATCCTTGACACGCTCCGCTTGCCGACGGCAGCGGTCAATTCTACTACCCGAACGGTCCCATCAGCCTCGAGGGCGACACCTGTTCCCTTTCGCTCAAACATCAAACTCCTCGCAGTTTTTTAAAAAAACAGGGAAACGCCTTGCCCCTGAAATTTTCATACAGCCGGAAAAACCATCCATGGCCGTAATTAATAGAAAAACTTTCACAACGGTCTTCCCTTGCATTCAGGTCGAGCCAGCCTCTTTCCGAATCTGAAGGTATCAGAACCCCCTGTAGTACACAAGATTGACGCTCTCTCCCTTCCTCTGGAAGACCCCGTAAATACTGGAAGACGCCACCATCGTTTCTCCTGTGATCCTCGCCGCGAAATGGCTGCTGGCGACATCGATAAGAACAGCCAGATCGTTGCTGTAGAATTCGTCGCCCGGAAAACCCGGAACATCCTTGATTTGAGCCGGGTTTTCAAAAGGCTGATCCTGTCTGCTTTCGATGATTTCCTGGGCAAGTTTCTCATCGATTTCGGGGTCAAGGGCCATCAGGACCTCCAGAGGAGCGGTGTTGATGTTGACGCGCCGAAACTTGTCCCCGGCTTTTTTCTCCCCGTGAACCGTCAGGTACTTTTCGAGGGCGGGCACTTCCCCCTCACCGGTCCATAACAGGACACGGCCGATCCCCTTGACCAAACCGAGATCCTGCAGGGACCGCGGAGCAGCGTTGGCACAGGGGTAGGGAGAAGACAGGGAGGAATAATAAGGGTCCTCTGCCCCGGATCCCGTCACGGAGCCGTCGAAATCCATCCAGTCGATGAGGCTGTCAACGATCTCCACGGCCCTGGATCTCGGGAGGCCGAGGATCTCCAGAAGGTCCTGGAGGCGAAAGGCGGCGGCATCGGTATTCTCGTCTGTTTCACCATTTTCATTGACCAGGTCAAGAACGTTGAATTTTCCTTCCTCATCGGATACCTGTCCAACGACCCACCCAACATCGGCTATGGGGATGGCGCCGATGGTGTTGGCGGCAGCCCAGTCATCCTCATAGGAATCATAGTTCGACTCATCTTCCGCGAGAACTTCCTGTACCAGCGCAAGCCCGGATCGCGCGAGGTAAAATGCCCTTGTTTCCTCGGCCGTGCTGAGGACGATTTCCTCGCCCAGGTCAACCCCGGTTTTCGTGCCGAGGACCGCGACGGTCAGGAGAAAGATAGCCATCGTCACCAGAATGAGGGCCACACCTTCTTCCCGCCCGCGCACCCTCTTCATCCACCCTCCGGGATCATCGGGGCAGATAGGCCAGAACGACATACTCTTCCTCCCGGCTGCCCTCGAGCCAGCGGATGGTTAATCGCACTTCCTTGAGAGCTTCGTACTGGGTGTCGGAGACAACCGTTTCCCAGGAATAGGATCCGTCTTCCTGCTCCCCGTCTTCGGAGATCACCTCTTCGGATCCCTTCGAAAAAAGCTCTTCCATCCTGCTCTCGGCGAGCCGGACAGCTCCGAGCAGTTTTTTCGCGTGAATGGTGCGGGTGGCGTTCAAACCATCCGTCTGGAGAAGGACGAGGAATGAAAAGCTGACCACCAGGAGTGCTACCAGGATCTCCAGAAGCGTGAACCCGGCCGTGAGGGCCCCCCTCTGCAGGGCCGGTCTTTTTTCCTCACCCCGAACCAAGATCCACATAGCCTTCCATGATCCGGACTCTTCCTCCAGCCGGAGAAGGGGAAACCGTAAGATCCCGGCCCCGCATGTCCCTCAGGTGGATCAGCGAGGGTTCGATAAAACCGCGCGGGGAGATGTAAATCCATCCCGTGCCTTCTCTGGTCCTGTCCCGGGTGGAGGTGATCATGTCAACGATATCGGTATCCTTCGCCTGGTAGGTTTGCACCGAATCGTCCTCGATGAAAGTCCCTTCGGGACCAAAGTAGGAAATCAGGATTTTTTCGTTATCCACATCGACTTCCACGCGGTAGTAACGCCTGAGGGTTATGGCCCGCATTCGCGCCGTTTGTAATGTCCCGGCCACCTTGCGAGCTGTTTTCTGCATTCTTGCCCCGGAGATATCCGGGAGCCTGGGAAGGGCCAGTCCGACAAAAAGCCCGATGACCACCATGACAAGCACAAGCTCGAGGAGGGTGAATCCACAGTTGTCCCGCGGAGCCATTTTCGGATTCCGCACCTTCCCTGCCCCTCTGATGCCCATCCTTATCCGAACCCTCCAAACCAGCCTGACGCAAGGGGTCTGCCGCCTGGAAACAGGCTATTCCAGGGTCCACGACTCAATGTCGGTATCCCGCCCTTCTCCCCCTTCCATACCATCCGCGCCATAGGAAATGATATCGAACTCCCCGTGAATGCCGGGCGAGAGGTAGACGAAATCGTGACCCCATGGATCCTGGGGCACTTTCCCTTTTTCGAGATAGCCGTCTTCTCTCCAATTGTTGGGGACGGGTTCGATATCGGGCTCCCGGACGAGGGCATCCAGCCCCTGATCGGAGCTTGGGTAAAAACCGTTGTCTAAATAGAAGGTTTTCAGGGCGGTTTCAAGGTTGGCGATGGTGATCTCGGCCTTGAGCCTTCTCGCCTTTTCGGGTTCCCCCAGGAAACGGGGAGCCACGATCCAGGTCAGGGTGGCGAGGATGGCCATGACCACCAGAAGCTCTAGAAGTGTAAAACCACTATTCCCGATATTTTTCCCTTTGCAACCAAGATCTTCCACGCTTTCTCCTTTCAGCCTTCCCGGCAGGATGGGATCCGTCTGAATCGTCCCCATGATCACCCCCGTCCACTATCCGGTCCTCACCAGCTGGTTCAGTTCGAATATGGGGAGAAGGATGGACACGACCACGAAAAAAACCGCGAAGGCCATGACCACGATGAGAGCCGGTTCGAGGGCGGCCGTCATGGCCTGAATCGTTCTGGCCACCTCCTCTTCGTAGGAGTCGGCGATCCCCGTGAGCATCCCGGACAGATCACCGCTCTGCTCCCCCACCGCGACCACTCTGGGAAGAATGGGCGGGAACACTCCGCTGGCCCTGAACGCGTCGGCAAGGGACCCTCCCCTCGAAACGGAGACCTGCGCCTGCCGGACCGCCGAGGAAAGAACCCGGTTCCCCATGACCTCACCGACCACCTCAAGAGCCTTGACGAGGGGGACCCCGCTCGCCAGGAGGGTGCCGAGAATATGGGAAAGGCGGACAGTGGCAATTTTCAAAAAAAGGTTCCCGAAAAGGGGGATTTTCAGCTTCCAGCCATCCACGACAACCCCGAATCTCCGGCTGCGCGAAAACCACCAGTAAGCAACGATAAGCCCTCCAACAGCAAGAATTATCAGGAACCAGAACCTGGAAAGAAAACCACTGATAAAAAGAAGGATCTGTGTCGGAAGAGGAAGATCCTCGCCGAAATCGGAAAAAATGCCCACAACCTGGGGAACCACAAAGGCAAAGAGAAACAGGAGGAGCCCTCCGCCGATCACAGTCATCACCACTGGATAAACCAGAGCGGCGGCGATCCGGCCCTTGATCTGGACTTCCTTTTCAAGGGTGCCCGCGAGGCGCCCCATGATCTCATCGAGGAATCCTCCGGCCTCCCCCGCCCGGCACATCTGGACATACATGGGAGGGAAAACCGAAGGATACTCGGCAAGGGCTTCATGAAAGGAAGCCCCTTCGTTGATAAGGTTACGGACTCCGGAAAGGGTTTTTCTCACGGCTGGTTTTTCCATCTGCTCCACAAGGGCTTCCAATGCCTGGACCAGCGGCAGGCCTGCTTTTAACAAGGTGGAGAGCTGCCGGGTCATGGAAGCAAGATCGGACTTGGAGAACCGGGTTAAAACCGGGAATAGTTTTTGCCCCTGGTCCTTGCTGACCACGGCCGCAGAGGAGAGATCCACGATGAAAAAACCGTCACCCTTGAGCCTTTCCCTTGCGGATTGGGGGCTCACGGCGTCAAGGAACCCTGTTTTCCTGCGTCCCTTGCTGTCTAGGGCTGTGTACTCAAAGAGCGGCATTTCCGTTCTCTTCCCGAGTGACTCTTAAGACCTCTTCGATGGTTGTGATGCCCTCCCGGACCTTGAGGGCTCCATCCTTTCTCAGGGTCCTCATCCCTTGATCAAAAGCGACCTTTTTCACGCTCTGGCTGTCCGGGTTCTTGAGGATGGCGGATCTTATATCGTCGGTAACCAGGAGCAGTTCGTAGATTCCCGTCCTCCCGAGGTACCCGGTGCCGATGCATTTCGGGCACCCGGCACCGCGCCAAAGTCCCCCGGAGGGTATTTCTCCCTTATCAATGCCGACTTCCTCCACTTCTTCCGGAAGAGGGTCATATTGCTCCTTGCAGTGGGGACAGATCTCCCTGACGAGCCTTTGCGCCAGGATGGAGGTGACGGAAGAGGCCACCAGAAACGGTTCCACTCCCATATCGATGAGCCTTGTCACCGCCCCCGCCGCGTCATTGGTATGAAGGGTCGAAAAAACCAAGTGTCCGGTCAGGGACGCCTGAATGGCGATCTGGGCTGTTTCGAGATCCCTTATTTCTCCCACCATGATCACGTTTGGATCCTGCCGGAGGATGGATCTGAGGCCATTGGCAAAGGTCAGGTTGATTTTTGGATTGACATGGATCTGGCTGATGCCCTGGAGCTGGTACTCCACGGGGTCTTCCACGGTGATGATGTTCTTGTCGGCCGAGTTGATCCGTGTCAGGGCGGCATACAGGGTGGTGGTCTTACCGCTTCCCGTGGGGCCGGTGACAAGAGTGATCCCGTGGGAGAGATGGGTTATCCTTTCCATGGCGCGAAGGTGGTCCTTGGCCATGCCGATCTCCTCCAGCCCCAAAAGGACCTGGCTTCGGTCGAGGAGCCTGAGGACGGCCCGCTCACCAAAACTGGTGGGGACGGTGGAAACGCGGATATCGATATCCTTCCCGGCGATCTTGATCCTGATCCTTCCGTCCTGGGGCAGGCGCTTTTCGGCGATATCCAGGTTCGCCATAACCTTTACCCGGGAAAGAATCGGGGAATGGTGTTTTTTTGACAGGTTGTGGGCGCTGTGCAGAACTCCGTCCACCCTGTATCTGATGGACAGGTCCCCCTCGAAGGGTTCGAAATGGATGTCGCTCGCCCTGTCCTTGACAGCCTCGTAAAGAACCGAGTTGACGAAGTTGATGATGGGCGCTTCATCGGAGGCATCGAGAAGGTCCTGAGGTTCATCCAGGTCCGCAGCCCGAAGGGTAAGATCACCGCTCTCCAGGCTTTCAATGGCTTCCCCGGCGGATTCGGAAGATCTCTCATAGGTCCTGTTGATCGCCTCGGAAATGGTTCTCCGGGTGCTCAGGACGGGAAGGACCGGCTGACCGAAGAAGGTGGCGACGTTCCCCAGGACCTCTCCGTCAAGGCGATGGACGGCCACTCGCAGGACTCCGTCCGCCGGATCCCTGAAAGAGAAAAGGGTGTGCTTCCTGGCGAACTGGATGGGCAGGGCACCGGCACCCTCCGTAATCGTCGGGCCTGAGGGAAGCTCCCGAAGGAACGGGACCTCCGTTACCTTGCTTACAATGCCGAGAAAGTCGTTTTCCTCCAGGAATCCACCCTCTACGAGGGCCTCTCCCAGATCCTTGCCTCTCCTGCGGGCGTACTGAGCCACCTCCTCAAGCTGCTGGGGGGACATCCAGCCCCCTTCGGAAAGGGCCTGAAAAACACGTTCCTCGATACCGGGAAATGTCATTGTTCCTCTTCCTGGGCAGGTTCCGCCTGCTGTTCCTTTTCCTGGATGTCAGAGAGGATCTTCTCCCCGAACTCAATGGTTTGACTTCTGAAATTTTTCAGCCGCTCCTGCCCTATGGCCTGAAGCTCATCGGACCCGGTGATTATGTGCGGCGTCATGAAAATGAGGAGGTTGGTCTTTTCCGACTGGGTCGTCTCGGATCGGAAGAGAGGGCCCAGAAGAGGAAGGCTACCGAGAAGGGGGACTTTGCTGACATTCTTGGTCTTGTCGTCCCGGATCATTCCCCCGATCACCACCGTATACCCGTCTTTGACGACGACCGTCGTATTCGCCTGTCTTTTCAAGGTAGTGGGAGCCAGCTCCTGGGTGCCTGCCGATCCGGCCACGAGGGCCTCGAGCTTGCTGAAGATGTCCATTTTCACGAACCGGTCGCTGTTGATCTGCGGGGTGAGCTTCAAGGTCAGTCCCACGTCCCTGTAATCGAAAGTGTAGATGGGCTGGTTGTTGGAATCGTATTTCTGGCTCGTCTGGAAAGGAACCGTCTGTCCCACGATGATCTCCGCTTCCTTGTTGTCTGTGGTCACGATGGTGGGTGTGGAAAGGATGTTGATATCAGAGTCGGTTTTCAGCGCGCGGATCATGGCTCCCAGGCTCGGAAACTCATAATCCCCGAAGGTGATGGTTTCCCCGATGGCCCCGACAACCAACCCGCTTGGAAGGGTCGGGAAGGTCAGGGCGAGTTCATTGAATTCTCCAAAGCTGGTTCCGCCGTAAAGAGCCGCATCCCCGTCCAGGTCATCTCCGATGCGCCATTCGACTCCAAGCTCCATGGTCCTCGTAAAGGAGATCTCGGCGATGAGGACCTCCACCAGAACCTGTTCCCTCGGGATATCGAGCTTCTGGATGATCTCCCTGAGCGCCTCGAACTCGGCTGCTGTTCCTGTGATGACCAGCGCGTTGGTTGCCGCGTCGGCGATGATGGAGACATCGGTTTTACTGGCCGTTGCCCTCGGGGCCGGCTTGGGAGCCTGCTCCTGCGCTCCCTCGGCAGCGACTACCGAATCCTGGAGCGGGATCCCGGTCAGGACACTGGCCAGTTCCTCGGCGTCGGCGTTCTGAAGATAGTAAACGTGGATCTTTCCAGCACCCTGGGGGACGGAAACATCCAGTTTTCGGACAAGCTCCTCGATGCGGTCGAGGGTCTGGATATCCCCGATAGCGATGAGCGAGTTGGTCCTCTCGTCGGGAATGATCTTGACCTGGGTCGAGGAGGTATCCTGAGCAGGTTGTCCCCGCGGCGTCCTTCTCGCGGCGGAAACGCCGGCCTGGGTCTGGATGACCTGAGTGATCTTGCTGGCCAGTTCCGCCACGGAGGCGTATTGCACTTCTATGATGCGGATCTCCTCACGGGCCCCCGGCACATCCACGAGGGTGATGATCTCGCTCAAACGGGAGAACAGGGATTCCGTGGTGGTTACGATGAGAAGATTGGTAGGTCCGTAGGAGGTTAGGCTGTCGGTTTTGGGGAGGAGCGGCGTCAGGAGGGTTTTCAGGTCGTCGGCATCGGTGTATTTCACCGGAATGACATGGGTGACGTAGTAATCCATGACCGACCGGGTTAGGCCCTCTTCCACCCTGATTTCCACCCCTGACGTGGTGATGCTTGCTACGGGAACGATCTTGTTGATCTTCCCTGAGGGCACCACGGCAAATCCCTTTACCTGCAGAACGGAAAGGAAAACCTGGTACAGTTCGGGCTCGGTGAGGGACTTGGGTCCGATAATGGTTACCCTTCCCTGGACTCTGTCATCCACAAGGAAATTCTTCCCCGTGATCTCACTGACTGTTTCGATAACCTGTTTGATATCAACATCCGAAAAATCGATATTGTAGGCCTGTGCACCCGAAGCCCTTTGAGGCAGGAGGCATACAGCCAGGAGGAGAAACGGGACTGCGAGTTTCCATATTTTCATTTTCATGGGCATCACCTGATCTCGTATTGCAGGGTAAGGTTTTTCCGGAACCGTTCCAGGTCCACCGTCACCTGGTTTTCGTCCCTGAGCTGGGCAAACATTTCGAGAGCCTGTTCGGGTCCGGTGATATCCAGACCATTGACCCTCTTTATAATATCCCCGTTAACCATTCCAAGCTGAGCGAACAGGCTCCCGGGACGGATATTGAAGATCTTGAATCCATCGGGATTCCCCTCCGAGAAGTGGGGAACAACGCGAATCTGGGTGAGCAGCTTGTTAAAATCCTGAAGGACCCCTTCCACCTCCCGGCGGTCCAGGACATAGCTGTTTTCCCCCGCTTTGCGAACCCCGACGGAACTGTCATCCCTGGAAGAAATCCTGGCCGAGGGAGCTCTCTGGGGCCGGGATCTCGGGCGGGAGGAGGACGATTCTGTCGACGAGCTTTCGAGAACCTTTTCCAGGATCTCCTCCTGCCCGTCCCGCAGGAGTACCACCCGGTTGCGCGCCACCGAAGAGACAATGGCTCCCTCGCCCACCGTATCTCCCACGGCGTATAACTGCTCTTCCCTGGTGTTCTCATTAAGGATGATGGCCAGAGAGTTCTCTCCCTTTTCCTGTACGACGGTCCCTAACAAAGCGAGGGGGAGAACGCTTTCCGGAAGCTCTTCCATCTCCTCTTCAGCCAGCTGTCTCGGGGAGGGAGAAGGAGAGGAAACCCGGCTCCCGAAAAGGTTCCTTTTCAGTATGATCCCGCCATCAAGGCCCGTATCCGAGCCGGCGACAGCCTTTTCCCTGCGTTCCGGCCTCGAACGGGTGGTACTGGCATCCGGAGGAGGAACGATCAGGGTGGTAAGGATCCCGGCAAACAGAAAGGCCCCCAGGGCAAGGAGCAGCAGGTCACCAAGGGTAAACAATCTTCTATAGGTCTTCAGCATATCCATTTACTGGCAATTCCTCCAGGCATCCGTTCTTCTTCTTTCGGGAAGGGGACCAGCCGGGAAAAACCAGGCACCGGAAACAGGGAACCACCCTCGATTCCCGTGATCAAGCCCGTCCCGTTTCGGCCATTTCGTCGATGACATCCTTCACTCCTTCAAGAAGAGCGGGAAGGGCTTCGGGTTTCTTTCCCCCGGCCTGAGCCATATCCGCGCGCCCTCCGCCGCTGCCTCCGACGATGGGAGCGAGACGGCGGACGAGTTCGCCCGCCGGAAACCTCTCAACGAGTTCTTTCGCCACCCGCACGATCAGAAAAACCTTCTCCCCGTCCCTGGTGGCGAGGACCACGATACCACTGCCTACCCGGTCTCTCATCCGGTCAGCAGCCTCCCGAAGGCCCTGGGCATCCTGTCCGGGGAGTTCGACGGCAAGGTAGCGGATGCCGGCGGTCTCCCGGATCTGCCCCGCCGGATCCAAAGACCCGCCCCCTGCCAGATCCTTTTTCAACTCCCTTATCTTCCGGTCCTGTTCCTGGAGCGTTTCGAGGAGCTTCCGGATCCTTGCCGGAAGCTCCGGGACCGGAACCTTGACCTCACCGGCGAGCTGGGAAAGGAACTCCTCCTCGGTCCGGAGCAGGTCGAGGACCTTTGTCCCCGTCACGCCCTCGATGCGTCTGACCCCTGCCGCGATGCCACCCTCGTGGGTGATCCTGAAAAGTCCTATATCCCCGGTTCTCTGCACGTGGGTCCCCCCGCACAGCTCCATACTCACGCCGGGTACCGATACGACCCTGACTACGTCTCCGTATTTTTCGTCAAAAAGAGCCATGGCGCCTTTTTTCACGGCCTCCTCGGGAGTCATCATGCTGGTATTGACCTTGAGGTTCTCAAGGGTATGGCTGTTGACGATATCTTCGACGGTTTTGAGCTGCCCGGGATTGATCACCTCGAAGTGGTTGAAATCAAAACGGAACCTGTCCGGCCCGACGAGGGACCCCGCCTGCTGGACATGGTCCCCCAGGACTTCCCGCAGCGCGGCGTGGAGGAGATGGGTGACAGTGTGATTCCGCCTGGTCGCCGCCCGATGGAAATGGTCCACCCGTGCCGTGCAGGTGTCCCCTGTGCGGATGACCCCCTCAACCAGGCGGCACCGGTGGACAGTCAGATCCGGAAGAGGTTTAATGGTATCCATTACCTGCGCCGTGAAACTTCCCCCGGTCAGTGTGCCCTTGTCTCCCACCTGTCCCCCGCTCTCCCCGTAGAACGGGGTCCGGTCCAGGACGACTTCAACGTCTCCTTCCCCTTCCCGGAGTTTAACAAGAGCACCGTTAACCACCAGCCCGCTGACCCTGACGTTACCAGTCTCCTCCTCCTCGTATCCGGTAAAAATCACCGGTCCCGTCTGTTCCCTGAGGTCCCGGTAAACCTGCGGCACATCTGCCGCGCCGGAACCTGACCAGGCTGCGCGGGCCCGGTCCTTCTGGCTCTTCATCTCCCGTTCGAAACCTCCAAGGTCAATCTTGACGCCGCTTTCGGCCGCGATATCCTCGGTGAGATCCAGAGGAAAACCGTAGGTGTCATAAAGGCGAAAAGCCTCCTCGCCCGGAAGAAGCCCAGACTTCCCTTCCCTGACTTCATCAAGGAGGTTAGACAGGCGGGCGAGGCCCTGGTCAAGGGTCCGCAGGAATCGATCCTCTTCGAGATGAACGACTTTTTCCACCTTCTTCATGTTCTCCCGCAACTCGGGGAAAGCATCCCCGAGGATATCCCCGACCAGGGGACAGATCCGGTGCAGGAACGGCCTGTCAAGACCCAGGAGCTTCCCGTGCCTCGCGGCCCTTCGCATGATCCTTCTCAGAACATAACCGCGGCCTTCATTGGAAGGCAGAACGCCATCGGATACCAGAAAGGTCACCGCCCGGACATGGTCCGCGATCACCCGGAGGCTGACGTCGCTCTTTTCCGAAGCCCCGTAGGAAACCCCGGACATCCTGGCGGCTTCCTGGACAAAAGGGAAAACCAGATCGGTGTGATAATTGCTGTCTTGCTTCTGGAGAACACAGGCAAGCCGCTCAAGACCCATCCCGGTATCGATGCTCGGTTTGGGAAGGGGGGTCAGGGTTCCTTCCGCGTCTCGATCGTACTGCATGAAAACCAGGTTCCAGAGTTCAAGAAACCGGCCGCAGTCACAGGCAGGATCGCAGTCGGGCTGACCGCACCCCGCACCGGGGCCCTGGTCCACGAGGATCTCCGAGCAGGGCCCGCATGGGCCCGTGTCGCCCATCGACCAGAAGTTGTCCTTTTCGTCCAGACGGTAGATGCGATCCCGGGGCAGGCCCGAAACCTCCTGCCAGAGATCATAGGCCTCGTCATCTTCCCTGAAAACGGTCGCCACGAGGCCCGCCGGATCCAGTCCGGCCGAGACGGTCAGGAATTCCCAGCCAAAAAGGATAGCCTCTTTTTTGAAATAATCCCCGAATGAGAAATTCCCGAGCATCTCGAAAAACGTGTGGTGCCTGGGGGTGCGCCCCACGTTTTCAAGATCGTTATGCTTGCCTGAAACCCGCATGCATTTCTGGACCGAGGCCGCCCGGCTGTATTCCCTTTTTTCCCTCCCGAGAAAAACCTCCTTGAAAGGCACCATCCCCGCATTGGTAAAGAAAAGGGAGGGATCGTTCCGGGGGACGAGGGATGCGCTTCGGACCCGGCGATGTCCCTGGTCTTCAAAATATTTCAGGAACATCTCCCGGACCTGGGATCCTTTCAATTTTCCTCCTCCTCGAAACGGGTTTGGGAAAGCACGGTGTGGATCACCTCCGGGGAAAAACCCCTGGATCTTAAATGGCGGTGCATGGCTGCGGCGGCCTGGATCCCGGATCCTCTCATGGTGCGGTGTTTCTTCTCGGCCGCGCGGCGGGCAAGTTCCATCTCCCTGGATCTGGGAAGAAGCCTTCGGATCACCTCTTTCGCGGTTTCCTCCTCCACCCCCTTGGCCCGAAGGTCCCTCAAGAGGCGCAAGGGCCCATGGAGCCGAACTTCCGACCTGCCGGCAACCCAGACCTCGGAAAATCTGGCGTCGTCCAGGTAACCCAGTTCTTTCAGGTTCTCCAGGATTTCCCTTATCGCGCCCGAGGCACAGCCGCGGTGAGCGAGTCCTTTTTCGATCTCCTGGACTGTTCGCATCCTCCGGGCCAAGGCCTTCAGCGCCCATTCCCTGGCTGATCCTTGGGTAGTCGGGGTCATCAGAAACGATCGATATTCAGTTCTTTCTCCTTGTCCTCACCGGCATCGGCCTCTTTTCCTTCGGAATTCTGATCCGCAGCCATCTTCTCGAATTCCACCCATGACTCGTCGGTGGCATCGATCCCCTTGACCTTCAGGGCGAAATCGTCGGGCCTGGAACTCTGCCGGAGAGCTTCCTCATAGGTAATCAGGTTTTTCTTGTACAGCATCATCAGGGCCTGGTCGAAGGACTGCATTCCGTACTGGGTATAGCCGGCCCCGATAATGTCGTTCAGTTCGTGGGTCCGGTCCTTGTCCACGATGCACTCCCGGACCCGGTTGGTGGCCACCAGGACCTCAACAGCAGGAACCCGGCCCTTCCCGTCACTGCGAGGGACCAGTCTCATGGAAATGATCCCCTGCAGGACTCCCGCCAGCTGGAGCCGGATCTGTTTTTGCTGGTAGGGAGGGAAGACCGAGATGATCCTGTTCACCGTTTCCGTGGCGTCCACCGTGTGGACTGTGCTCAACACGAGGTGCCCCGTTTCAGCGGCCACCAGGGCCGTCTCGATGGTTTCAAAATCCCTCATTTCCCCCACCATGATCACATCCGGGTCCTGCCTGAGGGCGCTCTTTAAAGCGGCTCCGAAAGAAAGCGTGTCGGAGCCCACCTCCCTCTGGTTGACGATACTCTTGACATCGCGGTGAAGGTACTCGATGGGGTCCTCGACGGTGATGATATGGGCGGTACGATTCTGGTTGACGTGGTGCAGCATCGCCGCAAGGGTGGTGGATTTGCCGCTCCCGGTGGTCCCCGTCACGAGGATGAGCCCCCTGGGTCTCAGGGACATCGTGGCCAAAACCGGGGGCAGTGTGAGTTCCCCGATGGTCAGGATCTTCACCGGGATCAGGCGGAAAACAAGTCCGATGGTGCCCCTCTGCTGAAAGACGTTGACGCGGAACCTCCCGAGTCCCGGAACGCTGTAGGCGATGTCGATTTCGTTCTGGCGCTTGAACTTTTCCTTCTGTGCATCCGACAGGACGGAAAAACCGATCTTCATGACATCTTCCTGGGTCACGCGCCGGGTATTGGGGATGGGATGAAGCTTTCCATCGACGCGAAGGACCGGAGGGTTTCCTACCTTGATGTGAAGATCGGAAGCCTTATAGGCTGAAGAGGCTCTGAGTAGGTTATTGATGTCCAGAACTTCCTGCTCACTCATTGATCCTCACTCCCTTCAACGGCGGACGGGGCAACGAGACCGCTGTTTTCCCTGATCTTACCCTCGATCTCTTGGGCCATATCCGGATTGCTGCGAAGGAACTGCCTGGTGTTTTCCCTTCCCTGTCCGATCCGTTCCTCGCCATAGGAATACCATGCTCCACTTCTGACGATGATACCCGTCTCCTGCCCCAGATCGATGAGGGCTCCCTCACGGGACACTCCCTCTCCGTCGATCATATCGAACTCGGCCTGCTTGAACGGAGGAGCGAGTTTGTTCTTTACCACCTTGACGCGGACCCTGCTGCCCACGTTCCTGTCTCCCTCCTTGAGGGCCCCTATCCGTCGGATGTCCAGACGCACCGAGGAATAGAATTTCAGAGCGTTGCCGCCGGTTGTGGTTTCCGGATTTCCGAACATGACCCCGATTTTCATCCGGATCTGATTGATGAATACAAGGGCCGTCCGGGTCTTGCTCACCGCACCGGTGAGTTTGCGGAGGGCCTGGGACATGAGTCTTGCCTGCAGACCCATGTGGGAGTCCCCCATTTCGCCCTCGATCTCGGCCCGAGGCACAAGGGCGGCAACGGAATCGATGACGATGATGTCGATCGCGCCGCTTCGAAGGAGCATCTCGACGATCTCAAGGGCCTGCTCCCCTGTGTCCGGCTGGGAAACCAGGAGGTCGTCGGTCCGAACCCCGAGTTTCCGGGCGTAGCTGATGTCCAGCGCGTGTTCCGCGTCGACAAACGCCGCGACGCCGCCCAGTTTCTGCGCCTCGGCGATGACATGCAGCATCATGGTGGTCTTTCCGGACGATTCCGGTCCGAAGATCTCGGAGACCCGGCCCCGCGGCACCCCCCCAACTCCCAGGGCAAGGTCCAGGGGCAAAGCCCCGGTGCTGATGACCGGCACATCGGGAACGGCCTCGTCCGATCCCAGCCGCATGATGGATCCCTTTCCGAACTGCCTTTCGATCTGATTGACCGCTGCCTCGATGGCTTTTTCTTTCTCGTTTTTCTGTGTCATCTCACCTGTCCTCCCGGGGTCTCCGGGTCCAATGGCATCCGTAACCGATGAATAATAGCAAATTCCGTTCCTGTTTTCTATAAAACCCGGATTGAATTGCCGGGATCCCGGCCTCCGGACCTGACCGCCTTAGTTCTTCCTAAAAAGGACCGTCAGGTTTTCCCAGCGGGAAAACCCCGATTTCCTCATACCTCGCTCCCCCGGCTTCCAGGCAACTGCTAAATAGAACGAGTCCGGGGACTCCCTGTTGGCCCCAGTTTTCCTCATTCATGGTTTGAAGAACCTCCGTGAGACGCGGGAGATTGATGGGTCCCTTAACCCGGCCCAGGGTGATGTGAGGGGTAAACCCCCTTTTCTCCCCTTCCCAGCCCAGGCGGGTCACAGCATTTTCCGTGGAAACCCAGAGCCGGTTCAGTGTTCCCGAGGGTTCTTCCACCCCGGCCCAAATGACCCTTGGCCTTTTCAGGTTCGGGTAAGCCCCCATTCCCGTGACGGAAATGGGAAAAGACTGCAACTGTGCGCAAACTTTGCTCATCTCCTCAACAAGAGGGCCAACCCGATCCGATCCGGTCTCTCCAAGAAACCGGATAGTCAGGTGGATCCCTTCCGGCCGGACCCATCGGACCGCGGCCCGTGTCCCCCTTAACCTGTCGATACCCCTCCCGAGGGCCCCCACGATGGCATCTTCCATCCTGATCGCAAGAAAAAGCCTCACCTTTTTTCCGGGCCTACCAACTCGAGGACAAGTTCCAGAGCCGCCTGGACGGATTGTTCCCGGACATGATCCCTGGAACCGTCAAAGCGGCCAAGACGCGATAGCTCCTTCCGGGGGGAAACGGCACCGAACCAGACGGTCCCCACAGGTTTTTCCCTTGTTCCCCCTCCCGGCCCTGCCACTCCCGTCACGGAGACCCCGCATTGGGACCCGAGGATCTTTGCCACACCCCTGGCCATGGCGATGGCCGTTTCCTCGCTCACAGCTCCCCTTAAATGGAGGATCTCGGGTGGAACACCCAGCAGCCTTTCCTTGGCCGCATTGGAATAGGCGATAACGCCTCCGATGAAAACCGCGGAGCTTCCCGGGACCGCCGTAAGGCACCCCCCGACGAGACCCCCCGTGCAGGACTCTGCCACGGAAAGGGACCATCTGCGGCGGCCGCACCACTTAAGAACCTCTGCGGCAGTTTCTTTTGATCCGGTCAAAAAACGAGTATCTCCACTATCCGAAGGCACAGCCAGGCATAGCCGCCCGCAAGGAGGTCATCCGTCATGATTCCCGCTCCTCCGGGAAGGACCTCTTCCGCCTTGCGGACGGGAAACGGTTTCAGGATATCGAAAAACCGGAAAAGAAAAAACCCGGCAATGACGTGTCTGGCATCCGCCGGTGATCCCGCCATGGTCAGCAGATATCCGGCGACTTCATCGATCACAATGATCCCGGGGTCCTTCGTATTGAGTTCCTCCTCCAGGCTGCCGGAGGCGAAAAATCCGATCAATACCACCAGTCCGGTAAAAAGAAGGAGAGAAAGGGTCCCCAGAGGAGCCAACACCAGAAAGAAAGGGATGCCGAGAAGGGTTCCTGCGGTGCCGGGGAAAAGGGGTGAATATCCCGTTCCAAAGCCTGTTCCAAGGATGCGAAGGGTTTTATTGGGGATGGATTCTTTTCTCAAGGAATCCTCTCTACAACCAGAGTGCCGGAGATGCGATCACCCAGGCGTTCCCCCTGGTCATCAATCACAACGAGCCAGAGTTCCAGCAAAAGGACAGGGATAACCGCGAAGACGAGGAGAATCCATCCGATGAAAGGGATTACGGCGAAAAGCAGCCCCAGGGAAAAAGGAAGGTTCCGGAAGATGGAGGCTTTCAGCGTGCAGGGTTCCCCATTGAGGAGGAGGACCTCGAGTCCGAAGGCCATTTTGCCCAGACTCTGCCCTCTCTGGACGCCATCGGCAACGGAGAGGTAGAGGATCCCCCCCAAGAGGCCCACAGGCGGGGGTGGCAACACGAGGGTCAAGGCCCAGGCAACGAGAAGATCCACCACCCGGGCGGTGATCCTTTTGAGAGGGCCGGCCTTGTCAAGATCTGGGCTATTGGTCATTTCCCTCCTCCTCTCCCTCAATTTCCCGGACAAAAAGAACGAAAGCCATTGCGGGCCTTTTGCTTGCGTCGCTCATGGCAAAACGGATCCCCTCCAACTGCCATCCTTTCGCGACCCACTGGTTGATGAGGTCTTCGAGAACCTCATCGGTGACCGTCTGGGTTTCGACCACTTTATACCGAAGATCCAAAATCCTCTCCTTTGGGGGCCCGGGTCATGAGAACCTTGAGGGCGGCAAGAGGATCGCGGGACTCAAACAGGACTTTTTTGATTTCCTCGGTAATGGGAAGTTCCACCCCTTCCCTTCTGGCCAGCCCTAAAGCCGACCGGGTGGTTTTGACCCCTTCGGCCACCATCGGACTTGACGAGGTGATCCGCGTCAGGTTCTCTCCCTTCCCGAGGCGCAGCCCAAGGGTCCGGTTGCGGGAAAGGTCTCCCGTGCAGGTGAGAACCAGGTCGCCGATCCCCGCCAGGCCCTGAAAAGTAAGGGGATCCGCCCCAAGCGCCATGCCGAGCCTGGCCATTTCGGCAAGACCCCTCGTTATCAGGGCGGCTCTCGCGTTGTTTCCAAGACCAAGACCGTCGCAGATCCCGACGGCAATGGCAATGACGTTCTTCAGGGAGGCGGCGATCTCCACCCCTATAGGATCACTGTTGGTATAAAGCCGAAAATTGTCGGAGGCAAGGGTCATCTGCACCTTTTCAGTGAGGGCCTTGTTTCGTCCGGCCACCACTGCTGCAGCTGGAAGACCCCGGGCGACCTCGAGAGCAAAGGTCGGGCCTGAGAGGGTCACCATGCGATCCTCTACATTGCCGCCGATTGATTCGGCCAGCACCCTGTCGGAAGTGAGAAAGGTCTCTTCCTCGATCCCCTTTGTCGCGTTGATGAGGACCGCGTCCACGGGGAGAAAGGAGTGGGCTCCTCTCCAGACCTCCCTCGCCAGGTGGGACGGGACGACGGACATCACCATCTCTGCGCCGGCAAGGCACTCCTCGAAATCCGCGGTCGGCTCAACCAGGGCCGGGAGGACCACTCCGGGGAGAAAGACATCATTGACCCTTTTTTTGGCCATCCGCTTTGCGAGATCTTCCTCATGCAGCCACAGGCCGACAGGAATGCCGATCCCGGCGCAATGGGCTGCCAGAGCGGTCCCCCAGCTGCCTCCCCCAATGATGCCGATCCTGCCTGCCTTGTTATTCATCAACGATTTCCGATTACCCGAAGAAGATCTCGGCAATCCGGAAAAGACCCATGTCCACTGTTTTCAACTCATTGACAGCGTCCTTGATGGGGACGGCGTCGATCTTTCCATTGACCATGGCTGCCATCAGACCGAACCGTCCCTCCCGGACCAGTTCATGGGCTTTTACCCCGAAAAGAGTGGCAAGGATCCGGTCACGGGCTGTTGGGGAGCCTCCCCTCTGGATGTGTCCAAGCACCGTTACCCGGGTTTCGAACCCCGTACGCTGTTCGATCTCGCGGGCAAGGTATTGCCCGATCCCCCCAAGGCGGACGTGACCGAACTCGTCCACCTGCTTTTCCTGCCCGTCGGCGAGGATGGGTCCGACATGGTCAGGGGTTTTCACCGCCGCGCCCTCGGCCGCCACGACGATGGAAAAATCCTTCCCGATGGCATGCCGGGCCAGAATAACCTCGGCAACTTCATCCAGGTCAAAGGGTTTTTCAGGTATGAGAATAATATCGGCGCCTCCCGCCAGACCGGCATGGACCGCGATCCAGCCGGTGTGGCGCCCCATGACCTCGATTACCATGACCCTGTCATGGGATTCGGCGGTGGTGTGGATCCGGTCGATGGCTTCCGTTACAATGGAAACGGCCGTGTCGAAACCAAAGGTCACATCCGTTCCCATAAGATCGTTATCGATGGTCTTCGGCACTCCGACCACCGGGAGCTCGAATTCCTCGAAAAGCCTGCTCGCCACACCCAGGGTATCATCCCCTCCGATGGTGATGAGGGCATCGAGATTCAGCCTCCGGAAAGTCGCCACAATCTTCTGACCACCGTTTTCTTCCCTGAAGGGGTTGGTTCGAGAAGTGTGAAGGATCGTCCCGCCCCGGTGGATCAACCCGGAGACGGCGCGCAGGGTCAGTTCCTCGTGCTGGGCGGTCAACATCCCTTTCCAGCCATGGAGGATGCCGATAATATTGTCCCCGTCCTGGATCCCCTTCCGGGTAATGGCACGGATAACGGCGTTTAACCCCGGGCAATCCCCCCCTGCCGTAAGGATTCCGATCCTCATCTGCGGGTCCTCCAAAAGAGTATGATCCTTGTAAAAACTTACAGAACTTCCGGTGACCTGTCAAACGACACCCTTCCAATCAACCGTATTTTAACGCTTTTTTGCAGTTGCACAACAAATCCGGGAAGCGTAGTCTAAAAGAGATCGAGGATTGAAAATTCAGGATTGAGAAAAAAATTATTTTCCAGTCCCGCAACACAAATCCCAGGTCTCATCATTTTTCAGTTCTCAATTCTCAATTCTCAATTTTCCGTTCATTTTTTCCGGAGGAAAATTGGCCGACACCCCTGGCATTCTTTACGTCGCGGCAACGCCCATCGGAAACCTGGAGGACATGACCTTTCGAGCCCTCGAGGTTCTCGGGAAGGTGGGTCTTATCGCCGCTGAGGACACTCGGAGAACCCGGATTCTCCTTTCCCATTACGAAATCCGATCCCGGCTGATCAGCTATCGGGAACAGAACCGGGAAAAATCAACCCCCCGGATCCTGTCACACCTCGCCCAAGGGGGTTCCGCTGCCCTCGTGACGGACGCCGGCACCCCGGGCCTTTCCGACCCCGGATATCATCTCGTCAGGGCGTGCGTGGAAAAGGGGATTCCTGTCATCCCCATTCCCGGTCCAAGCGCCATGGGGGCCATCATCAGCGTTTCGGGATTGCCTCTTGACCGGTTCCTGTTTGAGGGGTTCCTGCCTTCCCGGCCCAAGGCGAGGAGGAATCGGCTTTCCGAGATCGGGGCTTCGGGACTATCGTTCCTCTTTCACGAATCCCCTGTGAGGATCCTCGAAACCCTCCGGGATATCGAAAAAGTTTTGGGGGACCGTGAGGTTGTCATCGCCCGTGAGATGACAAAGTTGCATGAGGAATTCCTGCGCGGCAAGGCCAGTGCGGTGGCAAGGACACTGGAGGATCGGCAGGTCCGGGGTGAGATCACCGTCGCCGTCAAGGGCAGCATGAGCCCGGGCATCAACATCAATCTTCTCGAGGCATCTAAAAGACTGCTGAGGGAAGGCCTTTCGCCTTCCCGCACGGCCGGCGTCCTTTCAGAACTGACAGGGGTCGATCGCCGGTCCCTCTACCGGATCGTTACCGGACTGGCGGAGCCAATGGAAAACGAGGGAGACAATGGATGAGGAAAAGATCAGGGAAATCATTCTGAAACGGATGGTCGAAGGAAAACTCTACTGCGAGGAAGCCTGCAAGATCTCCAAGGAATACGGGATTCCCCTTTCCCTCATCGGGCGGATCTGCAACCAGGGAGAACCGAAGATCAAGATCGCAGGATGTATGCTCGGATGCTTCTAGGAATGGG